>Ga0163153_10001130_pt1 | contig 43289 bp, 40 predicted proteins | sample OliLakLV19MP6IB1_FD_148629 | JGI IMG/M metagenome (GOLD analysis project Ga0163153, IMG submission 148629) | Freshwater microbial mat bacterial communities from Lake Vanda, McMurdo Dry Valleys, Antarctica - Oligotrophic Lake LV.19.MP6.IB-1 | ecosystem: Environmental > Aquatic > Freshwater >... | reverse complement strand
TCGATCTTGAAGTGACGCACTCCACTGCCATCACGCTCGACTCGGTACAAACCACCGTACGTGTTATCCCTCGATTCCATAAATTGATATTTCGACTCAGCCAGTTGCCGCCACCAATGAGTGGTGTCGTCGTAGAATCCCTCCACCTCCACCGTCTTGTAAACGAAGAGCCCCGCATCCTTCTTGCACAACTGCCCGAAGTTCCAAGCGATCCAGAACTCCTCTCCAATCGGCGCAATGTAAAGCAACAAAAAAAGCGGAACCATCACCGTCCACGCCCTCTTCCATCTCTTGCGCAACCACAGCCCGATCCACGCCAGCAGGCCCGTTCCGATCAGGTAGATCAAGCCCAGGAACACCACGCTGAAAATGCTGATGTAGTAAAACCTCATGACACCTCCCGAATGGGGTCAGGCCTGCAGTGTGCGTAATTGATCATGTATCCTCCCCCTTATGGCTCGCAAACCCAGACTTCATGCCCCCGGTGGTCTGTACCACGTCATCCTGCGCGGCAATGCGCGCGAGGACGTGTTCCTGACTCAGGCAGATCGACGGTACTTCTATGATCTGCTCGCCGAAGGCGTGGAGCGTTTCGGTTACAGAGTTCACGCCTTCTGCCTGATGACCAATCACCTGCATTTGGCGCTTCAGGCCGGGGAATCGAGCTTGTCGGCCGGCATGCAGAATCTTTCCTTCCGCTACACCCGCCATTTGAACGCCAGACTCGACAGGATCGGGCATGTGTTCCAGGGGCGCTTCAAGGCCTTTCTGGTGGATCACGACCGATATGGGCTGGCGCTGGTACGTTATCTCCATCTCAATCCTGTTCGGTCCCGAATGGTCAGCCACCCCGGGGGCTATGCCTGGAGCAGCCATCGCGCCTATGTCGGACAGGAAGTCCTGGCGTGGTTGACGACCAACTGGATCTTGGGTCAATTCGGAAATCAACTCGATCCCGCAAGGCGGCGCTTTGCGGCCTTTGTCGATGCCGGAGCGCGCGATGGACACTCGGAGGTGTTCTACGGCGGGCAGGCAGATGGTCGGGTGGTCGGGGAGGAAGACTTCCTGAAGAAGGTGCTTCCCAAGCATGAAACAATACGCAAGCCCCCTTCGCTCAAACAGATCGTGGCCTACGTGTGCGAGGGTTACGGTCTCACCGAGGACGCGCTCAGCGCCCAGGGCCGCGGCCGCCAGACCGCCCAGGCCCGCGCACTCGCGGCCTGGCTTGCCATCCAGCTTCGTTCCTGTGCACTTACTGAAGTTGCAGAACATTTCTCGCGCTCCCCTTCGACACTAAGCCATCAGATTGCCAACTTGGAGAAGCTTTCGCGCAGCCCCGGAGAAATCGCCGACGCCCTGAGAAAACATCTTTATGCAATTATGCAGGCCTGACCCCTTTAGTCCTGAAACTTTCATCGAGGCCCCGCTCCGTCCAGGACCAACGTCTCAATTTCCCTGATGCCAACCGGAAGCTTGTGAGCGATCATCAGAATGGTCGCCTTGCCCCTTAGCTGATTGATCGTCTCGCCAAAGTCATTCGCCGTTTCGTCATCCAGATTGCTGGTCGCCTCATCGAATATCAGGATCGACGGCCGCTTGAGCAAAGCTCTTGCGATGGCGATGCGCTGCTTCTGCCCACCGGAGAGTCCAGCGCCGTGCTCGCCAATCGGGGTCTGGTAGCCCTGCGGCAGCGCCTCGATGGTTTCGTGAATCCCCGCTGCCTTGCAGGCCATTACTACGTCTTCGAAGTTGGCAAGCGGATGACCGAGGACGATGTTGTCGTAGATCGCGCCGGAGAACAGCATCGTCTCCTGGGGAACGACGCCGAAGCTGCTTCTGAGTTCGTTGGCGGAGAGGTGGCGAATGTCGTGTCCGTCGATTTTCATCGAGCCTTCGGAGGGCAAATAGAAACCCTGCAGCAGCTTTGCCAGCGTGCTCTTGCCACAGCCTGACGGCCCCATGATGGCGATGCACTGACCAGGTTCGATGGTGATGTTCAGGTTCTGGTACAGGTAAGGCAGGTTGTCGGCGTAACGGAAGGCAAGGTTCTCGATTTCGATCTTGCCCTGACGCTTGCCCTCTCTGCTCGGAACGGTGGAGTACGGCTCCTGCGGCGCATCCATCAGATCGCCAAGGCGCTTGACCGCAATGTCCGCTTGCTGGAATTCCTGCCATAGCCCCACCAGCTTGAGCATCGGCTGCGACAGCCGGCTGGAAAACATCTGGAAGGCGACCAGCATGCCGATAGTGAACCCGACTTCCTGCATCACCAGCCAGGCGCCGGCACAGAGAATGGACAACGTCAGAAGTTGCTCGAGCGTGTTGGCGGCGACCTGGTAGCTGTTGGCCAGCGTTCTGGTCCTGAATCCCGCATCCAGATAGGAAGCCAGGTACTCACCGAAGCGGGCGTTGAGTTGCGGCTCCATCTGCAACGACTTCACGGTTTCCAGGCCCGACACGTATTCGGTGAGGAAGGCCTGGTTACGTGCGCCCAGCAGGAACTGCTGGTTGAGCCGGCGGCGGAACATCGGGGCGACGATCAGGCTCAGCACCACGATGGCCAGCAATATGCCAAGTGTGATGAGCGAGAGTTGCCACGAGTACCAGAACATCACCGCCAGGAAGATGCCCATGAACGGCAAGTCCAGCATCAGCGTCACCGCAGCGCTGGCGAGGAACTCGCGAATGGTTTCGACTCCCTGTACGCGAGCTACCAGCACACCGGTGGGTCTATGCTCGAAATACCGCGGCGGCAGCCGGAACAGATGCTCGAACACCCTCAGCCCAAGTACGGCATCGATCCGGTTGCCGGTATGCAGGATGAGGTATTGCCGCACCCAGGTCATGGCTGCGGTAAAGACCAGGAACACGGCCAGCCCGATGCCGATGACCGTGAGCGTATTGAGGGTGTGGTGAACGATGACCTTGTCGATCACCACCTGCGTAAAAAGAGGCGTCGCCAGGGCCATCAGTTGGAGTGCTAGCGACGCTAGAAGAACATCCTGAAACACCTTGCGATGCTTCAGGAGTTCGGGGACGAACCAGCGGAATCCGAAAGGCTCGCGGACCGACGCCACGTCGGGATCCTGCGGCGCCTTTCGTTGCGGCGTGACCAGCAGCACCTGTCCCGCATATCGCGCCGCGAATTCCGCGAACGGCAGGATCGAGTGGCTGGACTGGCCTTGCTCGAAGAGGGCGACGCGCCCGTCTTCGATCCGCAGTATAAAAACGAGCCGCTGGTCCGATGCCTCCGGGGCCAGGGAGGCTACATATCGGGTGGCACCGGTACCAGGGTGCGGCTCTGAAATCCTGGGCGCCAGTACAGCTACGAACGGCGCCCCAATCCTGTTCAGTGTGGAGGCGGGCCGTGCCTTCCATCCGGCGCGCAGCCCGAGCGCCGCGGCTGCGCTAACAATCGTTTCGAATCCATGCGGCGGCGGGAACTGTCCCTGCACCAGCCGCGGGTCGAAGGGAATGCGGAAATACTGGGTGAGCGCGGCCAGCACCCAGACCAGTGCGTCGCTGTCGAGCGCGTCGCGCTGCGCTCCTTCTCCCTTTCGCTCCCACAGCCGCTTCCGTTCAAACGACTGCATCGCTTGCGGCGCCAATTGCGAATCCCTTTTTCCAACATCGCCTTTTTTGTCTTTTTTCTTTTATGAACGGCGCTGTGCCCGCCGCTTGGTGAACACTTTCCTCGCCAAGCGGCAAAGCTGTCAAATCTATCAAAGTGATAGGTTTGACGGCTTCTCTCTACGGATCATGGAGTTGCTGGATTTTTCCGCACACAAAGCGAGCTAAAAATTTCTCTGTGGCGACATGCCGGCTGCATCAGAAAGAACAAGGGCCGAGGTTCGAGGGTCGAGGTTTGAGTGACAGCAGAGCCTTGGATTGCCGGTAATCCTTCGGCGGAATAGCCGCCCTCGAGCATTGCGCTTTCACTCGGCCCGCGGCCCTCGAACCGCGGCCCCGCTTTCATCGATCGTTCCTTACCTGATCTTCAACGCCGGAATCTTCTGAAACTCCGCGCGGACGAATTCGGTGAAGGCGCGCACCTTCGCCGACACGTGGCGCGCCGACGGATACACCGCGTTGATTTCCGCTGGCGCCGGTGCATATTCCCGCAGGATCGCGATCAGCCGTCCCTCGTCCAGTTCGCGCAGGATCAGCCAGTCGGGCGATACGGCGATGCCGAGATTGGCGAACACGGCCTGGCGGATGGCCTCGCCGTTGTTCGACCGGAAGTTGCCCGACACCTTGACGCGGATCTCGCCTTCCTTGCTGTTGAACGTCCATTCGTTGCCGGTGGAGAGGTACGCATAGAGCAGGCAGTTGTGATTGACGAGGTCCTGCGGTACCTGCGGCGTACCGTGCTGCTGCAGGTATTCGGGCGTGGCGATCACGCAACGAAGCGAACTGCCGATGCGCCGCGCTGCGAGCGTGGAGTCGTTGAGCTTGCCGACGCGAATGGCGACGTCGATGCCCTCTTCCACCAGGTCCACGTAACGATCCGCGTACGAGAGATCGAGCGAAAGGCCGGGATGCGCTTCCTGGAACTTTAGCAGCAGCGGCCCGAGGTAGACCTGGCCGAGGCCGATCGAGCTGTTCACGCGCAGCACGCCGGTGAGCTGCGTCTGCAGCAGGCCGAGGTTGCCTTCCGCCTCGTGCACGGTATCGATGATGCGCTTGGAGCTTTCGTAATACGAAGAGCCGGCTTCGGTCAGCGAGAGCTGGCGGGTGCTGCGGTTGAGCAGCCGGGTCTTGAGTTGTTTTTCCAGCGCGGTGAGCTGCTTGCTCACCGTCGGCTGGGTCATCCCCATCTCGCGCGCCACGGCGGAAAAGCTTCCGGTCTCGACGATGCGCACGAACACTTCCATTGCGGTCAGGCGATCCATTCCCCCACCCCATTACATGCATTATCGGCATGAATCATATGCGAACTGCCTCCCTTCCTGTTTGGCTTGTATAGGCCTACATTTGCTGCCATGCAACAAAGTAGCGTTGTACCCGATTTCAGCTCACGTAAAGGAACCCGAAAATGAACCCAATAAAACTGGTATTAGCAACTCTTTTCCTCAATGCAGCCAAGTGGTTAGTTGCTGGAATCGTGGCCCTCACGGCAGCCACCTCGTTTGCCGGCGAATGGAGCCTGGTGGCACAGGTCAGCAACCAGATCGTGTTCGTCGACCGCACCAGCATTCGCGACGAAGGCGCCCTGAAGACAGCCCGTATCCTGCGCAGTTACAGCACGGTGCAGACCATCGGAGATGCTGCTTTTCCGCATAAATCCGAGATCCTTCACTACGCCGTCGACTGCGAAGACCGCAGCCTGGGCTTCGAAGCCTGGACCATGACGTCGGGTGAAGTCGGAACCGGCGCCACCGTCTGGACCGGCCAGGTCACCAAGCCTTCGCTCTACAAGGATCCGGCGGATCCGCTGGTCGCCGGCATCATCGACGCGACCTGCAATAGCTGATCTCTCCAAGGCCGCGGCCCTCCTCCTCCCTTTCGGGGGCTGCGACTGACTTACGGGTGCGCCATGCGCACCCTTTTTTTTCGCCTGGCGGGCGAAAAAAAGGGACTGGGTTGGGTGCTGGGTGCTGAGTGCTGGGTGCTGGGTGCTGGGTGCTGAGTGCTGAGAGAAATTCTCTACTTGGGGCGTTCTCCCGGATTCGGGGCCCGGTCAGGTGAAAGCTCTCCCTGCTCCCCTTCAAGATTTGCCTTGTCCTTGCGCTTTTGCTCTGCACCGGCATCGCCCTGCGCCCCCTCGCGCTGCTTCTTGTAGTACTCGATCCAGTTGTTGACGTTGCCTTCCTGCACTTTCTCGGCGGCGTCTTTCTGCGCGGCCGCGGAGCAGGCCAGCGTCATGAGCAGCAGGCCGGAGCAGATGCGGATCAGAGCGAATTTCCCCGCATGCAGGCCTGGTAAATCATGTCGCCGAAGGATTGCGCGGACAGCATGGCATTGCTGCTTTCCTTCCAGCTCGCCAGCCACCCATAGGCATCGTCGACGGTCTTGTTGATGAAGGCGATCTCGTTTTCGGTTTCGTCGCCATGCCAATGGATGACGACCTCCTCACGTGGCCGGCCCTGCTCAAAATAGTAGTAGGCCGCGACCTCGAGCTTGGAGACGTACACGCAGAGCTCGGTCTTTTCCATCCGCGAGATGCGATCCGCATCGGCGGCCTGCGCCAGCATTAGCAGAACCATGCCGGCGATCGATTTGATCAGTGGGAATCTTTTTGTCATGGCAGTTCCCCCTCGCAGTTTGTCGGCGCCGAATCGCAAAGCGCTGAATCGCAAAGCGGCGAATCGCAATGCAGCACGCGAAACCAGTTTAACAGAACGAATTTTCGGACTTACAATCCACTCAGGCAGGCACCACGCGAACCAGCGAGTCAATAACATGGTTTTGACCTGCCCAAGACTCGCGGCGGCGCGGGGCTACAGGAGAAGAAAATGATCCGAAGCCTTGCATACGCAGTCGGCCTTTTTGCCCTGAGCATTACGTGGGTCGCCGAGGCCACGGCCCGCAACATTTCCCTCGCGGAATGCGGCGAGGGCGGCGAGTTCATCCGTAATGCCGCGCTTGCCCGGGAAAACGGCGTGACCCGGGAATTCTTCCTCGGCAAGCTGGAGGAAGACCTGCTGGTCATCCGTGCCTTCCCACCGGAACTGCGCTGGTTCGTGCAGGACGATGCCGACGAAGCGTTCCTGAGCGCGCGCGCGGCCGGGGTGTTTGACGAGCCGAAAAAGCCGGAAGAGCACGAAACCGCATTCATTCGCGACTGCCTGCTCCACAGCGCCAGCGGCCAGGAAATCTAGGGGGCGGCACCCCCCGTTAGGGGCGGGAGCACACGCCTCTAACGGGGCTACCCGCCGTTCGCAGACCAAATCCCCTTGAACTAAGCGCTCAAAGCCTGTCGAACCAGTAAGACGTCCGGAAGCGGCAAGTTTCGCGCTGCCAGCGGTCAGCCGCTTACAGCATCAGTCCTGGCATGCATTCTCCCGGCGCCCATCTCCGCAGGCACGCCCGCAGCCAAACACAGGCGTGTGCCCATTCACAGACCGGAACACACCATGAACAAGACCGAACCCTCTTCGAACCCCAACGCCGGCGGCAGCACGCCGGATAAAGCCCGGCCCTACCATTCAACGCAGGGCGAAGGCACCCACAAGCAAACGCGGTCGCGTGCGCCGCAGTTCGGCACCGACCGGCGCGGCCCGCGCGACAGTGACAACAGCCGCCCGAAATCGACGCACCAGTTCGCCCAGAACCTTGCCGATCCCGGCGGCCCGCCGCAGAACAGCGGCAGCACCATGCAGGAGCCGGAACAGCGCAAGGCCAGGACGGATCGCCGCCGATCCTTGGCACAAAGGAGTTAGCCGATGACCACGCTTGAAGGGATGAAAGTCGCGGTCCTGGTGACGGATGGGTTCGAGCAATCCGAACTCGTGGAACCGAGGCGCGCGCTGCATGAGGCCGGCGCCAAGTCCATGATCGTGTCCCCCAGACAACGCGAAGTCCAGGCCTGGATCCATTTCGACAAGGGCGACCGCTTCAAGGTCGACGTTTCGCTCGATGCGGCCAACAGCGAGGATTTCGATGCGCTGGTCCTGCCCGGAGGTGTGGCGAACCCCGATCAGTTGCGCATGCAGCCCCAGGCCGTGGCATTCGTGAAGGCTTTCGTCGATGCCGGCAAACCGATCGCCACCATCTGCCACGGCCCCTGGATGCTGATTGAGGCCGATGCCGTGCGCGGCCGCACCATCACGTCCTGGCCTTCACTGAAAAATGACCTGATCAACGCCGGGGCAACATGGGTGGATCGTGAGGTCGTGGTGGACAACGGGCTGGTTTCCAGCCGCAAGCCGGACGACCTGCCTGCCTTCACCCGCAAGATGGTGGAGGAATTCGCGGAACGCGCGCATCCGCGACCGGGGCAGCAACCGTCACACTCCAGGGAATCAAGCGTGACCCACTAGTAAAACCTTTTCACCACAGACGCACAGAGGACGCAGAGGAAGAGCAAAGAACCAGCGCGCAGGGAAAGCCTGGCGGAATAAGATGAGTCGCGTCGGGTATGGCAGGCCGTTTTCTTGCCTGAGTTGATACCTGTGTCTGCGGATTCACTGCCCGGTTTTCTCTGCGTCCTCGGCGCCTCTGTGGCGACAACGCTCAAGCCTTAACCCGACCGACGGATGCGCGTGATGACAGTCAGCAATTCCAGCGCATTGACCGGCTTGGTGACATGCATGTTGTATCCCGACTGCAAGGCGCGGATGCGGTCTTCCGGACGGGCAAAGGCGGTCATGGCCACGACAGGCATCTCGCGCAAGCGCGATTCCGAAGACCCGCGCAAGTCCGCCACGAAAGCGTAGCCGTCGCGCTCGGGCATGCCGATGTCGCTGATGATGAGGTCGGGGTTAAGGTGCTGCAGTTTTTCCAGGGCCTCGACGGCCGAGTTCGCGATTTCGACCTTCGCGTTCCTGTCTTCCAGGATGCGCCTCAGCACGGCGCAGGCATCAGGATCGTCGTCGACCGCCAGGATCAACATCCCCTCCAGCGAGATCCCGCTGGCGTCAGCAAGGGCGTTTGCGGTATCGGCACTGCGGGCATCGGCGATTGCAACCGGCAGTCTGACCACGAACGTGGAACCCTGATCCTTCCCGGCGCTCTTCGCCTCGACCGAGCCGCCATGTTGCTCGACCAGTTCCTTCACGATCGCAAGGCCCAGACCCAGCCCACCCTGAGCACGGGTGATTGAACCGTCCTGCTGGCGGAACCTCTCGAAGACGTGCGGGAGAAATTCCGGGCTCATGCCGATGCCAGAATCCGTCACGCTCAACTCGACGTGGGAATTGACGCGCTGCATATGAATCCGGATGCGTCCACCCTTGGGCGTGAACTTGACCGCGTTCGACAAGAGGTTCCACACCACCTGCTGCAGGCGGTTGGCATCGCCCTTGATTGGGCCGGCATCGGGATCCAGCATGGACTCGAACCGGATCTCCCTGGCCTCGGCCGCCGGCTGGACCGATTCCAGTGCCGCGTGGATCAGCGGCACCAGGTCCAGTGTCTGCACCTCGAGGCGAAACTTGCCCGAGACGATGCGGCTCATGTCGAGCAGGTCCTCGATCAATTGCGTCTGAGCGCGGCTGTTGCGCTCGATGGCGGCAATCGCCTGCATGAGCACTTCCGCGTCCGGCGGGCGCGACTTGAGGACGTGCATCCAGCCGACTATGGCATTCAGCGGCGTGCGCAGTTCATGCGACAGGGTCGCCAGGAATTCATCCTTGACACGTGCATTGCGCTCGGCTTCCACGCGCGCAGCCCGCTCGCTTTCCAGCAGGCGCCGGCTCTCCTCTTCCGCTCGCTTCTCGCTGGTCACGTCACGCCAGCAGCCGATGCCGCCGAGGATCACGCCTTTTGCATCAAGCACCGGCACGGTGTTCACCAACACATGCATGGGCGTGCCGTCCGGGCGGCGCATGATCCAGGGTTCGTTCTGGATGTTCTCGCCATGGTGCGTCGCGCGGTAGAGCGGCACCTGCTCCTTGCGGGGGACAGTCCCGTCGGCCATGAGAAGTCCGGTGGGCGCGGAATGTTCTCCTGAAGGCATGCCGATGATTTTTTCAGAAGCCGGCCCGATCACCTTCTGCGCGAAGCGGCTCTGCGCCACGATGCGGAAGTCCGGCGCCCCCCCCGCCATGGTGATGCCTTCAGGGACGTTTTCCAGCAGCGTGTCGAGGATCTGTTGCGAGCGCTGTGCTTCGATCGAGCGCCCTTCGCTTTCGAGTTTGGCCAGGTACATCGCATCCAGGGCACGGCGCATGCGGCCGCTGAACGCCGCGATGATGAGGCCGGTGAGCACGAATACGCCAAGGGCCATCAACTGGTGCTGCTCTGGTATCTTGAAGGTAGTGACGGGGACGAGAACGAAATACCACGAGCACAGAGACCCCAGAATCACCGCCAGGATGCAGGGGCCGTAGCCGCCGAACCAGGCTGTGAGGGCCACCGCCGCGAAGAATGTGGAAAAGGGAGCACTGTCGCCGATGTAGGGCTGGACCCAGGAGCGGGACCAGAGCGCCAGGAGGGTGAACGCGATCGCGAGCGTGTAGCCGGCCGCGGGCGACTGCTGCCAGCGGTCGGGGTGAAACCAGCCGCGCAGCGAATCGAATGAGGAGGAAATCATCACGGCGGTCCCGGGTCAGTGCGGATCACCCCTATTATGCAGGGGACTGGGCACTGATTGCACGATGCTCAGTGAGAGTGCCGGGTATTGGGAAAGTTCAGAAACCGATTCGAGAGACAAGACTGATTAGCAGGGGCCACATGAATGAGATGAGCCTGCTTGAAATGGGAACGTTCCGGACCTGTCCGCACTCGGCTGCGGGCTGATTGCCGGAGTTTTCTTTGCCTTTTCCACACTCGTGAGATTTGTGAGCAAGCCGAATTTGATGCCTTCGATCTTGCGTCGATTTCGCGCGCCGCCTCGCAACATAATAAACGCCTAGTGTGCGTTGGTACACATACAAGCAAGTCGCCACAGCGTACCGTCGCCTATGGTGATCCAGGCACCATGACCGGGCCGCAACGGCCAGGTGTGGGATTCTGACAATGGGGATCAGCCAGTCGAGGCACTCGCGCCGAAGCGTGCGGATCACGCGTTCACAAAATGGCGAGATCAGCGACGCGCACTTGTCCGCTTCGATGGCCGGCGTCAAAAGGAATCGCCTGAAGCCGCGTACCTTGTCACGGGAGAACTGCAAATATGAACGGATCGAATCACATCGCGACCGTCCTCATCTGCCTGGCTGCCTGGACGCCGCTCTTCGCCGGCGCGCAACCTCATGAGGTGACGGAAGGTAACTACACATTGCGCAGCAGCACCGTCAGCAGCGAGACCATCCCGGCATCCGTGGCGAAGGCGCATGGCTTTGAGCAGGGACCGTCCGTCTTTATCCTGAATATAACGGTTATGGAAAAAAGCCGCGCCGGCAACGCGACCTTACCCGCCGTCCTTACAGTTAAGATTCGTGATCTTACCGGCCGCAAGCTACCGATCGATATGAAGGTCAATCACGAAAACGGGTTCGTCTCCTACTACGGCACCTACCATCGATTGCCGAACCAGGCCCTTTCGTTCGATATAACTGCCGCGCCAGAAGGCTCCAGCCGCATGCTGACAATGCGCTACCGCGACGACGGTCGTTCGACTCAGACGCCTGAACAACAAAAGAATTGAAGATGAAGATTGACGCCAATGAATTCCGGGTGTTGGCGGGGGAACATGTCGACCTCAAAAAGCGGCCGACGCTGGTAGCGCCTGTGTACAAGTCGAAGAAGCATTACCACAAGTTCCTCCAGCGACACGTCGAGCAGCTTAGCGCGTTGCAGCGCCTTCACTACGCGTCCAACCGCTATGCGCTGCTGCTGATTTTCCAGGCGATGGACGCCGCCGGCAAGGACGGCGCCATCCGCCACGTCATGTCCGGGGTCAACCCGCAAGGCTGCCAGGTGTTCAGCTTCAAGCACCCGAGCGCAACCGAGCTGGAGCACGACTTTCTGTGGCGCACTACGCGCTCCTTGCCGGAACGCGGCCGCATCGGCATCTTCAACCGCTCCTATTACGAGGAAGTGCTGATCGTCCGGGTACATCCGGAGATCCTGCGTGCGCAGGGTCTGCCGGACGCGTTGCTCGATGAGGGCTCCGTCTGGAAGGACCGCTATCGCTCCATGGTTGACCTGGAAGACCATCTCTACCGCAACGGCACGCGCGTCATCAAGTTTTTCCTCCACCTTTCGAAGAAAGAGCAGAGAAAGCGATTCCTGGCGCGTATCGACGAGCCGGACAAGAACTGGAAGTTCAGCCGCGCCGACCTTTACGAGAGAGGATACTGGGAGCAGTACATGACGGCTTACGAGGCTTGCCTGGGCGCGACCAGCACCGATCACGCGCCCTGGTACGTCGTGCCTGCGGATGACAAAAAGAACGCCCGGCTGATCGTTTCCCAGGTCATCCTTGATGCATTCAAAGGACTCGAGATGGCCTATCCAAAGACCAGCGCGAAACGCCAGCGGGAACTGAAGTCCTTCCGCAAGCAACTGGCGAAATAGCGATTTTTCCGTGGCCTCTCGCTTGCACGCTAAGTCGCTGGTCATCGAAGCCGAGGTGGAAATTCTTCAGTTCCAATCATTCAGGTACTTTCTGAATGAGGTAAATCGCGCCAACGGACTGGTGCGCGACAAGACCGCTACGGATTGGCCTGCCAGCATCGCCGCCACCGGATTCGCCTTGGCGGCTTACCCGGTGGCGATCGAGCGCGGGTTCATATCGCGTGCCGCCGCTGTCGAGCTAACGCTCGCGACACTGCGCTTTTTCTGCAACAGTCCGCACGGCCCTGAACCCGATGCCACCGGCTACCAGGGCCTTTACTATCACTTTCTCGATATGCGGACCGGGCGGCGCGCCTGGCAATGCGAACTGTCGACGGTTGACAGCGCATTTCTGCTGGCCGGCATGTTGACGGCAGGACGTTATTTTGACTCGGAGTCGGCCCCCGAGCACGAGATCCGGACCCTCGCCGACGCTCTCTATCGCCGCGCCAATTGGCACTGGGCGCAGAACCAGGGTGCAACGCTGACGCACGGCTGGAAGCCCGAAAGCGGCTTCCTCGAGTATAGCTGGCAGGGCTACGATGAAGCAGTCTTGCTCTATATCCTTGCGCTCGGCTCTCCCACGCATCCGCTGTCTGACGGCGGCTACGCCGCGTGGAGCTCGACTTATCGGTGGCAACACTGCTATGGATACGACTATCTGTACGCTGGATCACTTTTCACGCACCAGCTTTCGCACCTCTGGATCGATTTTCGCGGCATTCAGGACCTCTTCATGCGCGACAAGGGGATTGACTATTTCGAGAACAGCCGCCGCGCCACCTATGTGCAGCAGCAATATGCGATCGACAATCCGCTCAAGTTCAAAGGGTACGGCCGCTGCTGCTGGGGGATTACCGCGAGCGATGGACCCGGGCCCGCCACCATGGCGGTGGATGGTGTCGAGCGGAGGCGATCCAGGCGAGCGGCCCATAAGATCGGATTGTGGGCGGTGATCGCGATCGGCGTCGGCGGGATGGTCGGCGGCGGGATTTTTGCGGTTTTGGGCCTGGCGGTGCAACTGGCGCACGGCGGCACGCCGGTGGCCTTCGCGCTGGCAGGCGTGGTGGCGCTACTGACGTTTCGGAAGCGATCTACGTCTCCGGCCACGGACACGGCGATCGTCGCTGCGGCACTTGCGGCGTCCGGCCACAGCCGGCGATGCCATCGCGGAAGAATTCGAAGGACAGCTTGTAAGCGAGCCGACATTGATGCCTTCGCTCTTGCGTCGATTTCGCGCGCCACGTCGCAAAATGATCAATCCTGTGTGTGTTGGCGTACATACAAGCGAGTCGACACAGCCTAGCTTGGCCTTTGGTGATCCAGGCACCATGACCGGGCCGCAATGGCCAGGATGCCAGAAGTAAAGCGCCACCGGGGAACGCCACGTGAACACAGGCGAAGGCGGAGCCCTCCGGACCCTCGCGTGTTTTTTCCAAGGAATCCAGAAAATGAAAAGAACCCCGCTCTCTCTATTGGTCCTGGGTCTGTTCGTCGGCGTTGGATCGTCGGCAATGGCCCAGAACGTTACGGCCGATACCCAGCCGAATGCCGAACCAGACCGCGTCGCCATGTCCGCGGAAGTTGCCAAGATCGATGCGTCAAAGCGCAGCGAAGAATACCGCGCTGCCAAAGCCCAGGCACAGACGGACTACGCCGACTCTATCGCGAAATGCAAAGAACTCACGGGCAGTGACGCGCGTACCTGTGTGAAAGAGACCAAGGCGGTCCGGACCGAGACGTTGGCGCAAGCAAAGATTCATCGCGACAATCCGGGCGAGACCAGCGAGGCGATCGGGGAAAACGCCGGCAGGAAACCCGGCGACACTTCCCAATTGCCGCTGAAGCGGCGCGCAACCCAGATGAAGTAAGCCAAATCGGGCCAGAAAAGAGGCCCGGACTCATTGTCGAAGTGATCCTGGATGTCGTTTGCAGAAAGGACGTCGAGTTGATGACTCGCCAATTCGTTTCTGGAGCCGATCTGGAACCGTAACTGCGTGGCCAGCGTCCAGATCACGCTTTCTGAAGATTTCGGCGTCGAGGCAAGTATCTGGCTGAAACGGCGGCCGAGGTCCTGGTGGAACTGAAGCCGCCGCCGCAAAGATTGTTCGCCGACTCTCTTTACTGCGACCGGGCGGGGAAATTATCTGCGCTTTCGGCTCTCCCCCAGATCAGCAGTCGCGCTCGCCGCTCGCGTCAACCTTTTTGAAGAACAGCCGGGAGCGGAATCGCCCTACGCACGGCTTATCGGAGACGCCATACCGGCCATGCGGAACAGGAGGCGCCATGAAGGCGACGCAACAGTTGCATGATATTGGGCAAAGTCTTTGGCTCGACAATATCACCCGCGAAATATTGACCAACGGCACGCTGGCACGCTACATCTCAGATCTGTCGGTGACGGGGCTCACCTCGAACCCGACCATTTTTGAACACGCGATCGGCAGCGGGAAATCCTATGACGGGGCGATCGACGAACTGGTGCGCCAGGAAAAGTCGGGCGAGGACTTGTTCTTCGCGCTCGCGCTTCAGGACCTGACGCAGGCTGCCGACCTGTTCCGTCCGGTCTTTGAGGCGACCGACGGCGTCGACGGTTGGGTCTCGCTCGAAGTTTCCCCGCTGCTCGCCGACGACACCGCGAAGACGATACACGCTGCCGCGCGCTTGCAGGCGGCAGCCGCACGCCCGAATCTCTTCATCAAGATTCCGGGAACGGCAGCCGGCATACCCGCGATCGAGGAATCCATCTTCGCCGGAGTGCCCATCAACGTTACCCTCCTGTTCTCACGGGAACACTACCTCGCCGCCGCCGGCGCCTATATGCGTGGCATCGAACGCCGCATCGCTGCCGGCCTCGACCCGAAGGTCGAATCCGTTGCGTCGCTCTTTATCAGCCGCTGGGATGTTGCTGTCAAACAGGAGATCTCACCGCAGTACCGCAACCGCCTCGGTATCGCGATCGCGATGCACACCTACAAGGCGTATCGCGACCTGCTGGCGTCGCCGCGCTGGAAAAAGATCCTACGGACCGGCGCGCATCCGCAGCGGCTGCTTTGGGCCAGCACCGGCACCAAGGATCCTGCGGCACCAGATACGCTCTACGTCCAGGCTCTCGCAGCGCCAGACACGATCAACACCATCCCGGAAAAGACGCTGCGCGCATTTGCAGACCATGGCAGGGTCGGAACCGCTATTCCAGATGACGGCGGCTATGCCGAGGCTGTGCTCGAGGAATTCAGGCGCGAAGGCGTCGACGACGCAGCACTGGCCGCCCGACTGCAGCGCGAAGGCGCCGACGCTTTCTCGAAATCGTGGCGCGCATTGCTATCGCGCATCAAGGAAAAAAGTGCGCAGCCTGCCGGGGTCACGGCTAAATGAGTCAGGTGACCGGCGCGGCGCTGCCCCGCCCACAAGCTGCTACCCGAACTGGAAAGCCCACAGGAGTCTCAGTTACGCCATGACAGTTCGACTAATGCGTTGATTCGGTGCTGACGCAGCAGGCAGTACCTACTCTCGATCGCTCGAAATACGCGAGCGCCGGCGGCGTGGCGCTGGGGGCCTACGTACTGGCCGACGCCCCGGACGGCAAACCGGACGTGCTGCTGCTGGGGACCGGCAGCGAAGTTCCGCTCTGCGTGACTGCGTATGAAAAGTTAAAAGCCGATGGCATCAATTCGCGAGTCATCAGCATGCCGTCGTGGGAATTGTTCGAAAGCCAAACTCAGGAATATCGCGACCAGGGTTTTCCGCCGGCGATCACGGCTCGCGTGGCGGTCGAGGAAGCCTCGGCCTTCGGCTGGGAGCGTTATACTGGCTTCGCAGGCGCCATCCTCGGTCTGCATACTTTCGGCATGTCGGCGCCGCTGAAAGCTGTCGCGCAGCATTTCGGGTTGGAGCCGGCGCACTTCGTTGCCGCGGCCAAGGCGCCAATAGCGCGTCATGCCCCAGAATCGGCACCCGCCACAGCGCACGCACATTCAGCCAATCAACCAGGACCGCAATGAGAATCAGCCCTTTGGCCGGAAAACCTGCGCCGCCTGCGATGTTGGTCAACGTCGCCAAACTCGTCACCGCCTATTACAGCGAGGCGCCAGATTCCTCGATCCCGTTGCAACGAGTGGCATTCGGCACCTCCGGACATCGCGGTTCGGCATTCGACAAAACGTTCAACGAAGCGCATGTGCTGGCAATCAGCCAGGCCATTTGCCTGTACCGCAAGAAACAAGGCATCGGCGGCCCGCTCTTCATCGGCATCGACACACACGCGCTTTCCGAGCCGGCATTTGCCAGCGCGCTGGAAGTGCTGGCGGCCAATGGCGTGGAGGTGATGATGGCGGCGGGCGGCGAATACACGCCGACCCCCGCCGTATCGCATGCAATTCTCGCCTACAACCGCGGACGCGAGAACGGGTTGGCCGACGGCATTGTCATCACGCCGTCGCACAATCCGCCGGACAACGGCGGCTTCAAGTACAACCCGCCCAATGGCGGGCCGGCGGACACTGGCATTACCGGCTGGATCCAAAAACAGGCCAATGAACTGCTTCAGCGCGGCCTCAAGGGCGTGCAGCGGATTTCCTTCGACAAGGCGCTTCACGCTTCGACAACCCACGAGCACGATTTTCTCAATGCCTACGTAAACGACCTCGGCAACGTGATTGACATGGACGCTATTCGCGGCGCACACATTCGCATGGGCGTCGATCCGCTCGGCGGCGCCGGGGTTCATTACTGGTCCTCGATCGGCGATCGCTACAAGCTCGACCTCACGGTCGTCAATCAGGCGGTGGATGCCACTTTTCGTTTCATGACGGTCGATTGGGACGGCCGGATTCGCATGGACCCGTCTTCCTCCTACGCGATGCAGAGTCTGATTGAACTGAAGGACCGCTTCGACATCGCCTTTGCGTGCGATACCGATCACGACCGGCACGGGATTGTCACGCGCAGCACGGGCCTGCTGCCGCCGAATCATTATTTGTCGGTGGCCATCGACTACCTGTGTCAGCACCGGCCCGCCTGGCGCAAAGATGCTGCCATTGGGAAAACGGTGGTGAGCAGCCAGATGATCGATCGCGTGAGCACCAGGCTGGGACGGCAACTGTACGAAGTGCCGGTCGGCTTCAAATGGTTTGCCGCAGGTTTGCTCGATGGTTCACTCGGCTTCGGTTGCGAAGAAAGTGCGGGGGCATCTTTCCTGCGCCGTGACGGCACCGTGTGGACAACCGACAAGGACGGCATTGTGCCCGCCTTGCTGTCAGCGGAAATTACAGCGCGAATGGGTCATGATCCGGGTGAAATCTACCTCGATTTAGCGCAAGAGTTCGGGGAGATCTTCGCGGATCGCATCGAAGCAGCCGCGACCCCGGCGCAGAAAGAACAATTATCGAAACTCTCGCCACAGCAGGTGAAATCCACGACCCTGGCGGGCGAAGCCATTCAGAAAGTCTTCAGCCGCGCGCCGGGCAATGACGCGCCGATCGGCGGATTGAAAGTGGTGGCCGAAACCGGCTGGTTTGCCGCGCGCCCTTCCGGCACCGAGGACATCTACAAGATTTATGCTGAGAGTTTTCGCGACGGCGACCACCTACGCAGCATTCTGGTGGAAGCACAGACGATCGTCGATAGGGCGATTGCGCCCATCGGCAGCGGTTCGCCAACTGCACCGGGCGGCGGCGCATGAACAATCATGACTGAACATCGCGCGCAGTCGGACGAGGCGCTGCTCGACCAACTGCAGCGTAATGCGTTCGACTACTTCGTGCATACGGTGAATCTGGCCAACGTCCTGGTCGCTGACACCTCGCGCAAGGAGGCCCCGGCGAGCATCGCTGTGGTCGGATTCGCGCTATCCGTTTATCCGGCGGGCGTTGAGCGCGGCTAGATGACACGCGCGGACGCGGTCGAGCGCACCCTCGTCGCCTTGCGCTGGTTATGGATGAAGCGAAGACGCGACGTGCGATGAGTGAGGAAGTTATCTTTTCCTGCGCGATACCGCGAGCAGCAGCGTATGGCCGGCAACCCATCAGCCGCTCGGCGTCGAACCCCGATAGCCATGAAGTGCTTTTCTCCGAGGACCGGGCACGCTTCATCCGTAGTGACGGGCCTTTCTCGCGCCGCGGAGCGTGGTTTCCAGGTGCACGGAAGCCTAAACGGCATGTTCGCTACCGAACATACAACATGCCGGTGAGCGGGCATCATGATTTGCTAGGCGCAATCCCACAAGTTCGTTTTGCCACGCATTGTATATGGGGCCTTACTGCGATGCGATCGCTGCGCCTGATTCAATAGGGCAAGTCCTTGTCTGAGTCATTCGCGCAAACACTGATGGCGAAAGCACGCTCGCACTACGAGGATGTGTTGATAACGCCGGGTTCACGATCTCGGTTCAAAAGCAGTCTATTCGGAACGCTACGCGCAGATCAATGATTTCGAACGGCGGCTCGTCGCGCACGACTCGGGAACTGGAAGCATGAAAGCAGATACGAAGACATTCGATACCGGGCTGATGCGCAAGATGGACGCCTATTGGCGGGCCGCGAACTACCTTTCGGTCGGGCAGATTTTTCTCTACGACAACCCGCTGCTGAAGCGGGGGCTGAAGCTCGATGATATCAAACACATGCTGCTCGGGCACTGGGGCACGACGCCGGGGCAGAACTTCATCTACGTGCACCTGAACCGCGTCATCAAGCAGTACGGCCTCGACATGATCTACGTTTCCGGTCCCGGCCATGGCGGCCCGGCGGTCGTAGGCAACACCTATCTCGAAGGTACATACAGCGAGATCTATCCGGACATCAGCCAGGACGAGACCGGGCTGCGCAAGCTATTCATCCAGTTTTCGTTTCCAGGCGGCATTCCGAGCCACGCATCGCCCGAGTGCCCGGGCTCGATTCACGAGGGCGGCGAGCTGGGTTATTCGCTCAGCCATTCCTTCGGTGCGGTGTTCGACAATCCGGATCTGTTCGTCGCGTGCGTCGTGGGCGACGGCGAAGCGGAAACCGGACCGCTGGCCACGGCCTGGCATTCCAACAAGTTTCTCGATCCGGTCACCGACGGCGCCGTGCTGCCGATCCTGCATCTCAACGGCTACAAGATTGCCAACCCGACCATCCTCGCCCGCATTGAACGCGAAGAATTGGAGCAGTTGCTGCGCGGTTACGGATGGACGCCCTATTTCGTCGAGGGCCACGAACCCGGGCCGATGCACGAGGCAATGGCCGCGGCGCTCGACACGGCCGTTGAGGAAATCAAGCAGATCCAGCAATACGCGCGCGCCAGCGGCAGCGCCTCGCGGCCGCGCTGGCCGATGATCGTGCTGGTGTCGCCCAAAGGCTGGACGGGACCGAAAGTGGTCGATGGCCTTCAGATTGAAGGAACCTTCCGTGCGCATCAGGTGCCGCTGCACCCGCACACGCATCCGGAACACCTCAAGCTTCTGGAAGATTGGCTCAAGAGCTACCGCCCGCAGGAGCTCTTTGATGAGCAGGGCCGGCTGAAACCGGAATTGGCCGAGCTTGCACCCCAGGGCGATCGGCGCATGGGGGCGAATCCGCACGCCAACGGCGGCATGCTGTTGCGCGACCTGCGCATGCCGGATTTCCGTGACTATGCGGCGCAGGTGCCGACGCCCGGCACGCCGGGCATCGGCGACACGCAGGTGCTCGGGCCTTTCCTGCGCGACGTCGCGAAACTGAATGCCGAGCAACGCAACTTCCGCGTATTCGGTCCGGACGAGACGCTCTCCAATGGCCTCGAGTCCCTTTTTGAAGTGACCCATCGACAATGGGATGCGGCTACCCTGCCGAACGACGAATTCCTTGCACCCGCCGGACGCGTGCTCGATTCGATGCTGAGCGAACACCAATGCGAGGGCTGGCTCGAGGGCTATCTGCTCACCGGGCGGCACGGACTGTTCAATTGCTACGAGGCCTTCATTCATATCATTGATTCGATGTTCAACCAGCACGCCAAATGGTTGAAAGTCACCTCTCACCTGCCGTGGCGGCGCAAGATCGCGTCGCTGAATTACCTGCTCGCCTCGCACGTCTGGCGCCAGGACCACAACGGCTTCACGCACCAGGATCCCGGCTTCATCGATCATGTCGTCAACAAGAAGGCCGATATCGTGCGGGTTTACCTGCCCCCGGATGCCAATTGCCTGCTGTCGGTGATGGACCATTGCTTGCGCAGCCGCCATTACGTCAATGTCGTGATCGCGGGCAAGCATCCGGCGCCGCAGTGGCTGACGATGGACGCCGCCGTCAGGCATTGCACCGAAGGCATCGGCATCTGGCAGTGGGCCAGCAACGATCAGGCTGTCGCGCCCGACGTCGTCATGGCCTGCTGCGGCGACGTTCCAACGCTTGAGACGCTCGCGGCCGTCTCCATTCTGAGAGCGCATTTTCCCGAACTGAAAATCCGCGTGGTCAACGTCGTCGACCTGATGAAGCTACAGCCGAAAACTGAGCACCCGCACGGCTTGAGCGACACCGATTTCGACGAAATCTTCACCAAGAACAAACCGGTGATCTTCGCCTACCACGCTTATCCGTGGCTGATCCATCGGCTGACCTATCGCCGCACCAACCACGCCAATATCCACGTTCGCGGCTATAAAGAAGAAGGCACCATCACCACGCCTTTCGACATGACGGTGCTGAACGATCTGGACCGTTTTCATCTGGCGATGGACACCATCGACCGCCTGCCGCAAACCGGCGACAAAGGCATTTACCTGAAGCGGCAGCTCAAGGACAAGCTGATCGAGCACAAGCAGTACATCGACAAGAACGGCCGGGACATGCCGGAAATTCGCAACTGGAAGTGGGCCGCTCAAGAATGAATACGCAGACGCTGATCGACACCGCCAGTGAACTCGTCGCCGGTGACAAGGGCCTGCTGGCCATGGACGAAAGCAATCCCACCTGCAACATGCGATTTGCGAAGCTGGGCATTCCCCAGACGGTCGAAGCCCGCCGCGCCTGGCGCGAACTGATCATTACCACGCCCGGCCTCGGTGAGAGCATCAGCGGCGCGATCCTCTACGATGAGACGATCCGCCAACAGAAAAAGGACGGCACTGCGTTCGCCAAAGCCCTCACCGGTGTGGGCATCATTCCCGGCATAAAAGTGGATGCCGGTGCGAAGGATTTGGCAGGACATGACGCAGAGAAAGTAACCGAAGGCCTGGACGGATTGCGCGAGCGCCTGGCCGAGTACGCGCAAATGGGCGCCCGGTTTGCAAAGTGGCGCGCCGTGATCACCATCGGCGATCGCATCCCCAGCAGCGGTTGCATCGAAGCCAACGCGCAGGCGCTGGCGCGCTACGCCGCGTTGTGCCAGGAGGCCGGGCTGGTCCCGGTAGTCGAACCTGAAGTGCTCATGGACGGCTCGCATACCCTGGAGCGGTCCCGCGAGGTCACCGCGGACGTCCTGCATACGGTTTTCAATCAGCTTTACATCCAACGGGTGACGCTGGAAGGCATGCTTCTGAAGCCCAACATGGTGCTGCCGGGATTGGCCTGTCCGAAACAGCAAACGGTGGACGAGGTGGCCGACGCCACGGTCGAGTGTTTCCTGCAATCGGTCCCCGCCGCCGTTGCTGGTATCGCGTTCCTGTCGGGTGGTCAGTCCGGCGAATTGGCATCGGCCCGGTTGAATGCCATGAATGTCCGCTTCAAGTCGCGGGCGCCCTGGGCGCTGTCGTTTTCATTTGCACGGGCCATCCAGCAGTCGGCAATGGAGATCTGGCGCGGTCAGGAGGCCAACGTGCCGGCCGCACAGCGGGCGCTGCGCCATCGCGCCGCGTGCAATCGGGCTGCGCGCCGTGGCGAATACGACGCCGCCATGGAAGCGGCGTGAGAAGGCCAGTGGGTATCACGCAACTCGTCGAATCGCGGCCATCGCAACGGCCGAGGAAGGTCCCGTCATGAAACATCATTCCGACCAGCCCGGCGCTTCCGATGCGAAGCCGGCGCAGGATGAGGTAGCGAAGAAGGCATACGCCATCTATCAGGAAGAAGGTCGTCCGCAAGGCCATGCCGAACGGAACTGGTTGCAGGCCGAAGCGCAACTGCAGCACCCCGCATCCGACCACGCAGGCCATCACGACCATCACGCCCATATGGCGGCGGATTTTCGCAAGCGGTTCTGGATCGCGCTGGTACTGACCCTGCCGATTCTGCTGCTCTCGCCGATGTTGCAGTCGCTGGCAGGCCTGCGCGACGCCTTGCGTTTTTCCGGCGACCTGTATGTGCTGTTCGGCTTTTCTTCGGCGGTCTTCTGGTATGGCGGCTGGCCGTTCCTGAAGGGCTTGTTCGATGAACTCAAATCCCGCCAGCCCGGCATGATGACGCTGGTCGCCGTCGCCATTTCGACGGCCTATATCTACAGCAGCGCCGTGGTATTCGGCCTGACCGGGAAGATGTTCTTCTGGGAGCTGGCCACCCTGGTCGACATCATGCTGCTGGGGCACTGGATCGAAATGAAGTCGGTGATGGGAGCCTCCAAGGCCCTGGAGGAACTGGCCAAACTCATGCCATCCGATGCCCACAAGCTGATGCCAGACGGCAGCGTGAAGGATGTCCCGCTCGGCGAACTGGCGGTGGATGACAAGGTTCTCATCAAACCCGGCGAGAAAATTCCCGCGGACGGCGTCATTGTCGACGGCGAGAGCTCGGTCAACGAGGCGATGCTCACCGGGGAATCGACCCCGGTGACCAAGGCGAGCGGCGGCAAGGTCATTGGCGGGGCCATCAACGGCGAAGGCGCGCTGACCATCGCCGTCAAAGGCACCGGCAAAGATTCGTTTCTGTCGCAGGTCATCGATCTGGTCAAACAGGCCCAGGAAAGCAAATCGAAGACGCAAAATCTCGCCGACACCGCCGCGCTGTGGCTCACCCTTATCGGGCTTGGCAGCGGCACCATCACCTTCCTTATCTGGCTGCTCGTCATGGGCAAGGGACTGGCCTTTGCAATCGAACGCGCCGTGACGGTCATGGTCATCACTTGTCCGCACGCGCTCGGCCTGGCCGTGCCTCTGGTGGTCGCCGTCTCCACGGCACTGGCCGCAAAGAACGGCCTGCTCATCCGCAATCGCGGTGCTTTTGAAGGCGCCCGCAAACTGCAGGCCATTATTTTCGACAAGACCGGCACACTGACCGAGGGCCGCTTCGGGGTGACCGATACGCTGGTGCTTGGGCAGGACATCGACGAAGAAACCCTGCGCAAGTATGCGGCTTCAGTGGATGCCAATTCCGAGCATCCCATCGCCCGGGCGATCGTCGCGTCTTCCGAGAAAAAGCTACCTGTAGAAAACTTCAAAAGCATTCCCGGAAAAGGCGCCGAAGGCACGGTCGAAGGTAAAGAGGTCAAAGTGGTTAGCCCCGGGTTCCTGCAAGAACAGAACATCGACCTCACCGACCCGCGCATCGGGCCGCTGCAAGCGCAGGGCAAGACGGTCGTGTTTGTCCTCGTCGACGGCAAGTTGAAAGGCGCGATTGCCCTGGCCGACATCGTCCGGCCTGAAGCGAAGCAGGCCATCGATGCCCTAAAGGCATTGAACATCCGCTGCATGATGCTGACCGGCGACAACAAGGCAACAGCCAAATGGGTCTCGGACCAGGTCGGGCTGGATGAGTACTTCGCCGAAGTCCTGCCCCAGGACAAAGCCGCCAAAGTAAAAGAAGTGCAAACCCGGAACATATTGGTGGCCATGACCGGCGATGGCGTGAACGATGCCCCCGCACTGGCGCAGGCGGATGTGGGCATCGCCATCGGGGCGGGCTCAGATGTGGCGGTCGAAACCGCAGACGTGATCCTGGTGCGCAGCAATCCGCTGGATGTCGTCGCCATCGTCGAGTTATCCAGGGCCACGTACCGGAAGATGATCCAGAACCTGCTCTGGGCCACGGGCTACAACACCTTTGCCATTCCGCTGGCCGCCGGCGCGCTATACGCCTGGGGCGTGCTGCTCACGCCCGCGCTGGGCGCGGTCTTGATGTCGGCGAGCACGGTAATTGTGGCCATCAACGCGCGGTTGCTGAATATAAAACGATGACAAGCCGGTAAAGGCGGGAATGATCTGGATTTCCGGATGGCGGGCGGTCGCAGCACAACGAAAAAGGAGCTAGACGATGAATCATACCGACGGCTGGATGGGTGGCTGGATGGGCGGGGGAATGTGGATCTGGACCCTCATCGGCACGCTGGTGGTGGTCTTGCTGGTTGTCGTGATAATCAACCAGTCCAAGAAATAGTCGAAGCGGATCATTATCCAGGAGATAAGGGGTCGGCATGATCATTGACTCGATTTGTGACAATCAATCATGAGCGGTGAGGCCGTCACCGAGAATGTCGGCGTCGTCGTCGCGGTACGCGGCAGCGTCGTCGACGTCCGCTTCGACGCGCGCCTGCCGCCGATCTATTCGGTGCTGCGCACCGGAGAGCACGGCCAGATCGTCATCGAAGTGCTGGCTCAGCGCGATGCGCGTCACATACGCGGGATCGCGTTGACGCCAACGCAGGGGCTTGCCCGCGGCATGGCGGTCGAGGATACGGGCGGGCCGTTGCAGGCGCCGGTGGGCAAAGGGCTGCTGTCGCGGATGTTCGACGTGTTCGGCAACACCATCGACCGCGAAGCGGCGTTGACCGGTGTGCAATGGCGCTCGGTGCACCGGGCGCCGCCGCCGCTGGCGCGACGCTCGACCAAGTCGGAAGTCTTCGAGACCGGCATCAAGCTCATCGATGTGCTGGTGCCACTCGAGCGAGGCGGCAAAGCGGGCCTGTTCGGCGGCGCGGGCGTAGGCAAGACCGTGTTGCTCACGGAAATGATCCACAACATGCTCGGGCACCACGACGGTGTGAGCATATTCTGCGGCATCGGTGAGCGCTGCCGCGAAGGCGAAGAGCTTTATCGCGACATGAAGGATGCCGGCGTATTGCCGAACATGGTGATGGTATTCGGACAGATGAACGAGCCCCCCGGCGCCCGGTTCCGCGTAGGCCATGCGGCGCTGACCATGGCCGAGTATTTCCGCGACGACGAGCATCGAGATGTGCTGTTGCTGGTCGACAATATTTTTCGCTTCATCCAGGCCGGCATGGAGGTGTCCGGGCTGATGGGGCAGATGCCCTCGCGCCTGGGCTATCAGCCCACGATGGGCACCGAGCTGTCGGGCCTGGAGGAGCGCATCGCCAATACCGACACGGGTGCGATCACGTCGATCCAGGCCGTGTACGTGCCGGCAGACGATTTCACCGATCCGGCGGCGGTACATACGTTCTCGCATCTGTCCGCTTCCATCGTGCTTTCGCGCAAGCGGGCAAGCGAAGGCCTGTATCCGGCCATCGACCCGCTGCAATCCAGTTCCAAGATGGCCACGCCGGGCATCGTCGGCGAACGCCATTACCTTCTCGCCCAGGAAATCCGGCGCACACTCGCGCAATACGCGGAACTCAAGGACATCATTGCCATGCTCGGATTGGAACAGCTCTCTGCGGAGGACCGCGGCGTGGTCGCGCGCGCCCGCCGGCTGGAGCGTTTCCTCACCCAGCCTTTTTTCACCACCGGGCAATTTACCGGGCTCAAAGGCAAACTCGTCAGCCTCGAGGACGCGCTGGACGGCTGTGAGCGGATCCTGCGCGACGAATTCAAGGACCACCCGGAGAGCGCGCTTTACATGATCGGCTCAATCGACGAGGCCAAGGCAAAAACGAAACCGGGCGGCTCGGCAACTCCAGCCGGACCCGAGTCGACAATTGCCGCCAAGACCGACCCGAAGCGCACCACCGGGACGGCGGCCAAAGCTACGCCCGAGCCGCATCCGAAACCTCAGCAGGAGGTCGCACATGCCGCCGCCATGGATGAATCTTAAGGTCCTGCTGCCATTCCAGGTATTCGCGGAGATAACCGGCGTGTCGCGCATCGTGGCGGAGACGCGCGAGGGCTCGTTCGGGCTCTTGCCGCATCGGCTCGATTGCGTCGCGGCGCTCTCGCCCGGGATTCTGATCTACGAGGCCGACACGCAGGGCGAAGTCTGCGTGGCGGTCGATGAAGGCGTACTGATCAAAAGCGGAGCGCACGTGATGGTCTCGGTGCGTCGTGCCATCAGCGGGACCGATCTCGGCCAATTGCGCGCCGCCGTCGAGCGGGAATTTCTGGCTCTGGACGAGCAGGAGCAAAGCGTGCGTTCGGTCATGGCGAAACTGGAAGCGGGATTTGTGCGCCGTTTCGCGGCCATTCGACATGAATGACGAGAATGACGTGGGATCCGGGAAAACCACGAACAGCGAACCGACGCTGGCCCGGCAGGTGGGCGCGAAGGCGGTACGCAAACTCAAGGCACGGCGCAACCCCGTGCCGGGTGTGTGGTCCGGACTGGGCATGATGGGGCTGATCGGCTGGTCAGTGGTCGTTCCGACGCTGCTCGGCGCCGCACTTGGGCTCTGGCTCGACAAGCACCACCCGGGTACGCGTTCCTGGACGCTGGCGCTGTTGATAGCCGGGCTCGTGATCGGCTGTCTGAATGCGTGGCACTGGGTCGCCAGGGAAGACAAGGCAATAAGAGAGGACCGTGAGGACAACGATGAGTGAAGCGCCAACGCTGCTGCTCGCGTGGCTGGAGGGTGGACTTCTCGGCGCCGTCTTTTTTGGCGGCCTTTGGTGGACCGTTCGCAAGGGTGCCTCGTCCCCAAGGCCCGCGCTCTGGTTCTTCGGCAGCGGACTGGCGCGCATGAGCCTTACCCTGGTTGGATTTTATTTTGCGTCCGGCGGTCATTGGCAGCGGCTGCTCGCGTGTCTGCTTGGATTCGTCATGGCACGCATAGTCGTGCTGAGGCTGACCCGGCCGTCGGCAGGCACTTCGCCCCGTCCGGCAAGCGAGGCCAGCCATGCGCCTTAGTCCCGACGAGATAATTTTCTGGCAGCACGGGTTTCTCAAGCTCAACGCCACCATCGTGTACACCTGGGGGCTGATGCTCGCGCTGGCCGTCGGCTCACAACTGGTCACGCGAAGACTGTCCATGGATATGGAGCGATCCCGCTGGCAGAATTTTCTGGAGATCGTTGTCACCGGCATCGCGAAACAGATCGGCGAAGTCGGCCTGCGCCATCCGGAAAAGTATCTCGGCTTTCTGGGCACGCTGTTCCTGTTCGTCGCAACGGCCAGCCTCGCCACCGTCATCCCCGGCTACGAGCCGCCGACTGGCTCGCTGTCGACCACCGCGGCGCTTGCGCTGTGCGTCTTCGTCGCCGTGCCGTTTTTCGGCATCGAAGAACAAGGCATACGCGGCTACCTCACTTCCTATGTGAAGCCGACGTTCATCATGCTGCCGTTCAACATCATCAGCGAGCTTTCGCGCACGCTGGCGCTCGCCGTGCGTTTGTTCGGCAACATGATGAGCGGGGCGATGATCATCGCCATCCTGCTCACTATCACGCCTTTCCTGTTTCCCATCGTCATGACTGCGCTGGGCCTGCTCACCGGCATGGTGCAGGCCTACATCTTCAGCATCCTGGCCGCGGTTTACATCGCGGCCGCGACGCGCACCCGTAAATCCAGACCCGAGCCGGCCCCCGAACCCTGATACGACAACGAACCCTGCAAAGGACACGCTATGGACAGCATGACCATTATCGCGGTGGCATCCATCGTCATCGCCGGCATCACCACCGGTTTCGGCACCATGGGACCAGCGCTTGCGGAAGGCCGGGCGGTTGCAACGGCGCTGACTTCGCTGGCGCAGCAACCCGACGCTTCCGCCACGATCACCCGGACCCTGTTCGTGGGTCTGGCGATGATCGAGTCCACGGCGATCTACTGCTTCGTGGTTTCGATGATTCTGATTTTCGCCAATCCGTTCTGGAATCACGTCATCGCCCAGGCCGCCGGAAAATAACCCATGCTCATCGATTGGTTCACGGTCGCCGCGCAGGCGCTCAACTTCCTCATCCTGGTGTGGCTGCTGAAACGTTTCCTTTACAAGCCCATCCTTCGTGCCATCGACGAGCGCGAGAAGCGTATCGCATCGGCCCTCGCGGACGCAGACGCGAGAAAGGCCGAAGCCCAGAAGCAGAGCGACGAATTTCAGCACAAGAACGAAGAATTTGACCGGCAGCGTGACGCGCTCCTGAGTCAGGCAAAAGACGCGGCCAAAGGCGAGCGCGAGCGGCTCCTCGACGAAGCACGGAAGGCGGCCGACGCCCTGAGTGCCAAGCGACAGGAAACGCTCAGAAACGACGCGCGCAGCCTGGGCAAAGCCATCAGTCGCCGGACCCAACAGGAAGTATTTGCCATCGCGCGCAAGGCGCTGGCGGATCTCGCTACGACCAGTCTGGAAGAACGCCTGGGCGAGGTGTTCACCCGCCGCCTGCGCGAAATGGACGGCCAGGCGAAAGCGAGCCTCGCGCAGGCCCTGAAATCGGCGTCCGGCCCTGCCGTCGTGCGCAGTGTGTCCGAACTGCCCGCAGTGCAACGCGTGGCGATACAAAATGCGCTCAGCGAAACCTTCTCTGCGCAAATACAAATCCGGTTCGAAACCGCGCCGGATCTCGTCGGCGGCATCGAACTCAGCGCGAATGGACAGAAAGTGGCCTGGAGCATCGCGGACTATCTCTTTTCGCTGGAACAAGGCGTCGACGAATTGCTGAAGGAAAAGGAAATGGTGCAGGCCGGGACACCGACCGATCTGAGGCCGCAGATCGCCAAACGCGCCTTTGAACTGTACGAGCAACAAGGCCGCAAGAGCGCATCCGCAAATCAGAACTGGGATCAGGCGGAGCAAGAGATCCGCAAGGCGCAAACCAAAACCGGGCCCGAACCGGAACGACTCAAGCCGGAAACAAAGAACCAATGAGTATGGAACCCGAAAGCCTGCAGGCTGTTTTCGACGGCGCGTTTGCCGCAATGGGCCAGGTGCGGGAAACCTTCACGCCGCGACTGACGCCACGGGAGGTGGGCACCCTCACCAGCATTGCCACGGGCATCGCCAAGGTGTCGGGGCTCCCCGGCGTGGGCTATGACGAATTGGTGATGTTTCCCGGCGACGTGCCCGGCATCGCGTTCAATGTCGACGTCGACGAAGTCGGCGTCGTGCTGCTCGGCGAATACTGGCAACTTCATGCCGGTGATGAAGTTCGGCGCACAGGCCGGGTCATGGATGTTGCCGTGGGCGACGGATTGCTCGGGCGCGTCATCGACCCGCTCGGCCGGCCGCTCGACGGCAAAGGGCAGGTAGCCGAAAGCGAGCGCCTGCCGATCGAACGACCCGCCCCGCCGATCATGGATCGCGCGCCGGTCACGGCGCCACTGCAGACCGGGCTCAAGGTCATCGACGCGCTCATTCCCATCGGGCGCGGCCAGCGCGAGTTGATCCTCGGGGATCGCCAGACGGGCAAGACCGCGATTGCGATCGACACCATTCTCAACCAGCACGGCAAGGACGTCCTGTGCGTTTATTGCGCCATCGGCCAGCGGGCCTCCGCCGTGGCGAAGACCGTAGCGACGCTACGCGAGAAGGGCGCAATGGATTACACCGTCCTGGTCGTGACCGAGGGCAACGACCCGCCGGGCCTTGCCTACATCGCCCCTTACGCCGCGACCAGCATCGCGGAGCATTTCATGAATCAAGGCCGCGACGTGCTGGTGGTTTACGACGATCTTACGCATCACGCGCGCGCCTATCGCGAACTGTCCCTGCTGCTGCGCCGCCCGCCGGGGCGCGAGGCGTTTCCCGGCGACATCTTCTACATCCATGCGCGCCTGCTCGAACGCGCGACGCACCTGCGCAAGGGGCTCGGCGGCGGCTCGTTGACCGCGCTTCCCATCATCGAGACCGAAGCGCAGAACATTTCCGCCTACATTCCGACCAACCTGATTTCCATCACCGACGGACAGATCTACCTCTCGCCGTCACTGTTCGAGTTGGGCGTATTGCCTGCGGTCGATGTCGGCAAGTCCGTTTCGCGCGTCGGCGGCAAGGCGCAGCGGGCGGCCTATCGCGCTGTGGCGGGGGACCTCAAGCTCGCTTACGCGCAGTTCGAGGAACTCGAAACCTTTGCCCGGTTTGGTGCCCGCGTGGATGACGACACTCGCAAGACCATCGAACATGGACGACGCATCCGTGCCTGCCTGAAGCAAGCGGAATTTTCTCCGGTTTCCATGCCCGAGCAGATCGCCGTGCTACTGGCGTTGACCGCCGGACTTTTCGACGACGTGTCGGTTGACCAGATGACGAACGCCGAGCAAGCCGTGCGCAAGGCGGCGACGGAAATTCCTGCGGAGGTGAACGGACGACTGGATGCCGCCGACAACTTGAGCGATAAAGATCGTACGGCCATTGTCGAAATTGCCCACCTCGCGCTCATGCCCTTCCAGCCAAAGCCGCAATCAAAGCCCGGGCCCACAGTCGAATCCGGCCCTCAAGCCGAGGCCAGGGCTGAAGCCAAAGCCGAGGCCGAGGCTAAGCCCGAAACCAGGACTCCGTCGAATCTCAAGGCGCCAGCCAAGGAGAAGCCATGAGCGATACCACGGCGAGCCTGCGCCGAAAGATCAGCAGCGCCGGCGATCTCCAGTCCGTCGTCCGCACGATGAAAGCCCTGGCCGCCTCGAGTATCGGGCAATACGAGCAATCGGTACGCGCCCTGGCCGACTATTATCGGGCGGTCGAACTGGGGTTGAGCACTTGTTTCCGCGGCAGCACGCCGTCAACGCCGCTGACGGAAGTCGGAAAACTTGCGCAAGTGGCCTCGATCAGTGCGATCGTATTCGGTTCCGATCAGGGACTGGTGGGACAGTTCAATGACGTAGTGGCGGATTTTGCCGTGAAGACTCTGGCCGCTCTCCCCGGAAAGCATCGGGTCTGGGCGGTCGGTGAACGCGCGCACGCCCGCCTGTCCGACGCGGGCTTGCCGATGGCCGGACTCTTCGCGGTGCCGAATTCCGTCAAGGCCATTACCCCGCTCATCGGGCAGATTCTCGTCGAGAGCGAAGCGCACCATGATCAGGGCGCAATGACCGAACTCCATCTTTTTTACAACCATCCTGGGGGCGGAGCGGTTTATGCGCCCGCAAACCTGCGGTTGCTGCCGCTCGACGAAACCTGGCGCAGCAAGCTAGCCGAACTTCCCTGGCCGACGGCAAATCTGCCCGAGGTCGTAGGCGACCGCGCCGCGACCCTGCGCGCTCTCATCCGCGAATATCTTTTCGTCTCGCTGTTCCGTGCGTGCGCCGAATCCCTCGCGAGCGAAAACGCGAGCCGCCTCGCAGCCATGCAGCGCGCCGACAAGAACATCGACGACTTGCTGGAGAGTCTCCATGGTTCATTCCACCGCCTGCGCCAGAGTTCGATAGACGAAGAACTCTTCGACGTCATCTCCGGTTACGAATCGCTGGCGAAAGAAAACACGTCGGAACACGATACGAAGCTCGGCGCACAAGGACCCTGATTCGGTGCCGCAGCATCCGCCACCAGGATGATCTATGCGAGATCGACGATGGTGCGACGTCACTCAGCGGATTTATAGTGGGGCGCAGACTCAAAAGTCCCAATCAATAAAGTCCCCATGAAAATTAAAAACGGCCAGACACTTTCGCATCTGGCCGTTTGGAGAAACTGGCGCGCCCGGCAGGATTTGAACCCACGACCCCTTGGTTCGTAGCCAAGTACTCTATCCAACTGAGCTACGGGCGCATGAAACAGCGTGAATTATAGCAAAAACCCGGGGACTGGTAACTCGTAACTCGCGACGTGCAAAGGCAAATACCACCAAACCGGCCGAAAATGCCTTCACGGAAACAAGGGCTTCCTGTGGTATTCTTCGGCCTCAGCACCTGCGGAGAGATGACCGAGTGGCCGAAGGTGGCGCCCTGCTAAGGCGTTATATGGGCTTAAACCCGTATCGAGGGTTCGAATCCCTCTCTCTCCGCCAATAAAAAAGGACCCTTGTGGGTCCATTTTTATTGGCGGCGACGGGAGGGCTCATTCGAACCCTCTGGTTCGACAACACGCTCATGCCTAGGCCAAATCTGCGCGGCGTTTTCGCCGCTTCCGACCCGTTGGGCATGAGCTTGTTGAGGTGGCGACTAACCTTTAGCGGCGCAGCCGATCAAGGTTACGGCGGCCACCACATCCCTCTCGAAAAAAGGACCCTTGTGGGTCCATTTTTATTGGCGGCGACGGGAGGGCTCATTCGAACCCTCTGGTTCGACCAAGCACTCACTGATTGCTTGGGACGCGGATCTGCCTAAAGCAGAGCCGCGGTCCCGAAACGCATGCGTTTCGAGATGACGGTATCGCCTCAAGGCGAGACCGGCACACAACAAACGCACGCCGAACCTGTTCAGCGTGCGCCGGTCAGACAGGCAGAGTCGCCCCGCATTCGCGGCTCACTTTTTTACTGGTCACTGATCGCTGCTCACTGATCGCTGGTCACTGGTCACTGGTCACTGGTCACTGATCGCTGCTCACTGTTCACCAACATCTAGGGCCATACGCCATGGAGATCCTGCAGCACCTTCATCCCTGGGCCGTAACGGCAATCTGGGCCGCTGCGGCACTCGTTGTCGCCACCGTGGCCTGCCTGCCCGCCTTCGCGGCCGCGCGTCGCTTTGCCCGTTCCCGCCCGATTCCGGAGACGCTGGTGAAACGTTCCGAGGAGCCTTTGCGGTTGCTGGTCTACGTGCTGGCGGTGCAGGCCGTCCTGCAGGCCGCGCCCACGGAGCTCGCGTGGATGGGGGCCGCGCGCCATCTGACCCTGGTGCTCACCATCGGCGCGGCTACCTGGCTGGGCGTGCGTCTGGTGTCCGCGATCGGCAAGGGCATCATCCTTTCGCACCCTTCCGACATTGCCGACAACCTCTACGCCCGGCGGATCCAGACCCAGACCCGCGTTCTAACCAGCACCGCGGTGTTGCTCATCGTCCTTTTTGGCGTGGCCGCCGCGCTGGTTACTTTTCCGAGCGTGCGCCTGATCGGCACCGGCCTGCTCGCCTCCGCGGGCCTGGCCGGGCTGGTGGTGGGTTTCGCCGCAAAGCCGGTGCTGGGCAATGTGCTGGCGGGGCTGCAGATCGCCCTGACGCAGCCGATCCGTCTCGACGATGTGGTGGTAATAAACGGCGAGTTCGGACGCATCGAGGAGATAACCGGTTCGTACGTGGCGATCCACCTGTGGAACGAACGGCGGTTGATCGTGCCGTTGCAATGGTTCATTGAAAATCCGTTCGAGAACTGGACGCGAAAATCTTCCGAGGTCCTCGGCACGGCTTTCCTGTGGGTGGACTATTCCATGCCCCTCGGACCGCTGCGCGCCGAACTGGCGCGGATCTGCGGGAGCAGCCCGGAGTGGGACCGGAATGTGTGCAGCCTTCAGGTGACCGAAGCCAGCGAGCACGCCATCCAGTTGCGGCTGCTCGTCAGCGCAGCCGATGCCTCGCTCAACTGGGATTTGCGTTGCCGCGTGCGCGAGCAGCTTGTTTCATTCGTCGCGGCCAACTATCCGCAATACCTGCCCCGTTTGCGTGCCGACCTTGGGGAATCGACCGTTCGACTTGCGGCCCCCGAAGCGCATTCGCCCGGCGAGGCCGAAAACGGATCTGCGGCGATGCCGGTGTAACCTCCTAGGGAACCGGGCAACCGCCTTATGTGCGCTAGCGCACATACCGTTCAGGCGTTGGCATCCTAGGATGCTGTCGCCGCGGGGCTACCGGCCATTGCGGCAACAAGGTCATCTTCGATACTTGAAAAAGGACGAGGCCAGCATGCCCGCACCGCACGCTCCCTGGCAGAACCATATCCTTTCTGCCCTCCCGATAGACGATTACGAACACCTGCTTCCCCACCTGGAAAGCATTTCCCTGAAACTCAGCCACACCGTCTACGAAGCCGGCGCAGAGCAGGGGTATGTCTATTTCCCCACCACCAGCATCATGTCCCTGTTGCACTCGGCAGATGGCGGAGTCTTGTCCGAGATCGCCGTAGTGGGTAATGAGGGGGTGGTCGGCATCGCCCTCTTCGTAGGCGGCAGGTCGACGCCGGCCAAGGGCGTCGTGCAGTGCGCGGGGCACGCTTACCGGGTCAAAGCCAGCCTGCTGAAGCAGAAATTCGAGCGCGGCGGATCGCTGCAAACCTTGCTGCTGCGTCACACGCAGTCACTGGTGATGCAGATGGCACAGACCGCGATTTGCACCCAGAAGCATACCGTCGAACAGCAACTCTGCCGCTGGCTGCTCCTGAGCATGGACCGGTTGCCCCGGAATGAATTGAGCCTGTCGCACGAGCTCACTTCCAACATGCTGCTCGAGCGCCGCGACGGCGTGACCGCCGCCGCGTTCGGCCTGAAGGCTTCGGGATCGATTCACTACGTCCAGGACAAGATCACCGTGCTGGACCGCTCGGAACTGGAAGCGCGGGTCTGCGATTGTTATGCAAAGGTAAAACGGGAGTCCGATCGCCTGTTTGCGCTGGCGATCGCCGCTTAGGGTTCGGTTTGTGGGTTCGGTTTGTGGGTTCGGTTTGTTTCGCCCGTGACGTCAACGGGTGATGTCAACTGGCGGCGTCAACTGGCCGCCGTTGCCGGCTCATTCTTGCGGGCCCCCCGGATGTTCAGGGCCACCAGCGCGATCTGCAGCACGATCAGGGCATAGGCATCGTCATGCCAGCCCCACACGATCCACAGCGCATTGCTCAACAGGAAGCACCAGAAGCCAACCTTGCGCTTGCGCCTGGATTGCGAGCCGATCAGCCACGCGGCGACCACCGTGGCGATCATCGCGGGCCATTGCAGTTGCTGTAGATAGTCCATCGATCCATTCGTCCGCATTCGCTCCGGTGGGTACCAGAACCAGCGGGTACCGGAACCAGCGGGTCGGTCTGGTTGCTTCTCATCCGGTGGCTGGCGCCCCTCGCGCGCACCTGCCAGAGCGGTCCTGCAGCGCTGGTTCGTTCCTCAGCCGGGTTTCATGAGGCTCCTCGGCCCCTTGCGCGGATCTGCCTGATCCCGGGCATCCCGCATTACGATTTCGGCTTCCGCCGTCACCGAAGGATCGTTGCCCACGACAGCGGGATCGGCATCCGTGACCGGCATCCCGCGGTCGTTGCCAATGGCCGTTTGCGTCCCTGCATCGCCGGTCTGTGCGGCCGGATCGAACCCGGCGGGAAATTCCCGCGTGTCGGCATTGGCCTCGCCCTCGAACCGGTCCCCCGGCATGCCGTACCGCCCTATGTACAGCGAGAGCGTGTCCAGCGATACGACACCGACCAGAAACTCGTGCGCATCGGTCACCACCAGACGGCGGACCTTGCGCGAATCCATGAGGTCCGCAGCGTCCTCGACTTCGGTGTTCTCCGGCAGCGCAACGACGTGTTCCGTCATCGCCTGCTCGACTATCGTCTCTTCCGGGCTGAGGCCTTTGGAGACCGCACGCACCGTGATATCGCGATCGGTGATCACGCCGACCATCTGCCCGTCGCGCATGACGGGCAGGAAACCGACGTTCTCGTTTTCCATCAGCGTAGCCGCGTAGCGCAGCGACGCATCGTAGCCAATGGTCTCTACGGACTTGGTCATGATGTCCCTGAGTTGCATGCAACCTCCTTGTGAATGGGCGTCGCGATGCGCGCCGCCGAAAACGAACCGCCGAAAATGACTTGCGGAAAACGACCAAGCGAAGGCGCCGGCTCTGTGTCCACCGGTACCCGCTGCCTGTTGCAGCAACGACCGTGCCGGTAGCAAAAGCCGCGCGAATTGAATGGCCTGGAACAGGCGGCGCCACGTGGAAGCAGTAAGAATTACGCGGGGAGGGAAAGGATTACAAAGGCCTTTACGGCTCCGGCAAAGTAAACCGGAACGTCGCGCCGGCACCGGGCTCGCTTTCGACGCTGATGGTCCCGCCATGGGCTTCGACAAAGGTTTTGACGATGGGGAGACCCAGTCCGGATGCGCCTTGGGCTTTCTGGTCGGTCTCGCCCTTCTCGAAGATGGACCCGAGCTGCTCCGGCGGTATGCCGGAACCGTTGTCGTCGATCCGGCATTCCACCGTTCCATCCCCGCCCGTCTGGCGCGCGCCGATGATGATCTCCCCCTGCGGAGCATGCACGAGGGCGTTGGAAATCAGGTTCTGAAATATGCGCATCAACAGGCTGGCGTCGGCATTCACAACCAGGTCGTCGGGCACTTCGTTGGCGAGACGGACGCTGCCGGTGCCGGCGATCGGACTCATGTCGTGGATAAGGCGCTCGACGAACGGCCACAATTCGAACCGGCGCCGCTCGAGTTTAATGCCGGCGTCGGTCTCGAGATTGGCGTTCTCCTTGAGCACTTCGGTAATCAGCTTGCCAAGATTATCGGCATTGCGGCTCAGGATCCTGAGCATCCTGCTGTTGCCATCGCTGACGCCTTCGGCAAGCTCATGCTCCAGAACCTTTGCAGCCACCGAGATGGCGTTCAACGGCGTCTTCAGATCGTGCGCAACGAATGCGAGATGTTCCTCCCGGCGCCGCTGCACATCGAGCGCCCGCTGGGTGGCAAAGGTCTGGACGGCCAACCCGATCGCTCCGTCCAGGACCCGGTTGAGGATGTGAGACGCCTGCCCACGCAGGCTGACATCGTTCTGGTCCGCCAGATCGTGGATGCAGCCGCGCAGGATGTTGTACTCCGCCACCACTTCGACGATGTCGAAGCCGTCCTCGGCACGTTGCACCCCATGGGCTGGGGGCGTGACAGCGGCGACCGCCTCCGCAATAGTCTCGTCGGACCCCTCCTCCAATGCCGCGGCAATCTCTTCGAGGAGTTGCGGGATGTGGTCGGTCAGGGTCGGCGTATCGAGGTCCCGGGCGGAGGGGAGCTGCCTGACCCGTTCGCGCCAGCGGGAAAGCAGGGGATCGCGCTCCTGCCGGATCAGTTTTGCTAGTGTCTTGAGATTGTTCATAGTCTTGACCGGACACGGTTCGGCCGCCCGTGGCGCTCTCTTCGAGAGCGATAGAAAGGCGGGAATGGCATGCGGGAGCTATCTAGACCAGCGTTAGCGGACTTCGTTCTAAAAAACCCGAAGTTCAGGACCGAGGTACGAGGGCCGAGTGAACATCTCCAGAGCCCTTGCAGTTACGCGGCCCTCGTACCTCGGCCCTCGGCCCTGCACTTACGGACATCCGCGATATTCACTGCATTTCCAGATCAAACACCTTGTGCAGCACCCTGACGGCAAGCTCCATGTACTTCTCGTCGATCACGACGGTGATCTTGATTTCCGAGGTGGAGATCATCTGGATGTTGATGCCCTCTTCCGCCAGCGCGCGGAACATCTTGCTGGCGACGCCGACATGCGAACGCATGCCCACGCCGACCACGCCCACCTTGCAGCATTTGTCGTCGCCGATGTACTCCCGCGCGCCGATGTGGGCGCAGACCAGCTTCAGGATATCCATCGTTTTCTTCAGGTCGTTGCGATGGACGGTGAAGGAGAAGTCGGTCATGCCGTCCTTGCCGATGTTCTGGACGATGACGTCGACCTCGATGTTCGCATCGGCGATTGGATCGAGGATCTGGTAGGCGATGCCGGGACGGTCGGGCACGCCGAGGATGGTGATTTTCGCTTCGTCGCGGTTGAAGGCGATGCCGGAGACCAGTGCCTGTTCCATGTTTGCGTCTTCCTCAAAAGTAATCAGCGTTCCCGACTTCGCCTCTTCCTCGATCGGCAGGTCCGGCGGGGTCAGGCTCGACAGCACGCGCAGCCGCACCTTGTACTTGCCGGCGAACTCCACGGAGCGGATCTGCAGCACCTTGGAGCCGAGGCTCGCCATTTCGAGCATTTCCTCGAAGGTGATGGTCTTCAGCCGCTGCGCCTCGGGCACGATGCGCGGGTCGGTGGTGTAGACGCCATCCACGTCGGTGTAGATCTGGCATTCCTGGGCCTTGAGCGCCGCGGCGAGCGCGACGCCGGAGGTATCGGACCCGCCACGGCCCAGCGTGGTGATGTTGCCGCCCTCGTCCACGCCCTGGAAGCCGGCGACCACGACTACGTGGCCGCTCTTCAGGTCGCGGCGGATGTTGTTCTCGTCGATTTCGAGGATGCGCGCCTTGGTATGGGCGCGGTCGGTGAGGATGCGCACCTGCGCCCCGGTATAGGAGCGGGCCTTGACGCCGATTTCCTTGAGGGCCATCGCCAGCAGGCCGATGGTGACCTGCTCGCCGGTCGCCGCGATGACGTCCAGCTCGCGCGGGTCGGGGTGGGCCTGAATGTCCTTGGCAAGCGCGATCAGCCGGTTGGTTTCGCCTGACATGGCAGAAACCACGACGACCACGTCATGGCCCGCCGCCTTCCACTTGGCCACGCGCTTCGCGACATTCTTGATGCGCTCGGTCGATCCGACCGAGGTGCCGCCGTATTTTTGGACGATCAGGGACATTTACCGGTATTGCCGTGTTGAAAAGGCCCGAATTTTAGCGGATTTGGGACGCCAGAAGGGTGCGGGAGAGTGGCTGGTGGCTAGTGGCTGGTGGAAAAACCGGGGCCGAGATTCACCTACTTCGCTGGTCTTTCAAGCCGCGCGCGCGATCTTCTTGCTGCTTTTCAGTTTGGGTGTGAGCTCAGCACCCTTGAAAGCCTTTATTACAGCCTCAGGCTGCTTATCTGGTCAGCCGCATTGAGCCAATAGTTGATGACACGCACACCGCCAGATTTTCCCCGGGCTCCCGCGCCCCAGCGCACTTTGCGCACGCCGTTCGAACCACGAATTATCGCTCCGGAATCTGGATGCCTCGCCAGGTGATTCTGGCTTCCTGTCACGGCTTCACCTGAACTCCCACGCCACCTCCACCCTGTCGACCCCCACCGCGATCCGCGGATCCCCCTTCTCCCTCTGCCGGTTCAGGCTCCACATCAGCGAGCCTACGCCGTAACCGATCGCGGAACCTGCGATGGTGTCGGAGAACCAGTGCTTGCGCTCCGCGACGCGGCCGAGGTTGGTGAGGGCGGCGACGCCGTAGAGCCAGGGCGCGCCGTATTCCTTCGCGTAAGGCGTCACCGCGGCCCATGCGACCGTTGTCAGGTCCGACGGGAAGGAAGAATTCTCGCGCTTGCGGTCGCCCGGTTCGAAATCGCTCTTGCCGAGCCCGGCGTTCGGGCGCGCGCGACCGACGGCGTATTTGCCGGCGAGGGACACGCCCAGCCCGATCGCCGCTGCCTGCAATGAACTCACCGCGGTTTGCGACAAGCGCGGATCGTCGCGGTCGAGGGCGGCGAACACGGAGGCACCGATCACCCCCACGGTGACAAGGCGCCCGAGATCGCCGGCGCGCTGGTTGAAGCGATCATCCTGGTGATCCTTTGCCCAGTCGTCCACCTTGTCATCCACCGAGTACGCCAGCCCGACGGCGCCGATGCTCAGGGCCGCCCCAATCAACGCCTCATCGGAGATCAGCGCGGCGCCGGTGTTGCTCAGGTAGTACTGGAACGCATCCCAGTTGGCGCTTTCCTGGATCGCGTTGCGCGGCGTTTCGCGCCGGGGATCGTCGTTGGTATCGCCGAAGTTCACCAGCCCGTCCTGGTCGTTCAGGTTCGCCAGCGGGCGCTCAACGATGTCGTACAGGTCGCCCGGCGATTGCACCATCTGGCCGACGTCGCGCGTCCACGGCGCGATCGAGAAGCCGCCTGTCGCCTGGGTGTCGCGCGTCAGCATCGTGTTCAGCGGAATCGACCCGTAGATGCCCTTGTCGTAGTACGGCTTCGAAGGCGTTCCGGGACTGGTGATGTCGTTACCGTCGGTGAACGTGTACCAGGCGCCGATCTCGAATCCGGAAGCGAAGCGGCGCTTCACCTCGAAACGCACGCCGGTATCCTTTGCCAGGAAGCGGCCGGCGCGCACCGTCGTGGTCAGGCCGTAGTAAGGCATGCGGTAATGCAGGGCGCCGATCGCGGTCACGGTCTCGTAGTCACGGAATTCGAACAGGCCCTTGAAATCCCGCTGGCGCACCCAGTCGACGGACAGGTCGGCGGCCCAGCGCGCCGTCTGCGGCACGTACAGCACCTGGCCGCCCGCCCCGCCATACATCAGTTCGTAGATGCCCGCCGACGCACGCGCATAGACGCGCTCGTTCGCATGGAAGTACTTATTGAGCATCACCTTCGTGATCTTGGGGCCGTTCTCGTCGTAGTAGTCGGCGATGTCGGAGCGCACGTGCGGCAGGCTGCTGTTGGAAGGCTGCGTGACATCGCCCACGTCCTGCAGCAGGGTGACCCGGGCCGCGGAATTGAAGAACAGCCGGTTGCCGAAATCGTAGTCGTAGGCCGCCTGCAGATAAGTGTCGTAGCGGAAGGCGCCGCTCGGGTCGTTCAGGTACAGGCCGATCCGCGGTGCGATCTTGAAGCGGGAGAGCGAACTGGTCTCGGCGCGGAAGCTGTAGATGTCGCCTTCGGTCTCGTCGAAGAACGTGGACTTGCGTTCCGCTTCCAATGCGTCCAGGACTTCCGTCGTTTCCGCGGCGATGTCATCGCTGCCCGGCTCGGCGTAGCGGACTTCGACGTACTCGGACAGTTCATGGCGGCCGATCTGGCCGTTGAAATAACGCTGCAGCCGCTGCACATCGACGAAGGTGTAAGTGGCGAACGGCAGATCGTTCACCGTGTAAACGATGCGAATCTCGCGAGTCTCGATGGGCGACAACAGGACGATGGTGCGCGCGGCGCGGCCGACGGCACGGCTCATGTCCGAAATCCGGGTATTGGTCAGCACGATGTCGAGGCGTTCGCCCTCGGTGGCGATGCGGACGTTCTTGAAATCCTGCCGCAACAGCGCCTGCAGCATCTGCCGCCTGGGCACGGGATCGGCGTTCCACTGTTCCAGGCGCGGACGCGGGGTGATTTTTGTATAAGGCTCCGGCTCGTTGATGTCCGGCACAAAGTCTTTCTGCTGCAGCGGAATCGCCACGTAGGCATTGACGCTGACCTCATCGTGGCCGTAGCCGGCCTGCAATCCGAGCCAGCCCTTGCGGTATTCCACGCCCGCCACGATTTGCTTCTTGCGCTGGTCCACGCCGGTGATCGCGGAGCCCACGTCACGGGCGAAATCCGTCGCATCGTATTCCGCGACCAGCGCCCAGCCCTTCATCCACTCCGGCCGGTAGCGCACCCCGCCGAAAGCGCCGTCGATGCGATCGGTGCCGTAACCGAGCGTGAAATCGAAATCGCCGATGCGCCTGCCGAGCGTCAGATAGTTGGCGCGAAACACTTCGGTTCCGAAAATGTCCTGAGAGCCGATGGCGATTGCCGGCCACAGCCGGCTTTCCTCGACCAGCAGGAATTTGGCGTCGAAGGATTTGTCCTTGAAGTCACCGTAAGACGCTGCGCGGTCGGCGTCGGAGAAGCCCGGCACACCATCGATGGCCGTGTACCGCAGCGAAGCCTCGAGCCGCGGCATCGCCGTGAGGCTGATCCAGACCGCGCTGTACGGATCGTCGAGGCTGTAACCAGTGCGCCAGGTTCCGTCCGGATCGATGCGCGCATCCGGCATGTAGATCAGGCCGGTTTGGCCGGTGAGCGAAGGCTCCGCATTCGCCGTGAATGTAATTGCCGTGAATATCGCTATCGCGAGTGCCGTGCCCGACTTCGCTGGATACCGGGCTGCGCCCATAAATGTCGCAAAGGCCGTGACCGCGTGACGAAGAACACGCATGGCGTGACAGGCGGTAGAGCGGACGGGCAAGAGGTCGGGGCGCTTCAATTAAATTGTTTTAGTAAAAGCTGGTAGCGCGCAACCGGGATTCTACGCAAGCAGGACTGGAAAGAAGAAAAAATAAGGGCGCCCCGAAGGCGCCCTGCATTTGTTTGTAACTTTCGTCTCCGCTCTTTTGACCTTCGGTCGCTGGTGACCCGTGCGTGCGAGACCTCCGCCAAGGTCACGGCCTTTCGGCCTTCCGGTCAGTGGTTCGTTGTCGTCGAATCGTCGCTACCACCGCCGCCGGCCGCAGCCGCACCCACCCCCGCCGCGACACCCAGGCCGATCGCCCAGACCGGCACGCCGCCGATCGCTGCGCCGCCGGCACCTGCCGCACCCGCCGCCGCCCCCCCCACTGCGCCGCTGGCCAGGGTCATGGCTTCGAGTTCCGTGAAAATACCTGCCGGCAACTGACTTGCAGGGACCAGCGAACCGGCGCTGGATGAGGTAGCCACCGCGGCCGACTCACCCGCGCTGACGATCGTCGTGCCACCCGCATTGGTTACCGCGATGGCGCCGGAATTCACCTTGAAGTAAGTCGCCTGCTGGATCGCAACCAGGAAGTCCGTGCCGCGGACGCCCGCGGTCGCCGTCGGCGTTGCGAGTCGCCAGCCGGCCTTGTTGTTGCTGCCGATGAGGCCGGTGATGGCGCGCAGGCCGCCCTGCAGCAGCGCGAACACGCTCTCGCCCTTTTCCGGGGAAGCCTGGTCGAACTTGTAGCTGTTGACCTTGAAGATGCTGTTGGACTTGAGCGCGATGATCTGGCCGTCCTGGAACTTGATCACGGCCTGGCCGTTGGTGCCGGTGGTGATGACCTGTCCCGGATCGACGCCTGAGCCCTTCTTGGCGGATACCGGCGATTTTTCCGGCGCGCCGACGGTGACGAACCCCTTGGACTCGGAGATCTGGCCGGCCGGGGCCGCCAGGGCGAGCGAGGCGGGAAGAAAGGCCAGCAAGGCCCAGGTAGCAGAGCGAAGGAGTCGGGTCATGGTCGTTTCAGGTCCGGGAAATAAAAAGCCGGGAATCCGCCTCGCGGCGGACAACCCGGCCTTGATAGTCAAAGTCCAGACGAATTGTCTGGGCCTTCACGTTTAATGAGAAGTGGTCGATTCGGTCTTGCTGCCTGCCGCCGTGATAACCGCCACCCCAATGCCCGCAGCAATCAGGACTACGTTGGTGGTAATCACTGCGGCGCCAGCCGCACCGCCGGCACCCGTTGCCGCCGAGCCTGCCGTAACGTCCTGGGCAAATGCGCCCGAGGAAAAAGCCACAAGAATCAGTCCCAAAGCCAGCTTGTTCATTTGCATTCTCCCTTTGATCCGGAACAGAAAAGCCGAAATTCCGTACGAATTATGCGGGGCGAATGTAGGAAATGGCAAGCTTTTCGGAAGGCAGGCGGGAGGTGGAGGGGTGAGGGG
>Ga0163153_10001128_pt1 | contig 43396 bp, 34 predicted proteins | sample OliLakLV19MP6IB1_FD_148629 | JGI IMG/M metagenome (GOLD analysis project Ga0163153, IMG submission 148629) | Freshwater microbial mat bacterial communities from Lake Vanda, McMurdo Dry Valleys, Antarctica - Oligotrophic Lake LV.19.MP6.IB-1 | ecosystem: Environmental > Aquatic > Freshwater >... | reverse complement strand
GCATAATTATAGACAACGATGGCAACGATTTGTATCGTGCTGGAGATTTCTCGGTGGCGTGTGGACTCTTCGGTGTTGGTATTGTGCACGACCTGCTTGGAGACGACACGTATACGTCGGGGTCGAACGGACAAGGTGCAGGAATTTTTGGCATTGGACTTCTTATCGACGATGCCGGACACGACACCTATCGCGCACATGCACAAGCGCAAGGGTTCGGCGCAACACGCGGCGTTGGCATCCTCTCCGATAAATCCGGCAACGATCAGTACCTCGCAGCAAGTCCGTACGTCGACGTTCTCCGCTACGAATCACATCAAACAACATTCACGCAAGGGGCTGCCCTCGGCTACCGTCCGTTAGCCTCGGGCGGCATGGGTCTACTTATCGACCACGGTGGCAACGATCAGTACGTGTGCGACATCTACGGCCAGGGCACAGGATACTGGTTCGGACTCGGTGCGGTGATAGACGTTGCTGGTGATGACCGTTATCAGGCGTACCAATACGCACAAGGTGCTGGTGTACACTTCGCCAGTGGCATCATGCGCGATATGCGCGGCGACGATGTGTACGTGTCGCATGGCGTGTCGCAAGGGTGTGGACACGACATCGCCTTTGGCATGTTGCTCGACGATGCGGGTAACGACAATTACGTCGTTGAAAGTTTATCGCTCGGCGGTGGTAATGCAAACGCTGTCTCGATAGCGCTCGATGAAAAAGGAAACGACTCATACAGTGCAACAAATACATCGAACACGCTTGGCTTTTCAGACTTCAGACGTTCGTACGGAATGATAGGATTGTTTATCGATGGCGATGGCACCGACACCTACGGTTCAACATCGCGCAACGAATCACGAAGTATTAAGTCTACCTACGGTGTTTTCTACGACACAAAACGCGTTGTTCGAGAAGACACTGTCGTTGAATCTCCACTGGCAACAGCAACCACATCGGTAGATCCGACACCTCTTGCAGATACGCCTGAGATGTTGTTTATTCAGGCCTCTGCTGCACCATTACGTTTTCAGAACAATGTGCAGCCAGCACGCGACAAACTCGCTGCAATGGGCACTGGTGCAATGCCAGAAATCGAAGAGCACCTCACCACACAAATGCCACGTGAGCGACTTACGCTCGAGGACATCATACCACGCATACATAAGACGTCGCCAGAAGTTGTCGAACTGCTTATTCGAGAATCGTTGCTTTCGAACGACAATGCAGAGGTGGCCCTTGCTGCTACGCTGGCCGGAAAAATCAAGGCACGCTCGGCAGTACCATCGCTCGTTTATCTTGCTACAGACACGTTGTGGCGATTGCGTCGGCTTGCCGCATTTACGCTTGGCGAAATTGGCGACAGCTCGAATGTGCCGCTCCTGCAGACCCTTATACGAGACCCTCACCCATACGTGCGTGCACGTGCAGCGTATGCGTTGGGTCTTGTTGGTGGCAACGACGGCTTCCGACTCGTGCGCGAAGCGCTTGTCGACGACGAAGCAATCGTGCGCAATTCTGCTGTCGAGGGTCTTGTACGCGGACCCAAACGTCCGATGACAGAATTAACACGCTGGATATCGAGCGTTACCGATCCGCTCGTTCTGGCGACCGGTGTTCGCGTACTTGCTGCATCTGACACAACAACGCGCGATGCTCAGGCCTTCGTTTCATTCGTACGCACCTCTCCAGAGTCGGTGCGTCGTACAGTTGATATGATACTCCCCGTTCTGCCTGCGTTCTGGCAAAAGAGTCTAACGCCAGAACTGCCAATAAAGAAGAAGCGCAAGAAACGTCCGTGATTCGTCATCCCTTCACGCTCGACCACCTTGCTGCAGCCCTTTCGACTCGCCTCTCGGGTGCCACGCTTGTAGAAGTGTACACACAAGAAAAGTTTACAATCATAATGCGTTTTGTGAAAGACAACGAGGCCGTTACCGTTCTTGCCAGCGTCGAACCACAATACGGCAGCATTCTCATTCGCGACAATTCCAATCGTGCACGTAAGAATACCATCGATGTTTTTCCAACGCTAGTTGGTCAGCGTCTAGCTACAGTAACCAGGCATCCGACGGACCGCATTGTTTCGTTCTGGTTCGAGCATGCTCAACTGCACGTGCTTTTATACGGCGGTGCAACGGGCAACATCGTTGCAACATCAGACGGCATGGTCGTAGACGCGCTGCGCGACAAACACACACTGGTGCACAAACCATTTGTTGTCCCCGAGTTCACTCCAAAATTGGGTCCGCACTACGAAGCCCTCGCCCTTGGTGACAAGCAAGCAGACACCGCTCATGTTGCTAGCACCGCTCATACTGCGAGCACTTCGCACCCAGGAGATTCATCTGCAATCATCGCTTTATGCGAAGCATCAGCAACGTACTACGTTCTCGAGCGCGAGGGTGACGTGTTGTTTTCGTTATTGCCGCTGCCGGGTTGGAATGTTCTCGATGCCAGCGATGACATCTTCGTAGCTCTTCAAAAGACCATAAGTCTACGCCGACGTTCGACGCAATTAACAACTGCTCGCTCGGCAACCGTCAAACAGCTCGAACGCGACCGCTCTAAGCTCGTAAAGGGCATCGCAGGCATGCAGAGCGATGCAGCGCAGACCGACAGAGCATCGTTGTACAGAATGTATGGCGACATGTTATTGTCCGTGCCCAACCCAAACATCAAGGGCGAAAAGCAAGCCCTACTTGCAGATTGGAACGGCATCGAACAAACCATTCCGCTCGACGATCTCAAAACGTACATCCAGAACGCCGATGTTTATTATACACGTGCTCGAAAATCAGAAAAGGCCGCAGAAGACCGTAAACGTCGTTTGCCTCAATACGTCGAACGTCTTGCGCGCATCGAAGAGCAACTCAGCAACATCGAGCACGCGCAAACACCCGAAGAACTTGGTTCACTTGTACAAACCCGCATGGAAAAACGTCCAGAACAACCAGAACCGCAACAGCGCTACCGCACGTTTGAACTCGACGACACATACACACTATACGTTGGACGTAGCGCGGCAAACAACGACGAACTCACCATGCGTTTTGCAAAGCAGAACGACTGGTGGTTTCATGCGCGCGGCGTAAGTGGCTCACATGCTGTGCTAAGGGGCGGAGAAGGGGCCGAGAAGCCCCCTAAAAAAATTCTCGAACAAGCCGCTGCAATTGCCGCCTATTACTCGCAGGCGCGCAACGCCTCATACGTACCAGTCGTGTACACACAACGCAAAAACGTACGCAAACCCAAGGGCGCAAACGTCGGCGCTGTTACGCTCGAACGCGAAACGGTAATTATGGTGAAACCCGAAGCTCCGGCTGGAGCGGAGTAACACAGAAAGACGACAAAAGTGCCTTGTGGCTCGTAGACACCTATTCGGTGTCTACTCTTCTAGGTACGTGTACCCGTACAAGCCGCTGCGATAGATGGCAAGAAATTCTTTGCCTTCGAGGACGCTAATGCGTTTTTCTTTGACGGAGGCGGAGACCCAGGCTTCCATGGTACGGACAAGTTTTTTTGCGTCGAACTGTACGTAGTCGAGAACGTCGGCAACGGTTTCACCATCGATGACTTTATCGATTTCGTATCCGCCCTTTTCGGTTACGACAACGTGCACTGCGTTGGTGTCGCCAAAGAGATTGTGCAAGTCGCCGAGGATTTCCTGGTATGCTCCGACGAGGTACACAGCCAGGTAATAGGGCTCTCCATCTGTGAATGGATGTAATGGCAGAGAGTGTGATGAATCGCGTACGCCGATGAAGTGATCGATCTTGCCGTCGCTGTCACACGTGATGTCTTGAATGGTAGCGAGGCGAGACGGACGTTCATTCAGTCGGTGAATGGGCATGATTGGAAAGAGCTGGTCGATGGCCCACGAATCTGGTAGCGATTGAAAGAGCGAGAAGTTGCAGAAGTATTTATCGGCAAGGAGTTTTTGAAGCTGACGGAAATCTTCTGGTACTTGCTTTAGGTCTACGGTTAGGTCGCCTGCTTTATGTGCAATTGACCAGTAAAGTTTTTCTGTTTGAGCACGTGTTTTGAGATCGATAAGGCCCAGTGAAAATCTGTCGAGTGCTTCTTCGCGCATTTGTTGTGCATCGTGCCACGACTCGAGCATGTTGCGACTGTTCATGTTGCCGAGAATGCTATGCATGTCGCGAACAATCTCGTGGTCTTTTTTTGTAACGCGATCCTTCGATGTCCAGACGGGCATGCTCGTTGTCTCTAGGACATTAAACACGAGCACAGAGTGATGCGCAGTAAGGGCACGTCCAGATTCTGTGATGACATTTGGATGTGGCAAAGAATTCTTCGTTGCAGCATCTACGAGTGTTGAAATTGCATCGTTGGCGTACTCCTGAATGGAATAGTTGATGCTCGAAGCAACGGCCGAACGAGAACCATCGTAATCAACGCCTAGACCACCGCCAATGTCGACGAAGTCGATGTCACAGCCCATCTGACTCAACTGCACATAGAATTGCGCGACTTCGCGAAGGCCGGATTTAATCTTGCGGATGTTCGTTATCTGCGAGCCAAGGTGGAAGTGGATTAATCGGAAACAATCGAGTAGGTCGTTCTCGCGTGCAAACTCTACCGCTCGAGTAACTCAGATGCATTCAGACCAAACTTCGACTGGTCGCCACCTGACTCTTCCCATTTGCCACTGCCAGCGGCTGCAAGTTTAATGCGAACACCGATGTTCGGACGTACCTTGAGACGTTTTGCAACGGCATTAATGAGCTTGAGTTCGTTGAGTTTTTCTGCTACGATGTAGATGCGCTTGCCCATCTTTTGCGCAAGCAGGGCGAGCTCGATAAACTCTTCGTCCTTGTACCCATTGCAGATAATCAACGCTTCTTCGTTGTCCATAATGGCCAGCACCGCATGAAGCTCAGGTTTCGAGCCCGCTTCGAGTCCGATGTTGAAGCGTTTGCCGTGTCGGACGATTTCTTCGAGAACCGGACGTTGCTGGTTTACCTTGATGGGGTAGACGCTATAGTATTTGCCCGTGTAGTCGTATTCGGTTGAGGCTTTCACGAAGCAGCCCGCAATCTTTTCGATGCGATCATCCAGGATGTCCGGAAAACGCAACAGGACCGGAACCGAGACATCACGCAGGATGAGCTCGTCTACAAGCTCCTTGACGTCGATCGTCGGACCCTTCGATTTTCGAGGCATGACCGTAGCATTGCCCTTTGCATTGATACCGTAGTACCCAATGCCCCATCCCGTTACATTGTAGAGTTCCGAGGAGTCTTCTGTCCGCCATTTACGCATGTATGTCTTCCACGGGCTTGGGGTGATAAACGAAGGCGCAAAACTACGAAGACTATATTTGCGGACATGGCAACGCCTACATCCGACATTGAGCTACTGAAGCAACAGTTTGCCGAATACCTTCGGCTGAAGAAATACCGCAACACACAGGAGCGGTATAAGGTGCTCGACCGCATAGCAGAACTCGACAGGCACTTTAGTGCCGACGAGCTCTATATGTACATGAATACAAAGGGAGATCACGTTTCGAGGGCTACGGTGTACTCTACACTCGATTTGCTCACGAAATGCACGATTCTCATGAAGCACAGGTTTCAGGGAGACAGCGCCCATTTCGAATTGGCATCCAGAATGCCTGATCATGATCACTTAATATGTGTGGAATGTGGACATATCGTGGAATTCAGGGAAAAGAGCATCGACGACATCCGCAACAAGGTTGCCGAAGGCCTGGGCTTCAAGCCCTTGATGCACTCCCTTCAAATTTTTGCAGTTTGTCCGGATCCCGTCACATGTGTGCACAACACAAACGAGTAACAGCGTCGGCGAAAAACAACACTAGCGAGTAAAGCGGCGGAACACTTTGTTATATAACTGCCTCACCGGAGCCGAATGAACAATCTTGTCATCGTAGAGTCACCATCAAAAGCCAAGACCATCCAAAAGTTTCTTGGGGGTGATTTTATCGTGACGTCGTGCATGGGACATATCCGAGATCTTCCGGGTAACGACAAGGCCATCGACGTAGAAAACAATTTCACGCCAGTGTATGAAGTGTCCGATGACAAGAAGAAGCTTGTAAACGACCTCAAGAAAATGGCGAAGCAGGCAGACGTCGTCTGGCTCGCGTCCGACGAGGACCGTGAGGGTGAAGCCATTGCATGGCATCTCTATGAGGCTCTCGCGTTAACCCCAGAAAAAACGCGACGCATTGTCTTTCACGAAATCACGAAGGCTGCAATTCTTAAGGCGGTACAGCAGCCGCGTCAGATCGATCTGAACCTCGTTGATGCACAACAGGCACGTCGGGTACTCGATAGGCTTGTGGGTTACGGACTCTCCCCTGTTCTCTGGCGCAAGGTGCAGAAGAACCTTTCGGCCGGACGTGTTCAGTCTGTTGCCGTCCGCCTCGTCGTCGAACGCGAACGCGAGATCCAGGAGTTCAACGCAACGAGTCAGTTTCGCATTAAGGCCTTCTTTGATGTCGACGGACGTACTCTTATCGCAGAACTTCCACGCCGCTTCGATACAGAAGAAGAGGCGCGTGCATTTCTGCAAGCGTGTGTTGGTGCGTCGTTTCACATCTCGAACCTCGAAACCAAGCCAGGAAAGAAATCGCCGGCAGCCCCCTTCACAACATCTACTCTGCAGCAGGAAGCAAGTCGTAAGCTTGGGTACTCGCTGTCGCGCACGATGAAGCTTGCGCAGGATTTGTACGAGCAGGGACATATCTCGTACATGCGTACCGATTCGGTGAACCTGTCAGAAACTGCCATTGAAGGGGCTAAGGCAGAGGTCTTGTCGGCGTACGGAACCGAGTACAGCAACCCAAAGAACTACACAACAAAGGTTGCAAGCGCGCAAGAGGCGCACGAAGCAATACGTCCGACCGAATTCGGACTGCGTGTTGCGGGCGAAAGCGACAATCATAAAAAGCTTTACGATCTAATCTGGAAGCGTACTATTGCATCGCAAATGGCAGATGCTAAACTCGAGCGCACAACAGCAACAATTGCCGTATCGACTGTCCCCGACTCGCTCGTGGCAACAGGCGAGGTGCTAATTTTCGACGGCTTCCTGAAGGTGTACATGGAGTCGAGCGACGAGGAATCGACCCAGGACGATGACGATACATCGAAGATGTTGCCACCGCTGGAGATGAATCAGACGCTGAATTTTCTGGCGATGAATGCAAACGAACGCTTTTCTCGTCCGCCCGCCCGATATACCGAAGCGAGTCTCGTTCGCAAGCTCGAGGAGCTCGGCATCGGACGTCCCTCTACCTACGCTCCAACTATCTCGACCATTCAAGCCCGCAAGTATGTCGTAAAAGAAGACCGTGATGGCAAGCAACGCGAAATACGTTCGTTGCGGCTCGAAGACTTCAACATTACACGTGCTGTAGAGGTCGAGAACACAGGCGCAGAGCGCTCGAAGCTGTTCCCTACCGATGTTGGCAGTGTTGTAACAGACTTCCTGAAGATGCACTTCGAAGGCATCATGGATTACGGCTTTACGGCAAGTGTAGAAAAGCAATTCGACGAAATAGCGCATGGTCAGCTCAAATGGACAGAAATGATCCGCGAGTTCTACGTGCCGTTCGATGCCGAAGTAAAAAAGACAACAGAAACAGCAGAACGTCAGAGCGGCGAACGTCAGATTGGCGTCGATCCGGTAAGTGGTAAAAATGTTTATGTACGCCTTGCACGTTACGGACCCGTAGTGCAAATCGGTGAAGCCGACGATCCGGATAAGCGTTTAAAGGGGCTCTCGGGGCCTATGTCTATTGCCACCGTTACAATGGACGAAGTGATGGAGCTCTTCAAGTTCCCTCGCATGATTGGAACGTTCGAAGACTTCAACATGGATGTGAAGCTCGGACGATTTGGTCCGTACATCGAGCACAACAAAGCCTTCTACTCCATCCCCAAGGAAGACGACCCATACACCATCGAGGGTGAGCGTGGAGTCGAAGTCATCATTGCACGACGTCAGAACATTCTCGACCGAACCATCAAGACCTTCGACGAAGACCCAACGGTAAAAATCATCAAGGGCAGATGGGGTCCGTTCATCTCTTACGGCAAACAGAACGTCCGCATCCCCAAGGGCACCGAAGCTGCAACCCTAACGCTCGAAGAATGTTTGCAGCTCGCAGCACAACAGGCACCCGTCAAGAAGTCGCGCAAAAAAGCAACCGAAGACGAAGACCCAGATGCAGTAAAAGCTCCAGCCTCGAAAAAGGCCGCTGCGAAGAAAAAACCTGCAGCAAAAAAGAAGGCCGCTGCAAAGAAAAAGACTGTAGCAAAGAAGAAACCGGCATCATGACAAAACGAATAGCACTTGTGCTTTCGTTTGTTCTCGGATTTGTATCCGCCATTGCTACCGTGCCGATTCAAGGACCTACTGTTGTATGCGTTGGAAGATGGCCCGTAAGCTTGCAAGCCCCCACCGGCTTCCAATCGTATCAGTGGAATACAGGCGCAACAACAAATGAAATTTTCATCACGCGTTCCGGCACCTACACGGTAGTCACACGTCGATCGAATGGTACCGTCGATACTGGAACGATTATCGTTCGCGAAGCGCCGCTGCCAAAACCTTTTATTGGTAACCCTATTGAATATATATGTCGCGGAGATGCGGTCTCGCTCCAGGCGCAGAGCGGATTCGTGAGCTATTTATGGAATACTGGCGAACGCACACAAAGTATTCGCATCGATACTGCCGGATTTTACCGCGTTACAGTAACCGATACAAATGGATGCGTAGGCTCTTCCGATTCGCTTCAAGTTGTCGTTGTTGAAAGACCAAAGCCTAACATTTACGGTCCGTACACCGTGTGTAGTGGCTCGACGGTGTTGTACAAAACCGAAAACATCGCAGGTGCGATATATCAATGGACGACGGTTGGCGGACAGGTTACGGGCACAGCGCGAGGTCCTACTGTAAGAATTATCTGGCCCGGTGGCCAAGGCCGCGTAGACGTGCGTGTTAGCATGCTACGTCCGGATGGGGGCTCATGCGACACAACGGTCGGTTTGATCGTCCGTATCGGATCAAAACTTCAACCGTTGCTGAGCTTCCAATCGCGCATGATTTGTCAGGGCGACAGCACTGAATTCGATGCTGGAGGGGGCTTCTCCAGCTATCGCTGGAGCAATGGGGCTACCACGCAAAAGATCATGGTTAAAACTGCCGGTAGTTACTGGGCAGAATTAACCGATTCGAGCGGTTGTTCTGGCACCAGCGATACTGTTACTGCGCTTGTACATCCGTTACCTGTTGTCCGAATTGCGGGTGATTCGTCGTTATGCGATGGCGAAGAAATTGTTCTGAGTGCGTTTGCAACGTGGAACGATGTCATTAGATGGGAATGGAGCAACGGTCTCGTACAACGTTCGATCTTTGTAAACACACCCGGCACATACACCGTTGTTGGTACTACGGCGAATGGATGCAGAGATAGTATCTCGAAAACTATTCTACCTGCTGCGCAAGCAGTGATTACGGCACCCGATTCGCTCGATTTCGATTCGCTTGAAATTGGCAGCGGACGTTTTCTGCCCTTCTTGCTCGAGAACCGAACAGCGTTGTTAATTCGTGTCCTTAGTGCGCGTCTCGCCTCGGGTCGCACAAACCCAGCCCTATCAGTTCCTTCGCTGCCAAATCAGATTCCCGGCAATGGCGATCTGACGTTTGTCTTGTCGTGGCAGGCCCTCATTGAGGGTGCGTTTACCGACACACTGCTTATAGAAATTGATGGTCCCGAATGTCCATCTACCGTTCGTATACCCATCAAGGGTTATGCCTTCTTCCGTCCGCGTGTTCCCGTCAGCATTAGTATCGGCGATACTGTTGTTCCTGTAGGCACCATCCTCGACATGCCCATCCGAATTCGAGCTACTGCGCCTCGCGACGAGGACCTCACGTTGTTTGAATTTTCTGTGTCGTGGAACGATTGGGTGTACTTCGTCACGGGACTCGATCCGGCGATTGTCGTATCAGACGCATCAATTGGAGGAATACGCACCGTACGTTTCCGATTTACATCCTTCCACTTTCCCATCGACACATCCATTGTGTTACGCGGTGCAGTGTTACTTGGATCGCCCCTACAAACCGAACTAGTGCCCGATAATGTTTCCATCACCGGTACTGGTAAATCTGTTTACGAAGTCACCACCGACCCAGGAAACATCAGCATGTTCGGCTGCTTCCTAGCCGGACGTCTGGTGCGATACCCTTACCTTGAGTCGACTACCGTTATCACCAACCTGGTTGGTGAAACAATGGCGTGTGACATAGACGAGCTGCCGAGTGGCAGTTACATTCTCACAACAGTAAGAGGCCCAACGGTGCAAAGCGCGATGATGACAATCGTCCGCTAGGATGGCGATTCATGCGTAGCGGTTTGGGCAGCTCTGCGCTGCCCGGTTTGAGCCGCTGGTCACGACGTAGCGGTTTGGGCAGCTCTGCGCTGCCCGGTTTGATCTGCTTCGCAGATCACTTCACAAACAACATTTCACGGTAGTTCGGAAGCGGCCAGTGCTCGTACGCCACCACTCGCTCGAGCGAGTCTGATGCTTTGCGCACCTCCATCATCGCGGGCACAACACTGTCGCGCATGTGATGACACTTGCTGTGAAGATCGTCGCCACCGAGATCCATGTTTGCTACGCGCAGATTTTCGATTGCGTCAGAAAGTGCATCGACGCCTTCGAGCACACGCGCCGTTGTCCTGTCGAGTGCGGTAGACCCCTTCACACCCGTTGCATGCAACTCGCGCAAATACTTTAGCGAGCTAGGCAGAATCTGGGTTTGCGCCATCCATTCTGTGGTTTCGCCTTCGATGTTTACGGTCTTGAAGTACATGTCGAGCATGACTTCCTGACGTGCCTCCAGTTCGCGTTTCGAGAGCACGTTTGCGGCCGAGAACAAGGCAACGTTTTTGTCATCTATGAGATGTTCGATTGCTTCGACAGCACTCTTGTAGTTCTGAAGTCCGCGCTTCTCCGCCTCTTTCTGCCATTTTATATTATAACCATCGCCATTAAACACAATTCGGCCATGTTTATCATACACGCTCTTCAACACGTCGCGCAATGCCGTTTCGAGAGGCTGCTTTTTCTTGATGCGTACTTCGACCATTTTGGCCATATCGACAATCGACTCCGCAACAATTGTGTTTAACACAGTAATTGGGAACGACACCGACTGCGATGAACCCACGGCGCGGAATTCGAACTTGTTGCCGGTAAATGCAAATGGCGATGTGCGGTTTCTGTCACCAGTGTGACGTGGCAGCGGCGGAAGCACTGGCGAGCCAAGTCCCATGAGACCCGACTTCTTCTGCGCAGTACCCTTACCACTAACGATGCGTTCGTAAATGCCCGTTAGTTCATCTCCAAGAAAGATCGAAAGAATTGCAGGTGGTGCTTCGTTGGCACCGAGTCTGTGATCGTTCTGTGCCGACGAAACAGAAATGCGCAACAAATCCTGATGCATATCAACAGCACGTATCACTGCAGCACAGAAAAACAGGAATTGCATGTTTTCCTGCGGCGTATCACCAGGTTCGAGCAGGTTCACGCCAGTATCTGTCGCCAATGCCCAATTCACATGTTTACCTGAGCCGTTAATACCAGCAAACGGCTTCTCGTGCACGAGACACACAAGACCATACTTGCGTGCAGTGTTTTTTAACACCTGCATTACCAACTGCTGATGATCGGCCGCAACGTTCGAGTGCTCGAACACTGGAGCAACTTCGTATTGCCCTGGTGCAACCTCGTTGTGACGTGTCTTTATCGGAATACCCAATGCATACAGCTGATGTTCTGCATCTGTCATGTACGTAAGAATGCGCTCCGGAATCGAGCCGAAATAATGGTCCTCAAGTTCTTGTCCACGCGGCGGCTTTGTGCCGAACAACGTACGTCCCGTCATCACGAGATCTGGACGTCGGTAGAAAAACCCTTCATCGATGAGAAAGTATTCCTGCTCTGCACCAACCGTCGAACTCACCTTCGACACATCCTTTGTTTCGAGCAACTCAAGTGCGCGCCGCGATGCAATGTTCAATGTTTCCATCGAACGCAGCAACGGTGTTTTGTGGTCGAGTGCTTCACCTGTCCACGATGCAAATGCCGTCGGTATACACAACGTGGCGCCGTTTGTGTGGCGCATGATGAACGCAGCCGACGTTGGGTCCCAAGCTGTGTAGCCCCTTGCCTCAAACGTTGCGCGCAGTCCTCCGCTCGGAAACGAAGACGCGTCTGGCTCGCCCTGAATGAGCTCCTTGCCCGAGAACTGCGAAATAGCAGAGCCGTCGCTCGTCGGCGTCACAAAGCTCTCGTGTTTCTCAGCAGTCAATCCGGTAAGGGGCTGAAACCAGTGTGTGTAGTGTGTTGCACCTTTTTCCATCGCCCATGTCTTCATCGCAAGCGCAACGGTATCCGCAATCGACGAGTCGATTACAGCACTACGCTCCATCGTTGCATGCAGCGACCTCCATACGGGTTTGCTGAGGCGCTGACGTAATTCGTCCATCGTCAGCACATCACTCGCAAACATTTCCGAAATCACATCAGAAGGTGTTGGCGTCTGAATACCATCGAAGCGCCAGTTGCGCGTTGCTGCCGAGATGTCGTAGTTGATCATGGGGTTGTTTTGAATAAGTTCATGACGAGAGTTTCTTTATGCGTAGAAAGTGCGACGTTGGTTTGTGTGCGCGATACGCCTTTCCACTGCTGCACGGCCGATAGTAATTGTTCGAGTGCTGCAGTGTTTTTAACGCGTATTTTTAACATGTGTGATGCGGTGCCCGTGACGGCGTGACATTCGAGGATTTCTTTGCGCTGACGGCATGAACGACGAAAGGAGTCGTAGTGTGCGCTCGAATCGATGTCGACAAAGATGAAGGCCGTAACGTCCATCCCACACGCAATCGGGTCGAGTATTGCATGATATCCGCGGATCGTCCCCTCTTCTTCCATGCGCTTCACGTGATCACTCACTGTCGGCACAGAGGAGCCAATACGTTCTGCGATGTCACTCAGGCTAAAACGGGCGTTTTCCTGAAGAAGCGCACATATTTGTCGGTCGAGGTCCTTCATTCTTTACGATCGTAAAGTTTTGAATGACCTAACTTAACGTTCGGAAAGCACTCAGACAACAGTTTTGGGGGAGAAATTATTCACATGGTTAAGAATGTCTTCGTGTGGCTTTTCAGAACTGCTCTTGCATTTCTAGTTGGGTCGGTGCTTCTCGTGCTCATCTATCGCATTATACCTCCGGCTATAACACCGCTCATGGCGTGGCGGTTGGTGCAAGCGCCGTTTACCGGACATCGCATGACCGTTCAACATCGTTGGGTTTCCTACGACGATCTGCCACCCGCAATCTTTAAGGCTGTAATGTCCGGCGAGGACGCTGGCTTCTTACGTCACGAAGGCATAGATTGGAAGGCCGTCGAGCGCGCGCAGAAAGCAAACCCTGGACGCATCAAGCGAGGCAAGCCTGCGCTCGGTGCAAGCACGATTTCCATGCAGACGGCAAAAAATGTTTTTCTCGTGCCGTGGCGCAGCATGGTGCGCAAGGCATTCGAATTTTACTTCACGTACCTAATCGAAGCGCTATGGGGAAAGAAGCGCATTCTCGAAGTGTACGTAAACATGATTGAATGGGGCGACGGTATCTACGGTGTGCAAGCCGCATCTCGCTTCTACTTCAACAAAGACGCTTCGCAACTCACTGCCGACGAAGCAGCACGCCTTGCCGCTGTAGTCCCCAACCCGCGACGCTTTAACGCCGGTGCACCGTCGAACTACACCAAGAAGCGTCAGTCGTTTATAAAGGGACGTATGGGTGGCATCGGGCTGCCGAAAAAATCCACGCGATAGCCCCCTACGAATTCCGATCTGTGTCATACTCCGCAAGCAAGAACTCTCTTGCGTGCGCCATGTCTGGTGGAAGTTCGGATTCGAACTCGAGGCGCTTGCCTGTTGTAGGGTGTGTGAAGCCCAGCGTCTTTGCGTGTAGCGCCTGACGTGGCATCATGTCGAGCAGACGTTGTGCGGTGCGGCGGTAGAGGTGGTGAATGGCAGTTACGCCCTCATCACGTCCGTTGTAATCGGGGTCGCCGACGACAGAATGTTTTTGTGCCGCCATGTGTACACGTATCTGATGGGTGCGTCCCGTTCTCAACTTGCATTGAATGAGCGATGCACATGAGTAACGTTCTAACACCGTGATTTCTGTCGCTGCGTATTTGCCGCCCCTTGGCAGGACAGCGCGGAGCTTGCGATCGCGCGGACTGCGCCCCACATCACCTTCGAGAAGCATTGTATCATTTTTTACTACTCCCCATACCAGTGCTTCGTACAGACGTGATACCGTGCGTTCGAAGAACTGGTTTGAGAGATGCAGCGATGCTTCGTAGGTCTTGCCGACGACCATGAGGCCTGAGGTGTCTTTGTCGAGGCGGTGGACGATGCCCGGACGTACAGCGTCGGTGCCGAGCACTGCGGAGTGGTCGATTGGGAATCCTTCTTCGACGTCGATTTCTTCGCGCTCTTCATCTTCGTTTACAAGGTCGATGGCTTCGCGCACACCCATGTGCCACAGCACAGCATTCACGAGCGTACCGGTTCGGTTGCCGATGCCTGGGTGCACAGTAAGTCCCGCAGGTTTGTTTACAACAAGCAGCTGATCGTCTTCATACACCACATCGAGTGGAATGTCTTGTGGGATAAGCTGGATAGGGGGCTGCTTCATCACGACCAGGCGTATGGTGTCGCCCGGACGAACCTTGTAATTAGAGCGAGAGGCGATACCGTTCACCGTTACCGTACCGTCGTCGATAGCCCTTTGCACACGCGTTCGCGTGGCATACATAACCGAGTGGGTAAGAAAGGCGTCGAGGCGTTCCGGCTTTTGTCCGCGAGTAATCACGAACTCATGCGTGTGTTCGATCTTGCCCGGTCCCGATGGGAGGTGTTCCGGGTTGTTCATTCTGTTTTGAAGGGAGTTTGTGGCTTACAAAGAGTAAGGTCACAACACCCACACTGACGCAGGAATCTGCAACGTTGAAGACAGGCCAGTGTGTGTATCGATCGCCGAACCATGAGATGTCAGGAATATCAACTTGTATAAAATCTACCACCTTGCCGAAGAACAACGGGTCCTCGTTAAAGATGACACCGTAAAAAGCTCTGTCAATTAGATTGCCAACCGCACCGGCAAGTATTAAGCCGACTGCGAGCTGAACAGACCAGTGTGCCGGACGTAGTCGTAGCAGATACCAAACAAGAAATGCCGCTACCACAATCGTCACCAGCGTTAGTACAATCTTACCCGCACCGAACTCAATGCCAAATGCCATTCCTGGGTTTTCGACGTACGTGAGTCGTACGAATTCGCCTACGAGCGGATGACTCTCGCCTAGGAACATGTTGTTCTTAACCCAGAGCTTGGTGATCTGGTCGAGCACAACAAGTACACATGCCATCACGACAAATCGATATTGAGCGAATGCGAGGTTCAAAATTTCTGACGCCTCACTTCACTGCGTCGGTATTCTTAGCCACGATTCTATCGATACCATCGACTGGACACTTCTGATGAATCTTGTACGAAGCGGAGAGCGTGGTTACTGGTACAGCGAGCAGACGTTCCTTCGCAATGAGGATACCACACATGCGACAGATGCCGTATGTCTTCTCAGTAATGCGTTGAAGCGCTTCTTCTAGCTTGCGGATATAATCTTGAATGCGCTGAATCTGAGCGTACGTCTTTTCTTTTTCGATTGCTTCTGAACCTTGTTCTGCCATGTGCATCGAATAGATCGCCGTTTCTTCTGTCGATTCGCTGCTCGTTAAATCGTCGAGACGTTCCTTAAGCATACGCAGTTCTTCGAACGCGTCTTCTTTTGAACGCTCGATATTTGCTTTGAAGGTCGCAAGATCTTTGTCGGAATACTTGAGTCCTGGCTTAGGGGCCACTGGAACCATTGGTGGTTTCTTAGGCACAAGCGGGGCTGCGTTGGGCGTAAAAACAAAAGCTGCCCCGACAGCTTGGTTAACTGTCGGAGCAGCGGGTAGTGGGCCCGAAGACTTCAGCGACTTTTTCGTCACATTCCTACTCAATGCTGGCTTTGACTGGGCAATTCGGATATTCTCCGAATCATTTTTGGACGCTGTCGCTGAGGACACAGCCTTAGTCGACACAGGAGCCGCTATCTTCGAGGAAGTCTTCTTTGGCGCCGGAACTGCCTTAGACGTTGGGGCCGTTAGGCTGCTTTTTTTTTTGCAGCTGTCTTCTTTGCTGCCTTCTTAGCAGGCTTAGCCTTCTTAGCTGCCTTAGCCTTCTTAGCAGGCTTTGCCTTCTTTGCAGCCTTCTTAGCTGGTGCTGCCTTCTTAGCTGTAGCCTTCTTAGCTGGTGCTGCCTTCTTAGCCGCCTTCTTGGCTGGCTTCTTGGCTGCCTTCTTAGCTGGCTTAGCCTTTTTCGCTGCCTTTTTCGCTGCTGCCATAAACTAATCTCCGAACAGTTGAACATGAAAACGCGTACGCCACTTTGGCGTAAGCATCTACGATGCGAATTGCGCACCTGCGCGCTCGATCCGCACGCTGACATTTCGCCCGTTAATCTCGAGAAGCGTCCCAAAGGGACCTTCCCCCCGCTCGAGCGTATCGGCCAGCGTTTCCATTACAATCGAATTCCGCATGACATGCATTGCTTCCGTCACTTCCTCATCTGCTGCGAACGCAATATCTATACGGTCTGTCACCTCAAATCCAGAGTCCTTGCGGAACTTCTGAACCTTACTAACGAACTCGCGTGCCAAGCCTTCCTGAATCAGCACACTGTCCAACTCCGTGTCAAGCGCAACCGTCACGCCATTATCCGAAGCAACCAACCAACCTTCGATGTCCTGATTTACAATTTCCACGTCTTCGCGGTCAATCGAGACCGACTCACCGCCGACATGTACTTCCAGAACTAGAGATTGTTCGAGTTTGCGGACCTGTTCGTTATCCAACGATTTGATCGCCTGCGAAACCAGCTGTGTTTTGTCTCCATACTTCTTCCCGATGATCTTGAAGTTCGGTTTCGTTGAGCGTTGAACAATGTTCGTATCGTCCGATACATATTCAATGGCCTTTACGTTAATCTCTTCAAGAATGATGTCCTCGACCGTTTGAATTTGTCTACGCATCTGTGGACCATCGACCGGGAGAAGAATTCGACGCAGCGGTTGTCGCGTTTTGATCTTCGATTTCTCTCTCAAAGAACGTGCAAGGAAAACAATTGTCTGCGCTTGCTTCATCCGATACTCTAAGTCACTGTTGATAAGTGACGTATCGACCCCGCGCAATATACTACAATGAATGCTCAAATGTTCGTTGTGCAAACGTGCTCGTAGGAAAATCTGCTCGGCTAAAAACGGAGCGACGGGAGCGATGAGTTGCGCAGTGGTAACAATCACTTCGTGAAGGGTCTGATACGCTGCACGTTTGTCTTCGTCCATCTCCCCTTTCCAAAACCGTCGACGATTTCTTCGCACGTACCAATTCGAAACATCTTCGATTACAAACTCTTGAACAATCCTGCATGCCTTCGTTATGTCGTACGCATCCATGCTTTCGGTGTACGATTGAATGACGGTATTTAGTCGCGATAAAATCCAGTGATCGATTTCCGGACGTTCTGCGATTGGCACGATGGGTTCTTCGCCAGTGAATCCATCGATACCAGCATACAGCGAAAAGAAACCATACGTGTTTACATAAGAACGGAATAAGTCTGCTAAGACAGTCCTGGCAACGTCGTCCTCATTGAAGTTGCGCGGCTTCCACGCTGGCGCGGCGGCCATCAAGTACCAACGGATTGCATCGGCGCCGTATTTGTCGAACAACACAAACGGGTCGAGGATGTTGCCTCTTGACTTGGACATCTTCTGTCCGTTTTTGTCGAGCAACATGTCATTCACAACTACATGTCTATACGCTGGCTTATCAAACAGCGCCGTCGATATGTTGTGCATGGTATAAAACCATCCGCGCGTCTGATCGATTCCCTCTGCAATAAAATCGGCTGGAAATGACTTGTTAAACAATTCTACATTCTCGAATGGGTAATGGAATTGTGCAAAAGGCATCGTACCCGAATCGAACCATGCGTCGATGACTTCTTTTGTGCGACGATATTCGACGCCGTTTTTGACGAAGACAACGCGGTCGACGAACGGACGATGCAAATCGATGTCGATGGACAAGTTTTCCACAGGAACCTTCGAGCCGTCGTCCTGAACATAGAGTCCTTTCTTCAACTCATCAATCGATCCGACTGCGAACATGTCACTTCCATCTTCGCTCACCCAAATTGGTAATGGCGTTCCCCAATATCTATCGCGTGATAGTGACCATTCTTTTACTTCTTCGAGCCAATTACCAAAACGTCCAACACCAATTTCTTCAGGATGCCACGCAATGGTTTTATTCAACGCAACGAGTTGTTCTTTGTACTCAGGCGATTTTATAAACCACGAATCACGCGCGTAATAGATGACCGGATTGTCGGTTCGCCAGCAATGCGGATAGCTGTGCATGTAATCGAACGCAGCCTTGTATGCCTTGCCACCAATTTTTAATTCCTTGACGATGTCACGGTCCGCACCCTCTTCAAAAACGAATTCTTCGCCACCCTCTTTCGAAGGGTTAGGATACCTAAATGTCTTTACCGCACGACCCGCATAGTTCTTAATAACATCGGTGAACTTTCCTGTCGGCGTTACAGGCTGCACTACGGGCAGATTGAATTGCTTTGCAATCTCGAAGTCATCCTGTCCGAAGGCAGGCGCGATGTGCACCACGCCAGTACCATCAGCCGTAGTCACAAACGATCCTGGTAACACATGCAGCACATTTGGATGTGCAGCAGTGTCGAGCACAACGTCTGTAAAGATCTGCTCGTATGTAGAGTTCACAATCTCGCTTCCGAGGAAACGCTCGAGCTCTTCCGTTTCGCCGTCGAGGATTTCAAGACGGGACTCAGCGAGCACGACGAGTTCTTCGACCTGTGCTGCACCAACAGTTCGTGTGTTACGCACGAGTACATATGGAATGTCCGGACCCACTGCGAGTGCAACGTTTCCGAATAACGTCCAAGGCGTCGTTGTCCATACAAGAATAAAAGCCCCTTTGGCTTCGGCCCCTTGACTAGTAGCATCCGCTGCTTGAGCAGTACCAATTGACTTTTTGTCGATGATGTTTTGAAGCGAAGCGATTGGCGATGACGTTAGGCGAAGCTTTAGGTAGACATTCGGGTCACGGACGTCTTTGTAGTTCAGCGAAAGTTCGTGCGACGACAACGGTGTGCCGAGGGTTGGCGATTGCGGAACAACCTTGAAGCCTTTGTAGATGAGGTTCTTGTCGAAGAACTGCTTGAGTGCCCACCACACCGACTCGACATAATCGTTCGAACATGTGATGTACGGATTATCGAGATCGAGCCAATAACCCATGCGTCGCGTAAGTGTGCGCCACCCCGTGTCGTGTGCGATGTTGTAATCGACGAGGGCTTTGCATGCAGCGTTGAATACATCAACGCCTAGGACTTCGATCTGTGCTTTATCGGTAATGCCAAGTTGCTTTTCTACAGCAAGCTCAACGGGGAGTCCGTGTGTATCCCAACCCGCCTTACGCGGCACATAAAACCCACGCATGGTTTTATACCGACACATCGTGTCTTTAATGGTACGAGCAAACGCGTGGTGAATGCCAGGACTTCCATTAACCGTCGGAGGTCCTTCATTAAACGCAAACAGCTCGGCACCCTCGCGCTCCTTTAACGAAGCTGCAAAAACACCGTTGCTCTCCCAGTACTCAAGGATGTCTTGTTCGTGGCGGGGATAAGAGAAATCGTCGGGAAGCGGTTCAAACATGAAGGTCTAGCGTAGTTACAAAACGTCCCAAATTACGGAGCCTTCACGCATCATCAACGCTGCTGCGCTACCAGCCTGACAATGAACGTCGTGCCCTTGCCGAGTTCGCTGATGACTTCGATTTCGCCGTCGTGGGCATCGACGATCCACTTGACGATAGCAAGGCCGAGGCCGGTGCCGTATACTTCTTTCGAGCGTGCTTTGTCGACCTGGTAGAATCGGTCGAAGATGAAGGGCAACTCATTTTCCGGAATGCCAATGCCCGTGTCGCTGACGGTTAACACTGCCTTGCCGTCGACGTATTCGAGTCCGACATGTACATCGCCACCCTCACGCGTATACTTCACGGCGTTTTCGATAATGTTTAGCAGCGCTTGTTGAATGTGAATCTTGTCGGCCATGACAAGTATGCCGGGCTGAATGTCGTAGTGAAGTTCGATGCGTTTTTTGTCGGCGAGAATCATGACGTCGTCGCATACGTTTTCGACCATGGTGCTGTAGCGCACTTCTTCGCGCAAGAGAGTAACCTGACCCGAATCGGCGCGCGATAGTTCTAGCAGACCTTGCACGACCTGGTTCAATCGTTCAACTTCTTCGAGACAACTCACGAGCACCTTGTGTGCTTCTTCTGCTGTTAGGGGTCTGCGTAGTGCAAGCTCTAACTCCCCCATCATGATGGCAAGGGGCGTACGCAGTTCGTGTGATGCATCGGATGTGAATTGCCGCACTTGCGCGAACGATGTTTCGAGACGCGCAATCATATCGTTGACGGTTTCTGTAAGGCGTCCGAGTTCGTCGTCCGTGCCCTGCTTCGGTAATCGAAGCGAAAGATTTTGTGCTGTGATCTGTCGGGCGGAGGATGTGATTTCGTCGACTGGACGCAGTGATCGTTTTGCTAAAAACCATCCCGATAACAACGACACCAGAAGTGCGGCTGGCATAGACCATAACATCACAGAGAAGAGTCCGCGTAACGTGCTGTCGAGTTCACTAGCTGGATATGCAGCAACCACTTCGACTTCGGTGCCGCGCAGAAGGACGATTCTGTAACGCTGACCTCGCAATGTGTAATACGTATAGATGCGATTGTCGATTACCTGCGCACCCTGACGTTCGAAGTATGTAAAGCCCGGCAATGCCGTGTCGGCCTTCATTGCAGAATCGGTGAGCATGTTGTTCGATTTCCAAGCAATGCGGCTCGAACCATCACGAATCTGAAAAAGGAAGTTCGATGAGTTCAGTAGCATATGTTCGTACACGGCCGACCACACTGGGTCTTCCTCTACCTCTTCGCCAGCAATAGGCAGAATGGGTCCGACGAAGCGCGTCGACTCGCGGTTCAGGAATTCGAAGGCGTTCTTGGTGGCAACGGGACGTCGCTCGCGGCGGGCGGGAACGAGTGGACGTTTGGCTTGTTTGCGCTGCTGACGAATGACGGCTTCGAGCGAGGTGGCAGCACGCGACAGCGAGGCATCGAGGTTCTGGTACAACTCGGCCTGCACTGTTATATAGGTTGCCACAGCAAAGGCAAGGATGATGAGCACGACAAGCGTGCTGTACATAAGAGTGAGTCGCGCGCGAAGAGACAAGGGCATTCGTGAAAATAGCCCTGTATATTTGATAATGGTAGCGACCGAAATGAAAATTGACAAACGACCCATCGGGGTGTTCGATTCGGGAATAGGCGGACTTAGCGTCCTGAAGCACGTTGTGCAGAAGCTTCCGGGTGAGCGATTTATCTATCTGGGCGACACCGCACGTGTGCCCTATGGCAACCGTTCGGTCGATACAGTCAAGCTCTATTCACGTCAGTGTGCAGCCTTCCTCGAGCAGCACGACGTAAAAATGATTGTTGTTGCGTGCAACACGTCATCGGCAGTTGCTCTAGACGAATTGCGCGCACATTGTCACGTTCCCGTTCTTGGCGTAATCGAACCTGCGGCAGCAGAGGCTGTGCGCAGAACCCGCAACGGACATATCGGCGTGGTGGGCACACGTGCGACGATTGCATCGAACGCATACGCCACATCTATTATGCACGCCGCTACTGCAGCTAGTGTTGCAGTTAACACGGCTACGGGTGTTGCCAGCGGCAAAGCCGCAGGCACGAACAACGTGTTCGTGCATAGTCAGCCTTGCCCCCTGTTTGTGCCCCTTGTCGAAGAAGGCTGGCTCGACACGCCTGCTACACGACTGATTGCTGAGGAGTATCTTCGTCCGCTCGTAGCAAACAAGATTGACACGTTGGTGCTTGGGTGTACACATTATCCGCTGCTGTCGCCGATGCTTCGCAGTATGTTGCCGGATGTTGTGCTTATCGATTGCGGTGCAAGTGTTGCCCTAGAGGCGCAGGCACTAAATAATGCTCAAGAGAAAAATGCTCAAGAAAATTCGGATGAAAACACATTAGCACATGAAAACGCAGCAGCACATGTAGTTTCAGCGACGCCAAAAGCCCCTTCACAAACGTATTTCTATCTGACGGATAACACGCCCCAGTTTCAGCTCATAGCGCAACAGTTTTTAGGCACAACGGTGAATGAACCTGTGCGCGTAAGTGTTGACCATTTGATTGGAGTATAACCATGGTTACGTATCTCTTGCGGAAGGTGCTCTATGCGATACTCGTCCTCGTGGGCGTTATTGCAGTCACGTTCTTTATACGTCCGCCCGGCGACCCGGCACGCGTACTGCTCGGACAGCGTGCAGATGAGCAGAGCATACGCGCACTGCGCGAGCAACTCGGACTCGATAAACCTCTGCCCGTGCAGATGGGATACTACATGGTGAATCTGGTGCAGGGCGACATGGGACGTAGCATTGCCACAGGCCGATCGGTTACCGAAACAATCATGGAACGTTTGCCTGCTACGGCATTGCTTGCATGTACATCGATGGCAATTGCAACGCTGTTAGGGATTGTACTCGGACTCGTTGCTGCATATAAACCGAACTCTTGGACAGATTCGCTAACGATGTCCGTATCACTTCTCGGAATTTCATTGCCAGCATTTGTTGTTGGTCTGTTGCTCGTGTTGCTCTTCGGCGTGGTGCTCGAGTGGTTTCCCAATAGCGGTTACGTCGATCGAGGTGCAGAATATTTAGTGCTGCCGATGATCACACTTGCAATACGTCCGATGGCCATCATCGCACGTGTTACGCGCTCGAGTATGCTCGACGTGTTGGGTCAGGACTACGTCCGTACCGCCCGCGCCAAAGGCCTCAACAACTTCTCTGTCTACACAAAACACGCTCTTCGCAATGCGCTTAACCCTGTTGTTACAACGGTGAGTGCATGGTTCGCAGGATTGCTTGCTGGTACGTACTTCATCGAATACATTTTTAGTTGGCCCGGCGTCGGACTCACCGCGTTTAATGCAATCGAAAAACTCGACTTCCCCGTTATTCAAGGCACTGTTCTCTTAACCGCAATTGTATTTGTTGTTGTGAACGTGTTCGCCGATCTTCTGTATGCCTACATCGACCCGAAGGTCCGTCTTAACTAATGAATCCCATGACCAACTTTGTTAAGGGGCCGCAAGCATGAGCAACTTTGTTAAGGGGCCGCAAGCATGAGCAACTCTGGTAAGGGGCAAGAAGCATGAGCAACTCTGGTAAGGGGCAAGAAGGGGGCGAAAGCCTTTGGTACGTTGCGTGGCGCAGACTTCGCAAAAATCCGGGTGCAATCTTCGGCATGACGGTGCTTGCAATTATGATTGTGATGGCGGTGGCTGCACCAATCATTACTCCGTTCGACCCAACAACGCAGATTCTCGAATACGCAGTAAAGCCTGCTGGTTTTAGGGGTAACGTGTTATTAAAGAAGAATCCATCGGATGTAGATCAGCCTTCGATTGTTGCGGTGTCTACGTGGGAGCAACGTGGTGATACGGTGTTCTACACCGACCCAGCAGGTCAGCCGTACAAGGTTGCTGTGTCGGCGTTGCAAGGCACAAGCGCAAGCGACTGGCATGAAGAGCCGCTGTTTCTGTTGGGCACCGATCGGTTCGGACGCGACATGTTTAGTCGGCTCGTGTACGGTATGCGCGTATCGTTAAGTGTTGGTCTTATCGCAGAATCGATTGCGTTGTCGATTGGCATTCTGCTCGGCTCGTTGGCGGGCTTCTATAGAGGATGGATAGACGACGTTATCATGTGGCTTGTAAATGTTGTGTGGTCGTTCCCGACAATTCTTCTCGTCATTGCATTCAGCGTCATCCTCGGCAAAGGTTATTGGCAAACGTTTGTTGCCATTGGATTATCGTCGTGGGTAGACATTGCACGTATCGTGCGAGGTCAGTTCTTCTCTATCCGCGAACAGGAATACGTCGAAGCAACACGAGCGTTGGGTTTCGGTTCGATGCGTACGATTTTTAGGCACATGCTTCCGAATGCCGCCGGACCAATTATTGTGTTATCGACGGCTGGGTTTGCAACGGCCATTATTGCCGAAGCATCACTTTCGTTCATAGGCCTTGGCGTTCAGCCCCCTACCCCATCATGGGGTCAGATGATTAAAGACGGTTACGGCTACATCGCTCTAGGTACTAATTGGGGAATGACAGTCTTCCCGAGTATCGCCATGGCGCTTGCGGTGTTGTCGCTGAATTTGTTTGGTGACGGACTTCGCGACGCACTCGACCCGAAGACAACACAGCGATGAGTACGGCTAATCAGTCATCATACCAGTCAACACTATCGACGCAACGATGATTGATGCGATGATTAAATCTGGTGTCTATCCGCCAGTGCTTTTGTTGTTTGGTGAAGAGGAATTACTCGTCGACGAAGCAGCGCGCAACATCTATGCTGCGGCAACTGCTGATGACTTGAGCGGCATGAATAACGACGCTCTCGAAGGCGAAGGTATGTCGCTCGACGCCATTCTCATGATCGCACGCTCGTTCCCGATGATGGGCGACCGTCGTGTGGTGTGGGTGCGTCGGTTCGATAAAGTCATAGGAGCAAAAGATAAAAAAGGCAACGATTTAATGGCGGCGTATATGAAGTCGCCGTCCGAGTCGACGTTTCTATTGCTTACGGCGTCGCTGTCGAGCATTGACGGACTCCAGGCATCGATGCAAAAAAGTGCAGCAACAGCACAACGTAAAATCGCTGCACAAAAGCCTCCGATCGGAGCATTGTTAAAGAGTGCGAAGTGGCACGAGTTTCCTCGCATGCGCGAAGCGCAAGTGCGTACGTGGGTACGGGCGCGGGGGACTGCAATCGGACTCGCCATTGACGATGGCGCAATCGATTTTCTTTTGCTGCGATGTGGCACGCAACTGCGCGACCTTGCGCTCGAGCTCGACAAGCTCAAGACGTATGTTGGCGATCGCACTGCAGCAACACTCGACGACATTAATGCGATTGTTGGTGCGGGCAAGACGTACAACATCTTCGAACTGCAACGTGCAATCGGACGTGCCGATGTATCGAATGCGTACACCATCCTCACGCGCATGATGGAAGCCGAGCGTCAGGAAATGCTCATCATCGCAATGCTCACGCGCTACTTCCTCGCACTCTTCAAGCTCACCGACCTGCGAGGTTCTACCGACCGCGCAGACGTTGCAAAGCGCGCAGGCATCCCCATGTTTGCCGTCGGAGATCACATGGAAGCACTCGACCGACTTGGCGCGGCGCGTGTCGAACGCGCCCTTATGCTGCTTGTTAAAGCCGACGCAACTATCAAGTCGTCTTCGTCCGACGCACTCACCGTACTTCAGACGGCCCTATCGCAAATCCTCGAACCCGTCACCGCTCGATAGGCATGTGCATACTCGAATAGATCGCGGCGCCATAGACATGTGCATACTCGGACCGGTCACCGCGCCATAGGCAGACGTATATTTGCTGCGTGATGCCACTGCAAGAAGATCGCACGCCGTTATGGTGCGCGCAAGAACAACTCGAAGCGTACAACTCTCGCGACATCGAACGCTTTGCGAACGTTTATGCAGATGACGTAGAACTCATCGACCTGGCAACACACACCATTTTTTGTAAGGGTCTTGATGCGCTGCGCGATCGTTATGGGGCATTGTTTGCATCACGTCCCGACCTTCATTGTACACTCACCCAACGCATGAACTGTCCGCCATTTGTTATCGACGAAGAACTTGTTACCGGACACACCGACAGCACCATTCACGCTATTGCCATCTATGAAGTCGCCGATGGCTACATCCAACGCGCATGGTTCGTAAAGGAACGTGCATGACGCCTCGACTTCAGATGTGCAAGGAACGTGGATGACCAACGATCACGTTCAGATTTATGCTGACATGCATTGTCATACGACATGTTCAGACGGACGTCTTACGCCGTATGAACTTATCGACAAGGCAGAGAAGGCCGGAATCCAGTGCCTAGCAATTACAGACCACGATTGCATAGACGCCCATCATATTCTGAAAGCCGATGGATACAACGGTCCGGTGCGAGTTATCACCGGCATCGAAATCTCCTGTTATGAAAACGGACGCGAAGTGCATCTCCTTGGGTATCACGTCAGTCCAGAAAACAAGCGCCTCGCAGAACTCTCGAAAGAATTTCGTCTCGACCGCGAACGTCGCGCACGTGAAATGGTCGCCCGTCTGCATCGCATTAATGTAAACATATCGTATGCCGAAATCGAAGACGCTGCTGGCAAGGCACCCATCGGCAGACCACACGTTGCAAATGTGTTAGTACGCCGAGGTTTTGTGCCCTCTATTCAAAAAGCCTTCGACACGTACCTCGACACCGGACGTCCGGGTTATGTGGCTCGCTCCCCCTACGCCGTAAAAGACGCCGTCGATCTCATCCATGGCGCAGGTGGCGTGGCATCGGTTGCACATCCGTCGAAGACATACACCGACCCGCGTCTTTTTCTTTCGTTGATGTCCACCGGACTCGATGGTATAGAAGTTTATCATCCGTCACACTGGCACGTCACACGCGAATACTATCGCGTGCTCGCCATTCAACACGGCCTCTTAATTACAGGCGGTTCTGACTACCATGGCACACGCGATTACGATGAACGCAACTTTGGCATTTTTGGCGTTACTGTCGAGCTCTTCGAAACAATCGAACAACGTTCAAAAAACATGCGCATTCAAAACAGTCAGCCTCAGCCCCTTACAGACTAAAGCCCCTTACGTTATGAGTACTTCTGGCGCACCTGCATATACCGACAAGCCCGATGGCAGCAGCAGGCGCATTGGCATCGTGGCTGCTTCGTGGCATAACGACATCGTTCAAATACTTATCGACGGGTGCCGTGATTGCCTCCTTAGGCACGGTGTACACGAGAACGACATTGTTATCGTTCGTTGTCCCGGCACGTTCGAGATTCCCCTCACCGCAGCCTACATGGCCGATACCGGAGAGTATCACGCCATCGTTACGCTCGGTGTTGTTGTGCAAGGTGAGACCCCGCATTTCGGCTTTATTGCTGGCTCGGCGGTGGATGCACTTCAGAAAGTCGGTCTCGACAGTGGCGTTCCTTGTGTATTTGGCGTGTTAACTGTCAACACCATCGAACAGGCATGGGAGCGGGCAGGGGGCGTGCACGGCCACAAAGGGGCTGAAGCCGCTGAAGTGGCGTTGAGAATGGCGCAGATTATCGACGATTTGACCGATGCATCTGAATAGAAGACGTTATTTGACGCAACAATTAGGATAGTACATGCTGCACCAGAATCTCTGGTTCCGAATATCGTTTGCGGCGGCAATTGCTGTGATAACGATGGTTGCATTTGTAGCGGCCGTAGGTGTTGGTGCTGCTACCGCAACAGCGCAGAGCGTTCAGGTAAGCAACTGGCGCACATACTCGTCGATGCGTGCCGTTGCTGCGGCCGATGTCGACAGCAAGGGACGCATTTGGGCCGCCACTTCGGGTGGAGTGTTCGTGTACGACCAGGCCAACGATACCGTTATCGAGTTTCGGAATATTGGTGCGTTGTTGTCCTTAGATGTCACCTCGGTCCTTTGTGATCGAAGCAATACACGCGTGTTTGTTGGTTGCAGTGACGGCGGATTACATGTAGTTACCGAAGACCTAGTCTGGACGGCAATTACAGACATTAGACGTGCAACGCAATACCCACGACGAGCCATTAACGACTTTGCCCTCGATGGGTCGACACTGTACATGGCCACTGGGTTCGGCGTTGTTTCGTACGATGTCGACAGGAATGTTTTTATCGAGACTGTAGACCGCATTGCTACGATGGGTGCGAAGACATCGGTACACGGCATTACAATGTTTCAGGACTCAATCTGGCTAGCAACCGATTCTGGTGTTGCCGTTGCTGCGAAAAACGTTCCGACGTTGCGACTGCCTTCGGTTTGGACGTCGCTTTCGACCGCAGCAGGACTGCCACGTGCGAGTGTGACGGGAGTACGAGCAAACGCAACGAACATCTTTGTGTCTGTCGGCAACGGAGTATTTAAGGCCGACGGTCACACATTTTCGCTGTTGTACGGCTCGTCCGATCCAATTCTTTCTCTGGCATCGATCAATGGCGAGCTCACGTTCTCCGACAAGAAAGAAGTTCGTACGCTCGACGCAGCATTGCCTGTTACATGGCCGGGTCCGCTCGTCGGCCACACAGCTCTAATGCTAAACAATGTTATGTCTCACGTCGCCTTTGTGCAGGATAAATCGATTGCCATTTGGCAGAACAATGTATTAACACCAGTCGAAGTCAACTCCCCCATCTCGAATCAGTTCGCAAATCTTGCAATGGATACAGATGGTGGATTATGGGTAGCTACTGATGTCGATCCGCCGCGCACCGGCGTTGGTGTTGCGTACTTCAATGGTTCGGTATGGCGAAACTTTACGTCGCAAACGGACGACGCCATAAAGACCAATGCCTGTTATCGTGTATCGGCCCTAGCCGACGGAACAGTATGGATAGGCACGTGGGGTTCGGGCGCAGTTCGCGCTGTGCGCAACAATGGTGCAGTAGAACTAACGCGTTTTACAAGCAGCAACTCAAGCCTTGTAGGAATTGCTGTCGACAACAACTACGTACTTGTTGGTGATGTTGCTCTTGATAGAAACGGCAATACGTGCCTTGTAAACGAGCAGTCGGGCACAAAACTCATGGCGACGATTCGCACAGATGGCAGTGGAACATCATTTGAGAATTGTAGCGATCCGAGAAACAACTTCTACCGATCGATTGCAGTAGACGGTGCCGGGAATAAATGGATAGGCAGCCCCTTCGCCAATGGTATTGTCGTTGTGAACGACGACCTCTGCAACATCGTTCGCTCAAGCAACACGCAGCTTCCGGATAACACCGTAAACGCAGTACGTGTAGATCGGTTGGGCGCAATGTGGATTGGCACCATAAAAGGTGTTGCGGTAATCTCGGGTCCGTCGGCAATTACCAACACCTCGATTCCATTTCTACGACGCATAACAGCACTAACAACCGTTGTCGTAAACGACATTGCCGTTGATGCACTCAATTACAAATGGATTGCAACAACGGGTGGTGTGTTTGTGCTGAACGAAGACGGTACCGAAGTACTTGCAACCATCACCGCAGCAAACTCTCCGCTCCTCGATGATAATGTCCGTTCGGTTGTCGTGGATGATAAAACTGGCACTGCGTTCTTTGGTACAAGTGTCGGACTCTCTACCGCGCGGACACAAAGTATACGTCCGGTAGAAACCTACGCCCTCTCCTTCTCGCCCCAACCATACCGTCCGTCGCAATCTGGTGCTCTCACCATCGACGGCCTTGCAGCCGACTCTGACGTACGCATCATGACAATCGACGGCGCTCTTGTCGCAGCTCTTCAAAGCCGAGGCAGGCAAGCCTTATGGGACGGCACAGACGTTCAAGGCCGTTTCGTTACACCAGGCGTGTACGTCGTACATGTCGTTAGCGCTTCGTCGAAAGAGTCAGCAGCGGGCAAGATCGTCGTTACGCGATAGCCGTTCCGGCATACTAACACAGCTCGTACATTTTCCGCGACCTTCTTTTTTGTCCGCCGTTTCCGATCTCCGTATCTTTGTTGCTCTGCGGAGGTGGCGAAATGGCAGACGCACTACCTTGAGGTGGTAGCGCCCGAAAGGGTGTAGGGGTTCAAGTCCCCTTCTCCGCACACAGTAGTTTTCTAAGATTTGCAGGTCTTACGCTAAACTCTAAACAAACAAGGCGCTTACGGGTTTTCTCTCGTAGGCGCTTTTGCTTTATTGCATAACATTTTATGCCCTTACTACCCGTTTTGCCCTTACTTTGTTGCCCTTACTTGCCCTTACTTGTACCATTAACGGATATTGGGGTCAGTTCAGAGTAACTACGAGGGTGCTTTTATGGGAATAGCGATACGGTATAGTGCCAGTTTTGAACTAGCGAATCCAAAGGGAAACAACCGCGGTTCTATTCGTGCAATCATCACACACGCAAAGCAGCGGTTACGCTTCCCGATTGGCCATGATAGGATCGAAGTAGACAAATGGGATAGCAAGGCGCAACGCGTAAAGGGCCACACTCGCAAGGCAAAGGACGCCAACGAGCGTATCGAGGAGATTCGCAGCACGGTAGATATGTGGTTCGAGCAAGACACACCCGGCCAACTGTCCGAACTTCAGTTTACACTTACGGGCAAGTACCCGAAGAGCGCAACACTCGATTCGAGCGGAACACCCGTTGCACCGGGCAAAGGCATAGAGGCATTATTCAGCGCGTACATATCAGACAAAACGAAACCGGGTAAAAAAGTTATCAGCATTGCGACGGTTAAGGGATTCGAGACAGTACAGAAAGCGTTAGTGCAATTCGAGCAAGGTACACGTACCACCCTCTCCCCTGCCAGTTTCGCAATGAATACGCGTCAACAAGCACACGACGCAAAAGAACTAGAGCAGTCCATATCGGAGTGGCTCGCAACGCAACACGTCCGACAGGACAAGAACAAGGGAGCGAAGGGGCTGAACGACAATACACGTTATCGTGCCATGCGGAGACTTTCAACCGTGCTAAAATGGTCAGAGGAACAGGGCATTGCCGGGGCAAACAAATTGCACACTCGATTTGCGTATGGCAAGGTTGAAGCATACGGACAAGTTGCGCTAACCGATGCAGACATAACCGCAATCGAGGCACTAGAACTTGAACCGCAAACCCAAATGTGGCACACTCGCAATATGTTCTTGCTAGGTTGTCGAACCGGCCTTCGCGTCTCCGATTGGCACAAGGTAGACCCTAAGCGATGGAAAGAGGAACACCAAACCATACCCACAACCAAAACAGGCGGAACGGCAACCGTTGTGCATACCGACGAAGTGGTTGCAATTCTACGACTGTACGAAACGACGGGACTACCGACGTTCCTACGACCGAACAACAATGGGAATATCAATCACAACGCAAAGCTAAACTTGTGGATTAAATCGTTGTGCGCAATGGCAGGACTTACGCGTCCTACCGATAAAATCACCAAACAGAACGAACGCAAGCAAGTAACGACAGTACCCTTTTACACCTTGGTTTCGACACACACCGCACGTCGGACGTTTGTCACGCTCGCACGTCTTAGCGGCCTTTCGGACGTGCTTATTGCGATGCAATCGGGGCACGAAGACCTAGCGACACTAAAAACGTATACAAAGGCAACAGCGGATGATCTGGCGGCAATGGTAAAGGGCAACACAAAAAGGAATACGAAATGAGTTTAGCATACACCGACCCGGCTGGATTTGAGGCAATGGTTCTGCTTTTGCCCATGGAGAACCGTGCGTTACGCATTGCAAGGGACGTATCGGACCTATGCTTCGAGTTGGCGGAAGCTAAACAGCAGCCCGGCTTGCACGATCCCAGTTTGATAAACTTCGCATACGACCATCCCGAAGGTGTGGCTCCGAATCGGTTGTATATGCAGTTCGCTTTGCTTCGAGCATACTGTGATGAAGATGGCGCGTCGCTTACCGGGTTTGATCGTATGAAGGTACGACACACGATTCGGCACTACGTACGAATGTTCAATGCCTGCCAATACGCGATAACCTTGAATATCGAGCAATGGGCCGCGGTGGGCTTCCCCGACGATTGGACGCCTCCAGATCAAACAATCACACTTGCTTCCATAGGTCCACATCATCAAGGTGAAAAACCGCTCGTGATAGGCAGCGAGACACAACAGGCGATTTCAGATGAGATGGACGTTTCAATTGGAACCGTCAACCTGATCGTGAACGCTCCCAATTTCAATCTTCAGCATTCACCAACCCCTAGCCCCTTTGAAAAGTTGAAAATTGAAAGTGATGCGATGGACGAAGCAACACCCGGCGCATATGCAAATCCACAGTTGAAAGTGTCGCTAGCAGCGTTGTGTGTTTGGTGGAAGCAGCGGGACCACGTTTACATGAATTCGGGAGGATTTGACGGATTGTACTCTTGGGTCGTCGAACAACAGATACTTAACTCCCAAGGCACCACCATTACGAAGGCCTCACTCAACACAAAGTGGAACGGAAGCAGCGACGTTGGTACTACACCTGAGGGAAAGCGTCGAATTGCACCTTGGTCCGACCACTTTGCCAATCTAGACAGGCGTTGGCCACCTTCTAACGAAACGACCTGAAAAATTCCAACGCGTTGTCAACGCGTTAACCTTACCACATCCTTGCATTCTTGCCTTTGAGTTTCATAACAAAAGGAAAGATCATGCAACAGACAGTGGTCATCGCGACCGAAGAAATTCTCGACTCGATAAAGCAAACGATCCAACAAGAGTTTGCGCTCGCTAGAAACCATAGGCCTAACGCCCTCACTTCTAGCACTTCGGTAGCCAAGGCTCTGACCTTCGCAGACGTTGCCCGACGGCTTCGCATATCAGCCCCGACCTTACGGGCCATGCTCAAACGAGGAGACATAGAGGCCTTTCGCGTTGGCTCGAATTGGCGTATCACAGAAGATGCTCTAACCACGTACCAAAGTGGCAAGGGGGCAGCATGACAACCGAAGAAATGGCCCAATTGTTTGTTGCTTCTGTGTTAGCCGGAGACATTGAGACGGTACTGCGCTTGATAAACGAGCTTATGGCTCGTATACGAGCGCTCGAAGGGCGAATACGAATGATGGAAAGTCGGGTTGTCACTGCCACCAATGGAGACCGTGACCGAGGCACGAGAGCCGATCTTTTGAAGCGTTATGGGAAGCCACTCCGATGAGTGAGCCGACACCGAACTATGTCGAACAATTCGACGCGTTCCCACAAAGCGCAAAGGATGCGATTGTCAACCGCGCACTCGATATGGGCATTGGTTCTATGGAGCCTGCGCACGGCATCGAAGTGTTACACAACCTTGGTGACGTTCGGCAGCACTGCAAAGCAATATCGTGGGCGTGGCCGCATTGGATCGGCAATGGCTTACCGACGCTGATTGTTGCTGCACCGGGCATCGGAAAAAGTACGTTGGCGTTATGCCTCGCACACTGTGTGTATGCGGGCACACCGTGGCCGGATGGTACACCCAACACCACAACACAAGGGCAGACGCTATGGATCGAAACGGAAGCGGGACATAGGATGCACGTAGACCGTGCCGAACGGTTTTGCATTCCGGACGAAGCCGTCGTGTTCGCAGCCAGGTTCGATGAGACTGTATCCTTTACAGACAAGGAATTTTGCGAACGCGTCATGACCTATGCGTTGCATGATACCATACGCATGATTGTCATTGACTCACTTTCGGGCTGGAGCAGCGGAGACGAGAATAGTACAACTGCGGGTGATCCTATGAAGTTTACAGGGTTGCTAAGTCAGCGTTCGGGAAAGCCAACACTTGTTGTGCATCACTTGTCGAAGGTTGGTTGGTCGTCCGATGTAGACAACCCGCCGACCCTCGCCAATGTACGTGGTGCAGGCGCAATCGTACAGCACTCTCGCATTGTAGTGGTGATAGATGCACCATTCAAGGACGAACCCGACTTGCTACGGCTGACCGTCATCAAAAACAACTACGGAAGTGAACGACCGAGTATTGGTGTTCGACTCCAAAGCAACCGACTAGAAGCGTTCGACCTTCGATCAGCAATTCGCGAAGCTTCACAGTACAACGCAGACAACCCGAGCCAATCGGCAAAGGCCAAGCGAGCAACCCGAGATGCTCGTATCCGAGAATTGTATCAGCAAGGCGTCACACAACAGGCGATTTCAGATGAGATGGACGTTTCAATTGGAACCGTCAACCGGATCGTGAACGCTCCCAATTTCAATCTTCAACATTCACCAACCCCTAGCCCCTTGGAAAAGTTGAAAATTGAAAGTGATGCGATGGCCGAAGCAACACCCGGCGCAATCGACTTTTACAGCGAACCTCTCCGTATTCCGGGGCTGAATGACACACCCAATCCGTTCGACGTCGTAGACACGTTCGATACGCAGCGCAGACAGTACAGCAATCAAGGGGTGAACTAATGCCCAGACCCCTTACAACCGTGAACGAACGGCTCGTTGAAACGCTCGCAAAACATCACCTTACGACCAAGGAAATTGCCTACGTCATCGGCTGTTCGGTTACGACGTTGAACCATCGTTTCCGTTCAACTATTGACCGTGGAAGGGCTTTGGCGGTCGTAAACCTACGAGAGATGCAATGGAAATCAGCGATGCGGGGCAACGTCCGTATGCTCATACACTTAGGAAAGCATACGTTAGGGCAGACAGAACAGGGCTTGCGGACTCGCACCGACTACGCTAGTACCATTGGCGACTCGGAGGGCATCGTGCTGGATCGGAGGCGACAACGAACCGACAAACCGGACAACGAAGCGGACGAAATGACAGTTGCACCCCTACCGACAGAACCGGAAGCACCGCACAAAACCCCGCAAATACTGCCTTTTGTTACATGGGAAACAGAGGAATACGAGCCAATGGTTGCCAATTTTAAGTAAGTGGTTATATTCTATACACTTACGTTTTTTGCACCTGTTAAATAACGTATGTTATGTAAACTAGAAACGAGATTCATTGCTTAATGGCGGGTTGCTCACAATTAGGTCAAGTCCTGAACAAGCCCGCCAAAAAAAGTATCGAGTTTTTCATATCATTCTAACTTGCATTGTGCTAGTCCCCGTTTGTTCGTAGCGGGACTCGTGATTGTCAGTTGATAGAAAAGTTTGTGAGTTGTGCAGTCGATGATAGAACTTGAGGCAACGATATGTTGTTCTTCCGTAAGTACTCAGCAGGCGATACGTAGCCGACCCCGCTGTGAATGCGTTTGTGATTGTAGAACTGCACCCATCGTGTGAAAATTATGCTGTTCCAAGAATAATATTCCGTGCCGTCTCAAGATTAGCCTCTTTTGCCCTAGCGTTAGCACGGACAATTTCGATAACCCACCAGATCATTAATCCGCCGCCAGTCACGATATAGAGTAACCACATACCGATCTTACCGAAATAGAGGAATGGGAGACCAAAGATTGCCAAAACAAGCGCAACGGTTCCGCTCTTTTTCTTGCTAGACCATTGCTGGTATACCATACCTTGTTTTTCAGGCGTCAACTTGTTGAAGTGTGGCATTACTTCCATTGGTAAATCTGTATACATATACTCACCCTCGTTGTGGTTGGAAGACTGCATTCTGCAAGTCTCGAAAATCCTAACGAGAGCAAACTAGCAATTTGAAGCGCGTTTTGAAATAGCCAGTAGTTGGTATTTCCTCCGCTGTCAGAGTGCAACCATCTGAGTAGTTGCCCTTACTTTGTTGCCCTTACTTCCGACGCAACGTGTAAACAGGCGCTTTCGAGCGGTCGTTCAAGTCCCCTTCTCCGCACACAGTAGTTTTTACGGGTTTCTAGGTAATGGGTTAAAGTCTTACGAATCAAGGCCTTGCGTCAAATAGGATGCAGGGCCTTTTTTCATACATTTTACCCCTATTAGTCTATCTGGCCTATCTTCCCATGATTTGCGCAAACAGGAGCTTCGATGAAAACACTATTGGTGCTGCTAATGTGCTGTCTGACGATGCAAGCACAGAATGAAGTCGAATTTTTGACTACGAGGCTACCGTTCTACACCAACACCCCGTGTGAGATGATGCTGGCCCCTTGGGGAGCAACGACACAAGAAGTGATGAAACGGGCGAAGAAGGCTAGGTTGACCTTTGTGAGCAAGGAGCACCACGATAGTACCACCTCACTGACCTATCGCAAAGGAAGGCTTGTTGTGGGTTTTGAGATTGATGACAAAAAAGGCTACTGGATTGTGGGGGCTTCGTTGAAGGCTCTGGATGCAGAAGACGCACAAATACTGGTAGACCTAGCGTCACAGTACCTACAGGTTGCGTATGCTGGCCCGGAGCACCAAGGTGAATGGACGCAGGAATGCAAGGATGGTACGGTGTACGCTACGTGTACGTTAGGTGAAAGCTGGCCTGAAGTCTACGCGATCTATACCGCAAAATGGAGTAAACGGAGAAGTTGAAACTGTTGCGTTTGAGGGTGACCTTTTTTCGTTTGCGTTGAGTTGATCGGTATACGTCAAGGGTAGAAGCGCAGTCCGACTGCGGCTTCTACGTCAACACAGACCACAGGACTAAAGCCGATGACGGGTGCAAGTTCGACGAAGATTTCAAGTGGACTTCTCAACGTCTTCACGTAGTATATTTGTTTAGTATAAAAAAACCGACCGGCCAACATCCCAAAGGCAGACGTCGACCGATCGTGGCAGGGAGACGGATGCCGTCTTTCCTTAGGCTAGAAAGATCTACTTGCGACGCAGCTTTAGGGCACCCCAAAAGCGATCGCGCAGTTGACCTTTTAGATTAACATCTTTTGGATCGAGTAGTTTACCGCCAAAGCGAAACGCAAAAACGGGATCGAAGTTCAGCACGACGTTGGTGGTGCTTGATGCCGTGACTTCAATGTATGGTTCGAATTTTATCCAGAGGTTTGAAGTCTGATCGTCGGTCCAAGTAAAGTCTTCAGGTACACCGTTTACATACAGGGTACCGTCGACGATAAGAGTGATGCGCTCAGGTTCGGCAAACGGACCAAATGTTGCGTCGCTTCTGTAAGTCAAAGCTTCGTTGCTATTGAATTTGTGCATCTCAAGCTTAATCTTTTCATAACGCCCCACTGGGATTGGTGTTGAAAAGATGGTTGAGACCTTGTTACGTGTGAAATCGATAACTGCAGGACCTACCTTTACGTCCTTACCCTTGTTGTCATCTTCCCCATCTTCTGCTGTGTGCAGTTTGATACGGGAAATAAGGATGCGGGTACGATTAACACGCAAGCTGTCTATGACGCGAAAGCCATCAACACTAGGATCTGACTGCTCACCTGCTACAGTAACCGTGTTCGATGATACTTCTGTCTCCATTACTAAACGAGGTTCGTCGTTAGGGTCTGTACCGTTACAAGATGACAGAAATACAAGTGCGGTGAGTGTTACAACCAATGCTAATAATTTGCTGGACATAGTTCTTGCTCTTCAATGTGGTTGTAATTGGAGGGTTCGACACGCATGTATGCGGACGGGTTCCATTGCTGTTGAAGGACGCAGTCTACCCAGCTTTAGCCTAATTGCAAGACTTTACGAGCGGCAATTGCGCCGTTTTCTATTGCATTTTCGATTGCTGGTGACGCGTCACAATCGGTGTTTGCAAATACAATTCTGCCGTCAGCAGCAGCAGCAGTCTGTGCGACTCCGCTGTGCGAACCTGGTGACGGAATAATAAGTCCGTGACCCCAACCCCAACAGTATACGTCGGTAATCGATGCTTGCTGTTCAACTGTCAGCTGCTGTGAGAATTCTGCAACAACTTCATTTGCTCTCGCAGCAAATTTTTCGTCGTCTTGTAACAACGACCTATCGCCCCGTGTAATCGGTACGAACAACGAAGAAACATTTTTGTCGAGTGTGCTGCCAACTACACTATTTGGGTTGATGACATCGGTGTAACCCTTGGCATTCAAATGCCACGTGTCATACATGTCGGGCTTAACTAACGGCTTATCAGACACCACGTGTAGCGTTGCAAACGGAGAGTACGAAAGCGAGCGGCATGCTGCTGACCGCTCGGAAGAAGAATCGGACAGCAAATACGGTACCTGAAACTTCGGCGCTGCAATTACGACGGCCCCTGCCTGACATCGCACGACGTCGCCATGAACGTCTACACAGTCTACGACTACCCCCGCAGCCAACTGTGATATGCGTACAGCAAGCATGTCTACATGTACGTCATGTAATACCGATGCAAGCCCCGTGCTTAATGCAGATGTACCGCCTGAGAATGTATAACGCGGCGTGTCGAACGACGGTCCAAACTCTGATATATAAAAATTTAACAAACAGAATGTATTGACGTCGCCTAGCGAACCTCCCATGGCCGACCTTGCGTATGCGTCGAGAATACGTACGAGCGTTGGTGAGTTGAAGCCACGCACATATTGTTCTGCGGACACATCGTACTGCTGCAAATCTTTTGGAAGTACAGAAGGCAACGGATACGAAGGCACGTTATCACCCATGGCAATAAGGCTGTCACGAAAGCGCATCATGCCTTCGCCGTCTTCTTTCGATTTCGCGACCGATCGAATGCCACTGTCGGACCATAGGTCGGTAACTACATCGGTGCCGGCGAAGACGTAGCCATCTTCTGGACAAAGTTGCGCCTTGACCCCTGCCATCTCAAGCGCCGATTGCACAGCTTCGGTTTTCTCCACGAAGTACACAGAGCCGACGGGTACTTGTCCGTGCGCAAGCTTCGCACTCACCGCTGCTCCGCCAGTTCTGTACTCCGCTTCAACGAGCATGACATGTTTGCCCTGCTTCTCGAGCAACGCTGCTGCCGTAAGCCCAGACAATCCTGCGCCAACTACAATAACATCTGCGGTAAGGGTCCGAGAAGGGGCTCCGAGCGCCTTGCGCTCGCGTACATATGCATGTGCACGCAAGAACTGTGGTGTTGCAGTTCGAATGCGAGTGCCTGGTTCGATGAGCTTAATCGATGATGGTCGTTCACAGCCTCCGAACGATGTTAAGTACACCGCTCCAGAGCCCATCATGATGGTTCGGATGAAATCCCGACGTGACGCCACTATGCCTACCTGTCGTTAACGAAGCCAACCTGACGTTAGCGAAGCCTACCTGTTATTAGCGGACGACGGAAACGGGAACGACTGATCGGACACCATTTACCGTTACTGCGCAAAGGTACGTCCCCGAGGACGAAGGCGACACGCCAATACTTTGTTTACCAGAAAGGACACGTCCGTTCCACAACGTTTCTACGCGACGGCCATCGGTACTAAACAATTCTATCATCACACGTGCAGCGGTTGGCTGATACCATTCGACGTTTAAGGTCGACGACGTTGGATTCGGGAATGCTTTGATGCTCAGCGACTGCGACATCCTGTAATCATCTACACCCGTGGCTTGTGCTTTGATGACACCAAGGGGAAGAATTTTTTCTTCAAAAACTTTTGTTGTATCAGCTTCCGTACCACCGAACCAGGTTTCAAGGATGTCGGTGTATACTCGGCGGTAGTCCCATTGATAGATTACATCCTTGTTGGTATTGAGATTGACGAGATTGGGATTGTTGCCGTAAACACCTGAACGCACCTGGTTGCCCCAGACAAACTGAACGCTGGATGCGCCGTGGTCGGTGCCGCGACTACCGTTTTCGGATGGACGTCGTCCGAACTCAGAAACGGTCATACCAACAACCTTGTCGGCAAAACCCTGCGCCAATGCATCCTGCATAAACAGACCAACGCCTGTACTCAATGTCTCGAGTAAGTATGGATGCAGTCCCGAAAGGTCTGCGTTTTGTTGCTGAACGTGTGTGTCGAAACCGCCCATGGATACCAAAAACACTTTCGATTTCAAGCCGCCACTAATTAGTCTGGCAACCAATTGCATTTGCTGCACAAAACCATTCTTGGGATACGTAACCGTATTGCGTCCAGCATCGTACGCTTGCTTCACAACGGTCGAATACCGATCGCTCTGTTCTGCAACAAGCCGAACAAAGTTGAACTCTTTGCCATACGCCGTGTCTTCAGGCATCGGATCGAGATCGGGTGATAAGCCCTGACCGAGTTCGAAGAACTTCTGAGGATCGGTGAGTGCAATACCGGTGTCACCCTTCGGGCTTTGGAATAACATCGACAGCGCGCCACCAATTTGCACTGCAGTTGGGTGCGCTGGCAGTGTTTCTGGAAAACCTTGTATGCGATCTGAGAAAAACCGACCAAGCCAACCATCAACCAAGCGCTTATTCGGATCCGAAGAATTGAATCCACTAAGGAAAATGTCCGTCGAGCGAAAGTGCGACAGGCTTGGATTATCGTATCCAATTCCTTGGACAATGGCAAGACGGCCATCCTCGAACATGCGACGCATGTTGTACACGCCTGCCGGATCGAATGCAGGGTGCATGTACACACGTGACAGCACTTGTACAGCATTCGCCTTTGGCACTGCAATGCTTGGACGCAATCTGTAATACTCATCATCATCCGCAGGGATGATCGTGTTAAGTCCGTCGTTGCCACCAAACAATTGAATAACGATAAGCGTTCGATCGTTATCCTCTTGCAGCATTGGCTCAAGGTCGACCGGAGAAAATGCCCGTAACGGCACTCCGCCGAGAACTTGTGATCCTACCGCGGCTGCGGCAGTTGTCGAGAGGAAGGTTCTGCGTTTCATCTGTGTTCCTATCGATTCAGCACAATTGGAAGTCGGGCGCTTTAGAAATAGTCGTGATCAGCGTCCGTAAGCGCTGACCTGCAGCACTTGCACTTTCGATGATATTTACCCATTCATATTCTGGCGCACTCTGCATAAGAGCACTAACATAGAAGTCTTCACGCGCTTGTGAAACGCTCACTGGAAGCAAGTATGCTATAACGCCACGGACAAATTTTCTTACGTCGGTGTGGTCGTCGAACTGCTTAATAAAGGTCACCGCTTGGGCATCGGTCATTTGCCGAATCATTAGATCTGTGAGTTGTCTGCGCACTGGATAGGTATTTGTGCTAATCCACGAGCGATAGCCGGGCCACCCCGCAACGTTTGGCGGATCCATCACGTTCTGGTCCATCTTCGCCATCCAGCTCATCGGATCTGCGGCATCGAGTCCGAGCTGCCGTTGCACACCAACCACAAACTCAAACGGCGTTTTGATTTGAACGCCACGCATGGCCTGATCGAAAAAGCGTTCACTTGTAAACAAGGCGCGAGCTAATGCTCGGAGCTGGAAACCAGAGGCCGCAAATACTGTTGCGAGCTCTGCTACAAAGGCAACATCGACATCGCCTTTAGAGCTATAAACAAAATACCGGTAGAACTTTTCGGCAATAAATCTTGAAAGCTCGATAGGACGTTCTTCAAAGATGATCTTGATTAGCTCAAAGACCTCTTCATTCTTGACCTGGTATTCTGTGTTGTTGTCGGCTGTACGTGCAGGAATTGGCTGACCCATAAACTGTTTGGCGCCCGTGTCGTGTTTTGCGGCAGCAAACCATGTGTTGTAGATGCCATTCGGACTTGGCTCATCGCTATATCGCGACGCTTTCCAGCCTGTTAACACTCGCGACGCTTCTTTAACATCACCTTCTGTATACCAACCGATTCCAGTAGTAAACAATTCCAATAATTCGCGTCCGTAATTCTCGTTCGGCTTCCCAGACTCGTTGAAGTGTCCGCCGAGGTACCATACCATGGCATTATCAACTGTTACATCAAGTGCCATTTGCTTCATGTCGCCGAGGCGCCCCTTACGGAGCACCTTATACTGACGGTATAAAGCTTGTGGAAGCGTAACGGTTTCGGCATCGAATGAAAATTCGGACACCCAATGGCTCATCCAGAACAATGAAAGTTTTTCGACTGCCTTGGTATCGGCCTTCATGTGACCAAGCCACCAGTTGGAGAGCAAGGCATGATAGGTGTACCAGCTTGCTTCGATAGCATTGCGTGTCTGAAGATCGGCACCCGCTGGGTTTTCGGTAGCAACATCGACCCATGCACCCGGTGAGGGATGATCGGGTTCTGTATCGCTTCCAAGCAGAGCATCGACAACTTCAACGGCCGTTTTGCCAACCAACGATTTGGCTTGCGCCATCGTTGCGCTGAAGCCCACGCGTCGGTACAAATGGAGTACATCCTCCAGCGTAAGCGGAAGTGTACGTTCCGTTAGCCCCGCTAGAACCACAGGCATGGTCTCTACGGGTGAAAGGTCGCGCGATGACATGCGGACCAGGTTCGAAAAGAGGTCGCGGCGGTTCATTGCTCCCTCAGCGGTGTTGTGATCGTCAGTGATACTGTTCGACAGTAAAATCGACCTTCTGGCAACGAGTTGTCGTATGGCAGTTCCGATGGGCCGAGGCCCTCTACAGACTCAATGCGCACCCCAGGTGCTACAGTCCGAATATACTGCTCAACTGAATGCGCCCGTGCGGTCGATAACTCCATGTTATGCGCCAGTTCTCCCAGTCTATCCGTCGACCCCTTAATCGTGGCCGTACTACCATTATTTGCGGATGCCGCTATCACACGTTTCATCATTGCCTTGTTAGCGTCGGTTATTCCAGATTGATCGAAATCGAAAACGATGAGGCTAAGTCTGCTTACTTCGAAGTTGCTTACGGTTTTGCGCAGCGGGAATCGAGTACCACCCGTTACATCGTCACCCGAGGTCTGGCTAATGCGTACACTGGCATCGAGCGAATCGACGTTGCCGACAACCGGACCCAGCCGGTTTGTCATGTCCTGCGTTAAATCGAACTCGACCTGTGCAGGAGGAATACCCGGGGCCGTCTTCTGACCAATGTTCTGTCCGTTACGCGTGACGTTCATATTCCATGTCGCACTGCGTTCAGGATTTCGCGTTTGGACGCTAAAAACATGCTTCGACTGCACTGGCACAAATTCTTTGAAGCGTGTATGAATGATTGGTCCGAGTATCGAAGCATCACTCGATGAAATCTCGACGCGCCGGTTTTCTTCAAGCCCTTCGATATACCTATCGTTCGTAGGATACGATGGCGTCTCGACAACACGCTTGGCAAATCGCGACGCAGGCAGAGACCAGCGGTTACTCAGGTACTCGATAATGACATCTGCTCGTCGACCCGCAAGCTCACGCCTCTCGGAAGCCGACGTTAGTTCACGTCCGTCGGTCGTGCCAGTAACAACAAGTGTTGCATCTGGCTTGTCTATTAGACGACGTCCAACAACATCAAGAAGGTTATAATAAATCTGTAGAGTTTGTTTGGGCAAACTGTTTTCACTGAACATGTTCCGGTCGGACGTCTGCACATAACGCGAACGCATCGTTGCCTGTGTCGAGTCAAAAAAGATATACGGCAGCAGAGGAAACGTCTGCGTAACAACGGTCTCGCGTATCTCCAGCGGCGTTGTCGTAATAGACGTTATCACCACAGGCGGTGGCACAGGCACAGGA
>Ga0163153_10001127_pt1 | contig 43400 bp, 34 predicted proteins | sample OliLakLV19MP6IB1_FD_148629 | JGI IMG/M metagenome (GOLD analysis project Ga0163153, IMG submission 148629) | Freshwater microbial mat bacterial communities from Lake Vanda, McMurdo Dry Valleys, Antarctica - Oligotrophic Lake LV.19.MP6.IB-1 | ecosystem: Environmental > Aquatic > Freshwater >... | reverse complement strand
AGATCGATCCTGTTTCACGCCGCCGCTGTAAAAGTCGTCGAATCCAGGCGGTACTTACCTGAAACTGCTCCGCGATCTCCTGTCGCGTGAAAACGTTCTCGTCACACGCCCGTACCACACGTTGACGCAAATCCTCGGAATAAGCCTCCATCGCTCGATCCTCCTTGATCAGAACTAAAAATCAAGCTTGTAGCAAACCGCAAATAACCACGCTACAGCAACATCGAAAACGCTCTAGGGAGTTGATTTTTTTAATCGGCGCTGGTCCCAAACCAGGAACAATGATTCATTCGCTCGCCAGAATCGGGATAAGCGTTTCGGCAGGAAGATTATTTGCTGCCGGTTCTAGCGCGCGGCAACCCTCGAGGATGCGTTTGGCCATCCAGATCGACAGCAACTGCACGACCCCAATGATTAACAACGCGTAGCGCAGAGCGAATGTGTCGGAGACGTAGTTGGCCAATAGGATAAACAAACCGCAGCCGGCGAATCGGCCGATGAAAAAGCCGAACTCTTGGTTGAAAATGTAAGCGTATTTGTTGCGATGCTCGATGGCGGAGACTGCGTCGATGACCTGCATCTGAATCGGAAAATAAGCGATGTCGTGCAGCGGCTTGCTGAGCAGCAGACACACCATGAAAATGAGCACACCCGCAGCATTGAAGAGCAGCGCGTTGGCCAATCCGCCGAGAACGAATAGCATCAGGCCAATCGTGAAGATTATAAGTCGGTGCTTAGGTTGTGCCGTGCGGCCAATGAAATAGAGCAGAAACGCGGAGAGGATGCCGCCGACGGACTGAATCGTTCCCAGGGCACCTTCTTGCCCAACCAAGCGCATCACGAGCATGGCGGGAGCGGTGACGATGTAGCCCTGTGCCAAACCTTTCAAAATGGCTAGCAGTTGCATCTGGTTCCAGAGCCAGTGGTAGCGGAAGAAAATGAATTCGGTGTTTGGCGGGTTCTCGAAGCGGCCCCGATGCACGAGAATCGAAGAGAAGATCGTCAGCAGGAAGACGAACCCCGTCACGATTTGATAGGCGGTGTCAGGGTTACCGCCGAACCAGCCCCGCAGATCGGTACCTGCTATGAACCAGCCGATGATGAACGGCACGATGACGCCGGTGGTTGTGTAAAAGAAGGTCTCGACGCCGTAATAGTAGTTGCGATTTTGATCGTCCGTTGTCGAAAGGGCCAGGAAATCTCGATTGGCCCAAAACAGTCCGAACGACATGCCCATCATGAAGCCAGCCACCCCCACGCCCATCAAACTCAGTTCGCCCAGCGAAACCATCACGGCCATGGATACTCCGCTGAGCAACATGCCCGCGGAATAGAGCCACTTAATGTTGATGTGTTGCAGCAAGAAACCATTGATGAGGAACGTCAGCGGAATGCCGGTATAAACCGCGAGTTGATAAATGACGACCATGGATACGTCCTGCGACTTGCGCATCACATAGGCCGCGACGAACAGATCGATCACCGGGCCGACGAAGGCGTAGATGAGGTTCGTCAGGAGCAAAATCCGCATGTTGTGCGGATAGGAAAGAAAGTGCTGATATTCGTGGCGGAGTTTATTCATGGGGTTAGCGAAGAGTTTGCAGGATCTGTTGAATCGAGAAGGATGCGCCACAGATGACGCTGTCGGAGGCGCCGTAGTAAATTGTTAACTTGTCGCCGTCCACAACATGGCCGTTGGTGAAGACCACGTTGCCGAAAAAACCAGTGCGTTCATAATCGGCTGTGGGTTCCATGATCGGCTCTTTCGAGCGGGCCAGAACTTTCCACGGGGATTCGAGATCCAGGAGCAACGCACCGAGGCAGTAACGGTTCTGCGCGTCGGCACCGTGGTAGATTTCGAGCCAACCAGCGGGCGTGCGGATGGGAGCAGCCCCGGCACCGACGCGCGCCGCGTCCCACATGCCGGGCCGACTGTGAGCGATACAACGGTGCTGACCCCAATGCACGAGGTCGGGTGATTCGGCAAGCCAGATGTAGTTGCCACCAATGAACTGACTGCTGGGACGATGGAGAGCGTAATACTTGTCGCCGATCAGCTGCTCGAAAACAGCGCAGTCCTTGTTGTGAGGCGGGAGAATCATGCCATGCTGCCGCAACTTGCGCCAGTCGGTCGTACTGCGTAAGCCGACCCCTACGCCGTGCTCGGAGACTTGCGTAAAGGTGAGATAATAGGTCTCACCGATTTGCACCACGCGGCAATCTTCGATGCCGTAGGATTCCAATTCCCCATGCCCAAAAAGTACAGGATAAGTTGAGTTTTCTGAAAACTTGATGCCGTCATCGCTGGCAACCAGTCGTAGGTGCGACATCGTGGTGAGATAATCCTTGCCGCCGTAGCCTATGACGCGGGGATCAGTGCGATTGAGCTTCGGATCAGAGTTATCAAATTCCAGAATCTGCAACTCTCCCTGGGCGTCAAGGATAGGCAATGTCGTTTTGCCGGGCTTCTGCTCGGGGCGCTCAGCCACACGCAACAGAAGCCAGGTCTTGTCGTTGAATCGGAAGACCCCCGGATTCAACAGACATTCCACTTTCATGCCATCCAGGCTCGGCCGGATATCGGCCGGCTTGAGGATGGGGTTTTCAACAAAGCGTTTCGCGATATCAGCCATATTCTGAAGTTTTTCCTAATGCGCGTATCGCACGACGATGTCGTTGATCAAAGTCCGTTTTCCCTCTCGCCGGATTTCTCCGCCTGCCGGAGCGAGAACGATGACTCTTGCACGGTCTGTCGGGATGGTAAAGTGCGTCTCGCCCTGAACGTTGTGTTGAAGGATTTTATCGCTGACGGCATCATAGAGATCGGTCGCCACAGGCCCGACATCGATCTTGACCGACATAGAGTTAGGACACGGATTGTAATAGAGAAATGTGGGATAGGCTTCGGCGTGGAAGTAATCGGTTTTCAGCAAGTCCAATTGCAGAATTGCGTCGATGTTCGTCCGCTGAATAATGCCTCCCAGAATTCCCACATGAGAACTGCCGTATAGGCCCAGGTCGGTGGCGGCGGCGGTGGGTCGATACAGCACAATCGGCACGGTGGCCTCGTTGATGAGGTCGATGAACGTGACCACCAAGTCTCCTTGCGCAAACGGTCCGATTGTGGATCGATAGGAAATCGACATCGCATCGACTGCCAACTGGTCCTGCTTGCCCTCGGCACCGCTGGGTTTGCTGCTGTTGACCTTTACGTAGAGCTTGTGCCTAAACTCCGTGGGAATGGCAACCACTTGAGCGTCATCCTTGCCGACGACCGAAAAGGCGGAAATATATGGCCCCTCGGGATCATTCGCCAAAGAGAAATCGAAGACATTGCCGACGTGCCCGCCATTGATGCGTTTCGCTGCCACGACGAGCCATCGTTCCGCTGCTTCGGGAAGCTCGAATTCCCAAATGTGCGAAAACGTCTCCTCATCACCACAAGTTTCTTCAAAAACTTGCAGAGCGGGTGGCAATTCGCGCCGAAAATGGGTCGATGTGAAATCGCCATGAATCATCGTGCCACCCACGGTTCCATAGTCGGCATGGGCAATCTCCGAGCCGCGCTTCCATTTACGAATTCCCTCGTAGGCAATCACTGACCGAGGATCATGGGATTTCGACCAAACGTGACTCGATTGATGCTCGGCGTCATGGGCATCGGGATAAAACATCCGCGCCGCGTTGGCCAGGTTCAGAACCCATTTACCAATGTCGTGTGCGTACCGCGTGTTATAGCGGGCCAGCGGAACAAGTGCGCCGGCCCATTGAAACGTGTTCATGGCAAACGCATAGCCTTCGCCATCCGTCGTGCTGCCGACAAGGCCGTGCGCGTCCTGGCCATGCCAACGATCAGAGATCACCCCCCAGCCTGGACGGGCTTGCGTCCGCCCACGAGGCTCAAAGCAAGCGTTGACCAATTTTGCGACGTCGTAATCACGACCCAGTTCGGCGTTCATGCGGGCGGCGACCAATGCGCCATAGGGCAGGAGCACTTCATAAAGCGGACTTTTTTCGAGTGGCCGATCCTCCAGCGAACGAATGGCCCAATCCGCGGCGGTCAAAAAACGCGGGTCTTGGAACCTGATCCAGGCCATGTATTCCAGCCAAGCGATGCCAGCGGCACCCTCCGCCTCGATGCGACCACTATCCACGGGCTGCATGGTTTTAAGGTTCAATGCCGTATGATCGAAGTTCGGCAGCGCGAGCGGATCGGTTTTGCCTCCCAAGGCCACACAAGCTTCATGCCAAGTTTGTGCGACGGTGAGCGCTTGCTGATCGCGCGCGGGATCGTCAGGGTAGAGGTCGCTCAGTTGATAAAAGAGAACATTCGGGAAGACGTCGTACCAAAAAGATTCGCCCGTGCCACCGGATAGTCGGTTCACATAAGCGCCATCTTCGGGGCTAAAAAAATTCGTGCCCAAGGCCACCCAGTCATGACCGCGATGATTGCGCATGTCTACGCCGACAAGCGAGCCACTGACAACCGCACCCAGAAAGTTAATCGCCTCGGGATCGCGGGGGCCGCCGACAAATGCCGGCATGGACACCATTTTGTGGTCGTCGCCCACCCAACGGACAAGCGGCATGTGATCGCCACGCTGCTCAAAATCGAACAAGAGGTCGATGTAATCGCGCGTCACTTGGGACCAATCGCGTATCGCAAACGGTTGTGGAAGATTAGGCATGCCCTCCACGCGAGAAATTGTAGATGGTGAAGTCTCTTCAGCAGCGCGCAGGCGGTCAGCGTCGCCAATCGTCACCATGCAAAGAACGACTGACAGAATTCGTAGACTGAGGCACGCAGTTTTCATATCAGTTCAATTCTCTAGCTCGTGGGCTAACCTGTCGGCCCGCTCGGCGAGCACTACGCTGTCACGGCCATTTTTCTCAGTCAAGCGGCGCGTGTGACCGCGATCGCGTACCCAAGCCACTTGATCCTCAAACAGGGCTCGCACCAAGTCGCCATAAAGGTGAAGTTTGATGTGCTCGTCGCCACCGTTGAGTTCCACGAGTTGGTACACGTCCAATTCTTTGAACCGCCCCCGACACTGCCGTTGGGGACCACCGTAGGTTTGCGCTGCTCGGAGTCGGCCGTTGGGAAACAGTTCGGTCAGTCTTTTGGTTTGCTCCTCACTCACGGCGGCGTGGATACGAAAACGCGTGGGGATCCACTCGTGCAGCGTCACGTCGCCGTGCTCGAACACCAAGCGCAACTCTTGTCGATCAAGCCGGCCGGGCTGATGAAAACCGTGGTAAAAATTCACGAGTGCTCCGCCGGGGTAACGGACCGTGGCTTGAACTTGATCTTCGACCGCCGAGGCAGGCCGCGTCTCCGCTTGTGCGGCGACGACTTGGCCCTCCCCCAGCCAACCCGCGAACAGATCAAAAAAGTGTACGCCGTGCTCGATAAAAATCCCGCCGCTCTTTGCGCGATCCCAAAACCAGTGCTCCGGGCCCAGACCTTCATCAGTCGCATAGTTCTCGAAGTAGCCGTGGAGAAACTCGCCGAGCACGCCTTCGTCGATCAGAGATTTCACGGCATCAAATAGCGGGTTGTACCGCTGCATCAGATTGGCCACGAGTAGCCGGTCGTGCTGACGCGCGGCGGCCACGAGCTCGTCGGCTTGGGCGACGCTCATGGCCATGGGCTTTTCGCAGATGACGTGCTTGCCAGCCTGAACAGCCCGCAGCCCCTGTTCGTAGTGTAGAAATGGCGGCGTGGCGATGTAAACCAAATCGATATCGGCGCGGTTCAAAAGCGCGTCGAGTCCCTGGACTTCCTCGACGCCAAACCGTTTGGCAAAAGCAATTGCCGCGGCGCTATGGGGATCGACCATTCCCACAAGCTTTACACCGGGAACCTGCACATACTGTTGGAGAGCAAAGAGTCCGAACCCCCCGCAACCGATTACTCCCACTCGAAGTTCTGATTCAGACATTTTTACAGTCTCTTTCCATCCAACATATTCCTAACTGCACAAGAATCTCACACAAACAGTGTTGCGATTCGTACTTGATTTTCCGTGAAGCTAACCGGGCATCCGCCAGAAACGGGCAATACGCACCAAAAGGCACGGCATGGAAAGGGTTAAAGCAAGAATAATCGTGTGAGGTTCAGGAATGGCTGCCTGGTTGGCGGAGGCGCCACCACTACTCGGCTGATAATTTCTTTGCCAAGCGAGAAAGTCGGCGCCATTGAAGTTTGTTCCGTAACCAAGCTGCCAGATTGCAAGGTCCATTTCGTCGACATTTCCATCGCCATTGAAATCACTCTCGATCATGCGAAACGCATTGTCCGGAAGCAGCGACGCCGAAATGTCGTCGATAAACATGGTTCCCAGATCCACGGCGGAAGAACCGGAGATAAAGGTGAGATCGAACGAACGAATTCCGTCGGGAATGTCGAGCGCCATCTCAAAGAGCTCAAACCCGTCAGAGACGCCACTTACCGAGAATTCATAATTAAGTGTGGGATTTGTTAAATCGACGCCCAGCGCTTGATCATTCGAAAGGCGCAATCTGGCGATAAAGTCGTCGTCCGTATCGAATTTCCAGAACCAGCGAAGGTTGAGAGTACGGTCGCTGCCGGCAGGGACATCACTGGCAAAGTTCCGCCATTCCTCGTTCCGTAGCACGCTGTTGTCGTTTAATTCAAGAGAATGGGTGGGACTGACGGCCTGGACAGTCGACCATCCGGCGTTCTGACTGCCGTGCCAGTAGCCGGGACGATTCGGATTGCCCGCCGAGGCCGTATCGACATCAGCGTTCCGCACAAGATTGCTGGGCAGTTGCGCGGCGTTGTAGTCGACCACCACGCCATCAACCAACATGCGACGTCCGTCAAACGTCTGCTGACCGCCGGCAGGAATCTTGACCAGCATCACCGCATCGTTGGAAGGAACATCGAAGAAGGTGTTGCCCGAAACCCCACGGTTGAGAAAACGATTCGAAGCGGCGTCGTAAAAGTCATACAACTGGTCATTGCCAAGCTCGATTGCCACCGATGCCGTCCCGGGGTGAGGATTGTAGTACAAGTAAGTGTTGTGGGCGGCACCGCGAAAAGAATCCGTGGCGAGCAGGTCCAATTGCAAAATCTTCTCGACGTTCGTCGTCTTGATGATCGATCCAAAGACACCCGCAAACCCACCGCCATAAAGGGCGAAATCCGTTTGTGGACCCCAGTTGTAGGTGAGCGGATCACCCGCCGCGTAAAGCTCTTCGCCATCGAACTCGCCCCCGAGCCAATGATGGCGGAGCCCTTCGTAAGCAATCGAGCTTTGTGGATCACCTGTCCAAAACTCAGAAGATTGGTTTTGAGCGGAGTGCGCATTTCCGTAGAATAAGCGCGCGGCATTGGCGGCGTTGAGCATCCACTTGCCGATTGCACGGCTATAGCGATCCTCGTACCGTGTGAGCGGCACCATGGGTAAGGCAGTCGCGAAAGTATTCATGGAAAAGGCATAGCCGCGAACGTCGCCAATATTGGGGATCGTGAACCCCATCAGCCCACCAACGTCTTGGCCCCCCCATTGCTCACCGCTGATCATAATCTTCGTCGGTCGAGCGACACTACGCTCGAAGACCCACTTCACGAGCTTCTGAATGTCGTAGTTTCTACCATGCTCCGCGTTCATGCGAGCCGCGGCGTAGGCACCGAAGGGAGCTAGAATTTCGTAATCAGGATTCGCTGACGTCTGTTCGTAATAGCTGAGAGCCCAATCGACGGCGCTGAGATGCTGGGCCGCCAAGCTGGGGTTCGAGTCTTGTTTTCGCCAGTACGCGGCATGTTGCATCCAAGCCATGCCGAGCCCCATGTCCGGTTCGCGCCAAACGCCGTTATACACCGGCTGACGAGTGCGGAAGTTGTAGGCCGTGTGGTTAAAATTGGGCGCCGCGCCATTGGCAGTCAACACGCTGACAGCGTCGTAGAATCGCTGGTCGATTTGGTTGAGAATCGGTGGCAGATAGCTTTCGTTCGGGTAACGATCGGCGATTTGATAAAATAAGATGTTCGGATAAATGTCGTACCACGCCGACCCACCGGATTGAGCAAACGGATTGTTGAGAACGATATATTGGCCATTCCTGTTGACGTAGTACTCGCGGGTCATCGAGACCCAATTGTGCGGGCCGGCAGTCTTGTCGATACCAACGAGAGTTGCCCCCAGTACGGCACCAAGCGAAGAGATTGCCTCGTGAACAGGTTCTCCAGTCTCACCAAAGGTCCGCGTCTCGCCGACATAAGCGGCCAGTCCGAACGACGTCTGCAACTGCGGCGATTGAGGCGTGTTGTCGATCTTGACCAGGGGCAGATACGTCCCCGTAGCGGTCGTGTCGAATGCCAGCGTGTCGAAATTTGTGGCCACGGTGTGCCAATCACGCATCTGATAGGTCGCTGGCGCGTTCGGCAGCGTGTCGATCAATCCAATCGGCAGTTGATATTGGCCGTGGGCGATCGCCGTGATTAGGCACGAAAAAACCACGGCGATACCGCCCATCGAGTGCGACAATCGTGTTGACGAGAGAGCGTGACGATAGCGGGCACATGACATTACAGAAATCTCCTGGCCCTCATGTTCTGTTTGACGATGGGAGCTGCCGATCACAAAGTTGATCGGGAATTTATTGCTTTCGTTTGGAGGACTTCAAGCCCATGATTCCACTGGCAGCCAATGCCAGTAGCCAAGCACTGGGTTCGGGAACCGAGACCAGCGCGGACAGGGAACCCACCTCGCCAACGCCATAATTCTGCTGCCAAATGGCGAGGTCGGCGGCGTTGACATTCAAATCGCCGTTGGCGTCGCCCTGGCCGACGGTTGCAGTCCCCGTGATCCCAAAACCCCGCTGCCAAATCAGAAAATCGCGGCCATCGACAGTGCCATTTTGGTTGAAGTCGCCGCCGGGACTCTCGACCAAGGTCAAGACTTGATTCGCCGACACGTTGCTCAGTTGTTGCACCCACCCGCTCGGCCAGTCGACCGAAATGGAATCGATGATCCCGGAATTGGCTCCCAAGCCGAAATGCGCTGTTAACTCGTTCTGGCTGAGGAAATTGCTCCCCGCGTTGATTTCCCGGACGATCTCGTCGCCAACGACATTGGAGTCGGGGTCAACGGTAATGAACGCGCCGATGCCATCGCGATTGGAAGCGGTCCCCTCGACTTTGATCTTCAACCAATCGTTCTCGTTGCCGCCGTCGTTGCGGTAGAGAATGGGCTGGCCACCGTGGTTGGCGATAAAAACATCCAGGTCGCCGTCGTTGTCATAATCGAGACTGAGCAGGCCGCGTCCCTGGCCCGTATCGGTAACGCCCGCAGCAGTTGAGATGTCGGTAAATACGCCGTTGTCGTTCTGGTAGATATGCGATTGGTCGGGGAACGGCGCGCCGGGGTTCCAACCGTTGGTGATAAACAGATCGAGGTCGCGGTCATTGTCGTGGTCGAGGAAGGTGGTTCCCCACGACCAACCGGAATCCCAGACGCCGCCGAGGTTTGTATGGTCTGACTGGTCGGCAAAGGTGCCGTCGCCGTTGTTTCGGTAAAGTCGATTACCAGTATGGTCTTCGGTCTGGCCGGGCACATCGACCAGGGCCGTAATGAACCAATCCAGCTGCCCGTCGCCGTCGAAGTCCCCGATGGTGGATCCCATTCCGTCCGTGTCGGTACCCACACCAGCGGCGATGGTGCCGTCGGTAAACGTGCCGTCGCCATTGTTCCAAAATAACTGGCTGGTCGTGAAATCGCTGGCAATCGCCAAGTCGGGGTCACCATCGCGGTCGAGGTCAGAAAATGTCGAAGTGTGCCGATACGCGATGGTGTCAGTGCCACCGCCAAAGTATTGTGAGGGACGGTAGACGTCGAGGCCAGACGCTGCGGTCACGTCCTGGAAATGGCCGGGATTGGAAGCGCCCTGGTTGTGCAACAGGCGCGAAGTACTCACCGAGACGTCGAAACCCCAGTCAGTGGTATGGATATCCAGGTATCCATCACTGTCATAGTCGCCGAAGGTGACGCTTTGTCCATAACGAAACGCGCCGCCAATATCGGCGCCGCGTTGCACCGCCTGTTCGGTGAAGTGGCCATTGCCGTCATTGACATACATGTAGAATCGGGTGCCGCCCGTGGAGGTGATATACAGATCCCTGTCGCCGTCGTTGTCGATATCTCCCCAGGCAGTTCCATTGGCAAGAAGACTGGTGGTGAAACCGGCTGCCACGGCAACATCCTGGAACGTGCCATTACCCAGGTTGCGGTAGAGTAAGGGACGCGCGTTCAAGCGAGTGACAAAAAGATCCACCCAACCGTCATTGTCGTAGTCGCCAGCGGCCGCGCCGCCGGTCCTGACGACACCGGAACTCACCACGCCGCCCGAATACTGCAAATGGCTAATTCCGGATTTGCCAGAGAGAATGGTTCCCGTCACATTCGTATAAACGACTGCGAACGTCAAGTCGGGACGAACAGCGAGAGCCAACACGGCAGTCAAGACAACAGCGGTAGATCGAGTATATTTTAACACCAGTCGATTCCAAGTCATGAAATTGCTACCACCCACTTAATTACAAGGGATTAGCAAACGGCCCGCGAGACCCTTTCCAGGGCTCGCGGGCTGTAGCCGTCTCATCATACCCTTTGACTCTCGCCTGATAGGCGATGCGTCAAAAAAGCATCAGCAGCCGCGTCGACGCCGACCGGCCATCGTCAAACCCAAACCGGCCAAGCCCAACAGCCTCATTGTGGCGGGCTCAGGGATCGTGGCGCAGACATCGTCGACGAACATCGTCCCCGTCGCGTTAAGCTTGCCGTCATCGGGGTCGTTAAGCGCACGATTACCCGTTTGGAAGATGATGTCAAACGACTGGTCATCCGAGGCCAGTGGAATACTCGCCAAAAACGCCTGGAAGCCGCCGCTGTTGCCAGTGCCGGTGGAGTAGTAGTGCTCCGTGATAGCACCGACCAAGTCGAGACTGACCACGGGAGCCTTGGAGATCCGCACGTCGGCACTGAACACGTGTCCTGGATCGCTGGTGATGTCCCACTTCCAGTTCCACTTCACATTAAGGACTCGGTTCGCATTGCCCACTCCCGAGAGAGCCGTTGCAAAGCTGCGGATTTCCTCCATGACGAAGGCGTTGACAGCCGGGTCCGTATCCTCAAGCATCGCTGAGTGGACACCGCTCGTGTGCATACCGTCACCAGGGTTATTCCACTGCGCGGCGTTCCCCAGCGAGTGTACGCTGCCATGCCAGCCATCCGGGGTGCCATTCGGGATAGCAGGAGTAACTCCTGGCGCACCCCAGTCGAGGAATCGGGTGACTTGTTCAAAGTCGCCGTTGGTGATCAAACCCAAGTCGCCGGCCAAGGCGGTCGACGTTAGCATGGCAATCATCGCCATGGCACTCAAACTACATAAAGACTTCACATAACTTCGCATCATAAGACCCTCCAGTTGAAAACAAAAAAAACTTCCTATGAATAGCATTTTATGCCGACCACAAAGACCAGGCATAAAACATTCCTGAACGTACTTCTATCGGTCAGTCACTCCTTCCGAAAAATTTGAAAGAACGTCGCATCCGACTCGATTGATTCACCATGACTGCGCGTGTTCTCTCGTGGCGGCGTACTCGAATCGCACTCACCGCTAACGCCGCCCAGGCAGCCAACCCAAAAGTGCTTGGCTCAGGCACGGCGACCGCCGCGCTCACGAGTGGTACGCCGCTACCCGCTTGCCGTTGCCAAAACAAAAAGTCCGCTCCGTCGCTGTCGCCGTCGTTGTCGGCATCGCTGCCCGCGCCCGCGCCGTAGTCGCCTTGCCATTGGGCCAGATCGTCGCCGTCCACGTCGCGGTCCACGTCGAAGTCGGCCGCGTAGGCGAGGTCGGCCCTGATGTCGTCCACGAAGAGCACGCCCGCCTCACTTTTGAGCCCGACTTCGTCCCCCGTCGCAAAGATGATATCAAACGACCGATGAGCCGCGGTGAGCGGGATATTTACCGAGTAGGATTGGAAGCCGCCGCTATTGGCAGTCCCGTCGGTGAGAAAGACGAAGTCCGTGATGATGCCGACCAAGTCTAAAGCGACGACCGGGGCGGTCGAAATTCGGACGGTGGCACTGAATTTATCGCCGGGCGCACTGGTGATGTCCCAATTCCAGTTCCAAGTCACGTCCAGGGAACGGCCCGGCGTGCCAAAGCCCGGGATCGCCGTGGCGTAGCTGCGGTGTTCATCGTCAACATCGGGAAACAAACCACCGAAGTTGTCGTCGGGAGAGTACAGGGAATGGGTAGCACTGACGAACGGATCAATGGCCGGGTTACTCCACGCGGAGTTGGTGCTGTAGTGCCAGGCATGCGGGTGGCCATTAGGGTGATCGTTGGGAAAAGGGCCTAACAAAGTCGGTTGCTCAATGTCGCCGTTCATGATGAGGCCCAAGTCGGCCGCCGAAGCACTTCCGGCACATGCCGCCATGAAGGTCGTGGCACCTGTGGCCATCAACCACACGCCACAAATTCCGCACAATGCAAGTCTACTCATGAGCTAGTGGTTTCTCGAAAAGTGAATGAATGCAAGGAGCACTGTGATGTTAATTTCCGGGTTGAATTGTCAAATCCCACCCAGGTCGACGACTTGGCCGTCGTTACGCGCTCCCAGGTTGTTAAACAACACAATATCGATTTCAAAACTGATTGTGTGGACCGACCCGTCCGCGAATACCGCGTTGAGGGCCCCTGGATGCGCCGAACCAAAATTCCAAACATCGATACCATCGCCATAAGCTTGGCGAAGTATGGAATCGAACCCCTCCGGGTTGCTATCTCCGAGAGGTTGAAAACAGGTGGACCGCATCGTGTCAGGATCCCATCCATCCGCCCAGCCTCGATCGTCGGAAGAAGTACCGCCGGGATAGAGGTCAGATCGCAAATACTTTTCGGCAATAATCAACGTATTGCTCGTCCCGTCGTCGAGCTGTGCCATCCGCACCGGCTGCGGCGCGTTCTTGGGGAATTCAAATTGTGGATCTCGTTGTGCCATGAGGTATCTCCACGGCGTACGCACCATGACACCGTCGTAGACGCTGTCATCTGGCGGTGAGTTCATTTGCCCGCCGACATTCGCACCACGGAAGAAGGAATACCCATTGGAATCCGGTCTACTTCTGTTATAAGCCGCACTGTTCATCGGCACGGAATCGCGTGGATTGTACCTCGCAACACATTCGGGCGTTTTGCAAGTGCAGGGAGTCGCACCCGCGTAGTCAGTCAACACAACCGATAAGTCGACGCCACCTTCCTCTCTCGTGTAAACAGTCACGCCACGGCGTGATGGGCATATGTAGAGCGACACCACGCTCGCTTGTATCTGCTTTGTGCTAATCACGTTGCTCAGCGCGTTTTGTTCAAGATAGGGCAACAACTGAAAGCCCCAACCGAGCCCTTGCTTGGCAGGTCCGTTGGCAGGGCCCTTTCTTTGGAGAGGGTCAGCCACCGAAAGAGAATCCTTCAGATAGTTCTCGATTTGCGGATGGGGTGCGTCACCGCCGGTAGGAAAGCTGCGCCGGGCACCGACGAAGTTTTGCATCGCCAAGCCCATCTGCTTGAGTTTGTTTTTGCACTCGGTTCGGCGCGCCGCCTCGCGCGCCGCTTGAATCGCCGGCAACAGCAGAGCCACGAGGACACCGATAATGGCGATCACCACCAAAAGTTCGACAAGCGTAAAGCCGCTCGTACGCGATCGATTTTTCTGAGGCATGTCAAATCATTCCTTTTATTCCTCCAGTACTCGGAGACATTGATTCCTAGTGGTCTGAGCCGTTTGCATGCCATGTTGTTCCCGCCTCCTCATTGAGGCACGTCTGGAAACAGCTCGCTAAATACTTGATCGTCCGCCGCCGTAGCGTGTGCGGCACATTCCCCACGCTACCCCGATCCCCAGGAGCAGAGTCGTCCCCGTCGCCAACTCAGGCACAGCCGTCGCCGCCATGAGCGGAGAGCCGTAAGCTCCTTGCCAAGTCGCCAAATCACCTGCGCTGAACGGAGTCGGCGACACGCCACGTTGCCAGGACAGGAAATCTTTGCCATCCACGTCGCCGTCACCATCGAAGTCGCCTGCGAGCAAGGCATCAGGATCGATCGCCGACACCGACACGTCGTCGACGTACATCACGCCGAGCGAATCTTTGCCCCCCTCCGTCAGAAAGATGATGTCGAACGATCTTTCGCCCCCAACACCGTCACCATTAGGGCCAGGATAAATATCTACTTCAACAGTGACTTCTTCCCACAGTCCGTTGGAGGTATCGTCAGCGATGGTTTTGTGTTCGAAGATCACTCCTACCAAATCCAAGCTAAGCACGGGCGCTGTCGAAGTGCGGAAATTCATGGTGACTTCGGGAACAAATCCCGTGGCGATTTCGTAATTCCAGTGCCAGCGAACCCACAACTTCTCCGCGCGTCCGGTGGGAGAACTGGCATCCAAAGGGATTGCGGTAGCAAAGGTTCGGAACTCCTCCTGGGTAAACTCGCCGGCCCCAGGATTGCCCGGGGCGAAGTAATAACTGGCCTGGTCGTACAGCCTCAGCGAGTGGAGCCCGCTCAGGACGGTATCGGTGGGGCCAGGGAGCAGGGGGGGAGCGGGAGGAGTGAGATCGTTCCACCCAGAATACTGGCTGTGGTGCCAGTAATCGGCAAAGCTGTTGTCGGTGGGGCCTTCAGTCCGGTGGGGTACGAACCGCGTCTCGGTTTCCATATCCGGATTCGGCAAAAAATTCCCCACTAAGATCGACTGCGCCGAGGCGTTACCCGCACATAGAGCGCTCCCCGCACAAACCACCAACAGGGCGGCCACATTGCGAACGCCTATCACCGAAGCAGAGCTACAAATTTTCCTGACAATACTCTTCACAATTCTCATCATCTCTCCATTCAACTCAGCAAGGAATAAAATTTGCTCGCGTAGAGTTACCAAATGACTTCGTTAAACACTCGCCATGGCGAGAATCACGGCGCCAAGACACTGTCCTTATCAGCCGCTCATCTGACTCCAACATGACATGAGCTGACAAATCGCGGACGCTGCCTGCGCTGCTAACCACGGAGCGCTCACGCCACGCTTTCCGCATCGAGAGGGTCGTTCGACAGAATTCGAATTGCCCGATGCATCACGGGCTTCCCTCAATCAAGCTCTTGTAAGACGAAAATAGAAAAGCAAGGACCGACCTCACGGTCCAATATTCGCCGCCAATACGGTTTCATCATACTACAAATAGCGGCTGAGAGCGGAATCTTACGGTTTATCTCAGGGAATTCACGATTAGCCCCTGAATTGGCGAATCATCTCAATCTTCCAAGGGGGGGAATTTGTTCTACAAACTGACGTCATTCGTCGAATTCGGCTATAAATAGCTATCGATTTCGTTCTTTCGTCAAGGAAAGCTCGCCAAGAGGCTGATAGAAATTGGAATCCCCAATTGGCCTTGCCGTGGGTGCCGCAATCGCCAATTCGGATCCCCCTGCAACTTTATTCCTGGTTACCGCGTAAGAATCCGGCTCTTGCTGCTCTATTGCACTTGTGGGAGATGACGTATGTCAAAGCAGGTAGAAGAATTCGAGGCTGAGAATTTCGTCGAGCTCATGACCCAGTATCAAGGGCGACTGTATGGGTACATTTTGACCCTTTCGGGTGATCCCGATGCGGCCAACGATGTGCTGCAGGAAGCGAATATCGTCCTTTGGAAACAGTGGAGTCAGTTTGAGCCAGGCTCCAATTTCAAAGCGTGGGCTTTTCGAATCGCGCATTTTCAGTTCATGGCTTACCGCCAAAAGCGGATTCGGGACAAAGTGCTTTACAGCGACGAGTTATTGTCTCTGCTCGCCAGTGAGGCCAAGGAAGTCGATGAAAGCCATGAGCAGCGTGCAGCCGCTCTGGAAAAGTGCCTGGCTCGCATGGCCCCCCGATCGCGCGAAGCAATTCGCCTTCGATATTCCGAGGAGTTGAAAGTTGGTGACATGGCCCAGAGACTGCATCGCAGTGCGAACACGGTGTATCAGATTCTGTTTCGCGCTCGCAAATGGTTGATCGAATGTGTTCAAAAGGATGTTAGCACGGAAATCGCATAATGGACGACCTCAATCAAGAACTTGATTTTGAAAGAATCCTCAGCCAATTGACCGAGGGGGGGCTGAGCCAATCCGACCATCAGCGCTTGGGCAAGTTGATCGAGTCGGATCGGCTGTTAAGACGTCGGTATCTGGACCACTGCCAGATGCACGCGATGCTGCGCTCAGAGCATGGCCTGCTGACTGCGTTGACAGCATCTGCAAATCAACCATTGATCCCTGGTCGCCGCTCGACCATGCGGAAGCTCATGTCATGGGCCGCAGCGGCAAGCTTGCTGATCGTGGCTGTCGGCATTGCTCTTCTTCAAGTCAATCGTGAACAACACCCTTACCGAGGCGTGGAAACGGCCGTTCTGAGCAAGGTCGTGGGTGCGCGATTTGATTATGGTGTGAATGGAGAAGCGATTCCCACCGCAGGCATGAGTCTACGCCGAGGACTCTACAAGTTACTCAACGGAGTCGTGGAAATTGAATACAAATCAGGAGCAGTTCTCGTCGTGCGCGCTCCGGCCACGTTCGAGTTAGTCGACGAGGCATGCGTCCGCTTGGAAGATGGGCAACTCGCAGCGCACGTCCCCGAGGAGGCCACAGGCTTTCGCATCGAATCCCCTGGCGCTACCGTGATCGATCTGGGCACCGACTTCGCCGTCCAAGCCGTGAGGGACAAGGAATCAGAGGTCCATGTGTTTCAGGGCGAGGTGCTCGTTGACTTGCATGGCGACAAAAGCAAAACAGCGGAAAGGTTACGCTTAGTAACGGGCGAGGCGGCCCGAGTCGACTTTCTCACGGGAATGCCATCCGGGATTGATCTAAACAAGCAACAATTTCTACGCGCCTTACGCGAAGGAACAAGTTCCTACGCCCAAGCGATTCTGACGATGAAGCCCGCGGTCTATTACCGCATGGAACCGACGGGCGACGGAACTCAACTCATCGATACGTTCGGTAGCGGGGCCGACGCCACGATCCACTTCGGTCGAGAGAACATGCCTGTCTGGACTGCGGGCAAGGTCGGTGCCGCTTTGACACTCGGCGGTCCCGCGCAACAGACTTACGCCTCGGCAAGTCAGTATCCTCAAGCGGAAGGTGACACACTTAGCGTGGCTGCGTGGGTTTATGCCCGCTCCAGGCCTCGTTGGGCCAGCATTGCCAAAAACTGGGCTGGTGGCGATGAGCATCATGGCCAATTTCACTTCGGGCTCTTCGAAGATAGTGGCGAACTCGAAGCACATATCATCGACGGCAGTGGCAAAGAAATTTTTATTCGAGATCAAGTTCCTCTCCCACTTAATACCTGGCATCATGTTGCGTTTGTAGCCGACGGCACCAATTTGCGACTCTATCGCAATGGTCTCGAAGTCGATTCTCAGCCCTATCGACAACTTCATCGAGACACAAGAATCAAAGCCCTGGCGATTGGCACGAAATTGAATCTGCTTGGTACGGAACCCGAAGAGCGTGATTTCAACATGTGGGATGGCCGCCTCGACGAACTGGCAATTTTTAACCATTCTCTTTCGCGCGACGACATCAGTCAGCTTCACGATCTGTCGGAGTCAGAGGAATAGCCAATTAAAGCTTATCGAAATGTATAGAATGGGCTTCTTCAGCAATTGCTGACAAAAGCAAAAGCACGTAGAAGACGCGGAGGCGGGAATCCAGTCGGCCAAGATTGCACATGAAGACCGCCAGACAACAAGAAAAAAGTTCCAAACGAGGTCCAACGACCAAGTTCGCTGCAGAATTCACCAAACTCAACTTGCTTGAGCCGGATCGACGCCATCGATCCAATCACCGGCCAAACGTTGGTAGTCTTTGGGATAAAGCGTGCTGCCGGTATCGCCCGCCTTCCAACCGGGAAGGTGATGTGGCGTAGCACGTTCACCGGACATGGTTTCCCAGCCCGAGGCCCAACTTGGATTGCCGTCCGAGACGCGCATGTTTTCGCGGTCGAAGTGAAACACCTTGCCCTGCCGATAGCTCTCCGCGCCGAGCTTGACGATCACCATGGCGGCGGCACCCAGTTCGGGATCGCATTTCACTTGCGCAGGATCATCGGCCAGCGCCGCGTCGCAGAAATTTTCCAGATGAGCCAGATGATTGTCAGCGATGCCACCAACTTCGATATGCTCGTTGACGATTTTGCTGTTGTGAGTCACTTGCGGGCGTTCGGCGACAAAATCATACCCCGTGAACGCATCGCCGACGCCGAAGTCAAACGAGCCGTGATGCCCGCGAATGACTTGCCGGAGCGGCGTTTCCTGGCAACACATGCTGGCGGAGATAAATCCTTGCGCGCCTTCGTAAAAATCGGCCACGACGGTCGCACAATCGGGAACTTGCCGTGTGTCGTATTCCAAGAAGATGCCGCCCCCACCGGTGACACGGCCCGGGAATCGCAGACCCGTGGCTGCGAGCATCGAGGTCATGCGATGCACGAACAGGTCGGTGAACATGCCCGAGCCGAACGGCCAATAGCATCGCCACTGGGCATACTTGGCTCGGTTGAACGGCATCTCGGGCACCAGCCCCATTTCCGTGCCAAGAAACATGCGCCAGTCGATGTTCTTGGGAGTCATGTCGGAAGCAAGTTCGTAGTAACGCCATTGCCCCATATCGGAGTTGCGAAAGATTTCGGTTTGAAATTGCACAACCTTTCCCAGTTGCCCCTGCTGAATCCGCCGACGAGCATCTTCCCACACGGGAAGTTGCGTGGATTGCACGCCGACTTGCATCACGAGCCCCGACTTTTTCCAAGCGTCGAGCACCGCCAGCGCTTCATCGACGGTATGTGTCATCGGTTTTTCGCAATAAACGTGCTTACCAGCAGAGAGCGCATCGAGTGTCTGCCGAGCGTGCCAGTGGTCGGGCGTGGCGATGCAAACGGCATCGATCGATTTGTCGGCAAGGATATCGCGATAGTCGCTCACCGCCTTAGGGGCATGCTTAACCCCTTCTTCAACCTTTTTGACGGCTTGGTCTCGATAGCGGCTGAACACGTCGCACACCGCGGCAATCTCGATCTTGCCGGTATCATTCTGCAGTTTAATTGCCGACGTCAGATGTTGATTGTTGCGAACACCCAACCCGATAAAGCCGATGCGTAAGCGTTCGCTGGGCGGCTTAGTTTGCGCAGCAACAGCGGTGAGCGCGGGAACAGCCAACGCGGCGGTGGCACTCGACACTTGGATAAATGTTCTGCGAGAAACAGGCGTGCTCGTATGATCCATGGCGTTACTCCTACGTTTCTTACCGAGCGGCCGGCAACAGGCGTAAGTGCTTGGGCCGCCGTAAAGCGATGCATACTATCGCTTGTACAAATAAAACAACATGGCTCGGCTCGGGAACTCCAATTCCACTCAGCCCGCCTACGACAGACCAGCCGTAGTTCTGCCGCAAGCGCAGCAGATCGGCGGCGTCGACTTTGCCATCGGCATTGGCGTCGCCATGGGCCGCAGTGGCTCCGGTTGTCATCCCGATATTGCGTTGCCAGACCAGAAAGTCTCGACCATCAACATCTTCATCACCATCGAAGTCGCCGAGGAAAGAAGTCGCCGAGCGACGATCCACCAATAACTCCACGAACGTGGCACTCGGGACATTAAATTGATAGGCACCTGGCGTGAGATGGGCGACGTTGTACTCGGTCCAAAACGAACCAATCTTGGCGACGACGCGATACCGACCTTCATCGGCGATTGTGAAATCCCAATTGCTGGCACCAGCGCTGGCCCCCACTAGCGGCGCAGGACGATGATCCGCCGCAAAGTTGGGGTTTTGCGCCTGTCCTTGCACAGCGACATCGTAAAAAGCCGTAAGCTGGTTCTTGTAGTGTTCCCGCACGCCGTTGGAGTACCACAAGCTGTGCCCGGCCACACCCTCGGTACGGCCCCGTTGGATCATCGCTTCGAGGTCGACGTATGGAGTGATCGGTCCATCACCATTAATTCGCAGGCCGAACACCAGTTTCTCTTTGTCGTCAGGAAGAAATGGTGCCACCTGCGCACTGACTGGTATTGAGTTAAATGCCGACAACGTGCTGCGATACATTTGCGGGACGAATTCATCGAATACGTTTTGCGATTCGAGCAGCGGCCAATTCGAATTGTACTCGGTGGTGGAAAAAGGCGTGATCGACGGGCTGAGTGAAAATTTCAGATCCGGACGCGCGGATTTCACGGCGTTGTACATCTCCGTCGAAAAATTGGCGACCTTTTGCTGCCGCCACTGTGTAAATTGCGGGTCTGAGGGGGAAGTCGGCGATGGGTTGCCCGTTTCCGACACGTAAATGTTTTTTGTGGTGTCATCCATCCCGAAATTCTTCGGCCACGACATGTGATCGTCATACTGGATGCCGTCGAGATCGTAACGATTCACGGCTTCCAAGGTCATGTTAATGATGAACTGCCGCACTTCGGGGACGGCGATGTTCATAAATGCGAAACCACCGTTGGTGCTATCGGCGTAGAGTCCCGCCTGATTCTTCAAGAGCCAACCTCTTGACTTCATATAATTGGAGAGCGGATTGGTGGGCTCAATGTAATTTACGCCTGAACCACAAAATTGGCTCATCACGCCGTATTCAAACCAACCGTAATACGCCATCCCCTTGCGGTGGGCGTGGATGAGCGTTTCTTGGACCAAATCTCGAGTCGCGCCAATGACGGGAACGTTGCGGTCCGTTGTGCCGATAATGGATTTCAAGGTTTGCGAGGGAAAATTCGTGTAGCCGTTTTTCCAGGTTTCGACATATACGGTGTTCAGGCCGATGTTGCGCAGGTCTCCCATCACCACCTCGGTGTTCGCCCCCGTGCGGATGTGATCTTGATTGGTGGTCGTGAGCCAGGTGCCACGCACTTCGGGTGCTGCCGCTCTTACAAGCAACGGCGACAAGATGATGAATTGACAGCAACTCAGTGCCAGGAGGGCTCGTATCGATAAGATCAAATAAATATTCATTTTTAGGCAACTTTAGGGCGAGATTGTTATCACTTTTCTTGGGACAGTGGAAAGGACCAATCGATGGGGGTGAACTTCTTGACTAATTGTTGCAGTTCGTTGATGGAATCCAAGGTTTGCTGAGCGGTTTTGCCCGTGCGAGCCATGTGGGCCGCCGCAACGCCGGCCGCTGTACCGGAGGACCATTCGGTGGGATGAAGTCGCGTGGCCGAGTTGGTCAAGAAGCTTTGCGCCATCGTCTTACCAGCCACGAGCAGGTTTTCGAGACGATAATGCGTCAGTGCGCGGAACGGTATGTAAAAAGGAAGCGTGTCATGAGCCCCCTGGAGATAGGCGGGAAGTTTACAATCGGCCAGCGGATGGACATCGGCGGGATAAGCGCCCAGCGCAATACGATCTGGGAACACTGTGCCTGTTTGCTGCTCCGCTGGACCAGTCAAATCCTCGAACTTGAGTATATACCCATCGAGTCCGATGGCTCGGCGGGTGTCGCGGATGTAAGGCAATTTGGCCAAGCCGTGCCCCGTACCCAATTCCTCTCCCGCGAGTGTGATTTGATCGGGATCAATGCCGCTAGGCGCGTTATGCCGAAACCATTCGTGCCAACCCAAGGCCCGCTGTTCGGCACCCGCCAATGTTTCGAGGTTAATGCCCCCTTGCCAGTCGTGAAGCTCTCCGGCGGTTGCTTCGCGGGATTTGAATAAGTAGCCGAACGGATAATCATTCCCTCCCTGGTTCAACTTGCCAGAGTAGCCCCAATTTTGCAGGCACAAGTCGCCGGGAGCAGGTTTTTCATTTCCCCGAATTCGTCGATAGGTCCAAATCAAGTTCCAGGCGTCAGGCTTTTCGGAGTAATCTCCTAAGCCCAAGTTATCAGGGTTGCCGCGTGTTGCGGGATGCTCCTGTGGCTCGGCGTGCAATTCTTGAACGAAGCAGTAGACTGTCGACTGCCCACAGGAATCGTTCCCCCCGCGCTCGCCATCGACGTATTCCACACCCTGTAAGTATTCCATGTTGGAAAGAGCGAGAATTTCTCCCCACTCTGTGGCTTCAATGAACACGATCGGCTTTTCGCCGGAAGCGTTAAACAGCAGAATTTCCTTCTTGTATCTCTCTGAAGCTTGCTCGGAATACCAATCAGGCAAGTCTTCAGAAGGGAGTCGATCATAGCCGTTTGCTGAGATGCCAGCTTGGGGGATGCGACGAATACACAACAGAGACTTTATCTTAGAACCCGTCGGATCAAGTTCCACCCGCTTCACCACGGTCTCGGTAAAGACGACAAGCTTGTCGCCGAGTTCTTCTTGCAGCGGCAGAAGTTGTGTGCGGAGGTACTCTTGGGGCCGAAAACAGAAACGACTCACCCAACAATCACCACAATCCTTCATGTTCGTGAGAGTACTCAGAAAGTTAGGGGTGATATTCTTTGGGTCGCGTGCCAGTTTGGCCACGCTCAGCAACGGTTTACCAGTTTCTTTGTCAGTGATCGTGTGCCATGCTTCGTCCACGGCGGGGACGCCGCTGGATGTGAGTTGCCCGCCAACCCAATCGGTAGGTTCAATCAGCGCGGTTCTGGCACCCGATTTGGCTGAGGCGATTGCGGCCGCGAACGCTGCGGTCGAGCCACCAGCGATCACAACGTCGAAGTCGTCGTAAACCAAGACCTCGGGGGTAGCTGACTGAGCGCATGCTGTCGCAGCGGGCAGAGTTACCAGCATGAGCGCGAGCAAACAAGCTAAGGTTTTTTGGGAAATCGTCATGCGATCGATCATTGGCTGGAACGATTAATTACGTTGTAGTAGAAACTTCGGTGCTAATCGGCTGCGATTCTTCCATTCTACGAATTTGCCAATTGAAAAGCGGCCAAAACGCCCCGGCACCCATCAAGCCAAGTCCACCCAACTGAGCAGCTAGCATGTAACGCCCCACAACCAACTGTGAAAAACTCAACACGCCCAGTGCGATCCAACTCGCACCCAATAAGGCGATGCAGGCTCCCGGCAAGAGCAGAGCTGGCGTTTCACGATACTCCTCGGGATAATCGCGACGAAACGCCTCTCGCACCGGGCCCCAAAGACCCATGGGCCGGGCTCGCCGGTAGAATTGCACCAAAGTTGCTTCCGATTCTGGCTGCGTGACAAGGGCTGTGAGCCACCAACAAATCGTGGTGAAGCCAATCGAGATCACCGCTTGCAGCATGGCCATCGCGTCGGCGTTGGCCGGGCTTACCGCGAGCTGCGCATCCCACCAGTCCCACAGCGGCAATAGAGAACCAAGTCCCCAATAAACAATGGGACCGCCGATCATGGCTGCAACCCATGAAGCGAAATTAATTCGCCACCACCACCATTGAGCCCAGAAAAACGCTCCGGAAGCACCAAACATGCCGGAAATGATTGTCGCGATGCGAAATAATGATCCTGCGGTGAGCATCACGCCCACGCCGGCCAACATGATCAGAAGCATCACAATGCGACCTACCCAGACGCTCGACTTGCTATTTGGATCGAGCATGCGGGAGTTGGGCAGCAAAGGTCGTAGCACATCGTTGACGGCGGTTTGCGCGCCGTAACTCATAAGACCACTAACCGTCGACATAACGCTCGCCAACAGCGCGGCCATGGCCATTCCCAACACGCCCACGGGCAAATGCTCTGCCAGCAACATGCTGTAGGCCTTTTCGCGTTCTTCGGGAGGCGCATGGTACATCTCAGGATGCTCGACCAAAACGCTTAGTATCGGCAGTGTCAACAGTAGCAGCATCGCAAATAGTGCACACGCCGCCCAAATGGGCACCTTCGCTGCTTCACGGGCATTGATGGTGGAGAACATCCGCTGCCCATCAACATCGACACTACCACCTCGACCTACGGTTGGCACAATCATCCAGGCGAGAACTAATAATGGCCCAAGGATTTCGTGCCCTGGCACCGGCATGACCGAGAGAATTTCCTCATGCTCGGCGGGATGAGCAGAAGCCACGGCCTGGGCCAAACCTGCTGGGCCGTCGTACTTGGCAAGTATGCTTAAGAGGAGCAATAAGCTAGCTACTAAGATGACAACAGTCTGCATCACGTCGGTGATCAACACGCCCGCGAATCCCGAAACCCAAACATAAATCACGAGCACGGGCAGAATCAGCAGCAATATGGTGGCTTTGCTTTCGATCTCAAAAATTGGCCCGAAGATCATGTAGGTTCCCAAGAGACCGGCACCGATCCAGGGAATAATATTCACCGCAACGGTAAAAAGCGAGGTGTAGATACGGACGAACTTTGATCCCCGTCCGCCGAAGCGCAAGGAATAGAATTCGGGGCCAGTGCTTATATTAAGCAACCGCCAACGCACCGCGAATAAGAGTGAGACAATCAACCACGCAAACGCAAACCGCGAAATGTAATACCAAGCAACGGGCAGACCAATCACGGCGGCCAAACCACAATAGAGAGGCGCGACGTCGGCGTTCATGGCCGTCACCGCGTAAGAAACGCCGTTGAGCCAGCCGGAAACATTTCGTCCTGCCAGGTAAAAATCTTCTTCTCCGCCGCTCGAAGTGTTCAGCAAGCGACTGGCCACGATCCCGATGGCAAAACTTGCCACCAAGTAGATGGCAATAATTGCCAGATCGATCCAATGAACGGCGGCGAAGAGCATGAATGTGACCGAGAACAAAATAAGTTGAGAAAACTAAATCATCGCGACTGGCTCGCCAATCCGGCTTGATTCGTAAACTGCTTCAACCACCGCCTGTACTGCGGTCGCTTGCTGAGAGTTTGCCCCTTGAACTTCGCGGAGGGCGATGCTTTTCAGAAAATCGTGCATTTGCATAAGGAAGAAATCGTCGCCATCGATAGGTAGCGCACTATCCACGAGTTTGCCATTCTGTTCCTGAGTGAGATGAACTTCCGAGCCGAATAACTCGAAAGCCAAGCCCCCACGATCTCCCAGCATGGCCATTTGCGAAACGGGCATCAGCTTGCAGGGATAGTTTCCTGCCCATGCGACGTGAATTTCGAGTGTTGTTCCGTTGGCGAATTTGATGAGAGCTTCGGCGGCATCTTCTACATTGCAGATGCCATCGTAATTAGGCGGGCCAGACCACATATCTTCGTAATCATAATCTTTCATCCTGCGACCGAAATTTTCGTAAGTCTGCCCCAAGACTTGCACAGGCTCGGGAAAGTCCAAGAGGAACAGCGCCAAATCAATCAAATGCACTCCCACGTCGATGAGAGCACCTCCGCCGGAGAATTCTTTGTTCGTGAACCATCTTCCCAAGCCAGGCACACCACGTCGGAGGAACAAATTGGCCCGTGCATGGTAAATGTCGCCGATTCTCCCCTCTTGAACTAACGAATGGGCCATACGTCCCACGCCTGTATAGCGATGAACGTAGCCCACCTGGAGCACGCGCTTTTGTTCCTCAGCAACATGGGCAATCGTATGGCACTCCTGAACATTCAAGGCCATCGGTTTTTCCAGCAATACATCCTTGCCCGCACTCAATGCTGCAATCGTGAATGGCTTATGTAGCCAATTGGGTACGCCGATGATCACCGCCGGAGTCGAGCTGTCGTCCCACAGAGCATCTGGTGATTCCGTGTACTTGGCACCATACTCCTGGGCGAGTCCAAGTCCCAATTCAGAATTAATATCGACGACCCAACCGACTTCCGCTCCCGCTTTGATGGCGGCTTCCGCGTGTTTCTTGCCGATTGCACCTGCTCCAATGATGCCAATTTTCATTCCGCCGTACCTTCTCTGGATTGCGACAATTGTTGTTATTTATTGAGTTAAGGACTTGCCTTTTAATTGCTTCCAATGCGGAGCTTTAAGATGATGACGTTCGTTCTCAGGAGTCGCCAGAGAATGAAACTCGTTCTCCACGAGATTATTCCCCAGCAGGTCCAATATTTGCCGAATCACCAAGGATTCACCCCTGTCAATTTGTGCTTCCCCGGCATCAAAGAAATCTAAGATGCTAGCCGCTGCGTCAACAAAGAGTCGATCTCCTGCGACTTCCACACTTATCGAAGAACTTTCGGATACTAATGTGGCCGTAAAAGGGACTTCGGCACGTGAATTGAAATCAATGATTGCGGTTCGGCCTTCAGAAAACTTCAAAATCACCTGCGGATGTTCTTTGGGCCCCATCCGCATCACCGCTGACACATCTGGACCTAGACAACTCACTGCTAGTTCCACTGGATGAATGCCGTACTCAGCGAAGGTTGGTCCGGAAGAAGTAATGAACATCGACTTGAGCGGAGTATCGAGCTTTGCCAATTCTTCCTGCACCGTACTCGAACGTAAGGCTGAAGTCGTTTGGATGGGCACGGCAAAAGAATCTGCGAGTTCAAAAATCTTGCGAGCCGTGGCGAAATCAGGAGCGAATGTTTTGTCGACAAAAGTTGGTTTGCCAAACGGCAAGACAACTTCGCACATTTCAAGGTGCATTTCAGGATTGGCCGGGGCAAGCACCATAAAGTAGTCGACGTGATCGGCCAGCTTCGCGACCGAATCAAAATAATTCAACCCGTTATCCAGCGCCCAGTTCCGGCTTGGGGCGGCATCCAACGCGGTTGCCCCCACGATTTTATAACCCCTTGGGGCTAACGGTCCACGCACCGCTGCAAGATAAACTTTGGCGTGAAAGTTATCCAATTGATTGTCAACAAGCCCAATAAGTTGATCTGACATGCGAAGACCTATGCGAGCGGGTTCGTGATGAAACCCGCGCAATCCGCGGATTTGCAGTTGGTGGTTTCGGGGGTGGTAATCGGAAGTCGTTTTACATGGCGAACTGCAAGCCAAGCAAAGCATTCGGCGGCCATCGAATGAGGATTCAACCCGCGTTCGCTGACATTTTTCACATTCTCGAAGTGAGAACGAAGCATTCGATTGATTAAGGGATGTTCACTGCCCGAGCCGGTAAGCCAGAGCAATGACGGTGGGTCGGGCAACTTCTTCGCCGCGTGAGCGAATGCTTCCACGGTGATCGCACATAAAGTAGCTGCCCCATCGGCAATTTTCAAACTCGCCACGTCCACATGATCGAATTCGTGAAGACCCGCGGCTTTGGGAAGTGGCCGTTGAAAAAAAGGTGCTGCTAGGGCCTCTTCCACGACGCCTAAGTCAACTTTGCCTTCGAGAGCCAAGCGACCATCCAGATCGTACGGCAATCCTGCCATTTCTTGGCACCATTCATTAAGCAAGCCAATGCCGGGCCCAGTATCACCCGCAATGATTTCGTTTTCTTTGCTCAACCAAGTGACGCTAGCCACGGATCCCAAGTTGAGCATGAGCGCGGGACGGGGCTCGTTGGCCATCAGCGCCCAATGAAACATTGCGACCAAAGGCGCGCCTTCGCCACCGATGGCCATGTCGTGCCGACGAAAATCACTGACAACTGGCAGGCCAATCGCTTCGGACAACTGCCAAGGGTTCCCTATCTGGAGCGAGAGCCCCTCGCTGGGCATGTGCCGCAAAGTATGGCCATGAAACCCCGCCAATTTGGCTTGCCTGACTTCGTCGGGATAGGTTTGAGCCAATTTTTGAAATGCTTTCTGGTGGTGATTTGTTAGCAACTTCTCGAGTCGCAATATTTCGGTTGTGGGAAAATCGTTTTGGGTGGCTTCCAAAATTCGCCAACGCAAAGGCTCGTCATAGCTTAGCGAAACCCCGCCTAAAGGATGCACAATATCCCGGCCATCGGTATCAATGACCGCAGCTTTCACTCCGTCGCCTGAGGAGGAACTGATCAATCCCACAGAACGGTAGAGTAAGGGCCGAGGCATATTCAAATATCTCTAACAGCTTAAAAAAAGACTGTTTTTTTCAGTTTAGCAGTTGAGCAAAAACAGCACCCGATAAAAAGCGAGTTTTTTTCCACTAATTGCGCATTGATGTTATGCTAGAAGGCGAGTTGCGGTCTTATCAAGTTTTTACGCAACCGTTGCTAGTCCAGACATCATACCGCCGAGCTATGACTGACGAAAAGAAAAATCGGATTCTCGAAATCGCTGTGTTGGTGGAAACCGACAACACGTGGGGAAGGAGCGTCGTACAAGGTATCGCCAATTATGCCGACAAATACGGCCCTTGGAATCTGTTGATCGATCCGCGCGATTACGGCCAACGGTGGTCGCTTCCCGACCGCTGGCGTGGTGATGGCATTATCGCCCGGATTAGCTCGCCGCTCCAATTGGAAGAGATTCTCAAATCTGACCTACCGACAGTCAACGTCGAAGACGTTTTCACCGACATTCAAGGAATTGGTCAGGTACAAACAGATGAGGTAGAGCGAGCCAAGCTGGCTGTCTCACACTTTCGTGAACGTGGTCTGCAGAATTTCGCTTTTTATGCTCCCCCCAGTAATGAGTATTCGAAAACCCGCGAACGCGAGTTTGTGGTAGCTTTAGACACCTTGGGCTTTGATTGTCAGGTCTATCGACCTGGCTATGGCACGAGTCGCCGTATTGGCCGCGATGAACTGCACAATCGCGTGTTGCGCTGGCTTAACGGGCTACCGCGCCCAGTAGCGATATTGGCAGTTGATGCACGACGTGGTCGCGAACTGGCGGAAGTGTGTAGCTTCGAAAATATCTCGGTCCCTGATGAAGTTGCCATCCTCGCAGGTGACACGGATGACTTACTATGTGAACTTAGTACTCCCAAGTTGTCGAGCATACTCGTTTCGAGTCAAAGGATTGGCTACGAGGCGGCCAAGTTGCTGGATCGAATCGTGCGCGGCGAAGCGGATTTGCAAGAATCGGTCCTCGTCTCACCATTGGGTATCATTGGCAAACAATCTACCGACGCGCTCGCGATCGACGATCCCTTGATCGTCAGAGCCATGCGATTTATTCAGAATTACGCTTTTCAAGGTATCGTCGTGGAAGATATTCTTCGCGAAGTCCCTGTTTCGCGTCGCTACTTGGAACTCCAATTCAAGCGCTACTTCGGTCGATTGCCCGCTGAAGAAATCCGTCACTTGCGTTTGGAGCGCGGTAGGGAACTGCTTGCTCAGACCGATGATTCCGTGGAATCGATTGCCACGGTTTGTGGCTATGCCGGCGCAACTCAATTCGGTGTGGCTTTTCGGAAGCGTTTCGGCCAAACGCCACTCGCGTTTCGCAAGCACCTGCATAGCAGTTAGTCTCCAGCGGCAATCTCAGACGCTGAGATCTCAGACGCTGAGAAAGATGCCGCGGCGAAATAACCACCAACAGACCAGCCACCAACCGACGAGCCACAGGAGTACAAGGCTTGCGCCACTCACGAATGGTGAACCGGTTGCATATTTCACCCAAGCAATCAATCCGCTGGCCAGGGAATCCGCGCCTCCCCCGGGTAGTGCGACTTGCCACTTACTAAAAATCGTTTTGAAAGAGAGTTCGGCACCGACATACAGCGCAATCGCGTTCATACCCAGAATGCGAAGTCCTATCCCCGTTGTCCAACGCTTGAGATCGATTGCAATGAAGAACGCCATGAAAAGCCAGATTCCTGTTCCCGAGGCGAGCAAACAGTAGGCAGGGCTAAAGAACCACTTGCTGAAGGGAACCGTGGATTGTCCCCACAGCCCCCCGCCGCTGGCTTGATAGTCCCATTGCAAGACGATGGCGACAGCAACCATTCCCAAGCCCCAGCCAGATAGCTTGCCCACCTGCTTCCAATCTCGGCCTGTGTTCAGAGTTTGGCAAGTCAGCCCTCCGATCACTGTAATGGCAGCACAAGGAATAAACTCATCGGCCATCCCCAACCAACTTAAGAAACCGCCTACGAAACCTTGCTGGCCGTGCTCGAAACCCACGACACGCTTGACGGCATCGAAATGGGCCCATGTACCTGGTCCCAGGGGAGCACCATCCACGGCTCGGGTTGAAACGAGGGAATTGACTGTTTCCCAGGGGAGCATGGTCATGACTGCCCACTTGGTGACCAGCACAAGCACCACAAAGCCGACGCGATATCCCCAGGGAAGCAACATCACGCCAACGGCAATGAAGTAAGCGGCTCCGATCAATTGCAAAATGTTCCACCTCAGCAAATCCGTCAGTTGCAGAGGCGTGGTGTAAGCTGTCGAGGCTACCGTGAGTAGAACCCCCAACAAATAGAGAGTGGCTCCTCGTCGTGCGGCTGACAGCAGAATTTGCCGCTTTGAACGCCCGTGCCGGCGGGCACTGTCGAGGGAAAAGGGAATGGCAGCACCGGCAATGAACACAAACCAAGGAAAAATGAGGTCCGCGAATGTTGCTCCCTGGAGGGGGTCATTCCAAGGGACGTGGAACAACTGCGGGTGAAAGACGGACGTATTCCACGTCATGTTCACAATCAACATGGCCGCAATGTCGAATCCTCGGAACGCATCGAGCGACAACAATCGTGTCGAGGTGGCTTGAGGCAGGTTTTGCTGAACTGTTGAAACCATGATTTTCTCGGGTCGGTACGCGGAACCGTGCCAGAACTGGAAAGTGTTTGGCGAGTTTACCCGTTATTCGCTCTGATGATCTGCCCTAGGTGGAACCTGAGCACATCCTTTGAAATTGCCAAAATCGCATTGAGCCGTAGGTGAAAGCGTCAGTTTTTTGGCTCGAACAACCACTCTATGTTGTGGTTCATGGACATCGAAACACTATGGGTTGTGTTTTGCTCGAAAAATACGCTCATTTTTACTCGCTGGAAGTCGAAAAGGCCAAGTTATCGGACGAGACCATGCTTACCAGAGGCGTTTTTTGGACCAATATGCTTTTTTCGTTGCAAATCATGTTTGATTACTGGTCGAATCTTGCAAGTGTTTTGGGCCGGAATGGTTTTTTTGCGTTGGGCATCATTTTGGAATCGAACCAAGTGAGCTTCCAAGGTCTGGAGTCGACTTGAGCAACTGACAGTGGGTCTCGTCCGTTTTCACAAGCACTGACTTGGATTCAGACATGACTGAGCCCAGTTGGCGGCAATCCTCGTGATTTTTGCCGATTTCCCGTTGACTTGGCCCCTCAGCTTTGCGCATTCAATGGAAAAAACAACGCAATTTCTCTTTGCTCTTCTTGCAAGTGGCTACTAGGATAAAGGTTGCGATGGCGTTCCCTGGTTTTGCTATTTGAAGCGATTGAAAGGGTTGGAATCGACGACGCCAATTTGCACCTTTTCATGCGAATTGCTGTCCCGACTGTTTGATAACGCTTACTCGTTGGTTCTGAGCACTCGCAGCAATTCCAAATTTCACTTGTTCCTGCTTACTTGATGGAGGGTCTAATGAAGATTGCACTCAAGAGACTTTTATGCCTTGTGGCATTGCTTGCGGCCACTTCGGCCACACATGCGGCCACAATGACGGCGCTATCCACGTTCGGTGGCGACGGTCGGCTTGCACCTGGAGAACATCCGAAGCTCCCATCCCCTGTAGACAACAATCAGCGGGGTATTGCCTACAACCCAGCCACCGGCAATCTGCTTATGGTCAGCCGCACTGGTGGTGTCTTTGTGGAAGTTTTCGACGGCAAAACTGGTGCCGACCTTGGTAATCTCGATGTCACAGGAATCACTGGTGGTACGTTTTTTCTGAGCATGATCGGCGCTGGTGCCGATGGTGCGATTTACGCTGGCAACTTGACCACCAACTCCACGACTTCTCCTTACAAAATCTATCGCTGGGCCAATGAAGCCGCCACACCGACGGTTGCTTTCTCTGGTGGAACCGTGGCTGCTCGTTTGGGTGATACGATCGACGTGATCGGTAGCGGGAGTAGTACACGAATCGTGGCTGGACACAACACAGCTGGTTTTAACAACTTTTCTTTGTTCACGACCGCTGATGGCGTGAATTACACAGGCTCCAACGTGGCCATTGGCACCTCTCCTCCTGTAGCTCAGGCATTTCACCTCGGAATTACCTTTACCGATAGTGACACGGTCCTCGGACGCGGGGTGAGCAATGTTACCAGTGTTGTGGATATTAATGGCGCTGGTACTGCCGGAACCTTGGCAGCTTCCCACACACTTGGACCAGGTTCAACCTTGCGACCGATGGATTACGCGACGTTGGGTAATGGAAGGAAACTTTTTGCAGTGCAGCAAAGTGCGGGAACGAATCCTGTATTTAACCTGAATTCACGCTTGTTTGTTTACGACCTCGCTGATCCCAATGCTCCCGTGGAACTCGCTCAGTTGAGCCTGTTGACGGCTGCCGCTAACACAAACGGAAACAGTGTTGGTCAAGTTAGGTTCGGCAAGACAACCTATCGCAAGGCCATTATTTATGCCTTGGATACCAACAACGGCATCTCGGCTTATCAGTTCACTGATGTGCCCGAGCCCACGAGCCTAGCTCTGATGGGATTGTGCCTCGGCTTGGCCGGCATGAGCCGGGCGGGTCGTCGCTCTTAACCGAGTGACTAATTGAAAAGAAGTTAGCTCCGCAGCCGTCGTTCCAGTGACGGCGGCTGCGGTTTTTTTTCCGCAAACTCCATGGGTATTTGGCTCATCGATGAGCGGGTTGGTGCTTGGGTGAGGCGAGAGCAGCGCTTCACTGATGATTCCCAAGACAGTTTGAATTAACTCGAACACAAGAACGACAACGGACATTGAGCTTGTTACCTTTTTCATTTTCGCGCGGAGATACAGCGATGAGGATACGATTCTTTTCTTTGGCCATACTAACGCTCGCGGCACTTTGCCAGCTCACCATGCCTGTGGCTCACGGTGTCGATTTCACGGAGATTGCACGGATTGATATCTCCGCGACCGGAAATCCAGCGGGTCCGCCCGTTCCTCCTGATGCCGACTTCATTGGGGTTAATGCCACGGCCATGGCGTGGAATGGAGCGAAACTTTACCTAGCTGGCTTTAATAATAGTGGCGCTTTTGGTGAAACTAGCATTATTGAGATCACCAATGCCACTTTGACGGGCTTAGTCACCCCCACCTTCAGTGCTAAGTTTGCCACGGATGCGTTTACGCCGGCGGGTCGAGGCTTTTCGGGCCTCGATATCAGTGGTGACGGCACTAAGTTGGCTGCCTCTTTTGATGATGGTTTGGCTGACACGCCATTGGGTATTCAGGCTTTCGACACCAGCACAAACACTCAACTGTGGGCCAAGGCGGTTCGAGGTGGTAGCGGCGTGGCGTTTGATCCAGGTGCTCCTGGCGGCAACCCCGCTTTAGGTAGCGGCGTAGCCTATTCGCGTTCTTTTGACAGTGGCCGAAGAGCCTTGCAGAATGCAACTACTGGTGCTGATATTTGGACCCCTGCCGACGGCTTCATTTGGATTCCCACGGGTGGAAACCAAGGTTTCACCAGAGACATCACTTTCGACCCAGAAACGGGCGATATGTATGTTCGCTCGAGCAATGAAGTCTATTTTGCCGATCGTCTGGGTGATAATACGGTCGTCACCGTGCCGACGAATAACAATGTGAAACTTGTCGACAATGCCGATGGTGCGTTTATCAACAATCAACATTTGGCTTTCCTGAGCAACACCAGCGATGGTGACTTGATTATCTTTAATGATCGGTCCAGCGCAGTGGTTGGCCAGGATTTCTTCGTTGTGAACAAAGTTGTGAATTCCGCTGGTGCTGGACAAACGACAAACTTCTCCTTCCTGCCGAATTCGGATGCCTCGCCCTATGTGCCGGAAATTGCAGGTGATGCCGGCTGGTATGACTACGATTTCGATCCAGCGACACAGACGTTGGCTCTGCTGGATATTTCCAATAGTTTCGTACATATCTTTCAGGTCGGTGAGGATGTTGGTGTTGCTGGCGATTTTGATGGCGATGGAGACGTGGACGGACGTGACTTCCTCGCTTGGCAGCGCGGTGACTCGCCAAGCCCATTTAGTGGGGCCGATTTGGCCACCTGGCAGGGTGCCTACAATGGTGGAGCTTTAGCTGCCTTGGGCGCTGGTGCTGTTCCCGAACCAACTTCCCTGCTGCTGTTGAGCTTGGCTGGTTGCTTGGGGGCGGTTTCTCGGCGAGGACGTTAGTACCTTTTGGCGCAGGTGGCGGTGCCTTTTGGGGTAGCAGGGCACCGCCACGACTTTTCTTCTTGGCGAGTCTTCCTAGAATGTTTGTGAGAAGAAAGTTGCAACCACACAGATTCTGAATCCGTAGTTCCGTACTTGGGACATCTTTGTGTTGCTCATTGATTTTAGGGTAATTGTCACAGACTCATCTTTTTTGTCAGATTACTTTTAAGGGAGCTCCCACCTTGCTCAAGACTAATCAGCCAGCCAAGCGACGCGCATTTACGCTTGTAGAGTTGCTCGTTGTGATTGCCATTATTGGTGTGTTAGTGGCCTTGTTGTTGCCTGCCGTCCAGGCCGCCCGCGAAGCCGCCCGCCGCGCAGGTTGTAGTAACAATCTGCACCAAATGGGCATCGCAGTGCAGAATTACATGAGCACGAAGGAAGAACTACCCATGGCGTATGGCCGTGTCCTTGAGGATGTGGTTCCGACGGGGACACCACGCAGTCAGCGGCCGTATGTCAAACCGGGTCTGTTTTCCGACATTCTCCCGTACATGGAGCAACAAGCCGCCTTCAATTTGCAGGATCGTGATTACTACAAGGGTAGTGCTCAGTGGTTCGAAGATCCGGCGCGTGATCATTTGGTCGAGACCTACGTTTGCCCTAGTTGGCCTTACGATAAAGTCAGCTTGACCGCTGCGCCGGGCTATGAATATCGGCTTGGTGCGTTGGTTAATTATGCTGGGATAGCCGGAGTCAAACGTCCCAATGAGCCGCTTGTAAAATCTGTCCAAGGCGACATCCCTGTAAACGGTGCCTTTACGATGGAAGCAGTGCAAGTAAGTCCCACAAATCCAAACATTACAACTGGTGTTGGTAGAGCTAGGCAACTTGGAGAGATTTCCGACGGCCAAAGCAACACGATGCTCATTGGCGAGTATGTCCATGTAAGCTGTGAGTTCGGTCAGATCGTGGCGGAGGACATTCCCGGCAACCTGCGGCCTTGGTATCTTGGGGGCTTTGGCGACGTCCCTTACGCCTTAAAGGTTCTGGAAAATGCTCCAAATATTTGTATCCACCGCGAAAAGGTGCCGGTCCCACTCAATTATTTGCCTTTGGGAAGTTATCATCCGGGTGTCATCCAAACAGTGCATATTGATGGGAGCGTCCATGTGCTTTCTGACGACATTGATTTGGTCACCTACAAAGCTTTGGCCACCTGCAATGGGGAAGAAGTTGTCGACACTTCCGGTATCTGATCGGCAACGTACTGCGTCTAGGCGTTTGCTATCGCTTTTGCTGTGGAGCACCCAACTCACGGTGCTTATGGTTGTTGGCTGCGACAGTGGCCCGGAAACTGGCCCTGCCGTCGGAATCGTTTATTATAACGACGCTCCCCTGCCCTATGGCTCGGTCATGTTTCAACCCGAGCGTGGTCAGCCTGCCACCGGGCAAATCGGGGCCGATGGCAAATTTGAGATGGCTACGTTCCAGCCAGGAGATGGTGCGACGGTTGGCCCCAACAAAGTGCGCATCAATTGCTATTCCTCACAGAGTCCGGGAGAAAAGAGCAAACCCGTCGTGGGCGAGCGTTCGATTGGTGCGCTTCTGATCCCTCAGCAATACACCTCCTTCGATGCCAGCGGTCTGACCGCCGATGTCAAATCGGACGGAAACGAACCGTTCGAATTTCGCTTGACTGGCCCGCCGGTCAAATTTCCCAAGTAAGGTGTTGGTTGCTTGCTTAAAGTTCTCACGGTACTCGTCGGCCTGTTGATCGCTTTGAAGAGCAACGTGGCGTTGGCCGAAACTCCCCCGGTGCGCGGCGTGTGGGTGGCTAACGTGGCCACGACTACACTCAATAGCCCGCAAGACATCCACGAGTTCGTGGCCTCAGCGGAACAAATTGGCGTGAACACGCTCTATGTCGTCGTGTGGAATCGCGGCATGACCACGTATCCCAGTGAAATCATGCAGCGCGAATTCGGCCTGCGCTGCGATCCTCGTTATGCCAAGTTCGATGTCCTTCAGGAGTTCGTTACGGCAGCTCACGCCAAAAACATTCGCGTGATCGCCTGGTTTGAGTTCGGATTTGCAAGCTCTTACCAGCAAGCGGATGGAGGGCACATACTGCGCAAGCATCCGGAGTGGAGCGCCCGAGATGTCGACGGGAAGGTGGCCAGTAAAAACGGCTTCCAATGGATGAATGCTTTTCGTCCCGAAGTTCAAGACTTTGTGCTCTCGCTCCTGAAAGAGATTTTGCAGAATTATGAGGTCGATGGTGTTCAAGGCGACGACCGCCTGCCAGCTTGCCCCAGTCTGGCTGGCTATGACCCGTGGACGGTCAAGCTTTATCAGGATCAGCACGATGGGAACTCACCTCCTGAAAATCATTTTGATGCGGAATGGGTCGATTGGCGTGCTGGGTTGCTCAATCAGTTTATGCAGCGCATGTACCATGAGTTGAAGAGTGTAAAGCCTGATGCCGTCATTTCCTCGGCACCCAGTATCTATCCCTGGAGCAAGCAGCAGTATTTGCAGGATTGGCCAACATGGCTCAAAAACGGCTGGGTCGATGAAGTTTGTCCGCAGATTTATCGAGAAGATCTAGGGAGTTATCGTGCTGAACTAAAAAAAATCGTTAACGAACAGGTGGCCGCCGCAGATTTATCGCTGGTCTTTCCCGGAATCTTGGTGCAAACCGCTTCAGGTCTCCATAACGATCAAGCCAACTTGTTGGAAATGGTACGAGCCAATCGAACTGCCGGTGTCCACGGAGAAGTGATCTTCTACGATCGAACTCTGCGCGAGCATCCAGATTGGATTAAGAAAGCGTGGGCGGTAGAGTAAAACGCATATTTGATGCATACCAGGAACTTAGCGCTCTTCGAAGGAAATCGAATGATCTTGCGAATTCTGAAAGTTCAAATTCATCGACATACGACGATTCATAGCGTACGAGAATCGGTTTTTGGTGCCCACAGAATCACCAGGATTCCGAGTGCGTAAATCAGCGAGCAAGCTGCCCCGATCGCTGAGTAGTCGTTATCAAACCAAGTGAACAAAGCTCCAGCCGCCAGGACCCCACCCGCCGTGGCGAAGCGACCGATGTTCATCGACACACCAGCACCCGTGGCGCGAACATGGATGGGAAACAATTCGGGTAAATAAAGTGGGAGCCAGCCAAAGAACAGGGTTGCCACCAGCCCCTGGGCGAAGACCACAGGGAGGAACGAAGGCTGCAAAGGCGCGGTCCATTGGAACATGGCCCAAGTCAGCAAGGTCGCTCCGATGCTGATCAGTGTGTACGAGAGTCGACGACCTATTGTCGCGGCGAGGGGAGCGCCGAGGAAGCTACCGATCGTTGCTCCAAGGGCCCACCATTGTTGCGTGGTCGCTTTGTAGCCAGGCGTCGTTATTCCCGCAACGTGGTCAGCCCAGGGGATCATCCACTTACTGCCAGCCCAAGCGCCCACCAGCGGCACGGAAGCCAACAGAATTCCAAGTAGTGTTGGTCTCAACAATTTACCCTGAAAGAGCAGCCTCAAAGGTGGTGCCGGGTGCTTGTCTTTTCCACGCGAAGCAAGCCACTTCGGCGATTCTGGCAGTGATGTTAAAACAATGACTCCCAACACCATCGGTACGGCAGCGAGCCCAAACAGCCAGCGCCATGAATCAGGTGTGATCGGAAAAACGCGTCCGATCTGTGAGAGCAACAGGATGCCGGCATTGATTCCGGCACCGAGAATACCGGAGACAGTGGGTCGTGACTTATCTGGCCAACACTCTGCCACGAGTGCAACGCCATTAGGCCACATGCCGCCGACGCCTAACCCGACGAGAAAACGCAATACGAGCATTTCTTCACAGGTGCGGACGAACATGCCAAGTCCAGCAAACGCGGAATAGAACATGATGCTCACGCCCATGGCCCGTGCGCGGCCGATGCGATCTCCCAGATTACCCAGCAAGCTTCCCCCCACGGCAGCGCCGAGCATTAACGAGGCCGTGAACCAAGCGAACCATTGCCCGCCAAGAGCATCAGTGAATTGGTCGCCTAGCAGACTCTTGGACACGGATAGCGACGCCACCGGCATGAGACCCAATTCGATGCCATCAAACACCAACCCAGCGAATGCGGCCGCAAGTACCGCAAAACGGGCACGACGTGATAACTCGGGAGTTGATTCAGGAGGAAGCATAAGATGATTTTACGATGGTCCTATGCCCTATTGCTCAGATGCGGCGAGTTTGATGTAGTCTTGATAGGCCGCGTCGAGGTCCGGTGCAGCGTCGGAGTGTAAGAGTATGCCGTAACGCAAATGAAATTTCTCACCGGGTTTCACAACGACATTGCTTACTTCACCCTGGTGAAAGGCTTTCCGACCAAACGGGTTCGCCACCAGCAGTCCGTAGTCGCGGGCGTGAAACCAACTGGGGCGGAAATTATTGGGATGGCAAAACAGCGTTGCACCTACCGGTTTTCCGTCAAATGTGCCACTGAAATCACACCAAGGAGCGGTATGGCCCCAAACTTCCGCACCGTTTTTGCGCCCCTCGGCATCGAGAATAGTGCCCGTGCCAGGAGGAATTTCGCCACGGGCTTGCGGTTCTGAGCGGAGCGGGGTGGCCAAGCGGATGCCAAGGCCCATTTCTTCTTGATCGCCGAATGTGAATTCACGTTCCGAGGAAAAAGTTGAATCCCAAATAATGAGTGTTCCGGTTGGTCGTGGGAGGATTCGACATTGGAAAAGTTCCTCGCAAACAACTTTCGCCAGATCATTTTGATCGAGGTAACGAAAGCGCGACGTAAACACCCCCCCCTCATCTGAGGAAGCGGGTGGTTCGGGAAAATCGACGTGCTCAACCCGTGCCGCATTTCGCCAATAGTCTAAGTCACTCAGAATGCCGAAAGATAGCCAAATTCCTGGGTGAAACAGGGGATGATCGGCGACATCTTTGGCGAGATCGGGTGGGTGATTGCGCGTGACTTGCACTCCACTGGGGGCATGAACTGCGGCAAAGTACGGCCGGGGAATCGTGGGGTCTTGGAACACATAGTCGGCAAAGTGCTGACCATCAAGCATGATCCGTAATTTGCCAGTTTCATTGGTTTCAAACGACACTTCAGCTTCGGCAACTGCTTGAGAAAACGTTAAGAGCGACAAGAGAAAGAAAAGTTTGCTCATGAACATATTATCCTGTGGCATTTTCGATGGCGCGTATAATCGCGGAGTTGTCTTGCTCACCGAAACCAGCTTCTTCGGCAGCAATTAAAAGCCTACGATGAACTTGAGATAGAGGGAGTTCGATGCCAGCTCGCTTTGCCTCTTCCAAGATGAGCCGCACATCTTTGAGATGCTGTGTGAGTTTTCCTTGAGGTGTGAAATCGCCGGAGAGCATTTTCTGGCCCTTGACGTCCATCACCACCGAGTAAGCGTTCCCTTCTTTCAGAACGGCAAGTGATTTCGCGGGGTCCATCCCAAGGGCCGTGGCAAAAACTAATCCTTCAGCAAGCGCGACGCGGTTAAGCCCCAGCACCAGATTGTTGACCAGCTTCATCTTGGTCGCCGTCCCCCAGGGGCCCAAGTAAAAGTTCTTGGGGGCCAGGCACTCAATCACTTCACGGCACGCTTCAAAAACTTGCTCATCCCCGGCGATCATGGCGAGCGCTTCGCCGCGGCGGGTTTGTTCACTGGAGGCCGCAATCGGGGCTTCGAGATATTGCACCCCTCGTGCGGCGAGCTTGCCGCCCAATGCGGATGTTTGCGACGGATCCCCCGTCGTGGTGTCAATGAGCGTCTGCCCTTTTCGCAAGCCGGCATCCATCTGTACGAGCACTTCTTCCACAACTTCGGTCGTGTAAAGACAGATGACTGTTCGCTCAGATTCGACCAACGGATTGTCTGACCAGTGAGCACCGGCAGCGATGAGTGCGTCGGCTTTTTCGCGGGAGCGATTCCAAACGAATGTGTGATAACCACCAGTGATAAGTCGCTCAGCAAGTGCCGTTCCCAACAGACCAAGGCCAATGACTCCGACGGGTGCGCGAGTTACAGATGAATTGGCCATGAAGAAAAGTCACACTCGTTAGCGATTCTCGATGATGCGTTGGCGGTAATGTTCGTCGGTGCGGTTGTGAATTCGCTCAACGTTCTCAGCCCCCAAGGGATGCGGGCCGCCAAACGCGTAGGTTCCCTGGAGGATGCGGGCACTCTTCACCGCCATGGCAGTAATCGCTTGCACTTGCTTTACGGTCGAGCCGAGAGCGGTAAAGCCGTGGTTTTGCATGTAAACCGACTTAGGATGTTGACCGGTACGCTCCATGAAACGCTGGAGTTCGTCACGAATCACTCTGGCGAGTACGATTCCGGGATCGACATAAGGAATCAAGAGCGGTTCCGGTCCGCATACGACTACCTCATCAGGAAACAACCGATGCTGTAATGCTTTATCGAACCCCACGGAGCAAGTCATGGCGTTGATTACCGTCGGATGCGTGTGGCCGACGAAGTTGACCCCTGGCAGAGATAAAAACACTGCATGAAATGCGGTTTCCACCGACGGCATCCTGGAATCGTTAGCGTCGACTTTGGTGCCGATTAACAACTGTCGGACGACTTCATCGCTGTCGGCCGGTTCGTCGAGCATGGCGAGCGTGCGCGAAAAACTTACCTCGACAAAACCATTCTCCTCGAGAGTGCCAAGCTGCGTGCCGCTCGCCTTCACCAAAAATGTGTCCGCCGACACGCGTGCCGAGGTGTTCCCTTCCCCAAGGATCGCGCAGTCCTGCTCGGGTGAGCCGAGCCACCGTGACAAGTTGACCAAATCGTTGACGATTTCCGATCGTGCGGACATAAGGACTTTCAAAAAATCAACCGGGCATCGTGCCGCAGATGTTCACTTCCAAACCGAGTGCTTCAGCCATGGAAGCCTTGACTAAAAGTGCGGCATTCGCTTCGGCGGCGGAATTTGCATAGGCGACTTGAATATGGTTACTCTTGTGGCGGGCCATCATTTGGTCGCGCGTGACGCCGTAGGTGACCGCGTGCATAATCGGCCATTGGGGCGTAGTTTCGTTCCAACGACGCTCAGTCTCCGCCAGTGGCAACTCGACAACTTTGGCGCGGCCGAGATCCATTTTCAGTTTGTCATCCTCGACAAAAATTCTGGACCACACGATTTCGCCCGGCTTGGAAATTCCTTTGATCGTGCCGCCGCCGTTGGGGAAATACATGGCTGGTTGGCGGACGCTGGTTACGCCTGACCATCCGCCGATCAGGTGCTCAGGCGGAACACTGCCGCTGATCTCAAAAACCCACACGTATTCCTTCGTCGTGCCGGATTGATCCCAATCGCCCCAACGTAGGTCATGCAGAGTATTCTCCACTGGCTGTCCCATCGCCTTGTGGACGCGGTAAGTCATGAGTCCGTCGAGCCCCGCACATTCGTCAACTTCGTTGAAATGTGGGATAGGCTCATTTTCATAGAGCACTCGGGTTCCATCCCGACTGGTTACGGGAGGCCGACTTGTGTTGTTGAGCGTCCCTTCGACCAAATCGCTGGCCGGCAACAAGTCTTTGAGTCCCTGTTGATACTGAATGCCGATGCAATCGCAACCAAAATCGTCGGCGATCCGGACGGCGGCGATGTACATCTTGAGTTGCTGCCGAATTTGCTCGTCGGTGAGATGTTCCGCGTGATTGGGGCCGGTCTCGAACTTAATCCCCTGCTCTTCCAGCCAGGAGCGAGCCTTATTCGCCTCGGCGTTAGAGACTTGGGTCGTTTCGTAATACAGCGCGGATTGACTGAGACGTTCTTTGTAGACGCCGGTAGGATTTAATAAATGGTCGGGAATGATGGCATTAAACATTCCCATGCACCCCTCATCGAATACTCCCATAATCGCCTTGTCTCGCTGCATTTCCAAGGCGAGGGACTGCCCCAATTCGCTCTCAAGGTCTCCCACCGAAATCTTCTTGAAAGGGGTAATGTGATCGAGCGGGTGTGTGACCTTGCCAGTGTCGAGCCATGTTTTGAGCTTTTCTAGGAACTTGGGTTCAGCAAAGTCGTCGGCCCACAGTGTGGAATACTTGACGCCAGCCTTGGTAAGTGAGCCGTTGAGATTCAACATCCCGACCAAGCCTGGCCAAGTGCCCGACCAGTTGGCAAGAGTAAGAATTGGCCCCTTGTGCGTTGCCAAGCCATGAAGAATATGATGCGAGTATTGCCAGACAGCTTCGGCCACGATCAACGGTGCTTCGGGATCGAGATTGCGAAAGATGGCAACCCCTTCTTTCTGCGAACCGATGAAGCCATGGCGTTGATCTTCTTTGTAGGGATGGGCACGCACCACCTGCCAACCAGCCGTTTTGAGGGCATGATCGATCGCTTGTTCCATCTCATGCTGCGCGAGCCAGCAATTCTGATTGGCTGACAAACGCAGATCTCCATTAGCCATCAAATATACTTGTTTGGAAGCCAATTGGGGACGTTTTGTAGATCTTGCTAACTGATACGAAGCCATAGCCATCCTAGTTTCTAATCGAGCCTGCAAAATTGTGCAGGCAAATTCACGAGTCAATTTCACATAGCGAGTGCCTCGCTTTGCCTCACAGACCCACAATTATGTTCTGTACGTCGACGAGTGTTAATAGCCTCGAATGAACATTGTTTTAAAGCTCACGCGATTGGTTGACCGACTTTTGCAAGTCATGTCCCATTTGGTTGACGTATGTGGCTCCCGAGTGCTTGAACCGTGAACCAAGCGATACTTTCTCTCGGCGATCCAAGAGGCGTTCAAATGTGCGTGTTTAGGTAGAAGTATTGCAAAACAGGTCGCTTGTTTGCAAGTGGGTTGCTATTTAGTCTTGAATAATGCGTTAATTCTGAACCGATCTCATCTTCCTGTTTCTCAAGTAAATAGGTGTGGCATGTTCGCATCGTTTTCATTTCGCTGGCAATCGCTCTCTTTGATTGCCACAGTTGGTCTTTTTCTTCCATTTTCGACTTCCTACGCTGAATCGGAAGAGGAAGCTTACCATCGGGTCATTGAAGAAAGAGCTGCCAAGATATCCCAAGAGATGACCTTTACCGACGAGGATCATGAGCTGCGGGTACGGAAGCTGATCGCCGATCAATATCACACACTTCGTGACATTCATGCTGCACGTGATAGCCAGCTCTCTGGTGCAAAAGATGCCAGTTCAATTACCGCTTTCGAGTGACCTGCCCCCTTCACCCGAGTCCACGTTTGGAGCGAGAATCCAAGAGTTGGGCAACACACGAAGGAGGGCATTCGATGCCACGAGGTCAAAAGTTCAAAGCGGAAGAGATCATTGCGAAGCTGCG
>Ga0163153_10001123_pt1 | contig 43444 bp, 38 predicted proteins | sample OliLakLV19MP6IB1_FD_148629 | JGI IMG/M metagenome (GOLD analysis project Ga0163153, IMG submission 148629) | Freshwater microbial mat bacterial communities from Lake Vanda, McMurdo Dry Valleys, Antarctica - Oligotrophic Lake LV.19.MP6.IB-1 | ecosystem: Environmental > Aquatic > Freshwater >... | reverse complement strand
GGTCCTGGCCGGACAGCACCAGGGTAAGCAAGACTCTGTGCATCGCGTCTCCAGCTGGGCGGCGATATCCTAACAAGAATGCGAGAGAAAGGCACTGTTCGTCAACGGCGGCCGGCGGCCGGGACTGCCAACGCCACGGCCGCCAGCTGATCGCCCATTGCCCGCGTCCCGCGCCCACCTTAAGCGCTTTGTCAATCGGCAAGGTGTTGACGCCCCACACCTTTCTCCCGTGATCGGTAGCCGCTCTATTGACACCCCCGGTTATTCTGGGCAAGTTTGCGCTTCATCGAATCGCCGCGTTGCTAGGCCACCACCTGCAGCAATGTCTCTAATTGGCGTGCGAACTGCTCACGGGTCATGTAGCCGACGAAACGCCGGATTTCTTGACCGCCCACGAAGACGATTGAGGTGGGGATGCCTTCGACCTGGTAAGTCGCCGCCAGCTCGCCGTCCGCATCCACATTCACCTTGGCAAACTGCAATCGCCCGGCATAGTCCTGGGCGAGCTGGTCGATCACCGGCGCCAGGCGCCGGCAGGGGCCGCACCACTCAGCCCAGAAATCTACCACGACCGGCTGCGTGGCCTGGAGGATGTGACTGTCGAAATCCGTCTGGGTGACATGGATCGGTTTAGACATAGCAATGAACTCCTTTGTCTGTTGTGTTGTCTGGACGCGATCACTGCCCCTGATCTTACCTGGGCAGCCGATGATCCTGTCGGCTGTGCCCGTTCGGCCCGCCTTATCTCCATCCCTCGCTCACGCGGGGCGGGAGGCGTTGCGCCAGGTTCAGCTTAAGGCGCCAGATAAAGGTGTAAGTCTGGTTGAGGACTGCGACCGTAAGGAAATGCTGCCGGCAGGCGTCTAGGTAAGCAGGGCACCAGCGTTAGGCCTCTCTGAAAGGATTGCATATGGCTCCAGCAACCCCAGCCTCCCTGCCAGTCAGCGGCGTCCGGCCGTCTGGCATGCGTTATGTGCCCGGCGATCTGGTCGTCTCCCGCGCCGGTTACCCCGTGTTGTATGAAGTGGTCTGTGTCTACACCGATGGCTTGCTGCGGCTGCGCGGCGTCGACTGGGCTGCCGGCTACACGGCGCTGATTGCCGCCACGGGCGTACGCCCTGCCTCGGCCATTCTGCATGCGGACTGACCGTCGTGGCGGCCGAAGCGGAGCCGCCCAACCCGTCCCGGCGCTATCAGAGTCCGAAGTGGAACAAAACGCACCATTCAGCCGCCGCTCACCAATCCGCTGTGCCATGCGCGGTTGGCGGCTGAGGCGCCCGTGACCGTGGCCTGGCCTTCCGAGGCCGTGCTGGGGCGCTTGCAGCGCCATAACCCCCACTGGCGGCAGGCCGACGGGGCGTGCCCCGCCTGCGTGCAGCAGGCTCTATTGGAACAACTGCTGCAACAGGGTGACGCGGCGCTGCATACGTTGCTTCCCTTGGTCTGGCCGGTGGATCCGCAAGCCGCTTTTCCGGCCATCCCCACGCCCTTGCGGCTGCACGCTGACCCGCGCTTCACGGGAGCCGGCCTGACGCTGGCCATGGTGGATGGCGACTTCTATCCGCACCTTGACTTGACCGCACCGGTCAATCGGATCCGGGCTTGGGTAGATGCTAGCCATGAACCGGTGCAGGCCCTGTTCTTTGGGCCGGATGAGCAGCCGCGCTGGCCGGGCTGGGACGCTGGCGATCCCGCCCAGTGGCATGGCCTGATGACCAGCGCGGTGGCCGCTGGCAATGGCTGGCTGAGTCAGGGTCTCTATCGTGGGCTGGCCAGTGCGGCCGATGTGGTGCTGGTGAAGGTCCGTGGCGAGGATGGCATCAGCAATGCGGCCATCGCTCGCGCCCTGCAGTGGTTGGGTGGCCCGGGCCGGGCGCTGGGAGTACGGGTGGTCAGCCTGTCGGTGGCGGGCGAACCGGCCTGGCCCAATCCGGTCGATGCCCTGGTGAGCGCGCTGGTGGCCGAGGGGATCAGTGTGGTGGCGGCGGCGGGCAACGACGGCCAGCGCCGGCTGCTCCCGCCCGCCACGGCGCCGGAGGCCATCACGGTTGGCGGGCTAGACGATCACAACACCTTCTCGCACGCCGAGTTAAGTGCGTGGCACAGCTCCTATGGCGCCTCGGCGGCCGGCGCGCTCAAGCCGGAGCTAGTGGCACCCAGCCTGTGGGTGGCGGCTCCGCTCGTGCCCGGCACACCCCTGGCCCTCGAGGCGGGCGCGCTCTTCGCGCATCGCGCGGCGGGCACGGCCGGGGTCGAAGCGCGCCTCGCCGAACTGAAATTGGTGACCGCGCACTATCAGCATGTCGACGGGACCAGTGTCGCAGCGCCCCTGGTCGCGAGCGCCATCGTCTGCATGCTCCAGGCCAATCCGGCCATAACGCCCCGCCTGGTGCGCGCGATGCTCCTGGCCACTGCCCAACCCGTGCCCGGCATAGCGCCTGAACAGCAGGGAGCCGGCGCGCTGGCCGCGGGGCCGGCTGTGGCCCTCGCCCTGCGCGAGCGACATTCGGCGCTGGCGGCCACGAGCCGGGGTCCCGAGGTGTCCGTGGCCGGCGTCACTTTCGTGCTGCACGACCACCGCGCTCGCCGCGTGGCGCTTTACGGGAGTTGGGATGGCTGGCGTGCGCCCTCCGTTGCCACTCAGATCGAGCCTGGCGCGTGGCGCACGGTGCTCCCCCACCTGCCGCCTGGCCACTACGCGTATAAGTATCTCGTCAATGACACGCATTGGCGCGAAGATCCAGACAATCTGCGCACGGCTGCCGATGGACACGGCGGCTTTAACAGCCTGCTCACCACTGATCCGAGGAAAGCCGCCTCGGCTTGAAAGGAAGCATGTGTTGACCAATCCGCCAAGCAAGCCGGAGCAAGTGCGGGCCATGATCTTTGACCTGGATGGCACGCTGGTCAAGACCGAACGCCTGAAAGCCCGGTCGTATGCCACGGCGGTGCAACGCCTAAGCCCAACCCCCGTTCTGGCGGACCAGGTGCTGGAGGTCTACAAAGCGGTGGTGGGCCGCTCGCGCGAAGAAGTCTCTGTGCGCTGGTGGCGGCCTTTGGACTCGCGCCGGCGACTCAACCTCGGCTGGCCGAATGGCAGGCGCAGTATCCGTGGCAGGTTTTGGCCCGCATGCGGCTGGAAGCCTATGCCCACCTGCTGGCGGATACCGAACTGCTGCGCGCCAATCAGTGGCCGCATAACGTGGCCCTGCTGCGCCTGGCGCGCCAGACCCACTGCCGCACGGCGTTGGCCAGTATGTCTGATTGTGAGCAGGTCATGCGCGTGCTCCAAGCGGTCGAACTGGTCAACGAATTCGACGTGATCGTAGCGCGCGAGGACGTGGACCAGCCTAAACCCGACCCGGAGATCTATCGGCTGGCCGCGCGGTTGTTGGGTGAGGAGCCGGAGGCCTGTCTGGTCATCGAGGACTCGCCGGCTGGGGTGCAGGCGGCGCTGGCGGCCGGCATGCGCGTTGTGGCGGTTAGCACTCCCCTCACGCGGGACCGGCTGCACGCCCAACGGCGGTTGGCGCCCGAGTGGATCGTTGACGACCCCGCTAGCCTGTTGACAGTCGTCGCCCAAGCGATGCGGGCTGGCCCGCAGGCGGCTGGTTGACCGGCCTAAGCCGGCCATTTCTTTCCCCACGGCCGTTGTTGACGCCGGCAGTTGTTGTTGTTGGGCCGCGCCACTCCCCACTGCCGTTCGGCGAACCCGCCGGCGCGTTGGGGAGCGTGGGCTGGCGCGCCAACTTGGAGATTGGAGAGGTGTGTGCATGAAACGGATCGTGTTCATATGCCTAGTCAGCGGCCTGCTCGCCGGCTGCCGGGGCGCTGTGACGCCTGTGCCAACTGAGCCCCAACCGCCGGCGGCCACCTCCGCCGTTGGGGCTGCACCCCTATTGTCGCCCGACGAGCCGCCTCCGGCCGGCGCCACGCAGGAATTTAAGACTGACTTCAGCCGCCATTCGGTGCCGTATGCCGACATCCGCTCAGGCGGCCCACCCAAAGACGGCATACCGGCGATTGATGCTCCCCAATACGTGAGTGTCAGCGCGGCCGATGCCTGGCTCCGGCCGGCCGAGCCGGTCATCTTGGTTCAGGTGGGCGATGACGTCCGGGCCTTCCCGATCCAGATATTGATCTGGCATGAGATTGCCAACGCCGAGGTCGGCGGCCTGCCTCTAGTCGTCACGTTCTGTCCGTTATGCAATACGGCGATTGCCTTTGAGCGCCGCGTGGACGGCCAGACATTGGATTTTGGCACGACCGGCCGCCTGCGCTTCAGTAACCTGATCATGTATGACCGGCAGACGGAAACGTGGTGGCAGCAGGCCACCGGGGAGGCCGTGGCCGGCCAGTTCACCGGCGAACAGCTAACGTACTATCCGGCCAGCCTCATCAGTTGGGCGACCTTCAAGACGGCTTACCCGAATGGGCTGGTCCTGTCGCGCGAGACCGGCATTCTCCGCGACTATGGCCGCAACCCCTACGTCGGCTACGACGACATCAACCGGCCGCCCTTCCTGTATGACGGCCCCGTCTCGCCCGACACGCTCCCGGCGGTGGCGCGGGTGATCACCGTGGACCGGCCAGGCGATGCCGTAGCCTACCCGTACGACACCCTGCAGCAAGTCGGGGTGGTGAATGACGCCGTGGGCGGGTTGGAGTTAGCCGTGTTTTGGGCGCCGGGGACTGCTTCCGCGCTGGACGCCGTCAGCGTGGCCGGCGGTCGGGAGGTCGGGTCGGTCGGCGTTTTCGAGCGCGAACTCGACGGTCAGTTGCTCACCTTCACGCTCAGTGAGGGACAGATCGTGGACAGTGAGACCGGCAGCACGTGGAACGGGCTGGGGCAGGCCATTGCGGGGCCGCTCGTCGGCCGCACGTTGACGCCGGTGGTCGCCATCAATCACTTCTGGTTTTCCTGGGCGGCTTTTCGGCCCGACACGCGTGTTTACCGCCCCTGAGTGAGCGCAACCGGCGTTGGCGGGCCGTCCGTCGGCGCCCCTGATGAGTGCCACGGGCGCACAGTGCGGTTGGTCGAACTCGGCTCCGCAGGTGTGGGCGATTGGGCGACAGTCTGCCGGGTGCCAGTCACTGCGGCTCCCTTGATCGGTGAGTCAATCAGATGAAAGGATGACCCGCATGGCACGCAGATATCAAGCGACCAAAGGGAAACGCACCCAAGGCGGCCGGCGTGCGGCGCCCTGGTGGCGCTGGCTTGTACTGACAGCGGTTAGTCTACTGGCAATCACTATCGTACTGCAGTCGCGCGTGTTCGGCCCGGCGGCCGCTCCCGCCGGCGGGCCGGCTATTCTGGCCCCTGACTTTGAGTTGACGCTCTATCAGGGCGCCGACGTGCTGGGCGGCGAACAGCTCAATTTCTCTGATCTGTTCACTCAACGCAAACCGGTCGTGCTCAATTTTTGGGCCGGCCTTTGCCCTCCCTGTCGGGCCGAGATGCCGGGTTTCGATTCCGTCTACTCCGAGTTGAGCGATCAATTTGTGCTAATCGGCATCGACATCGGGCCTTTTGTGGGCCTTGGTTCCCGCGATGAAGGCCGGAATCTGCTGCGCGATCTCGGCTTGACCTACCCGGCCGAGACGACCTTCGCCACCACGGTGCTGGCCGACTACCGGGTGCGTGGCATGCCGACGACCGTGTTCTTGACTGCCGCCGGCGAAATTATCCAGACGCAGGCCGGGTTGATGAGTGAGGCGGCTTTTCGTACGGCGGTTCAAGACCTCGTGGCGGCCTCCGGCGCTCAGCGCTGATCAGGCTGTCGCGCGCTGCCTGGGGCTGACTTGACGCCGGAGGTGCCGACTAATGCTTGACCTCATCAATGTGCTTTCGCAATGGGCCAGCCTGTGGCTGGGCCGCCTGGCCGATTTCCTGCCCGTGAGTTATGCGTTCGGCGCGGGCATGGTCGCGACGGTCAACCCCTGCGGCTTTGCCATGCTGCCCGCCTACCTGGGCCTGTATATGGGGACCCGCGCTGAGCAGTTCGTCCAATCCGCGCCGGGCCGGCGTGTGCGTCAGGCGTTAGTCGTGGCCGCCGCCGTCAGCGCCGGGTTTGTCGGGCTGTTCGGCGTCACCGGCTTGCTCATTGCGGCGAGTGGCTCGTTCCTCGTGGGCGCCTTTCCCTGGGTGGGGCTCGCCGTTGGCGTCTTGCTTTTCCTGTCGGGCCTGTGGCTGTTGGCTGGGCATCACCTGACGGTCGGCGCCCCGCAACAACTGGCCGCCCGCCTGAGGGCCGCCACTCCGGGTGGCGTCCGGAGCTTTTTTGTCTTCGGCTTGGCGTATGGCATCGCCTCGTTGAGCTGTACCCTGCCGATTTTCTTGACGGTCGTCGGCAGCTCCCTGGCGGTTGAGGGCCTGGGCGCGGCGGCCTATCAATTTGTGAGCTATGCGCTGGGCATGAGTCTGGTGGTCACCCTGCTGACGGTGGGGCTAGCCTTATTCAAGACCTCACTCATCGGTGTTCTGCGCCGGGCCTTGCCGTATTTCCACGCGCTGAGCGCGGCCTTGATGCTCCTGGCCGGCGCCTATATTGTCTATTATTGGCTGATCGAAGGCCAACTCGCGCAGGCGCTCTTCTGACACGAGCTGAGGCTGGCGCAAGGCTCAAAACAGCGTCTTGACATTCCAGTGACTAGAAGGTTTAGGATATGGACGGTGATGGCGACCCCCTCACCGTCGGGCGCCATCCCACTCGTTTGGGACGGGCGCTCACCATGTACATTAGCCCCAGAACGGAACCGCTGATGCTCATTCACGAACTTGGCCAAATAACCGGATTGTCGGTCAAGACGATTCGCTATTACGAATCGGTTGGGGTGCTCCCGGCGCCGCCGCGGGCCCAGAATAACTACCGGCGCTATACGAGCGCCGATGTCGACCGCCTGCGCTTCGTTGTCAGTGCGCGCCAACTCGGCATCCGGTTGGATGACCTGCGCGATATCGTCGCGGCGCGCGATCGCGGCCGGGCGCCGTGTGAGCGCGTACTCGCGGCGCTGGACCAGTGCCGGCTGGAGGTCGACCGCGCGCTGGCGGACATGCTCGCGCTCCGGGCGACGCTGCGGCAGCTCCGCCGGGAAGGGGCCGGCCTGCCACTGACCGCCGTCCAGGGCCGCGCGTGCGTCTGCACGCTGGTCCAGGCCTCTGGCCAGGCGAGCGCCAGGACTAGGCCGCCGGCCCACCTGCCAGTTGCCCTAGAAGGTTCACAGTGAGCGCCGCGACCGGTGGCCCGGCCACGCCGACGAATGCTGCCCCTAACCCAGCGGTCGTTGCTGAACACTACGACCTGGTTGTCCTGGGTGCCGGTTCCACCGCCTTTGCCGCCGCCTTGCGCGCCGCGGAATTGGGCAAAACGGTCGCACTGACTGAAAGCCGCACGCTGGGCGGCACCTGTGTCAACCGCGGCTGTCTACCCAGCAAGAATCTGATCGAGGCCGCGCGCCTCGTGTGGGACGCCCAGCACCCGCGCTATCCTGGCCTGCAGCCCGCCCGGATCGATTTTGATTTCCGCGAACTGATCCGGCAAAAGGACGAGGTCATCCGTACCTATCGCGAGCGCAAGTACACCAGCCTCGTCGAGGCCGCTGAGCGCATCACGACTCTTGTAGGACGCGCGACCGTGATCGGCCCCCACACGGTGGTGGTGGCCGGCCGCCAGATTACTGGGCAGCACCTGCTGGTTGCCACCGGCAGCCGGCCCCAGATTCCCGCTATACCGGGCCTGGACCAGGTGCCCTACCTGACCTCCGACTGGCTGACTGCTGACGAGCCTGTCGAGCTCTTCGAACTGCCGGAGTCGCTCGTGATCGTGGGCGGCGGCTATATTGCTCTCGAGCTCGGGCAAATGTTCCACCGCTTCGGCAGTCAGGTGACCATCTTGGAGCGTGGCCGGCGCGTGCTGCCGGCTTATGAACCCGAAGTGTCGAGCGCCATTACCCAGGCCTTGCGCGCGGAGGGCCTTGACCTCGTCACGCGCGCGCCGGTGCAGCGCGTCGATCAAGCGCCCGACGGGACGATCGTGGTGGTCGCGCAAACACCAGGTGGCGAACAACACTATCGAGCGGCGCGCCTGCTGGTGGCCAGCGGCCGAGTGCCGAACACTGACGCGCTGGGCCTAGAACGAGCGGGGGTGGGTCTCGACCAACGCGGATTTGTGGAGGTCAACGACTACCTGCAAACTGCAGTGCCCCACATCTGGGCGGCCGGCGATGTGATCGGCGGGCAAGCCGATAGCCAGATGGCGACGCCGGTCGGGGCCCACGACGGTGGATTGGTGGCGCGCAATGCGTTTGGGGACGACCGGCGTAAGGCGGAGCATGCGGTCTTGCCGCGCGCGATCTTCACCGATCCACAAGTGGCCGTTGTCGGCCTGACGGACGCCGAGGCGACCGCCCTGGGTTTCCGCTGCTGGTGTAACACGATTCCAGTCAGCCTGGTGCCGCGCGCGGGCGCGATTCACGATCCGCGCGGCCTGGCTAAGATGGTGATTGACGACGACACCGGCCGGGTGCTGGGCGTCTCGCTCGTGATGCGGGAGGCGGCTGAAGTCATTCACGAAGCCGCCATGGCTTTGCGCTTGGGCGCATCGATCCACGATTTCATCGATCTGCTGCACGTCTACCCCACGCTGGCCGAAGCCCTGAAGATCGTCGCCATCTCGCGTTTCAAGGATCCCGGCCAGTTATCCTGTTGCGCCGAATAGAGGTGTCACTCGCCTCGCGTTTGAGCCTCTTCGACCCCGCGTGGTTAAGCCCGGCCACTAATCTGGGCGGGTTCCGTTGGCCAGGTAATAATTGCTGCCCCGGCGGCGTCTATGACTAATAGGAGTAGAGCATGCCGCCTAGTTTGGCCCCGCCCAACGGCGCTCTTCAGAAAATTGAAATAGCCCGGACCACATCTGCGGTTATTCCTATTCAGCCGGACGGCGCTCCCGGTCCGCGCAGCCGCTGGAGTCTGTCCGCGGCCGCCCCGGCCATGATGCTCCCAGTTAGATTTTCGGTTGGCAGCCGCCCGTGGATAAACCCGTGAGACCGCCAGTCGCGCCCCGCCTGCGCATCATCAGCAAAGCGGTGACGCTGGCGGCCTGGTTGCTGTTGTTGGCGGGCTACTGGTGGTACACCAGCGCCAATGGGCTGGCCCCGCTGCAAGCGATGCAGGCGTTGATCAATTATGTTTCGGTCAGCCCCTATGGCTTTCCGATTTACGTGTTGGCCTACATGGTTCGGCCGGCCTTCTTGTTCCCCGCCACGCTGTTTACGATGGCCGCCGCCTATTTGTACGGCCCCGTGCGCGGCATTAGCTACGCCTTGCTTGCCAGCAACTTGTCCACCTTGGTCGCGTTCGGCATTGGGCGCTTCTTTGGCGACAGTTTCTTGCCCAACCTGGAACGGCTGGGGGTGATCGGCAAATATGCCGACCGGCTGCGGCGCAACAGCTTTCAAACCACGCTGGTGCTGCGTTTCCTGTTCGTGCCCTACGACCTGGTCAGCTACTTCTCGGGCTTTTTGCGGATTGATCTGCGGTGGTTCATGCTGGCGACCGTCATCGGGAGTGTGCCGGGCACGATCTCCTTTGGCCTGCTGGGCGCTTCCCTGCAGGGTGGGTTCGCGGACCAGAGTCTTTCCGTTGACCCGTGGTCACTGCTGCTTTCGGCGGCCATGTTTATCGTCAGTCTGGGACTCTATCGCTTGGCTCGGCGGCGGTAGAAACCTCAGGTTGACCCGAGCCGGGTATTGCCTCTCGGCCAGAAACGGGGCTGCGATCCCATCAGAATCCGCTGGTATTGTCGGCCGGGCGCCGAAACTCGGGACGATGGCGCGGCCTAGCTTTGGCCGGGGGCCTAGTAGTACAACGCGACTTAGCGGTACTAGCTGGGGTCAAGATCAGTCGGATTGCCAAAGACCAGTTCCGTAACATCGCGGACGGATTGTCTGATCGAGCCATTCAGATTGCCTGTGGCCTGCACAATCTCCGAACTACTCGCCGAGCGCGACGCCACAAAAGCTCGGATGCTTATTTTCGATAGAGTCTAGTATATCATGGCCCATTCGCGCCTGATTTTCGTGCGGCTGAAAGGTGTAGCCAGCACACCCCAATCCATTCAACAGCGAGAACTCGGTGCTGGATCTGGACGGTGCGCCGGCCGACGGCCCGAGCGGCTAGCCGAAATCGGCGCCGAGGCCGTTTTTGCTGAGGTCTGCCTCGGCGCGGGAGCTTGAGCGTTTGGCGTAGATCAAGATCGTGTGGATCAGCCCGAGGCTCAGTGCTGACCGAATAGAAAATAGCGGCTTTGGGCAGCGGCCGATAGTTGATAACCCGCTTGGGAGGGCGCTCTGACCGCTTGGTCAAGTGCCCGCTCGGCGCAGACGTTTCTGGTGGACACCACCTTCGCTCCCTGCCGGTGCCCGGCTCACCAAGCTGTCAGCGGCAGCGCTTAGTCCCCCCTCGGGGTTGGTACACCTCAATCGACCCGGTCTTTGCGGCGGATCAGGGGGTGCCTTCCCGGCCGGCTAGCGCTTAACGGCCACCACGACTTCAGAACTGATCCCGCGCCCCACGACCACCCGCCGATGGCTTATCTTCCACGCGGCCGGGGCTAGGTAAGGGCGCAATTCAACCGGCCGGCAGCCGCCCACCAGCGCGGGCCGCAGGGCGAAGCGCAGTTTCCACAGCGCTGTCACCAGTTTTGTCAGCGGCTGTTCGCCCGGCGTTAAGCTCACTAGGCCCAGCCGGCCTCCGGGCGCCAGAATGCGGTGCGCCTCGGCCACCACGCGGCCGATGGCCTCCGGGGCCAGCAGGTCAAGCACGTAATTAGACACGAACCGGTCGGCGCTGGCCTCGCCCAACGGCAGCATAGCGCCGCCGGTGGCCTTCCAGGTCGTCACGCGCGTCCCGAAGCGGGCCAGCCGTTGCCGCGTGAGCCGCAGCATGATAGCGCTCAAGTCACCGCCCCAATAAGTCGCGGCGGGTGGCAGGTGGTTCGCCAGCAGTTGCTCCGCAAATTGCCCGGTCCCGCACCCGACTTCGACGACTGCTTGTGCCTGCTCAAAAGCGGCGTGCAGGATCAATTCCGTCAGGGCCACGGTGGCGTAATAACCCTGGTGGTCTTGTCGCGCGCCATGCCGATCGTAGAAGGCCTCGGCCTGGGCGGTGGTGAGCCCCGCGAAGCCGGTCTCGGGTGCATGCAGCGCAGGCGGTCGGCGGTCAATCGGCCCAGTCACTCACGCCACCGCAAACAAGTGCTCGGCTGGCAAGCGCACGTAGACCTGGGCGCCGCGCTCATACCTGGGGGCCGGCATGGGCATGCGTACCCGCACGTCCAAATCGGCCACGGCCACCTGATACTCCACATACTCCCCGCGGAAGACACAGTCGAGCACGCAGCCGGCCAGCGCGTTCTCGCCGGCGGCCTTTTGCAGGCGAATGTGCTCCGGCCGAATGGCGTAGGTGGCCGCGCCCGCCTGAGCCGCCGCGCAGGCCACTTGCAGCCGGCCGTGGGGCGTTTCCAGGCAACCCGCGCTTTGCCGGCCGGTGAGGAAGGTTGAGACGCCCATGAACTGGGCCGCCGCCTGGCTGGGCGGGCGGTGAAACAGCACTTCGGGTCGGTCGAGCGCGACGATCCGCCCGTGCGACAACAGGGCCAGCCGGTCCGACATGGCCATGGCCTCCCCCAGGTCATGCGTCACCAGGACCGTCGTGATGCCCAATTCGCGCTGGATGGCGCGGATGGCCGCCTGCAGGTTCAGCCGGACTTCAGTATCCAGGCTGCTCAACGGCTCGTCGAGCAGCAGCAATTTGGGGTTGGTCACCAAAGCCCGCGCCAGCGCCACGCGCTGCTGTTCGCCCCCCGACAGCTGCCCCGGCTGCCGCCGCTCGCTGCCAGGCAGGCCGATCAAGTGCAGCACGCGCGCGACCTCGCCCCGGATGTGGTGGGCGCTGGCCCCTTGAACCTTCAGCCCAAAGCCGATGTTGTCGCCCACGTTCAGAAATGGAAACAAGTATGATTTCTGAAACATGAACACCGCTCCGCGCCGGTGCGGCGGCAGCGGCCGGATCGAGGCCCCGTCAAACTGAATGTCCCCGGCGTCGGGCTGTTCGAGGCCGGCGATCAGCTTGAGCAAGGTCGATTTACCTGACCCGGAGGCCCCGAGCAGGGTGACCAATTCGCCCGCGGCAACCGCCAGTGAAAAGTCTTGCAGCACCGCATGCGGCTGGCCGGGATAAGTTTTCGTCAGGGCGATGAGATTAACGTTGGTCATCAGAGTTGCTCACGGATATCGCCCGGCCGCTGGTTGAGCTGCCGGGCCGTGGCGGCGATGATGACCAGGGGCGGGGCGAGAAAGATCAGGGCCAGGGCGGCCGTGGTGGCCGGGTTACCGCCGGCGGCCGCTGAGAACAACAGCACCGGCAGGGTGATGATCCGGCCCGAGCCGATGAGCAGCGTCAACAGATACTGGCTCCAGGAGATCAGAAAGGCAAACAACCCGGCGACAACCAGGCTCGGCGCCAGCAGCCGCAGCGAAACGCTCCAGAAGGTCCGCGCCGGGCTGGCTCCCAGAACCAGCGCTTGGAACTCGTAGTTCTCATCATAGCGGGCGAACGCGCCGGCCAGCGTGAACACGACATAAGGCAGGGCGGGCACGAGATGCGCCAGCATGACCCCGGCCAGCGTGCCGGCCAACCCCAACTGCAAGAACAGAATGTTCAGCCCCATGCCCACCGCCAGCGGCGGCACGACCGTCGGCAAAAACAACACCAACCAAGCCGCGTTGCGCCCGCGAAACTGGCGCAGCCCCAGCACGCGCGCCGCCGGATAGCCGATCACCATGGCCAGCAGGCTGACGCCGCCGGCCATGGCCACACTATCGCGCAGCGCGCTGATGACCCGGCCATCGCCCAACACGCGGGCCAGGGTGGCGCTCGTCCACTCGGCTGGCAGTAACTGTGGAAAAAACCAGCGGGTTGAGAAGGCGTAGACGGCAAACAGCGCCAACGGGGCGGCGAGAAGAAGATAGAGCGCCCAGCGTCCGATCTGGCTCAGGCGGGTCATTTGGCCCCACCTCGTTTGAGGCTGGCGGCCGCCACGGCCAGCACGATGGCCGTGAGGATGAGACTGACCGCCATGCCGTCGGCCCGGGCGCGCAGGTCGGGGTCGGTGAAAAACCGCAGGGCCAGCACCGACAACATGCGCGGATAGCCCACCCCCAGCACAGCCGGCACCTCGTACGCGCTGAACACGAACGCAAACACGAGCAAAGCGCCCGCCAACAGGCCCGGCATGACGAACGGCAGCGTGACGTAGCGCAGCCGCTGCCAGCGGTTGGCGCCCAGGTTGGCGGCGACCTGGGCGTAACCCGTCGGTTGACTGCGCAGCATGGCCAGGACGATCAACGCCAAAAACGGTGTCTCCTTGCTGACGTAGTGCAGGATGAGGCCGAGGCCATAGCGGTCACGCACCAATACCGGGAATTCGGCCGGCAGCTCAATCAGGCCGCCGGCCGCCGCCAGGCGCGCCAGCAGCCCGCTTTGCGCCAGGAACAGCAGCAGCGCCACGGCCCACACCAGATGGGGAACCGCCAGGTTCCAGTTCAATGCCAGGGTATCTGCCGCGCCGCCCCCCGGCCGGCTGGCCAGCCCCACCGCGAGCAGCAGCGCCAGCGCCGCCGAGACGATGGTCGCGGTCACGCTGACCCACAGCGAGAAGCCCAGGGCGCTCCAAAATTCGCGTCCGGCCGGCCCGTGCCCGCTCAACAAGCTCCTGTACGCGTCAAGGCTGACCGTGTTCTGGCCGATGACGGCCATCAGCCCCAGGCTTTGAGCCACGCCGTAGGCCAGGCTCGCACCGACTAAGACGACCACGAGGGCCAGGGCCGGCGCCAACGACAACCAGGGAGAGAGGCTCAACCGCCTGCGCATGCGCCTCGGCTTACCGCCGCCTCACGGGCCACGGCCGCCGGCCGGGGCCTGTTACCGGATAGCTACTCGCCTTGCAGCACATACACCCGCCAGTCCTGTTCCACCAAGGTGTGATACTCCGCCGCCGTGTCGCCGACCAGCGCCCGCGCCAGGTCTGAAGCGGGCGTGGCGGCCTCGCCGAGCTGCGTGGCGGCGGCCAGCAAGGCGGCCACGGCGGCCTCATCCGTGACCCGATTGACGTCGATGGCGTAGCCCAGCCCAAAACCGTTCGCCGGCACGATTTGGGCCGCCTGAAACTCCGGCTCCAGCAGCAGGTCGGCCAGCACCAGCGCCGCCGCCTTATGCGGAGCGTTGGCCGGGATGGCCACGTAATTGAAGTCGCCGATCATGTTCTGGTCAAACACAAAGGCGCGGGCTGTGGCCGGCAGCAAACCGTTTTCGATAGCGGTGCCCGCGCCGGTGATGTCGTTGGTCAGACTGAAATCAACTTCCTGGTTGGCCAGCAGGCTTCGCAATTCGGCCTCGTCCTGCGGGTAGGTTTCGCCTCCCCGCCACAGGCAGGGCTTAAGCTCATTCAGGTAGGCCCACAAGGCGGGTGACCACGTATCCCAGGTGGCCTGATCAAACGTCAGCCAGGCCGCCGACCCGCCGCTGAGGTCATACAGTGCGCCCTTGACGAAGCGCGTGCCCAGAAAGCCGCCCGGCCCCGGCGCGATGTAGGTGAAACGGCCAGGGTGGGCGCAGGCCCACTCTAGCAGCGTCGTATACGAGCGCGGTAGTTCCGCTGCTTCGAGCCGGGCCGAGTCGTAGACTAATTGGAGCTGGGCCGACGACCAGGGGCTTTCGTAGTTGTCGACCGGATGGCCAAAGTCTAGGTTGAGCGCGGGGTTATCCCAGTTCACATAGCGGCTGTTGGGCAGCTTCTGGGCCCACGCCGGAAACAGCAGGTCCGCCTGTTTCAGGGTGTAGAAGTTCTCGCCGTTGATCCAGATCAGATCCACCGCGCCCGGATCGGTGCCGGCCTGCTTCTCGCTCAAGACCTGGTTGACCGCGTCGACCGTATCCGCCACGGGCACGCGGTTGAGCGTGATCCCGTAGCGCTCTTGCAGCGCTGGGCCATAAAACGTGTCGATGAAGCGATTAATGCTGTCGGAGCCGCCCCACACATACCAATTGACGGTTTGGCCGCGGGCCGCCGCTAAGACGCTGTCCCACTGGTCCAGGTCAAAGTCGCCGGCCGCCGGCGCGGTGGTGGGCGCCGCCGTGGTGGCGGCCGGGCTGGGGGTGGCGCTGCTGCTGCAGGCGGCCAGCACCAACAGGGCCGGCGCGATGAGCGAATGCCAACGTTTCATCACAGGTCTCCTAGGCGTGGGCAGGCTGAGGCCGTGCCCAGCGATATTTGAGATAGGCGGCCACTTCCTGGCCGAGATGCGGCAGCGTGGCGCGCATGAAAGCGTCGGCCACCTTGAGAATGCCGCTGGAATAGGTTGGGTAGGGGTAGACCAAGCGGTAGAGTTGGTAGAGAGAGACCCTCCGCGTCATTGCCAGCGTAAAGAACGAGATCATTTCTGAGGCATTAGCTCCGACCACCGTGGCTTGCACGATCTGGCCCGTCAGGCGCACAGCGTCCACGATGATGAAACCGTTGTCCACATCGTCGGTGTAGCCGCGGTCGGTGTCGGTCTTGAAATCTACCCGAAGGCGCCGGATGACGCCGGGATGGTAGCGCTGCGCCAACTGCGCGCCGGTCAAACCGACGGCCGCCACTTCGGGATCGCTGAAGATGGCATTCGGGAAGAGCGGTTCGGCCCGCGCCAGCGGCAGCAGCGGGTAGGCAATCCGCTGCGACACGCGCCGGCCCTGGGCGTGGGCTGTGTGGGTGAAGGCTGAGGTCGGCGTGACATCCCCGATGGCATACACGCCTTTGACGTTCGTTTCGCCATAGCTATTGACCAGAATGCCGCGCTTGGCATCCACCTGGATGCCGGCCTGGTCCAACCCCAGGCGGTCGATATTCCGCACCCGGCCGACCGCCATCAGCACCTTGTCCACTTCAGTCACGTGGATTGTCTCGGTGCCCATTTGCAGCGTCAGTGTGCGCCGGCCGGCGTCACACGCCTTGGCCACGGCGCCGCAATACAGCGTGATGCCGCGCTGCTTCAATTCCGCCTCGATCACCTCCGACACCTCGGGCAGCGCGGTCGCCAATGGCCGCCGATCCATGGCGAACATCGTCACCCGCACGCCCAGTTTCTGGAAAGCAAACGCCATTTCCACGGCCACGACCCCGGCGCCGACAATGACCAGGTGTTCGGGGGCGGCGGTCAGGTCGAACAGGCTTTCATTGGTCAGCGTGATTTCGGGGGGCAAGCCCGGAATATCGACCAGCCGTGGGCGCGAGCCGGTGGCGATCACGATGTGGTCGGCGGTTACGACCTCGGTGTGCGGGCCGTTCCGCACCGCGAGGGTTTTGGGGCCGGTGAACTCAGCCCTCCCGCGGATGAAGGTCAGGTTGGGGGTGTGTTCGACTTCCTCGGTCTCTTTGTCGCGCAGTGCGTCGCGCTTGCGCGTGACTTCGCGCACGAGCGCATCCACGTTCATGCCCGGCCGAAAGGTCTTGGCCAAATGGATGAGCGTTTTGGAGGGCACGCAGCCGACGTTGGTGCAGTCGCCGCCGACATGGTGGCCCTCAATGAGCGTGACCGGCCGGCCGAGGCGCGCCAGGCCCAGAGCGACGGTCAGTCCGCCCGAGCCGGCGCCGATCACAACGATGCCGTGGTGGTCTGCCATTATTCGGTCATCCCTTCGCGGCGCTTGAAGAGGCGGGCGAGCGCCAGGCTGCTGAGGAAGGTGACGACTGCAAAACCGAGCGTCACCGGGTTGAGTTGGGGCAGCGCCCCGTCGAAAGTGTCAATGGACGCGCCGAAGCCCACAAAGGCCAGCGTGCCAGGAATGGAACCGAGCGCCGTGGCCAGGATGAACGGAAAGAACCGGATGTTAAGGAAGCCGGCGGCATACGACACCAGGTCGTACGGCAGGAAAATGAAGCGCATGATCAGGACGGTCTCAAAACTATTGGCGCGCAGGCGCGTGGCGTAGCGCCGGAGCAGGCCGCCCGGGCGGTTATCGGCGAATAGGCCTTGCCCAAAGTAGCGTCCGACGAGGTACGCGACAGTGGACGAACTGTTGCTGGCGACCAGGGTGTACACCACACCCAGCACCGGCCCGAAGACAAAGCCGCCGGCCAGGGTCAGGAGGGTCGAGGGGAACAGGATCAGCGGCCGGAGGGTGTAGAGGACCACATAGAGCACCGGCCCCCAGAACCCGGTCTTCAAAAAGGCGAGCAACTGCTGCACCACACCCAGCGGCGAGAGCTCATTCGTGCGGGCGAACCAGTAATAGGTAAGTATGAGCCCGCCCCAGAAGACCAGGGCCGTCAGCCGGGGCCCGTAAACTGCGAGCCGTGACTGGCTGGTTGATTCCGTCAAAGCGTTCTCCTTGATGTGGCCTCTGGTGCCCGGCCGGCGGTCTAGGCCCTCTTCTCCTCCTGTCTGACGCTAACCCCCTCGGTTTTCTTACCTCCGGCCGGAAAGTATTGCGCCGGGCCTGTCACTGGTGGGCCTCCACCAGTAAGAAATTTGCCCCCCGGGTCGTCTATACTCCACTGACCGTGACTGTTCGCCGGTGGGGTGGGCCCCACTCGCCCCCGGCCCAACGGCGCCAACATCAACCACCAGCCTGGCAGCAGGCAGAAAGATCGGAGATGCCGGACTCTTCGCCTCACTATGATGTCGCCATCATCGGCTCTGGGATTGGCGGCTCCACCCTGGCCACCGTCCTGGCTCGGCAGGGGCTGTCGGTGATTGTCTTTGAAGGCGGCGCGCACCCGCGCTTCACCATCGGCGAATCGATGATCCTGGAAACGTCGGAGGCCATGCGCGCCCTGGCCGAGTTCTACGATGTGCCAGAACTGGCCTACTACTCCTCGGAGAATTTTTACAGCTACATTGGCACCGCGCACGGGGTCAAGCGCCATTTCAGTTTCGTGCATCACCGCCCCGGCGAGCGTGTGTCGCCGGGGCGCAGCCTGCAGGCGGTGATCCCCCGGCTGCCGTACGGGCACGAAATTCACATCAATCGCCAGGACTCGGATTACTTCCTGACGTCAGTGGCGATCTCCTACGGCGCGACAGTCCTGCAAAACACCTTCATCCAAGACATCCAGGTTCAGGCGGACGGCGTGGACATCCGGACGAGCACCGATCAAACGTACCAGGCCGCCTACATCGTAGACGCCGGCGGCATGAAATCGCTCCTGGCCCAGAAGTTCGACTGGCGGCATCGCGATTTGCGGAGCCAGTCGCGCACAATCTTCACGCATATGGTGGATGTGCCCTGCTTTAATGACGTCAGCCTGAATCCGGTGCAGTTCGGCCATCCCTATCGCCTATCGGAAGGCACGCTGCATCACATCTTTAAGGGCGGCTGGCTGTGGGTGATTCCGTTCAACAATCATCCCGCCGCGACCAACCCGCTGTGCAGCGTCGGCCTGCAACTCGACCCGCGCCTGTATCCCCAGCGCCCTGACCTGACCCCGGAGCAGGAGTTCCACGCCTTCATCGAGCAGTTCCCGGACCTGCGCGCCCAGTTCCAGGCCGCCCGCCCGGTGCGCGCTTGGGCGCGGCTCGACCGGCTGCAGTATTCGGCCCGGCACATTGTGGCCGACCGCGTGGCCCTGCTGGCGCACGCGGCCGGCTTCATCGACCCGCTGTATTCCAAAGGACTGTATGTCACCCATGCCAGCCTGTTCCTGCTCGCGGACTTGCTGCTCAAGGCCAAGCAGACCGGCGACTACAGCGCCGCCGCCTTTGCGCCGCTGGAGACGCTGACGCTCAACTACATTGACATGCACGACCGGCTGGTGGCCAGCTCGTTCAAGGCCTGGCACAACTTCAAACTGTGGAACGTGTACGAGGTGCTGTGGCTGCTGGGCGCGTATCTCGAGTATCTGCGGCTGATCATCAACCGCTATCGCGCCAACGGCGACCGCGCCCGCTACCTGGAACTCATGCGGCCGCACCGGCTGGCCGGCGGCGGTTTCGAGCTGTTCTTTGAGATTCAAGAGCGGATTGATGCCCTGATCGACGCCGTCAACCCCGACGATGAGGCCGAGGTGGATCGCACCGTGGCCGCCATCAAGGCGGAGTTCGCGCGCTTTCCGTGGCTACCCAGCCCGTTCCAAGACCTGCTGAACGGCAAAAACCATCTGCCCGACAACAAGCTGCGCCTGAATCTGCTCAACCGCCGGGCGGGCTTCATGGGCAGCGGCGTCTACCGGCAACATATGTTTGGCGATACCTCGCTGCTGCGGCTGCTGGCCAAGATCGCCGCCGACCTACTGCGCTATTCCATCCCGGCGCTCCGCCGCCGCCGTCGCACCCACGCCCGGCTGGCCTGGCAGGCCCGAGGCCGGTAGCCGATGTTTGACGTTGTGCTCCGCCGCCTCAAAGACCAGTTGGGCGAGCCGCTGGCCGCCCGCTGGAGCGGCGTTTCGCCCAACACAGTTTCCCTGACCGCGTTTGTCACCGGTCTGCTGACGGCCCTGTTGGCGGCGCGCGGCTGGTTTGGCTGGGCGCTGGGGCTGTGGAGCTTGAGCCGCCTGCTGGATGGGCTGGACGGTCTGCTGGCGCGCAGGCAGGGCAAGCAGACCGACTTCGGGGGCTACCTAGATATCCTGCTCGATTTCGGGGTATACGCCGCGGTGCCGATTGGCATTGTCCTGTCTGCGCCCACCTCCGAGCGCTATTTGGCCTTGATCTTCATGCTGGCGATTTTCTATGTGAACAGCGCCTCGTGGATGTATCTGGCGGCCCTGTTGGAAAAACGCAACCGGCTATTTGTCGGTGACCCGGCCGCGCCCAGCCGGATGACCTCGATCGTCATGCCGTCCGGGTTGATCGGCGGGGCCGAGAGCCTCATCGCGTACGGCGTCTTTCTGGTGTGGCCGGGCCAGGCCGCGCTGCTGTTCAGTGTGTTCGCCGCCCTGGTGGCGGTCACCATTGTGCAGCGGTTGGTGTGGGCCTGGCGGAACCTCTCATAGGGACCGGCGCAAGCCCGTTCCCCGGACCTCTCATGTCAATGCTCAAACTGAATGCTGTCGCCCCGCTGTTCACTCTGCCGACCGTGGATGGCCGGACCATCGCGCTGGCCGATGTGCTCCAATCCGGCCGGCCAGCCGTGCTGATCTTTCTGCGCCATCTGGGCTGCCTCCCCTGCCGCGAGCATGTGCTCGAGCTGTGCGCGCGCCAGGCGGAAGTCGAGCGGCTCAACGCCCAGGTCCTAATCATTTCCTTCGGGACCCTGCCGGCGGTGCAGCAGTGGCTTAAGGCAACCTGCGATTCGTTTGAGGTGCTGCTCGATCGTGACCGCGACGTCTACACCGCCTATGGGCTGGAACGCTCATATTGGCGGTCGCGCTCTCTGCGCACGCGCTGGTACTACTTCAAGGCCTGGCTGGCGGGCAAGCGGAGCCTGGCCGCGCCGGGTGAGGATACGTCTCAATTGGGCGGCGATTTCGTCGTCGATCGTTCCGGCCGTCTGAGCCTGGTTCACCCCAGCCGCGACCCCGCTGACCGGCCGCCTCTGGCGGCGCTGCTGGCAGCCCTGGCCCGGCGGTCGTGAATACGCCGTCGCATCTGCTCATCAACGCCGCCCTGCGCCGGCAAAGCGGTCGGACCGATATCCCCCGCTCAGCGTTCTTGTTGGGCAGCGTGGCGCCCGACCTCGCCCTGGCGCTATTGACGGTGCTGTTTCTGGTCCAGCAGCGCGGGGCGCCGGCGCGGTCAGGCGCTTATGATGATTTGTTCTTCTACCATCCGCTCTGGATTGCCGCGCACAACCTGTTGCATTCGCCGCTGGCGCTGGGTGTTTATCTGACGCTGTTCTGGCGCTATCGCCGCCGTCCGGGCACGTGGGGCCACTGGGGTTGGTGGTTTGCGGTCAGTTGTGGCCTGCACACGCTCGTTGACCTCGCGACCCATGTGACCGATGGCCCCCTGTTATTTTGGCCGCTTAATTGGAGTCTCCGTTTCCATAGTCCGATCAGTTACTGGGATCCCGCTCACTTTGGCCGCCAGTTTTTCGTCGTTGAGATTGTGCTGGATGTGTTCCTGTTGGCGTATCTGTTGGGGCCGAGGCTGCTCCGGCGCTGGTCGCGGATGAGGTAGCGTTGGCGGGCCATAAGCTGCCCCGAACAGTGGGTTCTCTGTCTGGCTGCCCAGTGGTTCGCGTCAGTCCACTGGGTAAATAGTGCGCAAGCGAGATTTTGCCAAAACAGCCCTCACCTCCATTGTGAAGTAGTTTGTTATTCCGTGCGGCCGAAGGGGATGCAATCCAGGACTTAGGTGCGCTGCCTAGAGCAGATTGCAGCCGCGTGTGCGCCAGCACGTATGCTTCACAGTGAGCGGCGCCAGAACGGTTTTGTAGGGGTGTTCTAATTGTAGAGTCCGGTAAAGTCGTAGCTGGGCTACAGGCGAATGTCCGGTTAAGTCGTACCGGCCCATTCTTCCAGGAGCGCTGCCATGCGACAGGCCGGGGCCGACCAGGGGAAGCCGAGTTGGTAGGCCGGCAAGGTGTCGAGTTGCCAGTCGCCCATCCAATCGTCCCGGGTCAAGCCCAGGGCGCGCTGGCGGGCGGTGCGTTGCCCATCCTCCGACACGCAAATTAGCTCCACCGTTTGTGGCTCAAAGGTAATTTGCACGGTTTGCTTGCCCCAGGCTGAACCCAGGTTATAGCGATAGGTGCCGAGCTCGAATTGACCGCGGTCGGTGGTGCGCCGAAACCACTTGTGTTTGGCCAAGTCGGAGTAGACCCGCTGGACCTCCAGCAGTTCAGCTTCGCGCTCCGGTGAGTAGGCGCGCCCCCGCCGGTAACCGCTCGCGCCCCGGCCACGCCCTCTCACGCGGTCCTCGCTACCTGCCCTATCTTTGTAGGGTCTCCCAACTCCCGAATCCTCCCCCTTCGTGACAATTCGTGTCAAAAGCCCTGCGGCGATGAAACAACTTACCCCTACGGCTTCAGATACGTGTTGAAGAACGCAATTGTGCGGTTCATGGCCGTCGTGAAGTAGCCGGCAAGGTTGTGATTGTCGTCCTTGTACGTGTAAAGCTCCACCGGCCTCCCCGCCGCCTGCATCTCGGCATACAACGTCTCGCTGGCGGCCGGCGGCACGTCATGGTCGGCCGTGCCGTGGTGCAGTTGCAGCGGCCCGGAGAGCTCGCTCAGGTAGGCGTTGGCCGACACCGAGTCCCAGAAGGCCGGGTTCTCCTCGCGCGTGCCGTAGAGGTCGAGCCACTCGCGCCAGCCGCGCCGGTCGGGCACCGCTGTGCCGCTCGCGTCCGGCGTGGGCGTCAGGCTCACGTTGCCGCGCGCGAACAGGTCGGGGTAGGGCGCGACCACGCCGCCCCAGATCACTCCGGCCTTGATGTCCGGCGCGATCACCATCGCCCGCAGCGTCAGGTAGCCGCCCATCGAGTGGCCCCACATGCCGATGCGCTCTGGGTCGGCCTGCGGCAGGCGCTTAACCGACCCGACCGCGTTGAGCACATCCACCACGTAGCCCGGCTCGCCGTACGCGCCGTTGGCCTCACCCTCCGAGTCGCCGTGCCCGCGATAGTCCGACCGGAACACGATGTACCCCGCCTGGGCCAGCCGGTCTACGTAGTTGACGTAGCGCTCCGTCGAGCGATACAGCTCCGGCTGAATGTAGCCGTGGTTGAACACGATCACCGGCCAGCCCGTCGCCGGCGGCTCGCCGAAGGGGATGGTCAGCAGCGCGTAGATTTTTAGCCCCTCCGACTGGTACGAGGCGTAGTAGCGGTGGTAGTTCAGCCCCGACGGCAGTTCCTTTTCGATCACGATGTCGCTGCCGGGGTAGCTGCCTTGCCGCATGGCCGCAATCGTCATGGGGTGCAGGGTGGGCGTGGCCGTGGGCGTTTCAGTCGGTGTGGCGCTGGATGTGGCAGTCGCCGTGTCCGCCTGCCCTAGCTCGGTTGGGGTGGCCGCATCCGTTGGCGCCCCCGCCTGCCCTAGCCCCGTTGGGGTCGCGCCGGGGGGGGCCGTCAAGGTGGGGAGCGCGGTGCTCACCGCCGCCTGGCCGGCCTGGGTCGTCGGCAGCGGCGCGAGTTCAGCCGGCAGGGCGGGCCGCTGGCTGTCGGCCAGCGCGAACAGCGTCACCGCCAGCCCCAACAGGCCCGCCAGCACGACGATGCCGACCAGGCCCAGCAGCCCGGCCGGGGAGGCGCTCCTGGTTTCGTTTGGTGTCTCACTCATGCTAGCGCTCTGCCTTCAACCTCAGCCCTAGATGGCCTGCCCCTTGAACTGGCTCAGATACAGGTGATGGTCACTGCTGCAACCGTGTTGGCGCGGGCCAACGGACAGCAGCGAAGCCTTGCGCCTCAGCCGCCTCCCCCGCCCAAGCTCACGCCCCCGTACGGGGTGCAGATTAGACGCAGCCCCAATCCCACCTGTCCTCGCTTTAAACCCTTTAGGCGCTTTATGCCCCTCCGCCTGGCGCAGCCTCTCCCCGCGCTGCACCGTCTCATGCCGCCTCCTCCGGTGGGCGCACCGCGCTGAACAGGCGATAGAGCGCCAGGTCGTAGACGATCTTCAGCCCGCCGGCGAGGAAGAACGGCACGCTCAACAGCCCCCCGGCCAGCAGCCCCCCGGCCAGCACCGGGGCCAGCGCCGCCCCAATCGTGCGCGCCACGCCCGTCACCCCCGAAGCCGCCGAGCGCTCGTCCGGCGGCACCACCGCCATCGTATACGACTGGCGCGTGGGCACATCCATCTGCGAGATGCTGAAGCGCAGCAGCAGCACCGCCAGCGCCAGCGGCAGCGTCGGCATCAGCGGCACCAACATCAGCAGAATGTTCGAGGGCAGGTGGGTGAACACCATCGTATTGATCAGCCCGATGCGCGCCGCCAGCCACCCGGCCGAGAGCGCCGACAGCCCGGCCAGCAAGTTCGCCCCAAAGAAGATCGCCCCCAGCGTGACCGGGTCGGCCCCGAAGCGCACGTGGAACCAATAGGCCAGCAGGCTTTGCAGCACAAAGCCGCCGCCGAAGGCATCGAGCATGAACAACCCCGCCAGCCGGAGCACCACCGGCTGCGATTGCGCCAGCCCCAGCCAACTGCGCGGCGAGGCTCCGGCGGTGGGTGTGCGCGCCTCCACCCCCGGCGAGAGCCGCGTGAACAGCGCCGCCAGCCCCACCCCGGCCACGGCGTAGCCCAGCACCACCAGCCGGTAGCTGTCGAGCGCCGCCAGCCCGCGCGCCTGCCCCGCCTGGGCCAGACTGCCGCCCGCCAGCGCGCCCAGCGCTGTCGCCAGCGAGCCGACCAGATTGTACCAGGCGAACACCGTCGTGCGCCGCCGGTCCGCCACAGTCTGGGTCAGCGCCGCCTGCTCAATCGCCAGGAACGGCCCCACCTCGTTGCCGCTCGGGCTGATGACCCCCACCGTGGCCGCCGCCAGCAGCACCCAAAAGTTGCGCGTCAGCGCGAACACCACGCCCGCCAGCACCATCAGCCCCGCGCCCACCAGCAGCATGCGGCGGCGGCCCAGCCGGTCGGCGCGCGTGGTCAGCCACAGCGAGATGGCTGTGTCGCCCAGCAGCGTCAGCGTGAACAGCGCGCCGGCCTGGCCTTCGCTCAGCCCCGCCTCCACCAGGTACAGCGCCAGCACCACCGACAGAAAGCCATAGGCAAACAGCCGCACGCTGCGCGTGACGAACAAGAGCACATAGTCGCGCTGGGTCCGGTCCACAGGTTCAGCCAGCGTCATTGGGTATCAACTCTTTCAGCCGAGTGTTGAGCACGGGAACATTCTAGGGCCGATTGGCTGCATGGCAAGAGAAGTAGGCAGTCGGCAGCGAGCACTCGGCCGACGGCCATGCTGCACACAACAATCAAAAATCAGAAACACCTGCCCCACCGCAGGTGCGTGTCATAAATCAGCCATCTCGCTCACCCCACCGTCTGATAGTAGCCCTCGGGCAGGCGCTCCATGTGGCGCTCGGGGCGGGCCAGCGCTTTCCACCCAAACTGTTCATACAGCCCGTGCGCGTCGCGCGTCGCCAGCGCAAAGCGCCGCAGCGTTTGCAGCTCGGGGTGCGCCACCACGCAGCCCATCAGCCACTGCCCCAGCCCCTGCCCGCGATAATCAGCGTGCACATACACATCACACAGGTAGGCAAATGTGGCATAATCCGTGACGACCCGCGCTAGCCCGATTTGGCGCGGGCCGCTGTACAAACCGAAGTTCAGTGAATGGGCCAGCGCTTTCTCCAGCACGTCGCGCGCCATACCTGCCGCCCAGTACGACTCGTACGCCAAGAACTGATGGATCGCCTCGGCGTCTAGCCGCGCCGGGTCGGTCGAAATCTCAAACTCACCCTGCCGGTATTCCTGATGCATCCTGCACCTGCCTCTCCGTTCGGAGTTTTATGGGATATGGACGGCGTCCTGGTTGACACCGGGCGCTTTCACGAACAGTCCTGGGTGGATATTTTAACCGCCGCCGGCCATTCGTTCCCCTCCGATTTTTTCCGCCGCACCTTTGGCATGAACAACACCGGCGTGCTCGGCACGCTCTTCGGCCGCCCGCCCACCGGCGACGAACTGGCGCTGGCCGACCGCAAAGAAGCGCTGTTCCGCGAGATCATCGCCGGGCAGGCCCAGCCGCTGCCGGGCGTGCGCGCTTGGCTGGCCCGGCTGCACGCGCGCGAAGTACCGCAGGCCGTGGCCTCCTCCGCCCCGCAAGCCAACATTGATGTGCTGCTGGACGCCCTCGGCATCCGCGCCTACTTTAAAACCGAGGTCTCGGCCGAAAAGATGCCCGGCAAGCCCGACCCGGCCGTGTTTCTGGAGGCCGCCCGCCGCCTGGGCCTGCCGCCCGACCGCTGCGTGGTGGTCGAAGATGCCATCGCCGGGGTCGCCGCCGCCAAGCGCGCTGGCATGCGGTGCCTGGCTGTCACCACCACCAACCCGGCCGCCGCCCTCGCCGCCGCCGATTGGGTGGTCGTCAGCCTGGCCGACCTGCCCGACGATGCCTTTGACCGACTGCTGGCCGGCGACCCGCCGCCCGCCTGGCCCGGAGCATAGACCATGTATACCCCCAACCCGCACTCAGCCTACCGCGTTAAGTTTGACTTCCACGTGGACTTTGAAAACGGCGGCCACGTTCAGGGCCAAGATTTTCTCTTGGACCTGGACGCCGCCGCCGTTTCGGACGAAGCGCTCAAAGTGATGATCGTCGAGTCTATGAACTTAGCCCGCACCGGGACAGTGACCCTCTATAAGCAGCAAATCGTGCGGCGCGGCCAGCACGACGACGCCGCGCCCGCCGCCTGAGCCGCTACAGCGCCTCGAGGATATCAAAGCGCTTGGCAGCGTACTCCTCTTCCGAGATCAGGTTCGTCTCCAACAGTTCCTTCAATTGCTTCAGCCGGTCCATCACGGTGATGCTGGGCGGGGTCGGCGCGGCGGCGGCCGGGTCGGGCGTCGGCATATCCGGCGCCTTCGCCAATTCCTGCACGTACTCGCGCGCCCAGCGGCGGTTGGTGCCCAGGCGGTTCTGCACCAGCTTCACCGCTTCGAGCTGCCGGCCGGCGGCGATCATGCGCCGCAGCTCATTGTCGGCGTCCGCGCCCAACGGGCGGGTGGCCGCCGGCCCGCCGAAGCGCACCGTCAGCCCCAGCGCCAGCAGCGGCGCCAGAAACACCAGGAAATACACGGCCACGCCCGCGCCGAAGAACTCGGTGGTCGCCAGTGTGGCCCCGCCGGCCTCGTCCACGCAATACACTTCCTGCATCTGCGCGCTCGCGGCGGCAGCCTCGGCCGGGGCCAGGCCGGCGTGCTGCCCCGGCGGGCAGGCCACGCTCTCAAACAGGCGCAGCGTGCTGGGCGCCGCCACGCTGCCCGGCCCGGCGCACATCAGCGCCGTCAAGGCCGCCAGCAGCACCGGCACCACAATGCGCCAGGTGCGAAACTTAGGTTGGGTGGATTTGGGGTAGCTTGTGCTCATTGCGCCCGCTTTCTGGCCCGCCCGCCCGGCGGCCTGTCCGCCAGTGTAACTGTAGCCAGCAGCTAACATTACAAGAAGCGTGCCAGGTGAGATGATTTTTCAGGCGGCAAAAGCTCTACCCGCCGTTCCGAACCTTCACGATCTCGGCCATGATCGCCAGCGCGATCTCCTCCGGCGTCCCGGCGTTTAGCTCGAGGCCAATCGGCCCATGCAGCCGGTCCAACTGCGCCGGCGTCAGGCCGTCGTCCAGCAGGCGCTGGCGGCGCTTAGCTTGCGTGGTGCGGCTGCCCAGCGCCCCCACATAGAAGGCCGCGCTCGGCAGCACCAGCCGCAGCGCCGGGTCGTCTAGCTTGGGGTCGTGCGTCAACATCGCCACCGCCGTCCCGCGCGTCAGCGCAATCTCCGCGAAGGCCTCGTCCGGCCAGGCCTGAATGAGCCGATCCACGCTGCCCGGCGGGAAGCGCAGCTCGTTGCCGAACGCTTTGCGCGGGTCCACCACCACCGTCCGGTAGCCCAGCGTCTTCGCCAGCGCCACCAGCGCAATCGTGATGTGTACCCCGCCCACGGCCACCAGGGTGGGGGGCGGCAGCACCACCTCCACAAACGCCTCGCTCGTCTCGCCCAGCGGCGCGCGCTGCGACCGGCCCTCGGCCAGCGCCCGCCTTGCCAGCGCCTCGGCCGCCGGTGCGAGCGCCGGGTCCAGGATGCTCCACTGCACCCCGGCCCGGTCCAGCACCACCTGCTGCCCCAACTGTTCCGGCGGCCCGGCCACCACCGTCAGCACCGCAAACTCCGCGTCGCCCGCCAGCGCCGCCTTCACCTTGTCGTAGTAGCCCGCTGCCAGCGGCTGCACGAACACGTCTATGCTGCCGCCGCAGGCCAGCCCCACCTCCCAGGCCGTCTCGTCGGCCACGCCAAAGTGCAGCAGGCGGCCGCGCTGTTGGGCCAGCGCCTGCACCCCGGCCTCGAACACCGCCCCCTCCACACAGCCGCCGCTCACCGAGCCGGCCAAGTCGCCGCCCGGCGTCAGCGCCATCTTGGCCCCCGGCTGGCGCGGCGACGAGCCCCAGGTCTGCACCACGGTCGCCACCGCCACCGCCTGCCCGGCGGCCCGCCATTGGTCAATCGCGCCCAGCACATCGCGCATGGTCTACCGCCTCCTTTTGTCGTCCAGCGTCGCCAGGTGTTCCGCCAATTCTTCCAGGCTGGCTAAATTGTGTACCGGCAGAAAGTCGTCCACAAACGGCAGCGCCGCCTGCATCCCGCGCGTCAGCGGCTCGTACTCGGCCGAGCCAAGCAGCGGGTTCAGCCAGATCAGCCGGTAGCAACTGCGCTGCAGGCGCGCCATCTCGTGCGCCGCCAGGGCCGGGTCGCCCCGGTCCCAGCCGTCGCTGATGATGATGACCACCGCCCCGCGCCCGAGCACCCGCCGGCCCCAGTGATAGTTGAAGTCCTTGAGCGCCTCGCCGATGCGCGTGCCGCCCGACCAATCCGTCACCGCCCGCGACACCTCGCTTAACGCCCGGCCGATATCCTTGTGCTTCAGCGGGCGCGAGATGGGCGTCAGCCGGGTGCTGAACACAAACGTCTGCACCGGCTGGCCCAGCCCGCGCGACAGCGTGTAGAGAAAGTGCAGCAGCAGCCGCGTGTAGCGCTCCATCGAGCCGCTGATATCGGCCAGCACCACCACCGGGCGGGGCTTGTACTGCGGCTGGCGCACCGACCACTCGAGCACCTGCCCGCCGTACTTGAGGTTCCGCCGCAGCGTGCGCCGCAGGTCGGGCCGCGGGCCGCCGCCGGGCGTCTGCCGCCGCGTGCGCCGCTGCCCCAGCCGCCAGTTAAGCTGCGCCATCAGCGCCTTGATGGCGGCGTACTCCTCGGCCGTTAGCGTGGCGAAGTCCTTGCGCCGCAGCGCCTCTAGCGCGCTGTAGGTGCGCGTCACTTCCAAAACAGTTTCCGGCGGCTTGTTGTTGGCCTGGTTGGGGTCGGCGTCGGGCGGCGGGTCGGGCGCGCGCAGCGGCGGCGGCACGGTGCGCGGCGCTTGCCGCTTGCGCCCGCTGTAGGCCGGTTTACCCACAAACTGGCCCTCGGTCGGCGGACGCCAGAATAACTGAAAGGCCTGGTCGAATAGTGGCAGGTCTTCGCGCTTGTGTACCAGCAGGCTGCGGGCCGCGAAGTAGAAGTCGCTGCGCCGGCCTATATCAATCTGGCCCAGGGCCACGGTCAAGTCCATCACCCGGCCGGGGTTCACGTCTAGCCCCAGGGCGCGCAGCAGCCGCCCGAACAGCAGCAGATTGTGGACCAACTGGCCGCCGGGCGGCAGCGGGGGGAGCTTATCCACGGCCCTCAGGCTCCGACGTTCACCCGGCCGATGATCGCGCGCGTCTGCTCGCCCTTCACCTTCTGCACGTCATCCTGATACTTGAGGATGACGCCCAGCGTTTCGTCCACCACCTCTGGGTCGAGCGCCTTCTGGTCCAGCGCCACCAACGCGGCGGTCCAATCCAGGGTCTCGGCCACGCCCGGCAGCTTGTACAGGTCGGCGTGCCGCAGGTCTTGCACGAAGCCGGTAATCTGGCGCGTCAGGGCCTCGGGCGCGTCGGGCAGGCGGGTGCGCACGATCTCCAACTCTTTCTCAAAGCTGGGGTAGTCAATCCAAAAGTACAGGCAGCGGCGCTTGAGGGCGTCGTGTACCTCGCGCGTGCGGTTGGAGGTCAGCACCACCACCGGCGGGCGCGGGGCCTTGAGCGTGCCGATCTCGGGGATGGTGATCTGGAAGTCCGACAGCACTTCCAGCAGGTAGGCTTCAAACTCCTCGTCGCTGCGGTCCAGTTCATCCACCAGCAGCACCGGGGGCCGGGCGTGGCTGGCGTCAATCGCTTGCAGCAGCGGGCGGCGCAATAAAAACTGCGGCCCAAACAGCTCGGCCTCGTCCGGCCGCTCCCCGCGCGCCTCCGCCAGGCGGATGTGCATCATCTGCCGGGCGTAGTTCCACTCGTACACGGCCTGGTTCACGTCTAGCCCCTCGTAGCATTGCAGCCGGATCAGCTCGGTGTCCAGCAGCGTGGCCAGCACCTTAGCGACCTCGGTCTTGCCCACGCCGGCCTCACCCTCCAAAAACAACGGCCGCCCCAGCCGCAGCGCCAAGAAGATCGCCGTCGCCAGCCCCCGGTCGGCCACATACTTGTGCGCCCGCAGGGCGGCTTGTAACTCGTCAATCGAATTGAACACGCTGTGCGCCATCCTTCCGCAGTTAGCAATCTCCCGCGCCGCTCCACGGGCCGCGTCGATTCTAGCACTTTCGCGTCTAACGACAGAAGCCTCCCGCTGCCAGGAGGCCTCTGTGGTCCATTGCGATTGTGGGCCGGGTCTACATCAGCTTGCCGGCCGCCTCGGTCAGCGCCTGCCGCGCCATCACCGTCGCCAGGTGCGTGCGGAACTCGGCCGAGGCATAGTAGTCGTTCAACGGGTTGGTCACGGAGGCCGCCACCAGCGCCGCCGCTGCCGCCAGGTTGGCCGGGGTCAGCGCCTTACCCACCAGCGCCGCCTCCGCCTGGCCGGCCCGCACCGGGTTGGCCGTCGCCCCGCCCAGCGCGATGTGCGCGCCCGTGCATACGCCGCCGCTCGCCATCAGCATCACCGCTGCGCCCACCACCGCGTAACCCGAGGCCGGGTGCGCGTGCTTGGCATACGCCCCGGCCGCCCCCGACCCATAGGCCGGCACCGCGATGCTGGTCAGGATTTCGTTGGCCTCGATCGTCGTCGTGAACAGGTCAGTGTAGCACTCTGCGGCCGTGAAGTCGCGGCTGCCGTTTGGCCCGGTGGCCGTCAGCGTCGCGTCCAGCGCCAGCAGCACCGTCGGCAGGTCGGCCGCCGGGTCGCCATGGGCGATGGAGCCGCCGATGGTGCCGCGATTGCGCACCTGCTGGTCGCCGATCAGCGCGGCGGCCTGGGCCAGGATGGCGCAGTGCTCGCGCACCAGCGCCGAGGTCGCCACCGTGTTGTGTGTGGTCATCGCCCCAATGCGCAGCCCGCCCCCGTCGTGGGTGATGCCGCGCAGCTCGGCCACTCGGCCGATATCCACCAGCGCCGACGGCTGAGCCACGCGCAGCTTCATCTGCGGCAGCAGGCTGTGTCCGCCCGCCAGCAGTTTGGCCCCTGGGTGACTCTGTAGCAGCGCCACCGCCTCGCTCAGGTTATTAGCTCGGTAGTAATCGAAGTTAGCAGAATACATGGCCGGTGTCCTTTACGCTTGGCTCGTGTGCATCGCCCGCCAGACGCGCTCCGGCGTCAGCGGCATGTCGAGATGGCGAATGCCCAGCGGGGCCAGAGCGTTTAGCACGGCGTTCACCACCGTCGGCGTCGAGGCAATCGAGCCGGTCTCGCCCGCTCCCTTCACGCCCATCGGGTTCACCGGCGAGGGCGTCTCGGTGTGGCCCAGCTCAAACGATGGCAGGAAACTGGCCTTGGGCACGGTGTAGTCCATCATCGAGCCGGAGACCAACTGGCCGTTCTCGTCGTACAGCGCGCCCTCCCACAGCGCCTGCGCCACGCCCTGCGTTATGCCGCCGTGGATCTGGCCGTCCACGATCATCGGGTTGATCATCCGGCCCACATCGTCCACCGCGATGTAGCGCAGCAGCTTCACCATCCCGGTCTCCGCGCTGACCTCCACAATCGCGATGTGTGTGCCGAACGGGTAGGTGCAGTTGGGCGGGTCGTAGTAGGCCGTATCGTCCAGGAACGGCTCCATGCCGTGCGGCAGGCTGTAGGCCAGCGCCGCCGCCGCCGCCAGTTCGCCGATGGTCTTAGCGCGGTCGGGCGAGCCTTTGACGAACGCCTTGCCGTTCTCAAACACCACATCCTCCGGCGCGGCCTCCAGCAGGTGCGCCCCCAGCCGCCGCGCCTTGTCCTTGACGCGCTGCAGGCTGTTGTAGAGCGCCACGCCGCCCACGGCCGTGCTGCGGCTGCCGTAGGTGCCGTAGCCGAACGGCGTGCCCAGCGTGTCGCTATGCTGGATCAGCACGTCATCGGTTGACACGCCCAACTCCTCGGCCACGATCTGCGCGAAGGTGGTCTCCAGGCCCTGCCCGTGCGACTGTGAGCCGGTGGTCACCACCACCTTGCCGGTCAGGTGTACGCGCACATTGGCGCTTTCCCACAGGCCCGCGCCCCAGCCCTGGCCCGGCAAGCCGATCCAGGCCGAGGGCGCGACGCCGCAGATTTCGATATACGACGACACGCCGATGCCCAGGTAGCGCCCCTGCGCCCGCGCCTCGCTCTGCATCTGCTTGAAGTCGGCGTACCCGGCCATGCCCAGCGCCATGTCCAGCGCCTTCTCGTAATCCCCGCTGTCGTACTTCAGCCCGGCCAGGATGCCCACCGGGTCGTAGGGGAAGTCTTCCGGCTGGATGAAGTTCTTGCGGCGCACCTCCACCGGGTCCAGCCCCAGTTCGGCCGCTACCAGGTCTACCGCGCGCTCCACCACGTAGGTCGCTTCCGGCCGGCCCGCGCCGCGATAGGCGTCTACCATGCTGGTGTTGGTGTAGGTGCCGACCACGTTGCAGTAGATATGCGGGATCTTGTACGCGCCCGACAGCAGCCGCCCGTACAGCGTAGTCGGGATGCCGGGGCCGATGGTCGAGATCAGCCCGCCCAGGTTGGCGTAGGTCTTCACCTTCAGCGCGGTGATGGTGCCGTCGCGCATCGCCCCGACTTCAATGTCGGTGACGTGGTCGCGGCCATGCGTGGTCGCCACGTAATTCTCGCGCCGGGTCTCCATCCACTTCACCGGTCGGCCCACGCGCTTCGCTAGCGCCGTCACCAGGCAGTATTCCGGGTACAGGAAGATCTTGGTGCCGAACCCGCCGCCGATCTGGGGCGAGATCACCCGCATCTTGGTCTCAGGGATGCCGAAGACGAAGGCCGTCATCAGCAGCCGCATGACATGCGGGGCCTGGGAGGTCATGTAGACGGTGTACTCCTCCTGCATGGGCGCGTACATCGCGATGCAGCCGCGCGTCTCCATCGAGTTGGGGATCAGGCGTTGGTTGATGAGCGCCTGCTTGACCACCACATCGGCGTCCGCTAGCCCGCTGTCGGTGCCGGCCTGGTCGCCACACTGCCAGTCAAACACCACGTTGCCGGGCGCGTTCTCGTGCAATTGCGGCGCGCCGGGCTGGGCCGCCTTCTTGGCGTCTACCACCACGCCCAGCGGCTCGTACTCGACCTCGATCAAGTTCACCGCGTCTTCGGCGATGTAGCGGTCCTCGGCCACCACCACCGCCACGCCCGCGCCGGTGAACGTCACCTGCCCCCTCTCCAGCACATGCGGCGTGTTGATCTGATTGGGGATGCGCCCGGCGTCAGCCTGCCAGGCGCAGGGCAGGGCGGGCAGGTCTTTAAAATCCTCGCCCGTAAACACCCCCACCACGCCCGGCAGCGCCGCCGCTTTGGCGGTGTTGATGGACACAATCCGCGCGTGCGCGTACGGGCTGCGCAGAATCACGGCGTGCACCGCGCCCTGCGGCTGCAAATCTTCCAGGTACTTGCCTTCCCCCGTAATCAGCCGGGGGTCTTCCTTGCGCTTGATGCTGGCGCCAAATGAACGCGTAGTCATGGTCGTTCTCCTTTAGGCGCTCATGGCGTCGGCCGCGTGCTGCACGGCCCGCACGATGTTATGGTAGCCCGTGCAGCGGCACAGGTTGCCCTCCAGCCCGTGCCGGATTTCGTCCTCGGTCGGGTGGGGGTTGCGCTTCAGCAGGTCGGCCGCGGCCATGATCATGCCCGGCGTGCAGAAGCCGCATTGCAGCCCGTGCTTCTCCCAGAACGCTTGCTGCATGGGGTGCAGCGCGCCATTAGTTGCCAGCCCCTCGATGGTGGTCACGTCACTACCGTCGGCCTGCACCGCCAGTACCGTGCAGCTTTTGACCGCCTCGCCGTCGAGTAGCACGGTGCACGCGCCGCATTGGCTGGTATCACAGCCCACGTTTGTGCCGGTCAGCCCCAGGCCGTCGCGCAACAAATGCACGAGCAGCAAGCGGGGTTCCACTTCTTGGGTGCGGGTCTGCCCGTTGACGTTGATGGTAACGGACTGCTTCATACACGACCTCCTTTGACAGTCAAGCCAAATAAAAACTCCAGTTAGCCGCTAACGGCCACTGGAGTTTGAGCAACACGGCGCGCACGCGCACGAACAGAGCGTGCGTGCGGGGATCGGAGTTTGGCCGCTTCCGCGCTGGTGCGTACACTCACCCATGCTGGCCATAACCCTCTCGAAATAGGATGGAATGGCGTGTATTGCCTTGGAATGCCTAACCCTGCAGTCATTTCGAGGCGCGCAGCGCCGAGAAATCTCCGCTTTGATAGGCGGTCTTACATGTTCACAGCAGAGTTAGACTATAGGGAAGTGCAATTTTTGAGTCAATTGCTCATTGAATGGGCAGGCGGCTATGTCCCCGCCTCGCGCGGCATCGGCCGCTCGGGCGCTTCCTCCAGCAGCCCGCCGTGCCCCAGCGCCGTAATGTCGGCCTTGCTCAGATGGTCGCCCGCCAGCAGGCGCGGCAGCACCCAATCTATTATGTTGATCTTGCGGCTGCGGGCACAGCCCGGCGCGCCCACCACCGGCACCGTTCCCAGGTAGGCGATCATCAGCAGATTGCCGGGGTCCACCGGCGCGCCCAGCGCCTCCACCCGCCCGCCGGCCCGTTCCACCGCGCGCGGCACCAGGTCGTGCCGGTCCATGATCGCCGTCTCGCCCGCCAGGATAACCAATTCGTGCCCGGCGGCCTGCTGCCGGCCCAGCAGCGCGGCCAGCGCCGCCTCGCCCGCCTCGTCTTCCAGCGCCACGAACTCCACACTCGCCACGCGCGACCCCAGCGCCGCCAGCCGGTCGAGCAGGGGCGCAAACTCGGCCGTCAGCTTGGCGCGTATGGCCGGCGACCCGGAGAAGATCACGCTGACCGAGCGGGCCGGCAGGCCGTCCACTCGCAGCACCGGCCCGCCCGCCGCCGCCAGCGCCTCGGCCGCCGCCACCGTCGCCTCCGGCAGCGCAAACGGAATGACCTTGACCGTGGCGACGATCTGGTTGGCCTGCACCGGCGTGTGCGCCGCCAGCGTAGCGACCGTCAGCCCGTCGCAGTCGTTCAGCGCTTGCAGCCTTACGGCGTCTACGCGCAGCACGCCCAGCACGCCCGCCAGCGCATTGGCCCGGCCGGAGGCGGCCCCCGGCAGCTTCAGCCCCGGCCCGGCCACGGCCCGCGCCACCCGCCGCGCCGCGTTGTTCTCGTCCACGTCCCCCGGCTCCAACTCGGCCACGTAGACCGAGTGCCGCCCGAGCGCGGCCAGCGCGGCTACATCGGCCGCCGTCAGTGCCTTGCCCTTGCGCAGCACCCGTTGGCCGTCTGGCCCGGCGATGTTGTGCCCCAGGACGTGGCCCGCCGCCCGGTCGAGCGGCACCGGCCCAAATCTCATGCGGGGCCGGCCGCAGCGCTGGCGGCCGGGTTGCCGGCCTCGATCTTCTTGCGGGCGCAGTCGAAGAACACCCCGGTGAGCTTTTGCGACACTGTGCCCATCAGCCGGGCGGCCAAGCTGGCGAGTTGGCCGACGATGTTGATGTCGGCCGTCCAGTTCAGTTGGGTCGCGCCGTTCGGGGCGTCCGTCAGCGTCATCTCGCTCACCACGTCGGCCGCGCTGCCGGAGGCCGTGCCGTGCCCTTTTAGTTTCGCCCGGTTGGGCGCCTCCAGCTCCAGCCACTCCACGTTGCCCGAAAAGCGGGCCTTGATCGTGCCGAAGCCGATGGAGGCCGTGGCGCGGAAGCTCTTGCCGGGCACAATCTGTTCCACCTTCTCGACGCCCGGCGCGCACTGCGTCACCTGGTTGGGATCGGTCAGAAATTCGTACACCCGCTCGCGCGGCGCGTTGATGAGCACTTTGCCTTCGAGGTGCATGTGGGCCTCCCGAGGATGCAGCGTGGCTTGAGCGCGGCGGATGCCGCCCAATTGCTGCAAGTTGTAACACGAAACCTGGCAGGCGCAAGTGGGGCGCAGCGCACTATGTGCCGAGAAGATTGAGCCGTCGTCTAATCTTGTCTCGGGCGGTGTGCTGTCCCCAAACGTGGGAGGCGGCTTAAAGATTGTTTCGCCGCCGACCGCCTAGTATTCCGCCAACTCCCTTCACGCAACGCTCTTCCAGTCGCCTCCCCCTCCATCCACCGCACCAGCCTCCATCGCGCAGATTAGACATAACAAATTTGCAACTTAACCCTCGTGCGATGACCTGAGCGCCGCCCGCCTATCAGCTTCCCGTGGTATAAACATCCACTTTACGTCGCTGAAATTCCATTGCATAATATGTGGGTCATTTGTTCTATATCCGTGCCGGGCTTGCCTGCCCCGAGAATCTAACCAATATCCGTGACCGTTCGGACCCCGCCTCCTAAACCCGCCGCGCCCAGCCTCCGGGCCGAATTTCGCCTCGACCTGGCCTTTACCACCCGTGCCGCCCGCGACCTGCTGGGCTTGCTCAATATCGAGCCGGCCGGCAGCGGCGACGCGGCCAACGCCCGCGCCTTTGGCGAATCCGAAGCCCGCGACCGGGCCGGGCAGGAATTGGGCCGCCTGCTGGCCGCGCGCAGCGTCTACGACGTCTATCTGCGCAACGGCGGCGTCAGCCACGACACCGAGCAGGTGGTCGAGGTGCGCCTCGCCTCCGACAGCGCCTCGGCCCCTAACGTCGGCCTGCTGGAACAGTTGGGCGGCAAAGCCCTCGTGCTGGTCGGCACTGAAAAAGAAGACCGCTTCAGCGGCGACAGCCAATTTCTGCTGTTCAACGTCCGCGCCGTGCCCGACGTGTGGGGCCAAAAGGACGCCTACAGCCAGGTCGGGCGCATCACCTTCTCAACTGGCGGCGCGGCGCGCGGCGAGGCCGGCTTCCCCATGCGGCTGCTGGCCGCCGTCGCCAAGCTGCCCGAAGCCCGCGCCCAGCGCGAGACTGTGCAGCGCCGCCTGGCCGACTGGCACCGTTACCTGGGCGTCCTCGAGCGCACCGCCACGGCCCGCCAGTTCACCGTCAACTACAAAGCCTTTAAACGCGGCGGCGGCGCGAACATCCTCACCTTCACCCTCGACGCCGCCGGGCGCGAGCCGCTGCCGTGGGACAAGCTCAAAGCCGCCCTCGACGAGCCGCTAGAAGTGCGCGAGCGGCGCGGCCTGGCCCGCACCCCGACAGCGCCAGGGCAGGCGGACGCCGCCGCTACGGCCGTGCCGGCCGACGAAGACGACTCCGGCGACTGGCTGCTGGGCGTCATCGTCGGCTCCGACCCCGAGCGCGGCGAGCTGCACCTCGCGCTCGATGATGACGCCGCCCGGCTGCTCGAACATAAGACCCTCACCCTGCCGCGCACCGCCGGCCTGGTCTACAAGGCCGCCGGCGACCTGGCCCAGGTGCGCCGCCTGAAGTTCGGGCTGGAGCTGTTAGAGCAAGGCTACAGCGAGAACCCGCGCCTCAACGAGTTCCTCTTTTCCGCCGCCGCCGCGCACCTGCCCGACCCGGCCCGCCACATCGTCCTCGACCGCGCCGCGCTGCTGCAGCCGCGCCTGAACGAGGGCCAGCGCGCGGCCGTCGAAGGCGCGCTCAACGCGCCCGACCTGTTCCTCATTCAAGGCCCGCCCGGCACTGGCAAGACCACCGTCATCGCCGAGATTTGTTACCAAAACGCGCTGCGCGGCCAACGCACCCTCATCGCCTCGCAGGCCAACCTGGCGGTAGACCATGCCCTCAGCCGGCTTGTCCATCACCCCTCCATCCGCGCGCTGCGCCGGGGCCGCGCCGACCGGGTGGAGATCGAAGGCGCGCCGTTCCTAGAGGAGCGCGTCGTCGGCACCTGGCTGGCCCAGACCGCCACCGGCTGCGAGCGTGACCTGGCCGACCGCCGCGACCGCATCCGCAAGTTCGAGGGCCTGCTCGCCAACCGCCCGCGCCTCGAAGCCCTGGCCGTCGCCATCGAGCGCTACCAGGCTGAGCGCCCCAAGCACCTGGCCGCCCTCGCGAGCCACGAGGTGCAGGTGGCCCCGCTGCGCCAGCACGCCGAACAGGTCACGCGCACCCTCAGCCGCCGCCGCGAAGCGCGCGCCCTGCTCGAGCGCCTGCGCGAGTCGGTCGCGGCCTCGTCCACCGAGCCGGGTGATCTGCCGGCCCTGGACCGCCTGCCCTGGCACGACCACCCGGCCCTCGTGGACTTGCGCACCCACCTGGCCGCGCTGCAAACCACGCTCGCCGCCTGGGAGCCAGAGCGGCTGGCGGCGACCCGCCCGGCCGAGCTAGCGCCCAACGCCGCCACCGAGCCGCTGGTTGCGCCCGCCGCCGCTGCGGAGGCGCAGGCCTTTGCGCCCACCCAGCCCACCGCGCCCGAGCCGGAGCCGCGCGTCACCATCGCCACCACCCTGCGCACCGCCGCCGCTGCCCGCCAACGCGCCCAGACCACCAGCGCCCGCCTCACCGATTTGCGCCAAGGCCTGGACGCCCTCAGCCAGGTGGCGCTGGCCTGGTACGCCGGCCGCGCCGAGCGCGACGCGCTGACCCACGAGCACGCCACGCTCACCGAGGCCGAGCTTAGCTTCGCCGGCCGCCGCGCCGCGCTGGAGGCCGAGCAAGCCGCCCTGCAAGCCAAGCTGGCCGAACTGTCCAACTTTGATGTCACCCGCCTGCCCATCGGCGAGGTGCTGCGCGCCTGGGCTCAGAAACTGGTCCAGGCCGAGGCGGGTGGGGGGCTGGGCGACCCGCCGGCCGAGTTTGCCACCCCGCTCGGCCGCGAGCTGTGGGCCGCCGCCGCCGGCCCGGCCCAACTACACCGCCTGACCGCGCTGGCACTGGAGGTGCGCACCAGCCGCCTCGAGTCGGCGCGGCTGGCCGGGCTGGCGCTGCGCCTCTCTGGCCTGATCGAAGGCTTGCAGCCCGAGCTCGCGCCCCAGCCCGCCAGCCCCAACCGCTTGCAATCCGCCGCCAACGCGCTGGGCCGCCCGCGCCGCCGCGCCGCCCACAGCACTGGCCACTGGAAGCACTCGGCCCTGCACAGCCTGGTGGCCTTTGACGCGCGCGGCGGGCTGCACCCGGCCTCCGGCGCGGAGGCGGCCTTCCCTGATTTGGAGCGCCGCCTCGACCGGCTGCGCCAGCGCCCGCCCTGGCTGCCCGGCCTGCTGGGGGCTGAACCGCGCCGCCAACAGGCCCTGGCCCTCTGGCTCCAGCGGCTGCGCGCCGCCGCCGATGACTTTACCAATCGCCGCACCGACCTCGAAGCGGTGGGGCGGCACAAGGCCGGCCGCCTGACCGAGCGGGTAGAGGCCACCCTTGGCCCGCTGCAAACCGCCGTGCTGGCCGCCGCCCAGACCTTTGGCCCGCAGGCCACGGCCCGGCTGGAGGCCGTCCAGAACGAACTCGCTATACTGATCGAGGCCCAGCCCACCGTCGCCGCCCGCCTCGACGTGGTCGAGGACAGCCTGACGCAGTTGGCCGCCGCGCAGACCGGCCACGAAAGCGCTCTGCAAACCGGGCGCGACGCGCTGGGCGAGGCCCGCCGCACGCGCCCCTTCCAAAACTTGTTGCGCCAGGTCGGCCGCCGTTCCGCCGACGATTGGCGCGCCGCCTATCAGGCCGCGCTCGGCCGCCTGGACGATGCCCTGCGCGAACTCGCCACCGCCGTGCTGCAGCTTGACCCGCTGGCTGCCCTCAGCGCCCTCATCACCGACCTGACCGCCGACATGACCCGCTTGGAGCAGAACGCCGAGCAGGTGCGGCTTGACAACCACGGCGTCGAGCGCGACCTGGCGACCGCCCGCGAGCGCTTGCAGGCCCTGGACGACCGCCATAATCAAGAGTTGGATTGGTGGCGCGCCACCCTGGCCGCGCTGCCCGAACGGCTGCGCCTGGCCGAGTTGAGCACCCTCTCGCCCGAGGCGCCCGAGTACGTGCAGGCCATGCTGGCCGCCAGCGCCGCCTGGGGGGCCGAGTTGGAGCGCGAGCAGGCCCACCTGGCCCGCGCCGAAAAGCTCGTCACCGATTGGGTGCAGCGGCTGCGCGCCGCCAACGAGCGCGACACCGACGACCTGCGCCAGATTTATATTGACAACGCCAACGTCATCGGCGTCACCTGCGTGCAGGCCGGGTCGTACCAGTTCTCGCGCCAGTATCGCAACTTTGACTGCGTCATCATTGATGAGGTCAGCAAGGCCACGCCGCCCGAGCTATTGCTGCCCATGCTCAAGGGCGGGCGCGTGGTGCTGGTGGGCGACCACAAGCAGTTGCCGCCCATGATCGGCCCCGAAACCCTCACCGACCTGGCGGCCGAGCTGAACGTGCCCACGGGCGAGTTAGACCACATCGAGCGCTCGCTGTTCAAGGAGTTGTTCGAGGCCGCGCCGCCCGCGCTGCGCGTCATGCTCACCGAGCAGTACCGGATGCACCCGCAGATCATGCAGGCCATCAACCAGTTCTACGCCGGCCAGTTGGTGTGCGGCCTGACCGCGCCCGACCAGCAGCGCGCCCACGGCCTGAGCCTGCCCTGGCTCAAGCCCGATCAGCACCTGCTGTGGATCAACACCCCCAGCGAGGGCAGCTTCGTCGAGCAGCGCGTGGGCACCACCTATATGAACACCGGCGAGCTAGACGCCATCCTGAAGCTGGTGAAGGAGCTAGACGCGGCCTGGGCCTCGCAGGTGGCGGCCGGCCAGCCGCCCAAGGAGGTGGGCGTCATCACCTTCTACGCCGCGCAGGTGCGCGAGCTTAAGCAGCGCCTGGTTGACCGCGCCGGCTCGTTCAAGCATCTGCGGCTGCGCGTCGGCACGGTGGACCGCTTCCAGGGCATGGAGCGGCCCATCATCATCGTCAGCCTGGTACGCAACAACCCCCACGGCCAGGTCGGCTTTGCCCGCAAGCCGGAGCGCGTCAACGTCGCTTTCTCACGCGCCCAAGAACTGCTGGTGATCGTCGGCTCGCGCGAGTTGTTCTGTGAGCGCGCCAAAGACGGCCCCGCCACCACCATCTACAGCCGTGTGGCCGAAGTCGTGCAGGCCGCCGGTGGTCTGCGCCGGACCGGTGATGTTCCCAACCGCTAGCAGCGTTGACCCGCGCCTGGCCGAGGCCGCCGCCGCTGTCGAGGCCGCCAGCCTGGCCCAGCGCGTGCTGGCCGCCCGCGTCTTTCGGCTGCCCTATGCCCGGCTGAAGGTGCGCGCCGCCGTCCAGGCCCCGCGCCGCTTCAACATCCTGGAGGAGTTTGTGCTGCGCGCCGCCGCCGAGCTCACGCCGCCGCCCACGCCCGCCGAGTTGGCCGCGCTGCTCGGGCTGGACGCGCTGTTTGTGGACAGCACTCTGCGCCAGCTTGAAACGCTGCAAGCGGTCGCCAAGGGTGGGGGGCCGGCGGCCGTCAAGTTGACCCCGCAGGGCCGCCAGTTCCTCACCCAGGGCCGGGCCCTCCAGCCGCCCGAGCACAAGGCCCTCAGCTTCATCTATCGCGGCGGCGTGGAAGACCTGCGCCTGTGGGCCGCGCCCGCCGCCGTCGAAGGCGACCTGCCGGTGCTGCCCGGCCTGACCGCCGGGGCCCGCGAGCAGTTCGTGGCCCAGGCTCAGGCCGCGCTCAAGCTGCCGCGCGTGCTGGCCGCCGCCGAGGCCGCCGGCCTCAAGCTGCACGTCCCGGCCGAGGGCCGCCTGCTCACCGCCGTGGATCAGGTCGCCGTCGAAGACTCTAGCTTCGCCGCCGTGGGCGTGCTGCTGGTGCAGGATGTGCTGGGCGGCCAGGTCAGCGTGCGCGCGCTCGACCTCGCCAGCCAGGCCGCCGACGCGCCGCTGCAAGCCGCCCTCGACCAGTGGCTCAAGGCCGGGCGCATTCAGTGGACCGATTTTCTGCCGCCCGAGGCCGAAGCCAACGGCGACAGCGAACCGATCCCTGCGCCCGCCGCCGCGCTGGACGAGGCGCCCGACTACGCCGAGCGCTATCGCCAGAGCGCGCTGGCCCAGGCCCCCGGCGGCCAGGCGCCCGCGCTGGAAGTGGAGCTATTGCGCGCCGGCAGCGGCCCGGCCCGCGCCCAGCAGTTGTTGGCGAAGACCACCCACTCGGCCCTGCTGCTCGCCCCGCGCCTCACGCCGCAGACCGCCGGCGAGGGACTGCGCGCCGACCTGCAAGCGCTGGCCGCGCGCGGCGTGCTCACCGTGGTCGGCTGGGGCACGGCCGATGAGCGCGAGCAGGAGCCGGTCGCCCCCGCGCCCGGCGTGGTGGAGGCCTTGCAGCGCCTGCTGACGCCCGAGGGCTTGCCCGGTGTCGCAGTCTGGTGGGTGGGCAGTTTGTATGGGCAGGATGTGGTGCTCGATGGCCGCGTGCTGGTCTCCAGCGTGCCCGGCCCGGCCCCGTCTACCAAAGCCGCCGCTGCGCCGCCGGTTTCCACCTACGTCATCACCGCGCCCGATCTGGTGACGGCCGCGCTCGACGACCTGGAGCCGTCCTTCGCTCGCGCCGCGCGCCTGGCCTGGCACGCCGCCGCCCGCTCGCCCGCCCAGGCCCGCCAGGCGCTCGGCCGCTGCTGCCTCACCTGGGTCGCCGTCCGCCGCCCCGGCGAAGCGCTCTCGCACGTGCTCAAGCTGGCCGCACAGGTGGCCGAGGAAGAGCCGGAGGCCATGCTCGTGGCCTGGGAGCTGCTGGCCGCGACCCTCCTCCCGCTCGCCCGCCGCGCCGCCGCCGACCCGGCCAGCCTGGCCAACCTCGGCCTGGCCGACGCCCTGCGCCGCGCCGTACCCGAATTTCTCGACTGGTCGGACTCGGTGCTCGCCCCCGGCAGTTCCGGCCAGACGCCCTACGTCGCCGCCCTGCACGCGCTGCTGGGCCAGGCCGGCTTTGACGCCGCCGCCCTGCCCGCCCTGCTGGCCGACGTGCTGGCCCGCTGGCAGTCGGCCAACCCGCCCGGCGCGCTGACCGCCTTCTCCGACGCCTTCACCGTCGCCGCCGAGGCCGACCCGCGCCGCGACCGCTTGACCAAGAAGCGCCGCTATTAGTCCGTGGGCGAATACCCTACCATGCCGACCTTCTCGTCACGCGCCACTACGCTGGCCCGCAGTGGCAGCCCGGCCTTCCGCTGGAAGCGAAGTCCGGCTGGCGCACTCATTGCAATTTAGGAAATGACTCTGGCGCAGCCGCCTATCCCCATATACCCATTCGTGTAATTTGTGGCCAAAGGTTTTCCGCCGCCCATGCCCATCCCAACCTCCCAGATTGAGTCCGGCCTCACCCCTCCCATCCTCATCTCTGGCGAGCCGCCGCAGACCTTCGCGCTGCCCGAGCGCCTGGCGCACTATGCCGTCCCGGCCCTCAGCCTGGCCCTTATCGATCAGGGCGAAGTCGCCTGGGTCAAGGCCTACGGCGTCCGTGCCACCGGCGACCCGCTGGCCGCCAC
>Ga0163153_10001122_pt1 | contig 43448 bp, 49 predicted proteins | sample OliLakLV19MP6IB1_FD_148629 | JGI IMG/M metagenome (GOLD analysis project Ga0163153, IMG submission 148629) | Freshwater microbial mat bacterial communities from Lake Vanda, McMurdo Dry Valleys, Antarctica - Oligotrophic Lake LV.19.MP6.IB-1 | ecosystem: Environmental > Aquatic > Freshwater >... | reverse complement strand
CCAGCGGCGTGCTTGCGCCGCGGGATCCATGAACGCGCGCCCCCCGGGGGCGTCGGAATGGACCCGGCGCTCGGAACGCGGCAGCCTGCCACTGATCCGCTTCATGGCGTGGCTGTCGTGTGTGGCGGGAAGGACACCCACGCGCCTGATCGTGCGCGGCTGCGCGGCCTACTTCGTGGTCTTCGGCGGGGCGGCGCGGCGCGGCGCGCGTGACTTCCTCGCGCGCGCCCTCGGGCGCGCGCCCACGCTCGGCGATTTCTACCAGCTCTTCTTCCACTTCGCCGCCGCACTCCACGACCGCGTCTATTTCCTGCGTGGGCGCTACGACATCTTCCACGTCGAGGTCCACGGCAGCGACCACTTCGGCGGCACCGACGGCGCATTGCTGATGGGTGCGCACCTCGGCAGCTTCGAGGCGCTGCGCGCCGCGGGCCGTGCACACGCGCATCGCCGCGTGGTGATGGCGATGTTCGAGGAGAACGCGCGCAAGATCAACGGCGTGTTGCTGGCGGTCGCCCCCGACGCGCTGCACGATATCGTGGGACTGGGGCGCGTGCAGTCGATGCTCGAGCTCAGCGACCGGCTGGAACAGGGCGCGCTCGTGGGTGTGCTGGCCGACCGCACGCTGGGCGAGGAGCCGGTGATCATGGTCGACTTCCTCGGCAAGCCCGCGCCCTTCCCCACCGGGCCGATGCGCATGGCCGCCGCGCTGCGCCGCCCGGTGCTGTTCATGGCCGGCCTCTACCGCGGCGGCAACCACTACGAGATGTTTTTCGAGCCGCTCGCCGATTTCAGCAACCTCGAGGGCATGGACCGCGCGCAACGCACGGCCCGTGTGGATGCCGCGGTTCGCGCCTACGCCGCCCGCCTGGAACACTACGCCCGCCTGTCGCCCTACGACTGGTTCAATTTCCACGACTTCTGGGCGGCGCGTCCATGAAGCGATTGCTGCTGCTGGCCGCCTTCGCCGCGGCGCAGGCCCCGGCCGCCGACTGGAACATCCCGACGCTTTTTGCCGAGCTCGCGCGCGCGCGTCCGGAACGCGCCGCGTTTGTCGAGAAGAAATACATCTCCATCCTCGACCGCCCGGTGGAATCGTCGGGCGAGCTCGCCTTCACCCCGCCCGACCGCATGGAGAAGGTCACCCTCAAGCCGAAGCCCGAGCGCGTGACGGTCGACCGTGAAACCGTCACCCTCGAGCGCAACGGCAAACGCCAGTCGTTGCGCCTGCGCGAAAATCCGGCGGTCGCCGTGCTGGTGGAAAGTGTGCGCGGGACCCTCGCGGGCGACCTCGCCGCGCTCTCGCGCACCTACTCGATTGCTCTTGCGGGCGATCGCGCCGCCTGGCGCATCACGTTGCGCCCGCTCGACCCCAGCCTCGGCACGCTGGTCGAACGCGTCGAGGTGGCGGGCGCGCAAGCGCGCGTGGGCATCGTGGAGATCTTCCAGGCGGACGGCGACCGCTCGGTGATGGCGCTTTCGCCGCTCGCGCGCTGATGGCCGCGCGCGCGCCGGCCATCGTCCTGTGGCTGCTGCTGCTCGCGCTGTGTGGCGTGCAGATCGCCAATTCGCGCTTCGTCGCCGACCTCTCCTCCTTCCTGCCGGCCGCGCCCACCGAGCAGCAACGCCTGCTGGTCGACCAGCTTCGCGACGGCGCCATCTCGCGCGTGATGCTGGTGGGAATCTCCGGTGGCGATGCGGGCGCGCGCGCCGACACCTCGCGGGCGCTCGCCGCGCGCCTGCGCCAGGACCCGCGCTTCGCCTCGGTGGCGAACGGCGCGCCGGGCGATTTCGGTCGCGAACGCGACATCGTGCTGGCGCAGCGCTACGTGTTGAGCCCGAACGTCACCCCGCAGCGCTTCGAGGTCGAGGGGCTGCGCGCGGCGATCGCGGAAACCCTCGACCTGCTCGCCTCGCCCGCGGGGCTGGTGCTCAAGTCGCTTGTGGCGCGTGACCCCACGGGCGAAACCCTCGCGGTCGCCGAAGCCTTGCGCCGAGCGGAAAATCCCAACGCGGTCGAGGGCGTGTGGGCCACGCCCGACGGCAGCGAAGCAGTGCTGGTGATGCGCACACGCGCCGCCGGGTCCGATACCGAAGCGCAGGCTGCCGCGTGGGCCGCACTCGAGGCCACCTACCGCGAGCTCGCCGCGGGCAAGGCGCTCACCCTGGTGGTCACGGGTCCGGGCGTGTTTTCGGCCAAGGCGCGCGCGATGATCGAACACGACGTGCAAAGGCTTGCGCTGGTGAGCCTGGCCATCGTTGTCACCGTGCTGCTGCTGGTCTACCGCTCCGCCCTGGCCATCGCCCTGGGGCTGCTGCCCGTGCTCTCCGGGGGCATCGTCGGCATCGCCGCGGTCTCGCTCGGCTTCGGTGTCGTGCACGGCATCACGCTGGGCTTCGGGACCACCCTGATCGGAGAGGCGGTCGACTATTCGATCTACCTCTTCGTGCAGTCGGAACACGCCGGTGACGAAAACTGGGTGAAGCGCTTCTGGCCCACCATCCGCCTCGGCGTGCTCACTTCCATCGCGGGTTTCTCGGCCCTGGTGTTTTCCGGCTTGCCGGGCCTGGCGCAGCTGGGCGTGTATTCGATCACCGGCCTCGTGGTGGCGGCGGCGGTGACGCGCTTCGTGCTGCCACAACTGCTGCCGGCGGGTTTCCGCGTTCGCGATGTCTCGGGCCTGGGCCGGGTGCTGGTGCGTGTCGCGGCCACCGCCGCGCGCGCGCGCTGGATCGTGCCGGCGCTGGCGGCCGCGGCGATTGTGGTGCTGGCCACCCACCGCGCCACGTTATGGGAGCCGCAGATTTCGGCGCTCAATCCGATTGTCGACAGCGACCGCCAGGCCGATGTGCGCCTGCGCGCATCGCTGGGCGCATCCGATGCGCGCCACATGATTGCGGTGCATGGCGCAACGGTGGAAGAATCCCTCGCCGCGGCGGAGAAGGTCACGGCCACGCTCGACGGGTTGGTGGGCGCCGGGCGCCTTGCGGGCTACGAATCGCCGTCGCGTTACCTGCCCAGCCAGGCCACGCAGCAGGCGCGGCGCGAAAGCCTGCCCGGGGCGGCGGTGCTGCGCGAGCGCCTGCGTCAGGCGCTGGCCGGCTCCCCGCTGCGGGCCGAGCGGCTGGAACCCTTCATCACCGATGTCGAGGCCGCGCGCTCGTCACCACCGCTCACGCGCGAATCCCTCGCCGGCACCGCCTTCGAGCAGGCGATCGAGGGCATGTTGTTTCGCGACCCGCAGGGGCGGTGGACCGCGATGATCGGGCTGCGACCGGACGCGGGATCACGCATCGACCTGCCCGCGGTCGCCGGGGCGATCGCCGCGGCCGGGGTCGGCAGCGCCGTGCTGATCGACCTCAAGGCGGAGATCGACAACCTGTATTCGGGCTACTTCGAACGCGCCCTGGCGATGTCGGCGGCCGGCCTGGGCGTGATCGTGCTGCTGCTGGCCGGGGCCCTGCGCTCGCCCGCCCGCGTGCTGCGCGTGATGGCCCCGCTGGTGGCCGGCGTGCTGGTGGTGGCCGCGTGGCATGCGCTGGCCGGCACGCGGCTGTCGCTGCTGCACCTGATCGCCTTGCTGCTGGTGATTGCGATCGGATCGAACTACGCACTTTTCTTCGACCGCGCGGCGACGGTGCAAGACCACAACGCTGCGCGCACCCTCGCTTCCCTCGCGCTCGCCAACTTCACCACCGTCGCGAGCTTCGGCGCGCTTTCGCTCTCCTCCATCCCGGTGCTGCACGCCATCGGCTCCACCGTGGCCGTGGGCGCCTTCATCACCCTGGCCTTCGCGGCGATGCTTTCGGGCGCTGGGATACAATTTGCGCACGGACACAACCAGAATGCGCACGATCCTCCAGACGGCAGGTAAGCCAGGCCGCCCCGCGCTGTTGCTGGCCCTGCTGTCGGGCAGCTACAGCGACCCCGAAGACTTCGTGAGCGCGGGCTTCCCCGCGGCCGTGAAGCAACACGGAATGGACGCCGACGTATTGATGGTGGGCACGCGCGCGGCGTGGTTCGCGGACGGCTCGATCGTGCGCCGCATCCGCGAATCGGTTGTCGCCCCGGCGAAGGCGCGCGGCAACACCAGCATCTGGCTGGCGGGCATCTCCCTCGGCGGCCTGGCCGCCCTCTCCTACGCGGCGCGCCACGAGGACGACCTGTCCGGAATCCTGCTGATCTCGCCCTACCCGGCCACGCGCGACGTGTTGCGTGAGGTCGACGCGGCCGGCGGCCTGGCGCTCTGGAAACCCGAGATCCCGCCCGAGGGCGACCTCGAACGCGAGGCCTGGTTGTGGCTCGCCACCGCCGCGCGGGGACACGCGCCCGTGTATTGCTACTACACATCCGGCGATCGCTTCGCCACCGGCCAGCGGCGCATGGCCGGCGCCATCGATCCGGGCCACGTGCGCGAGATGCCCGGCGGCCACGACTGGACGGCGTGGACCGCGCTGTGGGGACAATTCCTCACCGACCACAAGGCGGCGCTGCAATGATCGCGGTTGCGCAAGCCGCCCCGCCGGCGCGCTGGCGTCCGACGCCGATGGTCACCGGCTCCATCGCGCTGCATGGCGCCGCATTCGCGGGCGCGATGATGGGCCCGCAGGAATGGGTGTGGTGGGCGTTGTGCGCGGTTGCGGGCAACCAGGGCGTGCTCACCGCCCTGGGCATGTGGCCGCGCAGCACGCTGCTGGGGCCCAACATCACGCGCCTGCCGGCGGCCAGCGCCGCGCGCGGAGAAATTGCCCTCACCTTCGATGACGGCCCCGATCCGGAGCTGACACCCAGGGTGCTCGACATACTGGATGCGTACGGCGAGCGCGCGACGTTTTTCTGCATCGCGGAAAGCGCGCGCCGCCATCCGGAACTGTGCCGCGAGGTCGTGCGCCGCGGGCACCTGGTCGAGAACCATTCGGCCGGCCATCGCGCCACCTTCGCGATGCTTGGGCTCGGCGGCATCCGGCGCGAGATCGTGCGGGCGCAGCACATGCTGGGCGAGATCGCCGGGCGCAGCCCGCGCTTCTTCCGCCCGCCCGCGGGGCTGCGCAACCCGCTGCTCGACCCCGTGCTGCATGGCCTGGGGCTGCGGCTCGTGAGCTGGACGCGCCGCGGCTACGACACGCAACGCGGCGACGAAGCGGGCGTGGCCAGGCGCCTGCTGCGGGGCCTGGACGCCGGCGACATCCTGCTGCTGCACGATGGCCATTCGGCACGCACCCGGGACGGCGTGCCGGTGGTGCTGCTGGTGCTTCCGCGCCTGATCGAGGCGGCCCACGCCCGGGGGCTGCGCTGCGTCACGCTCGACCAAGCCCTCGATCCGTGAGCGAAACGTTCTTCCGCGCCCTCGCGAAGGATGCGGCGGCGCTGTATCCCGCGCGCGACCGGTTCGCGCGCCACTTCGCCGCCGGCAAGCTCCGGGGCGACCCGGCCTTCGCGCACCTGCTGCGCGCGCAGCTCATACGCCCCGGGGCGCGTGTGCTTGACCTGGGCTGCGGGCAGGGCGTGCTGGCGGCGCTGCTGCGCGCCGCGCGCGAACGCCATGCGCGTGGCCAATGGGATCGCGAATGGCCCGAGCCGCCGGCGATCAGCCGCTACCTCGGCATCGAGCTCATGGCCGGCGACGTCGAGCGAGCGCGCCATGCAGCCGGCGGCGGCGGCCAGGTGGCCTTCGTGCAAGGCGATATCCGCACCATCGAGTTCGGCCATATGGACACGGTGGTGATCCTCGACGTGCTCCACTACGTGGGCTACGAGGAGCAGCAGGAAGTCCTGGAGCGAGTTCGCGCGGCGCTTTCCGGCGGCGGCGTGCTGCTGATGCGCGTGGGCGACGAGTCGAGCTCGCTGCGCTTCCGCTACACCGTCTTGGTCGACCGGCTGGCGATGGCGCTGCGCGGCCATCGCCTTGCGCGCCTGTATTGCAGGCCGCTGGTGCGCTGGATCAACAGCCTCGAGGCGCTTGGCTTCGAGGTGGCCTCCACGCCGATGAGCACGGGCACGCCGTTCGCCAACGTGCTGCTTGTCGCGCGGTATCATCCGAACGGATAAAAACACGATGCACCCCGTAATCCTCTCGGCTTACACGATGGCCAGCTGCCTGGGCCGCGGGCTCGGGCCCACCCGGGCCGCGATGCGCGACGGCGCGAGCCGCCTCATCCCGTGCCGGTTCGAGACCGTGGATCTCGAAACCTACGTAGGCGAAATCGAAGGCGTGGATGCACAGGTGCTCCCCGCCGGGCTTCGGCACTTCGATTGCCGCAACAACCGCGCCGCCGAGGTGGGCCTCATGCAGGACGGGTTCGTCGAAGCGGTGGAAGGCGCCCGGCGGCGCCACGGCGCAGCGCGCATCGGTGTTTTCATGGGCACCAGCACCGCCGGCATCCTGCAGACCGAGCTCGCCTACCGCCGCCGCGCCGCCGATGGCTCCCTGCCCGCGGATTTCGACTACGCACACACCCACAGCACGTTTTCGGTGGGCGACTACGTGCGCACGCGCCTCGGGCTGGCGGGGCCGGGCGTGGTGGTCTCGACGGCCTGTTCGTCGAGCGCCAAGGTGTTTGCCAACGCCGCGCGCTTCCTCGACGCCGGGCTGATCGATGCCGCGGTGGTGGGTGGCGTGGACACGTTGTGCCTGACGACACTCTACGGCTTCAACTCGCTCCAACTGCTTTCCACACAACCGTGCCGTCCCTATGACGAGCAGCGCGACGGCATCTCGATCGGCGAGGCCGCGGCGTTTTTCCTTCTGGAACGCGTGGGGGATGGCGCATCGCCCCAATCGCTGGCGCTGCTCGGGGTGGGCGAATCGTGCGACGCCTACCACATGTCTTCGCCGCACCCCGAAGGCCTCGGCGCGCGCATCGCGATGGAAGCCGCACTCGCCGCCGCCGCAATGGGCGCCCGCGGGATCGACTACGTGAACCTCCATGGAACCGGTACACCCAGCAACGACGCGGCGGAAGATCGCGCGGTGTCGGGGCTTTTCGGCCACGACGTCCTGGTGAATTCCACCAAGGGAATGACCGGGCATGCTTTGGGCGCGGCCGGCGCGGCCGAGGCGGTGATTTCCGTGCTTGCCCTGGCGGAAGGCTGGGTGCCCGCCAGCCCCGGCACACGCACCATCGATCCCGCGCTGAAAGCGCGCTACGAGGTCGCGGGCGGCCCGCGCGCGCTGCGCCGCGTGATGAGCAACTCGTTTGGCTTCGGCGGCTCCAACTGCAGCCTGGTGTTCGGGCGCCTGGGCACCGCGCCATGAGCCTCGCCGCCCGCATCGAAGGTGTCGGGCTCGTGGGGCCCGGCCTCGCGGGATGGGCGGCGTCACGCGCCGTGCTCGCCGGTCGCGAGGCGCTGGTGCCCCGGCCGACGGTGATCCCTTCTTCCGACATGTTGCCCGCGGCGGAACGGCGGCGGGCCGGCAAGTGTGTGCGCCTGGCGCTCGGCGCCGGGCTCGAGGCCGCGGCTCAATCGGGGCGCTCGGCACGCGACCTGGTTTCGATCTTCGCTTCGTCGAGCGGCGACGGCGAAAACCTGCACGCCATCTGCGAGGTGCTGGCCTCCGACGATCGCATGATCTCGCCCACGCGATTCCACAATTCGGTCCACAACGCACCGGCGGGCTACTGGGGCATCGCAACCGGCTCGATGCATGCGGCCGACAGCATCGCCGCGCTCGACGCGAGTTTTTCCGCGGGGCTGCTCGAGGCCATGACGCGCCTGGCGCAGCTTCCCTCGCAGCCGGTGGTGCTGGTTGCCTACGACTCGCCCTATCCGCAGCCCCTGCACGCCCGGCGGCCGATGCCCGATTCGCTCGCCTGCGCGCTGGTGATGTGCGCGGGCAGCGACGCCCGCGGCGCAACCCTGGTGGTGGAGACCACCACCGATCCGTTCGAACCGATGCACGATGCACAGCTCGAAGCGCTGCGCACGGGCATACCGTCGGCGCGCGGCCTGCCGCTGCTCGCACTTGTCGCCGCACACCGCGCGGGCCGTGTGGTGCTTGAATACCTGCCGGGCCTGTCGCTTGCGGTGGAGCTGCGCCCGTGAGCACGCGCCTGGGCCGGGATTGGCTGCTCGCCAACCTGCCGCACCAGGGCGCGATGAACCTGCTCGCCGAAGTTGTTGAATGGGACGAGAGCCGCCTGCGCGCCCGCGCCGACAACCATCACCGCACGGATCACCCGCTGAGGCGCGCGGGCTCGCTGCCCGTCACCGCCGGCATCGAATACGGCGCGCAGGCCGCGGCCGCACACGGCGCGCTTGCGTCGCGCGCCGCGTCGGGCGGCGGCATGATCGCCGCGGTGCGCGCGGTGAAGCTCCACGTGGCGCGCCTCGACGACATCGCCGGGGACCTGGAGGTTCGCGCCGAGCAGCTGGGCAGCGGCGCGGCGGGCGTGTTGTATCGATTCGAGGTTGCGGGCACAACCGGCCTGCTGGTCGAGGGGCGCGTCACCGTCGCCTTCACGCGATGAGCCGGCGGGCGCTGGTCACCGGCGGCAGCGGCGCCATCGGTACGGCCATCTGCCGCGCGCTCGCCGCGCAGGGCTGTGAGGTGATCGTGCACGCCAACCGAAACCTGGAAGCGGCGCGCGCGCTTGCGAGCGAACTGCCCGGCGCGCGCGCCATCGCGTTCGACGTGACCGACGCGCAGGCCACGCGCGCCGCGCTGGAGGACCTGTGCGAGGAAAGGGCGGTCCAGGTGCTGGTGAACAATGCCGGCATCCACGACGACGCCGCCTTCCCCGGGATGCGGCGTGAACAATGGAGCCGCGTGCTCGACGTGTCACTGAACGGATTTTTCAACGTGACGCAGCCGCTGACGCTTCCGATGATCCGCACGCGATGGGGGCGCATCATCAGCATCACCTCGGTGGCGGCCGACCTCGGCAACCGCGGCCAGGCCAACTATGCCGCGGCGAAAGGCGCGCTCTACGCGGCGTCGCGCTGCCTGGCCCGCGAGCTGGGCAGCCGGGGCGTCACCGTGAACTGCGTTTCGCCCGGGCTGATCGACACGCCGATGAGCGCCGGCGCCTTCGATCCCGCGATGATCGCGCGTTTGATCCCGCTGCAGCGCATGGGCACCGCGCAGGACGTGGCCGCCGCCGTGGCCTACCTTGCCGGCGACCAGGGCGCCTACGTGACCGGGCAGGTGATCCCCGTCAACGGAGGCATGGCGTGAAGCCGGGGGTGCACGAGCTGGAGGAGAAGGCCGGAATTACGCTGCGCTCACTGGCCAAAGCCGGAAACACAGAGAAAATCAAAGGCAAATATCGTCGTGCCCTTCTGAAATCGGGGTAACCACGAAACACTGAAATTGGATGAATCATTGGCGTGGCAGGCTGAGGCTCGGTTCCTCAGGTTCTTGCCGGCGCGGGTCGAAGTGGGCGCGCTGCCCCGATCCAGCAGACCATTTCTTCGTTTTTCTCTGTGGCCCTGGGGTTTCCTCTGTGCCTCTGTGTTTCCGGCTTTGGTCGGCGAGCGCAGCGTATTCCCGACTTTACCCGCGCGTGCAAACAACGCCTAGCGCCGGCGAAGAATCCGCCGCGAGAGCAGCAGCGGCACTCGGACAACCGACTCGCCCAGCAAACGCGCGTGCATCCACGTGAGCAGCACGTTATCCCGCAGGTAGTTGAAATGCGAGACCCCGCCCTCGTCGGCGCGCAGGTAGCGCACGGGTGCATCGATGTTCACCGGCCTCAGGCCCCGCCACACCAGGCGCACCGCGGCTTCCGGATCGAAGTCGAAGCGCCGCATCCACGGCTGCGCCCGCATCACTGCGGCCAGGTCCGCGATCGGATACACGCGAAAGCCGTAGAGCGAATCCCCGATCCCGGCGCCGGCGGTTTCGAGATGGGCCCACATGTTCGAAAGCTTGCGCCCCTGCACACGCAGCTGCGGCGCGCCGGAATCGAAGACCGGCTTGCCGAGCACCAGGGCCGCGGGCGCGGCCTGCGATGCCTGCATGAATCGCGGGATCAACATGGCCGGGTGCTGGCCATCCGAATCCATGGTGAGCGCGTGGGTGTATCCCTCCTTCGCGGCGGCCTCGATGCCGTGCAGCACGGCGGCGCCCTTGCCCATGTTGCGGGCCAGCACCAGCACCCGCAGCGCGGGTTCTTCCGCGGCGAGTTTCTCCAGGCCCTGCGCAGTCCCGTCGGTGCTGCCGTCGACCACCACCCACACCGGGTTCCAGTGCGCGAGCGCGCCGCGCACGGTTTCGTACACCTTCGCGCCGGGGTTGTAGCTCGGGATCAGCACCAGGTGCGTGCGGGAAAGCTCAGCCACGGATTCGATGGGCATCCTGCACCGCGGCGACCGCGCAATCCGGGACGACCTGCGCGGCGTTGCGCGAGGCAAGCTCGCGCGAAAAATAGCGTTCGAGCTCGACAGTGAACGCCCGCACGTCGCGCGGCGGATCGAAGCGCCGCCCGAGGCGCGCGCGATAAACCAGCGGCAGGTCCGGGCGCGCGGCGATGCTCCAGCCCTTGCCGAGGAAACCGGAATTGGCCTCGATGATCACCACCTGCACCGGGACGTTGCAGCGGCGCGCCAGGGCGCCCACCGCCTCCGTGAAGGGGCCGACCGGTTGGGCGACCGAGCGCGTGCCTTCCGGGAAAAGCAGCAGCTGGCCTCCGGCGCACAGTTCCTCGCGCGACCGGGCCACCAGGCGCACCAGCGAATCGTTGCGCACATAACGCGCCAGCCGCGCGGCCGGGCCGAGCAGGAAATTGGTGAGCAACGCGCCCTTCATCACACACACGGCATTGGGCAGGCGCGACACCAGCAGCACCGCATCGAGCAGGCACGGGTGGTTGGGCGCGATGATCAGCGGGCCCACGTCGCGCAGCGTGTCCAGCTCCTCGAGGTCCAGACGCCAGGCGCCCAGCGCCTCCATCACCGCGAGATAGGCACGGAAGCCCCACATCGCCCCCACACGCCCCACGCGCCGGGCGGTCGCGGCCGGCAGCAGGACGTTGAGCAGCAGCGCCACCAGCGCCCAGGTGAAACACTCGATCGCAAGCAGCAGCGCACCCAGCAGCAGGATTGTGTAGTCCCAGGCCGCCTTGGCGAAGAAGCGGGCCGCCATCATCGCTGCAGGTCCCCGAACGGGTTCACCGTCACGCGCTGCGAGGACTCCTTGAAGATCCACGAGATGCCGATGCCCGCGGCGACGTAGCGCTTCGAGGTGACGAGCGGGCTGTCCTCGAAGGCGGCGCCACCAAGCGTGTCGTAGCGCGCGAAGCCGCCGACCCAGAAATTGTCGAAGCGTTTCGAAACCGCAACCAGCAGCTGCACGCCGGCGAATCCCGCGCCCGGCGCGTCGTAGGCGGGACGGTCGGCGCGCGCGAACTGCGCCGGCACCGCATAGAAGTGGCGGTTATAGCGCCCGTCGGTGAACACCGGCCCCGCCAGCAGGCCGAGGTTCCAGCCCCTGAAGCCGAGGGGGTCGTGCACATCCACGTTGGCGTGCGGGAAGAACTGCCCGCCGATAAAGCGCGAGCGCGATTCCACGGTGAAGGCGGCGCGCACCGGAAGGCGCAGGTCGAGCTTCATGCGCCGGTCGCCGGAGCGCCACAACGTGAGGTCGAGCGAGGGGCCGAGCTCCACCGAGGGCTTGAGGTCCGGCATGCCCTCGCGCGCCCGGTTGTCCGAGCTATCCACCGGCAACGAGGCGCCGACGCTGAGGTTGAGGTCCGCGAAATCGTTCCTGAAGAAGACGCCGCGCATGCCGTGGCGATCGGCCTTGAAGAAGTCGCCCCGGTATACGAGGTAGGGAGCCGGCAGCCCGTAGGTGCGGCCCTGCGAGGAGCCGCGGTAATCGGGGAACCGCACCGCCGCCACGCCCAGGCCGGCTTCCCACAGCGGTTCGTCGCGCGCCACGCAAGTGGTGGAGGCAAACAGGGCGGCGGCCAGGCCCGGCAGCAGGCAGGTGAGCCTCATCCGCGCAGCACCTTGATTTCGGAATCGTCGGCGATGTTGAAGGCGCGCCTGCGCCACGCGCCCAGGGAGCGGCGCAGGTCTCCCAGCGAGGTGAAGTAATACATCAGCCTGAAGAGGTACAGGCCGCGGCGGATCGGGGTCTGCCTGAAGAGGTCCCCGGCCAGCACCGAGATCACCGCGGCGCGGATGCCGAATTCCTCCCGCGGCTGCATGAACATGTCGCGCAGGTTGGGATTGGTGACCCGGTAGATGAACCACGAGAACTCGCGCGGGCCGCGGCGCAGCGCCCAGTCGAAGCGGGCGCGCGCGCTGCTTTCCGCGTTGCGATCGCCACGCAGCCGGGCATCCACGACCTGCGCGCCTTCGAACGAGCTGTTCATCGCCAGCATCACTCCCGAGGAGAACATCGGATCGACAAACGCAAATGCGTCGCCCACCATGATGTGGTTGTGGCCCTGGCAGCTGCTGCTGTCGTAGGTGTAGTTGCCGGTGGCGGTGGGTTCTTCCACCAGCTGCGCGTCCTTCAGGCGATCGGCCAGCTCCGGCGACAGGTTGAGCGTATCCATGAGGAATTCGCGCACCGGCTTGTTGCGCGACTTCATGTAATACGGCCACGCCACCGCGCCCACGCTGGTGATGCCGTCCTTGAGCGGGATGAACCAGTACCAGCCGTGTTCGAACCACGTGATGATGATGTTGCCTTCGGTATCGCCGGTGTCGCGCCGCGCGTTGCGGAAGTGCCCGAAGATCGCCGCGCTCTGGTGGCGCGGGTTGCGCCGCTTGACCTTGAGCCGGTTGCCGAGGAAGGTGTCGCGCCCCGTGGCGTCGACGATGAAGCGCGTGTCCCAGGAGTGTTCCGCGCCGCTTTCGTCGGTGGCGGTGACGCGCGGCGTGCCGCCGCCTTGCGCGAGATCGACTTCGCGCACGCGCACCTTTTCGCGCGTCTCGGCGCCCGCGCGGGCGGCGCCGCGGAAGAGGATCTCGTCGAATTCCGAGCGGCGCACCTGCCAGGCCGACTTGAGCGACTTGTCCACCGCGTCGGCGAAGCGGAAGCCCGCGAGGTGCTGGTGCCAGGGGGAAACGAAGGTTGCGCCGAGCTTGAGCATGCCGATCGCTTCGACTTCCTTCGCGACGCCGAGTTTCTCGAGCAGGGGAATGTTGGCGGGCAGCAGGGATTCACCGATGTGGAAGCGCGGGTGCGATTCTTTTTCCAGCAACACGACCTTGTGGCCCTTGCGGGCCAGCAGCGTCGCGGCGGTGGAGCCCGCCGGGCCACCCCCGATCACCACGACGTCACACTCCTGATGCACGCAGCGCTCTCCTATGCGGGTGGCCGCAACATTGTAATGTAGAATCCTTCGCGTGCCCGACAAGAATCACCTCGGCAGGATGGATCCGCGGGCCCCGATCACGGTGCTGCCCCAATACTGGTCCGATGAGCCCAGCCGCCGCCGTTACCTCGACCACCTGTTCGATGGCACCGCGGGCGATTACGACTTCGTTGAACGCCTGCTGGGCTTCGGCAGCGGCCCCTGGCATCGCCGTCAGGCCCTGCAGCAAGCGGGCCTGGTACGTGGCCAGCACGTGCTGGACATCGCCACCGGCACGGGGCTCGTCGCGCGCGAGGCGCTCGCCCTCACCGGCCCCGAAGGCCGCGTGGTGGGCCTGGACCCCAGCGCCGGCATGCTGCAGCAGGCCGGCAGCCTGCAGATCCCGCTGATTCGCGCGCTCGGGGAAAAACTTCCCTGCGCCGACGCCTCGTTCGATTTCGTCAGCATGGGTTACGCGCTGCGCCATGTGGCCGACCTGCGCGGGCTCTTCGCCGAGATGCGCCGCGTGCTCCGGCCCGGCGGCACCGCGTGTGTGCTGGAAATCACCAAGCCCCGCAGCGCGTTTGTCTCGATCCCGCTGCGCATGTTCATGACCGGCGTGGTGCCCGCGGTCTCACGCGTGCTGCGCCGCAACTCCAGCGGCGGCGACCTGATGAAGTTCTACTGGGACACGATCGACGCCTGCGTGCCGCCGGAAAAGGTCATCGAGGCGCTGCGCGACGCGGGCTTTGCATCGGTTGATCGGCGCATCGCGCTTGGCATGTTCTCCGACTACGTCGCGCGCAAGTGACATGGCAATCGTGATCGATCGCATCGACCACATCGTGCTCACCGTGCACGACATCGATCGCACGCTCGATTTCTACGCGCGCGTCCTGGGCATGGAAAAGATCACGTTCGCGGGCGGGCGCCGTGGCCTGGCCTTCGGCGGCCAGAAGCTCAACCTCCACCAGGCCGGCCGCGAGTTCGAACCCAGGGCGCTCGCGCCCACTCCCGGCGCCATCGATCTGTGTTTCATCGCCGCCTCGCCCCTTGCCGAGGTGATCGAGGCGCTCAAGGCCGCGGGCGTGGTGATCATCGAAGGCCCGGTGGCGAAAACCGGCGCGTTGGGCGCAATGCAGTCGGTTTACTTTCGCGATCCCGACGGCAACCTGATAGAAGTCTCCAACTACGACGCGCCGGGGCACTGAGGCGCGGGGTTTGACGGCGCGCGCAGACCGCGCATCGGCAATAGAGTCAACCGTGTCGGCGGCGCACTGCAGGCAGGCCGTTTTCAACTTCCTGCGCTCGCCATGACTTCCATGGGAAAATGGGCGGTATGGATGCACCCCCGGATCTCGCGCAGCTGCGCCAGGACTATTCGCTCAAGACCCTCGACGAAAGCGAGGTCGACCGCGATCCGTTGAGGCAGTTCGGGGTGTGGATGGTCGAAGCCATCCACGCCCGCGTCCCGGAGCCCACGGCGATGTCGCTCGCCACCGCCGACGCGCAAGGCCGGCCTTCGGGGCGCATCGTGCTGCTGAAGGGCGTCGATCCCACGGGTTTCGTCTTCTACACCAACTACCAGAGCCGCAAGGGCAGCGAGCTCGCGAACAACCCGTTTGCCGCGCTCACGTTCATGTGGAAGGAACTGGAGCGCCAGGTGCGCATCGAGGGCAGGGTGGAACGCGTAAGCGCGCAGGATTCCGCCGCGTATTTCGAGACCCGCCCCCTCGGCTCGCGCATCGGCGCCTGGGCCTCGCCGCAAAGCCAGGAGATCGAGAACCGCGCCTGGCTCGAGAAGAGCTGGCAGGAAATGCAGCAGCTGCATGGTGAATCCCCGCCGCTGCCGCCGCACTGGGGCGGCTACCGCGTGGTCCCCGACTACCTCGAATTCTGGCAGGGACGGCGCAGCCGGCTGCACGACCGCGTCGCCTACACGCGCCTGGCGGACAGCTGGGCCACGGCGCGACTCGCGCCATGACGAAGGTGGAGGCGTACGCGCCGCCCGCTTCCGCGGCGCAGGCGCTGTCGCCGATGGAGCTGCTCGCCTCCCTGCGCGCCGCGCTCGATCCGTGGGACCGCAGCGCACCCTTCTGGATCTTCGCCTACGGCTCGCTGATGTGGAACCCGCAGTTCGCATGGGACGCGCGCCACGTCGCCACCATCCGCGGCTACCACCGCTCCTTCCGCATCTGGTCGCGCGTGAACCGCGGCACGCCGGAAAATCCCGGCCTCGTCCTTACGCTGGAACGCGGCGGCAGCTGCCGCGGGCTCATCTATCGCATCGACCCGGATCGCGTGCAGGAGGAGATGGCCCTGATCTGGCAGCGCGAGATGACCTACGGATCCTACCTCCCCAAGTGGATCAACTGCGTGGTGGGCGACCAGACGATGCGCGCGCTGGCCTTCACCGTGAATCGCGAATGCTCCGGTTACGCCGGGCAGATCCCGGAACAGGTCATGGTCGACGCGATATCCAGCGCGCGCGGCCGCTACGGCGCCGCGTACGAATACCTCTTCAGGACCATCGAGTCGCTGCGCGAACACGGCATCCGCGATTCGCGGGTCGAGCACCTGGCCGGGCTTGTCCGGGAGCAGTTGAAAAAGGTGCCAGGTTAGTTTTCGCGGCCTGGCGCGAAAACTAACCTGGCACCTTTTTCATTCGGGCGCGTCCGAAAAGTCGTCTCTGACACCAGTTTTTCACCTCAGACCTTGGCGCGTGAATCCTTCCGGGAAAGGCGCGACAGGAGGTAGTCGACTTCGGCGCGCGCTGTGGGTGAAAGCGCCGCGCCGGGTTTTCTCAGCGTATCGGACGCGATGATGCCACGGCGCATCAACACGTATTTGCGCACCGCCATGCCGGGGCCGGGCTGCTGCTCGTAGCGGATGAGGGGCAGGTGCGCATCGAACAGGTCGTGCGCCTCGTCGCGTTTGCCCGCCCTCGACAGGCGCACGACGTCGACCAGCATGTCGGGAAAGCAGTAGCCGGTGTTGGCGCCGTCGGCGCCGCGCTCCATCTCGAAATCGAGGAAAAGCGCGTTGTTGCCGATGAGGATCGGCAGACGGCGCAGCGTGCCGTCCTTTTCCCAGGCGCGCAGCTGCGAGATCTTCTCCAGCCCCGGCCAGTCTTCGTGCTTCAGGAACCAGCAGGCGGGATTGTCCATGGCGATGCGGCGGATCACTGCCGGCGTCATCTGGACGCTGAAGGTGAGCGGGTAATCCTGGATCACGAAAGGCACGTCGGCGCCGATCGCCTCGCTCGCCTGCCGGTAATACTGGACGATCGAATCGTCGGTGCGCAGCGTGTTGGGCGGGGCGATCATCACGCCCGCCGCGCCAAGCGCCATCACGTCCTGCGCGAGCGCGCGCATGGCCGCGAATCCGGGGGCGGAGACGCCGACCACAATCGGCAGTCGGGTGCGCGCGAGCACGCGCTTGACGATGCCCACCGATTCCTCGTGGGTCATCTTGGGCGCCTCACCCAGCTGGCCCAGCACCGTCATGCCGTCCACGCCGGCGCCGACGAAGAAATCGGTCATGTGGTCGATCGAGCCGTCGTCGATCGAGAAGTCGGGCTTGAAGGGGGTGGGCGCGATGACGTAGACGCCTTTTGCATCGATGTGTTTGCTCACCGGGGCTCCGATTGGGGGGTACGTTCATCTGCGTTCATCTGCGATTTCAACGCTTTTTGGTTTCCTCGTACCGGGCCTTCGCGTCGGCATTGGGCGGGTAGAGCCCGGGCAAAACGTGCCCGCCCTCCACCTGCGACATGATCCAGCCCTCCAGGCGCTCCTGCTCCGGGGCGGTCGCGACCATCTCGTCGATCAGCGTCGCGGGGATGAGCACCGCGCCGTCGTCGTCGACCACTACCCAGTCGCCGGGGAACACCGCCACGCCGCCGCAGCCGATCGGTTCGTTCCAGTTGACGAACGTGAGGCCCGCCACCGACGGCGGCGCGGCGGCCCCCCGGCACCACACCGGCAGCCCCGTGGCGCGCACGCCCGCGGCATCGCGCACCGCGCCGTCGGTCACCAGCGCCGCGACGCCGCGTTTCTTCATGCGCGCGCACAGGATGTCGCCGAAGATCCCGGCGTCGGCCACGCCCATCGCATCGGCCACGCAGATGCAGCCTTCGGGCATTGCCTCGATGGCGCCGCGCGTCGAGATCGGTTTGGACCAGGATTCGGGTGTGGCGAGATCTTCGCGCGCCGGCACGAAACGCAGCGTGAACGCCTTGCCCACGATACGCGGCTGCCCGGGGTTGAGCGGGCGCGTGCCGCGCATCCACACGTTGCGCAGGCCCTTTTTCAGCAGCAGCGTCGTGAGTGTGGCGGTGGTGACTTTTTCCAGCGTGGCAATGATGTCGCGGTCGGCGGCCATGGGGGTCTCGTTGGCAATGGGGTCCGGGCGTGCGCCCGGGGTGCGGCAGGCAATTTTACGCGAGCCTCGCCAGGAAGCCGCGCACGCGGTTCGCGTTGGCGCCAAGGTCGGATAAGCCCACGCGCGAGACGCTGCGCACGTCCACGCGGCTGCCCTCGCCTTCGGGGCGGATGCGCACCACGATGTCGTCCTTGAAGCCGAACCAGCGTGTGGTGTCGGTGGCCTCGATGCGCCCGGTGGCCGCGTCCGAGGAGACCACTTCCCAGCCCATCGAGCGCGCGGCGTCGATGGCGCGCTGGAGCGCATCGCGCGCCGGCGCCTTCATCACGAGGGGCTTGAGGTCGGGATAACCACTGCGTTGCAATGCCGCGACCGCTTCGCCGCCGTAGGCGAAACCGTTGGGCGCCCGGGTGCGCGCATCCATCAGCGCCACAAACGCCGGCGGATCGGCCATGTCGGTGGTGATGTCGTGAATGCGGGGCACGCTCTTCGCATTCGAGAGCAGGATCAGCGGCGGCACAATCGCCACCAGTGCCAGGCCCAGGGCGAGCATCGGCATCCATGCGCGGGCGCGCAACTTCGGCACCGCCAGAAGGATGAGCAGGGCCGCGGCCGAAACACCCGCGCCGGCGCCCAGGTAGAAGGCCCAACGCACCATGGCGATGCCCGCCTGCCAGCCCCAGAACCCGGCGCGTGTTCCCGGCCCCGAGGCCAGCAGCAGGAACACCGCGGCAAAAGCGATGGCCAGGGTGATCGCGCGGGCGGTATCGAGCGGGGCGACTTTCATGCGCCCATTATCGCTCTGCCGGCAAACGGGCGGGCGGCGTCAGTCGATCGAAGACGGGCGTCTGTCGATTGTGGGTGAGGACCTCGAACGCCGCACGCTCAAGCGCCTGTTCGACGTGTCGATCCCATCACCCACGAGCTACTGGTTCGTGAGCCCGATGCAGCACGGGCGCTCGAAGCCCTGAGGCGCGGCGCCCTAAGCCGCGTCCGGCTTGCCGGTGTTGCCCGGCTGCGGGCCGGCGCCCGCCTCACCGGCCACGCGGTTGCGCCCGCGATTCTTGTTGCGCCGATTGCGTCCCGGCTTGCCCTGGCCCGGCGGCTTCGCGCCCTGGGTCTGCGGCTGCTGCTGCCCGCCTTCCGCGGGGCCGGCCTGCGCGCCCGGGTTACGCGGCTGCCCACGAGGTTGCCCCTGGGCACGCGGTTGGCCCTGCCCGCGAGGTTGTCCCGGGCCGCCCGGTCCACGCGGCTGGCCCTGCTTGCGCTTGTGCTGCTGGTGACCCGGCCCGGGGCCGTTGCCGCGATTGTCGTTCTGGCCCGCGTGTTGCGCCTGCGGTGCGCGGTTGCCGCGCGAATCGTTGTCCTCCCCACCGCCCTGGCTACGCTTCTTTCCGAAGAAAGGCTTGCCCCCCGCACCGCCGTTGGGCCGACGCCCACCCTGGCGCGGCGGCGGGCGATCCTCGGCGGCGTTGGGGTTGTAGGTGCCACGGTTGCCGTCGGGTTCCGGCGCCGGCGCCTGGCTGGGACGCGCGGGCACCTTGTTGCCGATGTCGTCGTCGATTTCCCGCACCCGCGCCTCGCGATGGTCCTGGATGCGGTTGCCGATGTTTTCCAGCGCCTCGTCCACCTCGTCCTCGCCGCGTTCCGCGCCTTCGGCCGGCTCGTTCATGCCGGCGAACTGCATCAGCTCCTGGACCTGCTCCTCCTCCATCTCGCGGATCATGCCGCGCTTCACATGACCCGGAAGCAGCACGGTGCCGAAGCGCACGCGCATGAGGCGGCTGACCATCAGGCCCACGCCTTCCATCATCTTGCGGACCTCGCGGTTTTTTCCCTCGCGCAGGACCACGTGGTACCAGTGGTTCGAGCCCTCTCCGCCGCGATCCTCGAGCGAATCGAAGGTGCACACATCGCCCTCGATCTCGACCCCGGTCTTGAGCAGCTTGTCGGTCTGTTCCGGCGTCAATTCGCCCAGCACTCGCACCGCGTATTCACGCTCCACCTCGAAGCGCGGATGGGTGAGCTTGTTGGCGAGCTCTCCGTTGGTGGTGAAAAGCAGCAGCCCGCCGGTGTTGAGGTCGAGCCTTCCCACCGACACCCAGCGCCCGCCGTTCACCTTGGGCAGCTTGTCGAAGACCGTGGGCCGCTTCTCCGGGTCGTCGCGCGAGACGATTTCGCCTTCGGGCTTGTGGTACATGAGCACGCGCGGCAGCTGCTGGCCGTAGCGCAGCGTGATGAGGTTGCCGTCGAGCTTCACCTTGTCCCCGGGGCCCACCGCGTCGCCCAGCTTAGCGACCTGGCCGTTGATGGTGATGTGGCCCTGCGCGATCAGGATCTCGATGTTTCGCCGCGAGCCGTGGCCCGACTGCGCCATCACCTTCTGCAGGCGCTCGCGCTTGGACGGGCTGCTGCCGCCCTGCCTTTCGTGGGCGCCCTTGGGGCCGCGTTTTCCGAACCGCGCCTTCTGCGGGGCGCGCGCCCATTCCGGCACGACGCCGCCGGGCCAATCGAGCTTGGGTTGCTGGGGTCTATCCCGCATGGCTTTGTGACTCCTCTGGATCGTTGTTCTCGCTGCTTTCGGTCGTGGTCTCGGGCTCGTCGGCGATCAGGCAATCCTGCTCGGGCGGCGTGGGGGCCGCTTCGATCCCGGCGAGGGTCGGCACCGGCTCGAGGGCGGACTGCAATTCATCGAGCGGCGGAAGTTCCTCGAGCGAACGCAAGTTGAGGTCGTCGAGGAATTTTCGCGTGGTCGCGAAAAGGGCTGGGCGTCCGGGGGTCTCGCGGTGGCCGACGGTTTCGATCCAGCCGCGCTCCTCCAGCGCCTTCAAGGTGGGCGGGGAGACCGCGACGCCGCGGACCTCCTCGATGTCGCCGCGCGTGACCGGCTGGCGGTACGCGATGATGGCAAGGGTCTCGAGCACGGCGCGCGAATACCGCGGCGGCTTCTCGTGGGTGATGCGGTCGAGGAATTCCTGGTACTGCGGCTTCACGCGGAAGCGCCACCCGGAAGCCACCGTCGTGAGCTCGATCGAACGCTCGGCCCATTCGTCCTTCAATTCGTCCAGCACCTTGCGGATATTGTCCGCGTCCACCTGGCCGCCGAAGAGGCGCTTCAACTGCTGCACCGTGAGCGGCTCGGTGGAGGACAGCAGCGCGGCTTCGAGCACGCGCTTGACATGGTTGATGTCGGGCGCGGAGTCGAAGGCCCCGGGGTCAGGTACCAATTCATGCGCGGGCTCTACACCACCGCCAGCCTGTTCCACGACAATGGGCTCTGACCCCGGATTTTCCTGGTCCGCGACATTGGGCTCTGACCCCGGAATTTCCGCGGACGCTGGGCCCACGACATTGGGCTCCGACCCGAGAATTTCCGCTTTCGGCTTCGTCTGTTCGTTCATGTTCTGTTCTTTGGTTTAGGCGATCGTGAGCGTCGCGCGCTCCGACTTGAGCTTCACGTAGATGGGATCGAAGGGGCTCTTCTGGGTCAGCTCGACCAGCGATTCGCGCGAGAGCTCCAGCAGCGCGAGGAAACTCACCACCAGCACCGGTACGCCGCTGGCGGAATCGAAAAGCTGGGAAAATTCGACGAAATTTCCGGTCGTCAGCTCCTTCAGGATGCGGCTCATGTGGGAGCGCACCGAGAGCTGCTCGCGGCTGATCTTGTGGTGCTTCGTCATCCTGGCGCGGGCCAGGATCGCGCGCCACGCCTCGGACAGGTCCGGCACCGCGATGCCGGGCAGGCGCTCGATCTGCTTTTCGATGTACACCTCGACCAGCGAGAAATCGCGCCCGGCCACGGGCGCCTGCGCCAGCGCGGCGGCGGCCTGCTTCATGCGTTCGTATTCAAGCAGGCGGCGCACCAGCTCCGCCCTCGGGTCGTCCGGCTCGCTTTCGTCCTCGCGCCTGGGGCGCGGCAGCAACATGCGCGACTTGATCTCGATCATCATCGCCGCCATCAGCAGGTATTCGGCCGCAAGCTCGAGCTGCGTGGTGCGCATGGCATCCACGTATTCCATGTACTGGCGCGTGAGTTCCGCCATGGGGATGTCGAGGATGTCGAGCGAGTGCCGGCGGATGAGGTAGAGCAGCAGGTCGAGCGGGCCCTCGAAGGCCTCGAGGAACACCGACAGCGCCTCGGGCGGGATGTAGAGGTCCGCCGGCATTTCGGTGATGGCCTCGCCGCGGATCCTGGCCAGCGGCATCGCGAGGTCGAGCGAGGGCTGGACCACCTCGTCGTTGGCGGCGCCGTCGCGCAGGGAATCGTTGGCGTGGGGGTTCATTTTTTCGGATAGAGCTGTTCGATGGCGACGCGGCTCATCGCCTTGCCGTCATGGGCGGTGGCGGGCACCTCGCTGAATTCCCAGCCGAGCTTGACCCCGAGCTCGGTGGCGGCCGCGGTGATCGCCTTGAAGAAGTTTTCCCCGCGGTCGATGCGTGAGGCGCCCTGCTTCTTCGCGCCCGTGCTCTGGTTGAGGTTCTCCGCATCGGGGTCGCTGTCGTTTTCGCCCACCAGCAGCAACACGCGCCGCTGCAGGGCGATGCGCAACTGCGCTTCTCCGACGCCGCCGGGGGCGTTCACCAGTGTGTAGGGGAACGGATTGTCCGCTTTCTCCTTGCGCCATTCGGGCAGCGTGTACCAGCCCGGGTTGGCGGCGATCATCACGGTGGCACGGTTGTCGGGAAGGAAAAACGCCATGCGCTGCACGAACTGGCCGCCCGCCGAATGACCGAAGATGCGGTAGTCCTTCTGTCCGTCGCGCACCTCGTCGAACAGGTGCTCGATGGCTGAAAACGCCCACTTCTCGCGGTTGGGCTGCTCCGCCATGTCGCCCAGGTTGTAGGCGGCGGCCCTGGGCCAGTGGTCCTTGCTGAACTCGGGCGCGATCACGATGAACGAATGGCGGTCGGCGGCGAGCTCCCAGTACTCGAGATAGTCGTAGGCGTTGCGCTTTTCTCCCGCGATCACGAAGAGGATCGGGCAGGTGGAATCGCACTTGCGGCCGCGATAGGTGTAGACGCGGATCGGGCGCTCGGCGCGGCCCTTTGCATCGTTGAAGACGAAGCTCCAGCGCCCCGAAGGGACCGGGGTGGCTGCCGACACCACTTCGCTTGCTCCCGCGGCCAACACAAGCACCGCCAGCATTACCTTCAGTACGTTCATCTGCGCGCCTTTGTCTGCGTTCATCTGCGTTTGCGGTAGCGTTAGCTGTAGCCAAGGCCCATGGCGGCACGAACGTCGCGCATGGTTTCGTCGGCAAGGTCGGAGGCCTTCTCGCACCCGTCCTGGACGATGTTGCGCACCAGGCTCGGGTCTTCCTCGTATTGGGCGGCGCGTTCGCGGATCGGCTTGAGCTCCGCGTTGATTGCATCGATCACCGGCTGCTTGCAATCCAGGCACCCGATGCCCGCGCTGCGGCACCCCTGGACCACCCAGCCCTTCGTATTCTCGTCCGAATAGACCTGGTGCAGGTTCCAGACCGGGCATTTCTCCGGATCGCCCGGGTCGGTGCGGCGCACACGCGCCGGGTCCGTCTGCATCTTGCGGATCTTCTGCGTCACCGATTCCGGAGCCTCGCGCAGCGCTATCGAGTTGTCCAGGCTCTTGGCCATCTTCTGGCCGTCCAGGCCCAGCAGCTTGGGTGTCTGGGTCAGCAACGCGTCCGGTTCGGCCAGGATCATGCGCCCGCCGCCTTCGATGAAGCCGTAAAGCCTTTCCTTGTCGCCGAGCGAGAGGTTCTGCACGTCGTCCACCAGCGCCTGCGCTTCGCCGAGCGCGGCCTGATCGCCTTGCTCCTGGAATTTCTGGCGCAGGGCGCGATAGAGCTTGGCCTTCTTCGGGCCCATCTTCTTCACCGCGGCCTCGGCCTTTTCCTCGAATCCCTTTTCCCGGCCGAACAGGTGGTTGAAGCGGCGCGCGATCTCGCGCGTGAGCTCGATGTGGGAAACCTGGTCTTCGCCCACCGGCACCTTGTTGGCGCGGTAGATCATGATGTCGGCCGACTGCATCAGCGGATAACCGAGGAAGCCGTAGGTAAGGAGATCACGCCCGTGTTGCGCGTGGCGCTCCATCAGGTCCTTGTAGGTCGGCACCCGCTCGAGCCACGACAGCGGCGTGAAAAACGACAGCAGCATGGTGAGTTCCGCATGCTGCGGCACGCGCGACTGGATGAACAGCGTGGACTTGGCCGGATCGATGCCGGCCGAGAGCCAGTCGACGAACATGTCCCACACCGTCGATTCGATCACCGACGGATCCTCGTAGTGCGTGGTGAGCGCATGCCAGTCCGCCGCGAAGAAGAGGCAGGGGTATTCGTTCTGCAGCTTCACCCAGTTCTTCAGCGCCCCGTGATAGTGGCCGAGGTGCATCGAGCCGGTGGGGCGCATTCCTGAAAGCACGCGATCCTGGAACATTGTTGTCTTGGCCGCTCTACTGGAAACCGAAAAGGGAGTAGGTGCCACGCATCGCGGCCATGAAGGGCGGGCCGAGCACGAAGCTCAACGCGCCGGTGACCGCAAGCGCCAGCACCACGAAGATGCCGTAGGGCTCCGTGCGCGAAAACGCGTACGACGCCTTGTCCGGCAGCAGGCTCACGAGGATGCGCCCGCCGTCCAGCGGCAGGATCGGCAGCAGGTTGAGCAGCGCGAACATGATGTTCCACTTGATCCCGGCCTCGCACACCGCGACCCAGAAGGGTCCCACGAGCCCGGTCATCGGCACCACCTCGATCAACACGCGCGCGATGATGGCCCAGATGAAGACCTGCGCGATGTTGGCGCCCGGCCCCGCGAAAGCCACCCACAGGCTGTCGCGTTTGGGCGAGCGCAGGTTGTTGAAGTTGACCGGCACGGGCTTCGCCCACCCGAAGAGGAACCCGCCCGCGAACATCGTGACCGCGGGGACGAGGATGGTGCCGATCGGATCGATATGCTTCGCCGGGTTGAGCGTCACGCGCCCGAGCATGTAGGCGGTGGAGTCGCCGAAGTGCTTCGCGACATAGCCATGGGCGGCCTCGTGCAGCGTGATCGCGAAGATCACCGGCAGGGCGTTCACGAGCACCATGATCAGGCCGTTGTGCAGGTCCATCAACCCTCTCCCAAGGCAGAGGGGGCGAACGTGGGATGCGGTTTCGTGGATGCGCGCATCAGTGCAGCGCCGCCTTGACGAAGCCGAACGGGCGGATGTCCCCGCTGCCCTCGCGCACCAGGCGCGGCGCGTCACCCGACAGGTCGATCACCGTGGTGACTTCGCCATTGCAGGCGCCCGAATCGATCACGAGGTCGAGCGAGTGTTCGAGCTGGCGGCGGATCTCTTCTGCATCGTTGAGGGCCACGCCGTGGTCCGGCAATATCAGCGTGGACGAAAGCAGCGGCTCGTCGAGTGCCGCGAGCAGCGCCAGCGGCACCGGGTGGTTGGGAATGCGCACCCCGATGGTGTGGCGCGGCGTGAGCAGGCGGCGCGGCAGGTCGCGTGTGGCGCGCAGGATGAAGGTGTAGTGCCCGGGCGTGTTGGCGCGAATCAACCGGTATTGAAGGTTATCCACCTTGGCGAACTGTCCCACCTCGGAAAGGCTGCGGCAAACCAGCGTGAAATGGTGGCGTTCGTCCACATCGCGGATCCTGCGGATGCGCTCCATCGCGGCCTTGTCGCCGATGTGGCAGCCGAGCGCGTAGCAGGAATCCGTGGGGTAGGCGATGACGCCCCCCTCGCGGATGATCTCCACCGCCGCGCGGATCAGCCGCGGTTGCGGGTTCTCCGGATGAACCGTAAAAAATTGCGCCATTCAACGCGCCGGCTTTCCACCGGCGCCCTCTCTATCGGGCGGCCTTCAGTGCGCCCATGTGGACCACACGGGCGTGAGCGAAGGATGGAGCGCTGGAAGCCGCCCCGGCTCGCACGGGCTTTCGCCCGGCCCGTGGTAATCGGCCCCGCGCGACGCCTGGAACCCGTGTTCCAGCGCTTCGCGTTGCCACAACGAATACATTTCCGGCCGATGGCTGCCGGTGACGACCTCGATCGCGGTCCCGCCGAGGTTCCTGAACTGCGTGAGCAGCGCTTCGCGCATCATCGGCTTCAGGTCATAACGCCCCGGATGCGCCAGCACCGCGACACCACCGCTGCCCCGGATCCACTTCACCGCGTCTTCCAGATCCGCCCAGCGGTGCGACACATAGGCGGGCTTGCCACGTATCAGGTACTTGTCGAACGCCTGCTGCATGTCCTTGACCGCGCCCCGGCCCACCAGCACCCGTGCGAAATGCGTTCTGCTCAGCAGCCGGTCGCTCTTCGCCAGTTCCAGCGCGGCGTCGAAGGTGTTTTCGAAACCCAATCTCGCCAGTGCCTCGCCGATCCTCTTTGCGCGCCCCAGGCGTCCGCCCCGGATGGAATCCAGTCCGTCGCGCAACAGGGCCGAGCCCGGGTCGATGTTCAGGCCGACCACGTGCAGGACGTTTTCACCCCAGCTCACGGAAACCTCCACACCCGGCACGAACCCGATTCCCGACCGCAGGGCGGCTTCGCGCGCTTCCGCCAGCCCATCGGTGTTGTCGTGATCCGTGAGTGCGATCGAGTCGACCTTGTTGGCGGCCGCCAGATCGATCAGCTGCGTGGGTGTCAGCAAACCATCCGAGCTCGTCGAATGGTTGTGCAGGTCAAAGTTTTCCAAGAAATGCAGGTTCGAAAAACACCCATAAGTATATCAAACTAGGGGTAGTTCCGTCTCCGGACGGCCAGCGGGAACGTCGTTTGAGCGGACTTGGGCCGCTCAACGCCATCGAACAGGGAAAGCGCCTCAATTTTGATCCAGACCATCCAGTTCGGCGACGAAGGGCAAATCGCCACTCGCGAGCTGCTCAGCCGGTTCAAGGCAGCCCCGGCGGAGGTGCTTCGACACCTCAAGACCTTCGAGTCCCTGGACCGGCAGTACGGCGGTTCGGGGGCGCTTCCCGTGGAAGATCCGCAGGCCCTGGTCGCCGCCGCATTGACCGAAGCGGCCGCTCACGAGGACTCGCCCGAATTCCCCGACCTCACCCTGGGAATCGCCCTCTGGGCCTCCCGCCACGAGGTGGAAATCCGCGCCCCGGCGCCGGTGGCGAATGCGCTGGCCCGCCGCTCCAATGAGGCGGCCGGCAAGCAGGAGCTGGCGGCGGTTTTTGGCCTGATGCAGGGGCTCATCACACACATGGGGCCCGCCCTTTGCGCCGACCTGGAGCGCTCGAACCCGGAGCGGCCGTGGCGCATCCTGCACGTGAATTTCGCCATCACCGCGATCCGCACCGAGGACCCGCTGCTGATGGACTACGCCTTCGATGCCCTGGACCGGGCGCTGCCCGACGAGCGCGCCGGTTTCTACGCTGAGGCCCTGGCGCTGGCGCTGAATCCAGGGGTCGCCCCGGTCGTACGGGACTGTGTCGAGGCCCGCCATCACCGGTGGTCCGAGGCGTGATGAATCTGCTATAATTATCAGTTACTTGTCGTGGCCTGAGCCCGCCTTGAAATTCCTCGCCGACTTCTTCCCCGTCATCCTGTTTTTTGTCGCCTACAAGGTGACCGACATCTTCGTGGCCACCGGTGTGGCGATCGCGGCCAGCTTCGTGCAGATCGGCTATATCCTGCTGCGCGGGCGCAAGGTCACCGGCATGCAGTGGGCGAGCCTCATCATCATCGGGGTCTTCGGTGGGGCCACGTTGCTGCTGCGCGACGAGACCTTCATCAAGTGGAAGCCGACGGTGCTCTACTGGCTTGCCGGTGTCATCTTTATCGGCGCTCTCGCGTTCAAGCAGAACCTGGTGAAAGCGGTGATGAAGGAAGGCGGGCTCGAGCTGCCCGAAGTGATCTGGACCAAGCTGTGTATCGCGTGGGGCGTGTTCTTCATCTTCAAGGGCACGCTCAACCTGTGGGTGGCCTACAACTTTCCCACCGAGACCTGGGTCAACTTCAAGCTCTTCGGCGGCATGGGGCTGATGCTGGCGTTCATCGTGGCGCAGGCGCTCTGGCTTTCGCGCCACATGCCCGAGGAAGCGGCCAAGGCGGCGCCGGCGAAGGCCGAGGGGCCGTAGCCGCGATGCACGAAGTGGAATCGGCCATACGCCGGCGCCTGGCAAGCCTTGCGCCGCTCACGCTGGATTTGCGTGACGAAAGCGCGCAGCATGCGGGCCACGCCGGGGCACGCCCTTCCGGGGGCAGCCACTGGCACCTGGCGATAGTTTCTGAAGCCTTCCGCGGCAAGTCCGCCGTGGCGAGGCATCGAATGGTTTATGAGGCGTTGGGCGACCTCATGAAACAGGACATCCATGCCCTCAGGATCGAGGCGCTTGCGCCCGAGCAGTCGTAAACACACAAGAGAAGAGGAATTTCCATGCAACGTACCCTCAGGAACCTGGCCGTCGCCCTCGTGGCCGGCACCTTCGCCTTCGCGGCCGGGGCGCAGGACAAGGCCGAGAAAGCTTCCCGGAAGTCGGAATCGGCCGCCAAGAAATCATCCGGTGGCGGCAAGGTCGTCGTCAACGGCGTCACCATCCCCCAGTCGCGCATCGACGCGATGAACAAGGAACTCACCGCCCAGGGCCAGCCCGACAACGCCGAGCGCCAGGCCGCCGTGCGTGAAGAGCTGATCAACCGCGAAGTGCTGGCGCAAGCCGCGCTCAAGCGCGGGCTGGACAAGAATTCGGATGTCGCCGCGCAGATGGAAATGGCCAGGCAGGCTGTGCTGGTGCGCGCGCTGTTCGAAGCCGAGATGAAGGCGAGCCCGCTCAGCGAAGCCGACCTGCAAAAGCAATACGACACCTTCAAGGGCTCGATGGGCAGCAACGAATACAAGGTGCGCCACATCCTGGTCGACAAGGAAGACGAGGCCAAGCAGATCATCGCCGATGTCAACAAGGGTGGCGACTTCGCCAAGCTCGCCAAGGAGAAGTCGAAGGACCCGGGCTCCAAGGACAACGGCGGCGACCTCGACTGGGGTCCCTCGGCGCGCTACGTGAAGCCGTTCGCCGATGCCGTCCAGGCCCAGGCCAAGGGCAAGGTCTCGGCCGCCCCGGTCAAGTCGGACTTCGGCTACCACGTGATCATCGTCGACGACGTGCGCCCCCTGAAGGTGCCCGAATACGCCGAGATGAAAGAGCAGTTCCGCCAGCGCGCGCAGCAGCAGATGGTGCAGAAGATGGTGATGGACCTGCGCCAGAAGGCAAAAATCGAGGATCGCTAGGTCCTTCGGTTTCCGGGAAAAGGCAGCTTCGGCTGCCTTTTTTCTTTCCCGCTCGACCCTTTCGCGTCTCCGCCCCGTTTACATCCTCGACCCGCCAATCCCGGCGGCCCAGGAGACGCCATGAAAACGCTTCGCATCCTCGCCGCGGCCACGCTCGCCGCCGCCAGCCTCTCGGCGTACGCCGTGGGCAGCCTTGCCGACATCACGATCACCGATCGTGCCACTCACCGCGAGCTGCCGGTCTACTGGCACGAAGGCCGCGCGTATGTCGTCGGCAAGCCCGGCAACGAATACCAGATCAACGTGAGGAACCGCGCGGGCGAAGACCTGATGGCGATCATGTCGGTGGACGGCGTGAACATCCTCACCGGCAGGACCGCGAGCCCCACCCAGGGCGGCGGCTACGTGTTCGGCGCGCATTCGACCCACAGCATCAGTGGCTGGCGCAAGAGCATGGAAGAAACCGCCGCTTTCTATTTCACCTCGCTGGGCGATTCGTACGCCGCACGCACCGGTCGGCCCAGCAACGTGGGCGTGATCGGCGTGGCGCTTTTTCAGCGCAAGGAGCTCCCGCCGCCTCCGCCGCCGCCCGTCATCTCGCAGGCGCCGCGCGAATATGAATACGACCGCGCCAAACGTTCCGAACGCGCGATGGATTCCGCGGCTTCAGGTGCACTGTTGGAGAACAAGGCACGCGCCGATTCTGCTTCGCGCCAGCTTGCTACGCCCTCGTCCATCGCACCGCCCGCTCCCTCCGCGCCACTCGGCACCGGCCACGGCCGCCGCGAGGAATCGCGCACCCAATACGTCGGCTTCGATCGCCGCACCACGGAGCCGGTGGAGACCATCACGATCTACTACGACAGCCATCGCAATCTGGTCGCGATGGGCGTGATCCCCACCTACGGCTACACACCGCGCACGCCGAACCCGTTCCCCACCGGTTTCGTGCCGGATCCTCGCTGAGGGCGGAGGGAGAAACTGGTGTCAGAGACGACTTTGCGCCTGCCCCTTGCGGGGCAACAGCAAAGTCGTCTCTGACACCAGTTTCTCCCCCCAAGTAACATGGAGGCATGGGGGAGACGGACGAACAACTCATGCTCGCTTACGCCGGTGGCGACGCACACGCGTTCGAATCCCTCTACGCGCGCCACAAGGGTCCGGTCTACCGCTACGTGCTGCGCAGCGTGAAGAGCCGCGGCGAGGCCGAGGAGCTGTTCCAGGACGTCTGGGAAAAGGTGATCGGCGCCGCGGAGCGTTACCGCCCGCAGGCCAAATTCACGACCTGGCTGTACACCATCGCGCATCACCGGCTGGTCGACCATTGGCGCGTGAAGGGCCTGGCGCTGGTGTCGATCGATGTGGACGACGATGAGGAGGAAGCGCGGGCGCCGGAACCCAGGGCGGCGCCGAGCTCCGAGCCCCATCGCATCGCCGAGGCGCGCGATACGCTGGAGGTGCTGTCCGCGGCATTGGCCGCATTGCCACTGGCGCAGCGCGAGGCCTTCCTGCTACACCATGAAGGAGATTTGAGTGTCGCGGAGATCGCGGCGGCGACGGGTACCAACGAGGAAGCGGCCAAGAGCCGGCTGCGATACGCGATCAACAAGCTGAAGGACGCATTGGGCGATGGCTGATTCGGACGACGACCTGAAGCGCCGCTATCGCGAGATCGCTCGCGAGGAGCCGTCGTCCGCGCTCGACGCGGCGATCCTCGCGAAGGCGCGGATCAAAGCGGAAACCAGGGGCAAACTGGTGTCAGACACGACTTTTACTACCACCGGCAACAGCCGGACTGCAAAAGTCGTGTCTGACACCAGTTTGCCCCTGGTTTCCGGGTCGCGCTTCCGCCGCTGGTCGGTGCCGCTGTCGCTGGCCGCCGTGCTGATGCTGGGGATTGGCGTATCGCTGCGCATGCAGTTCGATAAACCCGGCGTGGAAACCTCGATCCCGAACGAATACGCGATGCCGGAGCGTGCCGAACCCGCGCCCGCAACTCCAGCCGAAAAAACGGCGCCCCCCGCTGCAACCGGAATGGTGCAACCCACGCAGTCACCCTCGCCGGCGGCGCGCGGCGCCCCCACAACGCTGGCGGAACCTGTCTTCGTGCCAGCATCGCCGCCCGCCTCCGCACCGGCAATCGCACCCGCGCCGTCGTCTCCCTCCACGGAGCTCGCACGGGACCAGGCCGCCGCCAGCCCGGCGCCAGCGCAACCCAAGGAACGTGTCGAGAACAGGGCGCGGGCAGACGCGGCCTTCGTACCCACGCCGCCCCTTGCCGAATTGAAGGCGGCCGCTCCGGCAACAATCACCACGCAGCCATCCACGCTCCTGCCGCCCTCGCCCCCCGCGGCTGCTGCATCGCCACCGGCGCGGCAACGTGCCAAGCGCGAAAGTGAAGCCGACGCCGCAGCCGGCGCGCGCGCGTTGCGCAAATCCGTCGCCGCCGACCCCGAACGCGAGCTCGTGCAAATCGCGAAGCTGCGCGAAGCAAGCCAGAACGAGGAGGCGGACAAGGCGCTGGAAGAATTCCGGAAACGCTATCCGGAATTCAAGATCTCCGAAGGAATGTGGGATCGGGTGAGGCCGCGCTGATCCTGGCCGATCGCGACTACGGCCAGGAGCCCTATGAAACCTGCGTCGACGTCCATGGCGAAAGCGATGAATTAGCCTGCCTGGCCGTGCTACCATTGTGCTTACATTGAAAACTTCACGAGGCAAGGCCATGGAAGTCGCAATTCGGAAAATGGGAAACTCCCAGGGCGTGCTCATTCCCAAGCCCGTACTGGCCCAAGTCGGATTGCAGGGCAAGGCCGACCTGCGAGTGCGTGACGGTGTCATCGAAATCCGCCCGATTCACAGCAATCCTCGCGAAGGCTGGGCGGAGGACGCCAGGCGCATCGCCAAAGCCGGCGCGGATGAACTGGTCTGGCCCGAGTTTGCGAACGAAAGTGATCGGGATCTGGTCTGGTGATGAAGGCGGGCGAGATCTGGCTGGCGCAGCTGGACCCGACCATCGGGAGCGAAATCCAGAAGACGCGCCCCTGTGTGATCGTCTCGCCGAACGAAATGAACGCGCATCTGCGCACGGTCATCGTAGCCCCGATGACCACTGGCTCGAAGCCGGCGAGTTTCCGGGTGCCCTTGAGTTTTCACCGCAAGCAGGGGCTGATCGTACTGGATCAGATCCGAACCCTCGACCGTGTCCGGCTGGTCAAACGGCTCGGAGTCTTGCGCCCCGCCACTTGCGCCTTGGCGATGAAAACTCTGCAGGACATGTTTGCCCCAGCGGCGAACTGATCGGAAAAGCTCGACCTGGCATTCGGCGATCACGCAGATGCCGAACGCAGCGCGCCACGCCGTGCCCCGGAGGTCCACTACCTGCCCGTCGGCGCCGAGGAAACTCAAGCTGTCGCGATGGATCTCACCGCCCTCGGCCGCCTCTGTCCAACATCAACCGGCACGCGCACGTGCTCGCCGCTGGCGGGGCATTCCGTGCGGATGGAGTGTTTGTCCCCGTGCCGCCGGTGTCCCTTGAGAAATTGCGCTGCGACGCCGCCACCGGCACCGTCATCTACCGCTCCAGGCATCTCAGCCTCAGGCCGTGCCGAGCCAGTCCTCGAGGACCTCGCCGGTATGGGCGCCCACGTCCGGCGGCGACCGGTAAACCTCGAATGAAAATCCCGTAAGGCGCACCGGAAACGCCGTCGTGCGTGTCCGCACGCCATTGGGAAGCTCCAGCGGCCGCACCAGTCCCATCGCCTCGACCTGCGGGTCGGCAAGCACCTGCGGATAGGTATTGATCGGGGCGCACGGCACGCCACGGGCATCGAGATCACGAAGCCATTCGACGGCCGTGCGACGCGCGAACCGCGGCTCCAGGATCTCGAACAGCGCATCCTGGTTGCGGGCGCGCAGCTCGAGGGTCCGGAAGCGCTCGTCATCGGGCAATTCCGGCGCGCCGACCACCTCGCAGACGATGCGCCAGAGCTTCTCGTTGCCTGCCGCCACGACGAAATGCTCGTCGCTCGCCCGGAACGCGCGATACGGGGCGGCCCGCGGATGCGCCGATCCGAGCCTGCGCGGCGTCTTGCCGGTGCCGAAGTACTCGCTGGTCTGCAGCGTGGCCACCCCGATGAGGCTTCCCAGCATCGAGCAGTCCACGTGCCCGCCCTCCCCCGTCCGGTCCCGGCGCATCAGCGCCGCCAGGATCGTGAACGCGGCGTAAAGGCCCGCGCAGTAATCGCCGACGGGCACGCCGCATTTGACCGGCGAGCGGTCTTCCTCGCCGGTGACACTCATGAGGCCGGAGAGCGCCTGCACCGTGAGGTCGAAGGCGCCCTTCCGGGCGTAGGGGCCGGTGTGCCCGAAGCCCGACACGGAGCAGTAGACGAGTCGCGGGCACTCGGCACGGAGGGATTCGTAGTCGAGCCCGAGGCGCTCGAGGACCCCGGGACGGAAGTTCTCGATGAGCACGTCGGCGCGGCCGGCGAGTCGCTTGATCTTCGCGACGTCGCCGGGGTCCTTGAGGTCGGCGGCGAGGCTGCGCTTGTTGCGGTTGATCGACGCGAAGTTCTCGCTGAACGCCACGCCCTCCTCGTTGGCGGTGAGCGGCGGCCAGTCGCGCAGCCCGTCGCCGCCATCCGGGCGCTCGACCTTCACCACGTCGGCGCCGAGATCGGCCAGCAGCGAGCCCGCGAAGGGGCCGGCCGCAATCTGGCCGAGTTCGAGCACCCGGATTCCGGCAAGGGGATGGCCCGCCGGAGGCGTGACTGCCACCCCTGCTTTCGCCGGCACGCGCTATTCCGCAGCCACTTCGGGGGCGCGCGTGCTCACGGGATTCAGGCGGCGAACCGACGCCACCTTGGATTCCTCGTGCTGCATCTGCGCCAGGATCTGGCGTGCGCGCCGCAGCGCCTTGTCCGAGCGCAGGAAGAGCTCCGAGTATCCGTTGTCGGGAAACTCCATCATGTGCTGCTGCTTCTCGAGCGCCCAGCGGTCCTGGTCGACCACCTCGGGGAACATCTCGGCGATGCGCTTGGCCGTGGACTTCGACGGGTCGCCCTTCGACATGTGGTTCGCGCGGCAGCTGACGATCCATCGCCAGACGTGGCTGCGGTCGTCGATGGGCGTATGCGTGTGGAACAACGTGTATCCGTGTTCCTTGTCGGTGCCGAGCTCGCCCGGTGGCGCCACCCGCAGCTCCACGCGAGTGAGCCCCGGGCTGACCATGCAGTGCGTGTGATCGCGGTCCACCGTCTCGTAATGGAACCAGTCGACGAAGTACGGCGGCTGCGTGTAGTTGGCCGTACGCCGCCTCGTGCGCACGAAGCGATACCCGTCCGTCTCGCCCTCCTCCAGCTCGATCGGGATCTCGCTGTTCGCGTAGTCCCCGATGTTGCCGTCGTGCAGCGGGTAGAAGTGGGTGATGTCGAGCAGGTTCTCGATGAGGAGCAGGTAGTTGGCCGGGATCTGCATCGGCCCGGAGTCGATCGCCTCCCATTTCGAATCGGCGATCTCCGGCGTGCGCGGCGGCTTGAAGAGCGAGGCCCGCTCGGGATTGCCGGACCACACCCATACCAGCCCGTCCTGCTCGACCACCGGGTACGGCTGCAGCCTGGCGTTCGGCGCGATCTTGCCGTCGGGGTGCGCCGGGATCTTCACGCAGGTCCCGGTCGCGTCATAGCACAGCCCGTGATAGGCGCACTCGAGCAGTCCGTTGTCGAGGAACCGGCCCTCGGAAATCGGAAAGCGCTTGTGGCAGCAGCGGTTGTCGAAGGCAACGACGTTGCCCTCGGCGGTGCGCCAGATGACGAGCGACTGCTCGGCGATCGCGTGCTTCGTCAGCACCGACGGCTTGAACTCGTGCGAAAGGCCGGCAACGTACCAGCAGTCCTTCACGTACTTGTAATCCATGGGGTCCCTTTCTAAAGGTCCAGCTCCAGCGTCGCCGTCCGGGAGCGCGCACAGCACACCAGGACGAATTCCTTTCGGTCGTCGTCGTCGAGCACACTGTCGCGGTGCTCGGGTTCTCCTGCGGTGTAGCGGGTAAGGCAGGTCCCGCAGTAGCCTTCCGTGCAGGACGTCTCGATGAACACGTCGTGTTCGGTGAGCACCTGGGCGATGCTCTTGTCGGCGGGAACCTCGAGGTCGAGGCGGCTGCGCGCAAGGTGGATCCGGAACGCCGAGTTGGGCGCCTGCGCCCCGGGCACGGCGGCCTTGGCGGGCGGCGTGAAGTGCTCGGAATGCACGCTTCCCCCGGGCCAGTGTGCCGACGCCGATCCGGCAGCCGCCATGAACCCGGGCGGCCCGCAGTAGTAGAGGTGGGTTCCGGGCGGGGGCTCGCGCAGGATGGCGCGCAGGTCGAGCCCGCGCGCCGGATCGCCGCCGTCGTGGTGGATCGCCGCGTGGCCGGATGCCACGAGTCCCGAGACGCGCTCGCGGAAGGCGGTGCGCTCGGGGCTGCGCGTGCAGTAGTGCAGGAAGAAGTCGCTTCCCTGGGACTCGAGCTCCGCGGTCATCGCCATCATGGGCGTGACGCCGATGCCGCCCGCGAGCAGGAGATGGCGGCGCGCATCGCGCGCGAGCGCAAAGAAGTTGCGCGCGACGCCGAGCGTCACGCTCTGCCCGATCCGCAACTCGTCGTGCATGGCTTTCGAACCGCCCCGCCCGGACTCCTCGCGCAGCACCGCCACCACGTAGCGCTGCCGCTCGCGCGGGTCGTTGCACAGCGAGAACTGCCGCACGCAGCCGGGGCGGATGTGCACGTCGATGTGCGCGCCGGCACGGAAGGCCGGAAGCTCCCCGCCGTCCGCGGGACGGAATTCGAAGGTTGCGATGCCGTCGGCCTCCAGAACGATCGCATGGACGCGGGCATGCAGGGTATCCATTGAACGGACGACTATAGCGCCTGCCAGGCATTGACGAAAACGATATTTGTCGATACGTTAAGTTCAGCAAACTCGATACTTGGAGGAGTCATGGCACGCGTGCCCGGGGTCTCGATCGACCAGCTTCCCGCCGAACTGCAGCCGCTCTACGCCGCGTTCTCGGGCACCTACGGCAACTTCGGCAACCAGGTCCGCGTGATGGCGCACTCCCCAGCGGCCCTGCGCCACATCTGCGGGCTGATGATGGAATGGCGCGAGCAGGGCAACCTCCCGCGGCGCGCGGTGGAGGTCGCCGTCGTGACCGTGAGCCACCTGAACCGCTGCCCCTACTGCGTCGCCCACCACGGACCGGTGCTCCTGGACCTGGGCCTCACCCCGGAAGCGATCGACGGGATCCTCGAGCCGGTCCCCCACGGATTCGAGCCGCTGGACGTGCTGGTGCGCGATTACGCGCGGCTGGTCATCGAGCGCCCCTGGGGCATCCGCGATCGCGTCTTCGAGGATTTGCGCGGCACGTTCAGCAATGCGCAGATCGTCGAGCTCACGCTGCGCATCTCCCTGTGCAACCTGTTCAACCAGCTGAACGAGGCGATGCAGATCGAGCCCGAGGACGGCGTGCTCGAGGAGGCGTCCGCCCGCGGCCTGCGGCCGGCTCTCGCCCAGGCGCAGCGCCCATGAACATGAAGCAGCTGGAGACCTTCTATTGGGTCGAACGGCTGGGCAACTTCACCGCGGTCGCCGAGCGCATGCACGCGACCCAGTCGACGATCTCGATGCGGATCCAGGAGCTGGAACAGTCCCTCGGCGTGAAGCTCTTCGACCGCTCCCACCGCCTGGCCCGCCTCACACCCAAGGGCAGGGAGCTGATGCCGCACGTGCGCCGGCTCGTGGAAATCACCGGCGAGATCCAGCAGCGAGTCGCGCGCAGCGACGCGATCTCCGGAGTCATCAAGGTGGGCGTGGTCGAGATCATCGCCTCCACGTGGCTGCCGAAGTTCATCCGCGAGGTCCAGGAACGCTACCCGAAGGTGAGCCTCGAGCTGGAGATCGCGCTCTCCTTCGACCTCATCGAGAAGCTGAGGAATGCGAGCCTCGACGTGATCTTCAGCGCTGGCAAGCCGCCGGGGGACAACTACGTGTGCGAGCCCCTGGGCTCGATCGGGCTCGAATGGATGGCGAGCCCGTCCCTGGGCATCCCGGACAAGGTGATCAGTGCGCGCGACCTTGGCGCCTGGCCCTTCGTCACCCTCAGCCGCAACTCGATCCACCACGCGCGAATCGCGGCGTGGATGAAGCAGAACGACCTGCGGCCGCGGCAGGTGATCGAGTGCAACTCGATGACGGTAGCCGCCACGCTGGTGATGGCCGGACTCGGGGTGACTCTCCTGCCTCCCACCACCTACCAACGCGAGTTGCAGGAGGGCGTGCTGCGAATCGTGTCCACTCCCCTGGGGATGCCGCCGGTGGAAGTGTTCGCGATGTACGCGGACGACGAGTTCCAGCCCCTGGCCCCGCTCATCACGCGTTTCGCCGTCGAGGTTGCGGGGCGGATCGCCTGATCATCAAGAAAGTCGATGGAAAAGCACAAGAAAAATAAAGTTGCGCCGATGGGCCCGGTTTGTAAACTGCGTTGAAGCATCGCGATGGGCGCGGCTGCGGAGGAGCGACGCGGGTAAAGTCGTGACAGCTATGCGGGAACCAGACGGGAAATGCTCAGCGTACAAGGTGTGGTCAAGTCGTTCGGCGGTTTCCGGGCGCTGAACGGCTGCGCTCTCGAAATCAGCCCCGGCGGCATCACGGGCATCATGGGCCCCAACGGGGCCGGCAAGTCCACGCTCTTCAATGTCATCGCCGGGTTGTTCCCGCCGGACGAGGGCAAGGTCGTGCTGGAAGGCAGCGGCGTGGGCGGGCTCGCCCCCCACCGCCTCGCGGCCCGGGGGCTGGTGCGCACCTTCCAGATCTCGCGCGAGCTGGGAGAACTGACGGTCCTTGAGAACATGCTGCTCGGCCAGCAGCGGCAACGCGGCGAGCGCGCCCTCCTCGCCCTCCTCGGCGGCCGGCGGATTCGCGACGAGGAGGCACGCGCCATCGAGAAGGCGCGGGGTCTTCTCGAGCAGGTGGACCTGTGGCACCTTGCCAACGAACCCGCGCGAAACCTTTCCGGTGGCCAGAAGAAGCTCCTCGAGATCTCGCGGGCCCTCATGGTCGACCCCAAGATCATCCTCCTCGACGAGCCCACCGCGGGCGTGAGCCCCCTGATGAGCCGCATGCTCGCCAGGACGATCTCGCAGCTGCGCGACCGCGGCCTCACGTTCGCGATCATCGAGCACGACATGGACATGATCGCCGAGCTGTGCGACCCGATCTACGTGCTCGCGGAAGGGCGCACGCTCACCTCGGGGACGTTCCGCGAGGTTGCCGGAAATGCCGACGTCATGAAGGCCTACCTCGGGAAGGTCGGCCACGCATGAGCGAAGTCTTTCGGGTCGAAGGCTTGCATGCCGGGTACGGCGCGGGCGATATCCTCAAGGGAGTGGACCTCTGCGTTGCCACGGGCTCGATCGTCACGATCATCGGGCCCAACGGCTCTGGCAAGTCCACGCTGGTGAAGACTCTGGCGGGCCTGCTGCGCGCGCGGCAGGGCGAAATCCTCCTCAAGGGCGCGAGCATCCGCGACTACACGCCGCCCCGGCGCGTCCATGCCGGCATCTCGTACGTGCCGCAGGAATACAACGTCTTCCGCAACCTGACCGTGCTCGAGAACCTCAAGATCGCCCGCGAGTTCATGAGCGGCGGCCGGGCGAAAGGGCCGGTCGTCTCGGATGAGCTCGTGGCGCTGTTCCCGGAGCTGCCGTCGCGCTTCAAGGCGCTCGCCGGCAACCTGAGCGGCGGCCAGCGCCAGATGCTCGCCTTCGCGTGCGCGCTCACGGTCAAGCCGGAGCTGCTGATCATGGACGAGCCTTCGGCGGGCCTGTCGCCCAAGTACATGAGCGACATCTTCGACTGCATCAAGAAGGTCAACGACACCGGGGTTTCCGTGCTCATGGTGGAGCAGAACGCCATCGAGGCCCTGCGCATCTCGGACCAGTGCATCGTCATGGCCACGGGCCGGGTGCGGCTTTGCTCCGACGCGGCCTCGGTGCTGGACATGCCGGACCTGCAGACGCTCTACCTCGGCGACGCGGCCTCGGGCCACGAGTCCCTGAACCGCGCGAGCGCGGCCTGAGCGATGCTCCAGACCGCGTTCAACGGACTCGTCACCGGCATCATCATCGCCCTTCCCGCCCTCGCGATCACCCTCCTCTTCGGCGTCCTCAAGTTCCCCAACTTCGCGGTGGGCTCGATGATGACCGTGGCGGCCTACATGGTCTACGCCCTGAACGTGCAGCTGGGCTGGCCGCTCCTGCCGGCCACCGCCGTGGTGGCGGTCGCCTTCGGCTTCATCTGCATCGCGCTCGACTACGTCACGTTCCGGCCCCTGCGCGACCGCGGCGGCATCACGCTCATGGTGGCGTCCCTGGGCCTGGGCTTCGTGCTCGAGAACGTCGCCCGTTTCGCCTACGGCAATGCGGCCCGGAGCTTCGCGATCGAGCTCGCGCGTCCGTTCCGGTTTTTCGACATCCGCATGAACCGCGAGCAGATGACGGCGATGGTGGTGGCGACCATCGCGATGGCCCTCATGTACGTGCTTCTCACGCGCATGCCGGTGGGACGCGCCATGCGCGCCGTCGCCGACAATCCCTCGCTCGCCCTGGTGCGGGGAATCGACAGCGCCAGCATCATCCGGTGGACCTGGTTCATCACGGGGGTTCTCCTGGCGGTCGGCGGCGTGCTGATCGGGATGGACCGCGCGCTCGAGCCGCCGATGGGCACGAGCTACGTGATCGCGGTCTTCTCGGCCGCGATCCTCGGCGGGCTCGGAAGCCCGCTGGGCGCCTTCGTGGGAGCGCTGCTGATCGGGCTGGTGAGCGAGCTCGCGACGCTCGTCATCCCGCCGAACTACCGCATCGGGATACCGCTTTGCGTCATCGCGCTCGTCCTGATCTTCCGCCCGCAGGGCATTTTCGGCCAGATGTACATCCGCCGTTGATCGACTTCGTCATCCTCATGAGCACCGTCGTCTGCTTCTCGGCGATCCTGGCGCTGGCGCTGAACTTCCAGTGGGGCCTGGGCGGCATGGTGAACTTCGGCCTGGCCGGCTTCTACGCGCTGGGCGCCTACTCGTGCGCGCTGCTGATGCTCAAGGGCGGCTTCAACACCTTCTTCGCCGCGCTCGGGGCGATGGGGATCGTGGCGCTGGTCTGCGGCCTGGTGGCGTTGGTGACGCTGCGCGTCACCGAGGAGGACTACTTCGCCATCGTCACGCTCGGCGTGGGCGAGATGCTGCGGCTCGTCGCGCTGAACGAGGACTGGCTCACGAAGGGGGCGCTTGGCCTGACCGGCATCCCGCGGCCGCTGGGCGAGCTGATCCCGCCCCCGGTCTACCTGTACTTCATGCTGGCCCTCTCGGTCGTGCTGGTGGCCGCGTGCGTCTGGGTGCTGGGGCGGCTGTCGCGCTCGCCGTTCGGCCGCGTGGTGCGCGCCGTGCGCGAGGACGACGTGGTGGCCGCCACGCTGGGCAAGAACGTGCTGTGGGCGCGGGTGCGGATCTTCGCCATCGGCGGCGCCCTGATCGGGCTGGCCGGCTCCCTGCATGCCTTCTACTTCCAGTACATCGACCCCACGCAGTTCTCGACCATCGTGATCGCCTACGCCTTCATGGCGGTGATCGCCGGCGGCCGCGGCGCGCACGTGGGAGCCGTGGCGGGCGCCGCCGCGGTCATGCTGCTCCTCGAAGGATCGCGCTTCGCGAAGGAGCTGGTGCCGGGGCTCGAGTCGGACCAGCTCGCCGCGGTGCGCATCATCATCATCGGCATCGGCCTCATCATGCTGCTGATCTACCGTCCGCACGGATTCATGCGGGAGTACCGCCTGCAGGTCCCGCTCAAGCACTCGCCTGGCCAGGCCCGGCCCCAACCCCCAAAGGAGGCACCAACATGAAAGGCTTTTCCCGCCGCAGGATCCTGAAGACGATCGGAGCCGCCGTTGCCGCGCCGATCGGCGCACCGTTCCTCAACCTCGCGCACGCCCAGGGCTCGACGATCCCGATCGGCGTGGCACTGCCGATGACCGGAAACGCCGGAGCCTACGGCCCCGACATGGGGGAAGCGGCCAAGCGCACGGTGGAGATGATCAACAAGGCCGGCGGAATCCTTGGCGGGCGCAAGCTGGAGCTCATCGTCGAGGACTCGGAATCGAGTGCTTCGGTGGCGGCCAACCTGTCGCAGAAGTTCATCAACGTGCACCGCTGCCAGTCGCTGGTCGGCTACTGGGGCACGCCCGAAGGCATGTCGTCGCGCCCGATCGCGATCCAGAACAAGGTCGTGCTCATGGTGTCGAGCGCGGCCAACGCCATCACCGAGGGCGACACCGAAGGCTACGTCTGGCGCTTCCAGATGAAGGCCACCGACTGGGGGATCGTGATCAGCCGTGCGACCGAGCAGCGCCTGGGCTTCAAGTCGGTCGGCGTGATGGGGCTGCAGAACGCCTTCGTGCTGCCCATCATGCGGGTCTTCGAGGAGCGCATGAGGGCCCTGGGACGCACGGTCGTCGACTCGCTGGTCTACAACCCCGAGCAGCCGTCGTACCGCGCCGAGGTCCAGCGTGTCTTCGGCAAGAAGCCCGAGGCGGTGTACTGCTTCGGCCTGCTGCCCGACTTCGTCTCGATCATGCGCGAGGTCTACCGCGGCGGCTTCGACAGCAAGGTGGTGGCGCTGTCCATCGCCGCCGACTCCGAGGGCAAGTTCGTCAACGCCGTGGGCGCGGACGTTGCCGAGGGCATACGCCACTTCCAGCCGATGCCGGACGTTTCCGCGCCCGGCTACAAGCGCTTCCTCAAGCTGATGGGGGCTCCCGCGGACCGCGTCTACCTGTTCCCGCCGAATACCCACGACCAGATCGCGATCGCCGCGCTCGCCATGGAGAAGGCCAAGAGCCCGATGGCGGTGGACTGGTCGAAGCAGATCATTCCCGTGGGCAACGGCCCGGGCGAAGCCGTGGACGACCTGGTCGGCGCGCTCGAGATGGTGCGCGGCGGCCGCAACGTGAACTTCCAGGGCGCCGGCTCGACCTGCGATTTCACCCCCAACGGCGACCAGATCGGCCGCGGCATGGGACAGTGGATCATCAAGGGCGGCAAGTCGGTCTTCGTCGAGTACGCGAAACCGTGAGCGCATGAAAGCCCGCGCGGCGGTCGCATACGAGGCGGGCAAGCCGCTCGTCGTGGAGACGGTCGACCTGGACGGCCCGAGGGCCGGGGAGGCGCTGGTCGAGATCAAGGCCACGGGCATCTGCCACACCGACGAGTTCACCCTGTCGGGCGCGGATCCCGAAGGCCTCTTTCCGGCCATCCTCGGCCACGAGGGCGCGGGCGTCGTGGTGGACGTCGGTCCCGGCGTGAAGTCGCTCAAGCCGGGCGACCATGTCATTCCGCTCTACGTGCCCGAGTGCCGGGAGTGCGCGTACTGCGTCTCCGGCAAGACCAACCTGTGCCAGGCGATCCGGCTCACCCAGGGCAGCGGCGTGATGCCCGACGGCAGCAGCCGGTTCTCGATCGGGGGCCGCAAGCTCTTCCACTACATGGGGACCTCGACGTTCGCGAACTACACCGTGGTCCCGGAGATCGCGCTCGCGAAGATCCGGGAGGACGCCCCTTTCGACAAGGTCTGCTACATCGGCTGCGGCGTCACCACCGGGATCGGGGCGGTGATCAACACCGCGAAGGTCGAGCCCGGCGCGAACGTCGTCGTGTTCGGCCTCGGCGGCATCGGCCTGAACGTGGTCCAGGGGGCCCGGCTCGCGGGCGCGGGCATGATCGTGGGGGTCGACCTCAATGCCGAACGGCGGCCGCTCGCCGAGAAGTTCGGCATGACGCACTTCGTGAACCCGAAGGAAGTGGAAGGCGATCTCGTCGCCCACCTCGTGAACCTCACGGGCGGCGGCGCGGATTACAGTTTCGAGTGCATCGGCAACGTGGAGGTGATGCGCCAGGCCCTCGAGTGCTGCCACAAGGGCTGGGGCGTGTCGGTCATCATCGGCGTCGCCGGCGCCGGGCAGGAGATCAGGACGCGGCCGTTCCAGCTCGTCACGGGCCGCGTGTGGAAGGGCACCGCGTTCGGCGGGGCCAGGGGACGGCGCGATGTCCCGCGCATCGTGGACTGGTACATGGAAGGCAAGATCAACATCGACGACCTGATCACGCACAAGCTGGCGCTCGAGGACATCAACAAGGGCTTCGACCTCATGCACGCCGGGAAATCGATCCGCAGCGTGGTCGTTTACTGAAATACACACAACACGGAGGACACCATGGCGACATCCCAGAACATCCATCCCCAGGTCGACCAGGGCACCAAGCCCGCCGGCGCCGGATTTGCCGGGGGAACGCTCTCGTGCCGGTGCGCGTCCGGCAAGGTCACCGTCTCGATTGCGAGCCAGTGCTTCCACAACCACGCCTGCGGCTGCAGCAAATGCTGGAAGCCGGCGGGCGCGCTCTTCTCCCAGGTGGCGGTGGTGCCCCGCGACAAGCTGAAGGTCACCGCGAACGAGGACCAGCTTCAGGTCGTCGATCCCGCGGCCGTCATCAAGCGCCACGCCTGCAAGCGTTGCGGCGTGCACATGT
>Ga0163153_10001121_pt1 | contig 43474 bp, 26 predicted proteins | sample OliLakLV19MP6IB1_FD_148629 | JGI IMG/M metagenome (GOLD analysis project Ga0163153, IMG submission 148629) | Freshwater microbial mat bacterial communities from Lake Vanda, McMurdo Dry Valleys, Antarctica - Oligotrophic Lake LV.19.MP6.IB-1 | ecosystem: Environmental > Aquatic > Freshwater >... | reverse complement strand
CGCGAATACCTCCACTCCCGCCCCACCCAATGCCTGCGCCTCCTCGCTCAATGATCTCTTCATACCGAAAGACCCTGTGTTGGTGGCCTGTTGGGGGCGTATTTTACTATCTCAAATCTTATATTCCAAGGATGTTCATAAAACTCCCTATGAACGCGGGCTAGCACACCAAAGGACTCCTGCCCATTATTTGCAGGCAGACCTCAGTATTTCCGGTTCGAGCCTGAGCACGCGCTTCAAGGACCGCCTGTGGGATATCTTTGCCCAGAATGTCGGGCGTTATTCCAGAGCGGAACCGCTGCTCAATGAACTCACGCCCGCGCAGCTGGCCGGCACCTAGTCTTCATAAAGGGGTCACCCATTAGCGTGAGCGGTCAAGAGGATAAAAGATCTCCGGCAGCCAGCTTTTTCTTTTCCTAAAAGCTGTCTTTGTCTTTTCCGGCCGAGTCGGACGGTGCCCGTGGTGTCGTTCGTGCCTGTCATTTCTGTTTTGATTCGGATGCGTGCCCTCCCCGTCAGGGGAGGTGATCCGTTCAGTCACCCATCTGGTTCCAGCGTGGCCCGGCCGGCCCGGGTGTCGAGCCGGCCTGCCGCGCCCGCACTCTCGTGTGCGCGCGGCGCACGCCCTCCTCCCGGTCGGCCGGGAGCCAGAAAACATTCAGTGCCCAGCCGGGTTCATTCAGTGGATGAAAATTGTGGCTCGCGTTGCCTTGCGGCGGCGCGTCCAACCTTGCGTTGACTCCCGGCTGGGTCGAATCACCATAAATTCTTCAGGCCTTTGCGTTCCGGCGGTTATGTCCTGCAGGGAGACTCGACCGCGGCCATTGAGTTCTATTGGCTCTCCATGTCCAGACCCCTTCGCTGGTTCACGACCGGTCTCCCCGAAAGCTTCTTTCTTGCCTGGCCCGAAGACGCGCGTGGCGTCGTAGGGCACGTCTTCGGCCATCACATGCCACGCGGCCTTGGCCAGCTTGCAGGCCAGCGCCTTGGTGGCGATGATCGGATTGGTCTTTTGTTTCTTGCGGTCATAGAAGCGGCGGCATTGATCATCGTAACGGCAGGCGAAGTGGGCCGCTTCCACAAAGGCCCAGGCCAGGCAGCGGTTGCCGCACTTGCGGTTGTTCTCGCCCTTCTTCTTGCTGTTGCTCTGGCGCAGACTTTTCACGCAGCGGCAGTAGCTGGCGAAATTCCCGGCGTCGGCGAAGCGCTTGGGATCGCCCGTCTCCAGGGCAATGGTCAGCCCGAGAATTTTCCCGATGCCCGGCACTTCCTGCACGCGTTGGAAGGTTTTCCATTCCTTGGTTGCCGCCAGGATGTGCTTCTCGATCTTGGTGATGGACTCCTGGAGCTGGCCCATGAGTCCGATCTGTTCGCCGCCCAGGAGTTGATCGGCGGGCGCGGTGAAGCGGGCCTGGGCTTCCTCGATGCTCATGGCTTTGACGCGGGCCAGCGGCACGCGCTGGCCCAGCGTGCGCTCATTGAGGCTTTTGAAACTCAGGATCAAACTGGTGCGCAGTTGCACCAGCAGCATCCGGCGGCGCAGGAGATCGCGCACGGGGCGCGTCTGCCGGTCGTAGCGATGGCTGGTGGGCAGGATGCCCAGGCGCATGAGTTCGCACAGGAAGTAGGCGTCGGACACGTCGTCGGTATGTTTGAGGCCGTCGTATTGTTTCATGCGCGCCGGGTTGGCCAGCACGACGGGATAGCCGTGATCCTCCAGGCCATCGACCAGCCAATCCCAGTTATAGGTGGACTCGACGGCCACTTGAGCGATCTGGGTCTTGTACGGTTCGAGCATTTGCAGGATGGCCGGCAGCTCGCAGGGCAGCTTCTTGTGCAGGACGCGGCGTCCGCTTTCATCCATCAGGCCGCACAGGGCGTTGTTGCTGTGCAGGTCGATTCCCGTCATGATTTTCATCGTGGTTCTCCGGTGGGTTGAGGGTTGAGTTTGAGTTTTAATACACACCTCAGACTACTGCGCCGACCCGCTCGGAGACCACCCTTTCGCCAGCTCATGCTTAATGCTCTACAGTTCTTACAATCGACAATGACGAGGGCGTCTGGTGTGCTGGCTTTCGTGCCCGCCCCTTGCGCATCCAATTCCTCGGAGCGATCTACCATCTGATGAGTCGCGGCCACCGCCGCGAGCCTATCTTCAAGGACGACCACGATTTCGTGCGCCTTGGGAAAACGTCCGTCCAAACCTGGGCCAAGATACTAAGGAACAAGTGGGACGATGTGAAAATCGTCCTTACCAATGTGGGGCGACGTCTCCTCCGGTAGGGACGCGTTCCATCGCGTCCGCCACTTCTCGAAAAGGAAAGGGAAACAAGTGGGACGATGTGGAAATCGTCCTTACCAATGTAGAGCGGCGTCTCCTCCGGTAGGGACGCGTTTCACCGCGTCCGATTTGTTGTCTTTCCCACATCGCGCAAAGGGGATTGATCAGGGACGGGGTGGAACCCGTCCTTACCAGGGTGGACGCAGAGCATTGGGTAAAGGGAAGCTGGATCGTCGGATTGGAGGCGGTGATGTGGAGGTATGTCCCGCGAGTTGTGGGATATGTCTCATGGATCAGGGGAAAGGAGGTCGCGAACCTGAGATCGAACCCTGGCGAACTCAGATCGAAGGTCACGATTTTGCCGTTGGAGGTCTCGTTCTGAAGAAGGGACGGGTGGATCTTGATTTAGCGATCCTTGAACCAAGGATCGGGCGTTGCGATATGGATTTAGGACATCACGGACCTCGCAAAGACCGCCGCGAACAGGCCAAAGACGGGCGGGCTGTCCTGAAAGGTGCCGTCGTGTCCCGGAATGAGACGCGGCGCATGGCCGATGGCCCCTTCATCCGCCATTCGGGAACCGTCTTCCCCACTCGGAGTGGAGAAGAGGCCTGTAAGGATCGTCCTCCGTTTTCTTCTGTAAGGGTGGAAACTGACATGCAACTCGCACTGACAACATCGATTCGCTCGAAGGTCCGGATGGACCCGGCTGCGGCGCACCACGCGGTGACGCTGCGCTATCCGCCGCAAGTCTGTCTGGCAAGGAGCACGGTGGAAGTATCTGAATGGATGGAATCGGGAATGTTTCCAGTGGCGATACTGGCCAGGAAGAGGCCGAGATCTCCGGGATTACCGCTTTCTTTCTGAGAGCGGTTGCTGTATCAGAATGACGCTCATAATCGTGAAAACCAACCCAGCAACTCCCTGTTCGTGGTCTCCACTGCTCCGGTTGATCTGCGTGGTGGCGGCGGTCTTCTCGCTCAGCCAGGTCACGTTCGGCGCGACCTACACTGGTTCCTACGTTAGCCCGACGAACATCCTGATCGGAACGGTCACTGCGGCTCCGGGGCCTTATCCGTCAACCATCACCGTGGCCAACCTTCCCGGCGTCATCACGAATGTCAGCGTCATCCTCACCAATCTTTCGCACGGAATCCCGGACGACATCGACGTGCTGCTGGTCGGCCCAGGCGGGCAGAAGCTCCTGCTGATGTCCGATGCCGGTGGCGACAATGCGGCGAGCTTCATCCGCCTCTCGTTCTCGGATGACGTCACGCCGTCGCTCCCGGACTCCACGCGTATCTTCACCGGCAGTTACAAGCCCACCAACTACGGGGCGAACGACGCGTTTCCCGCACCCGCGCCCGCACCGCCGTACGCCAGTTCCTTCGCAGTGTTCGACGGCACGAATCCGAACGGAGTCTGGCGTCTCTACGCCAACGACGACGTCGTGGGCAACGTCTCCGGATCCATTGGCGGCTGGCATCTCCAGCTCGCCACGGTCGCCTTTCCTCCCGTCATCACCAGCCAGCCGAGCGACAAGGCCGTTCAACCCGGATCATCTGTGGTGTTCAGCGTCAGCGTCTCGGGAACTCCGCCTTTGAGTTACCAATGGCTGCGCAACGGCGAAGTCCTCATTCCATTTGGGCAGGGCGGACCGAGCCTCAGGCTGTTCGATGTGACCACGAACCAGGCGGGTTTCTACTCCGTCGTGATCGCCAACGCGGCCAACCCTTCGGGCGTTCACAGCCGGCAGGCGCGGCTCGAAGTTCTCGGCCCGCTCACCATCATCGATCCGCCCGCCACCACCATCACCCAGCCCGGCTCTGATGTTCGTCTCTTTGTCGGAGCCACCGGCAACCCGCCGCTCCGCTATCAATGGACGCTGAACGGATCGATCCTGCCCGGTGAAACGAACGCCGTCTTGAACCTGTTCAAAGTGCAGCCGGAATCTGGCGGTGATTATCGCGCCATCGTTTGGAACGGCGACGAGGCGGTGACCAGTGATCGGGCGCTGGTCCTGGTCCGCGCGCCGGTCGGTCGCGCGCCGGAAGACAAGTTCGGCGACCGCCCGACGTTCGAGGGAACGAAGGGCATCGTTCAAGGCGACAGCTCCAACGCGCGCCGTGAATCGGGTGAACCGATTCGGCCCGGTGGCGGCAAGACAGTCTGGTTCGAGTGGATCGCGCCCGCCTCCGGCATCGTTGCTTTCAACAGCCGTGGCAGCACGTTCGATGTGCTCATGCGTGCCTTCTCTGGATTGGAGGTCAACAGCCTCACGCCCATCGCGGGCGACGATGATTCTGACGGCTTTTACAACAGCCTGTTCCAGTTCAATGTGGTGGGTGGCGGGCGATACCAGATTCAGATCGACGGCTTTGGCCGGAACGGAATCGGCGGTGAATTCACCGTGCGCTGGAATCTGGAGATTACTCAGGAGCTGGTTCCCATCATCGTCGAAGATCCCGAACCCCAGGCGGTGATCATCGGCAACAGCGCGTTCTTCAAAGTCACGCCCGACTCGCAGGATGTGTCTTATCAATGGTACTACAACGGCAAACCCATCCGGGGCGAAACGGAGAACACGCTTTTCATTCCCATCGCGAAATCGGAGCACGTCGGGCTTTACTCGGTTCGCGTGTTCAATCGTTTCGACCGGTTTGTGTTCAGTTCTCCGGTTCGGCTCCAACTCGGCTCCATTGGCGGGTTCCTCTGGGGGGACAAGCAGGAGGTGATTCTTTACTCTCTCGGCCTCGGTGAATTTGTCCCGATTGGCGCGGGCGTTTCGTTCTTTCAAGAAGGACCTTCTGCCGCTGATCGTCAGGCGGGCGATCCGAATCCCTGTGGCAATCCCTTCTTCGGAACGCTCTGGCAGGGCCTGGCTGCCACGAACAACGGCGTCATCGAAGTCAACACGATCGGCAGTGAAATACCCGCGCGCCTGGCGGTTTACCAGATCACTGGCGGCGCAGACGACTTCTTCAAGCCCGCCTTCATTTGCGATCTTTCCAGCGCGTCCAACGGCGTCCCGGCTACCGCGCGTTTCCCGGCCACGCAGGGAACCAACTACGCCATCGTGCTCGAAGGATTCCAGGATTCCGGCAACCTCCAGCTCAACTGCCAGATGGGCATCGCCCCGGTCCTGACGAATCCCTTCCAAAACTTTTTCGTTCCCGAAGGCGGCGGCCTGGTGCTCCACTCGCCTGCGACCAATTGGAATCCCATGCCGTCCTGCCAATGGCTTTTGAACGGCGCGGCGATACCGGGCGCAACCAGCCCCACGCTGACGCTCAGCAATTTCAACGCGCTCGGCGCGGGCACATATTCCATCTTTGTCAGCAACTTCGTCCGCAGCACCACGCGCGATGTGGCGAATCTCTCGCTCGTCGGCCCCTTCACCTTGAACCATTGGTGGACGACGAACGCGGGCAAAGTCGGCTTCGTCCTGAACACCAGCAACTCCATGCCGTTCGTCATCGAGACCAGCACGAACTTGAACGGCCTGTGGACTCCGCTCGTCACCAATCCCAATCCGTCCTTCATCCTCCTCTATACGAACAGCAGCGCCCTCACCACGCCCCAGCGCTTCTTCCGCGCCGCTCCGTGGCCGCCTGCCGGTCCGTAATCGAAAACTCCTTTCAGCGTGAACTCTGCCGAACCAACACGGACGTGGTGCAGCCTCCTCTGGCTTGTCCTGGTCTTCGCGCTCACGCCGAACCACACCCCGGCCCAAGCCCAGCCTGCTTCGCGAGCGAATACCAATCCGCCGCCCATCGTTCTCTCCGTCGAAGGCCCCAATGTTTTCATACGCCGCGTCGCGTCGAATCTCTGGGAGTCCGCCTTTCCGAATCAGGTTCTCGCGGCCAAAGATCGTGGGCGCACCGGCAGCCGCAGCCGCGCCAGCATCCGGCTTTCCGACCTCAGCATCATGCGCATTGCTGAGCGCAGTGAATTTGAAATCCAGCCGCTCGAAGACACGAAGGTCGAGGCCGAGTTCAGCCTGTTCCGTGGTTTGCTCTATCTCCTGAACCGCGACCGTCCCGGCAAACATCGCTTCATCACGCCCACCGCCACCGCCGCCACCCGTGGCACCGAGTTTACGCTGGAAGTGGACGAAGCCACCGGTCGCACCACGCTCACCGTCCTCGAAGGCGAGGCCGAACTCAGCAACGCCGCCGGCTCCATTCGCATCAGCCCCGGCGAGCAGGGCGTCGCTCTGCTCGGCCAGATGCCGACCAAGACCGCCGTCATCGACGCCGCCCGCGCGGTGCAATGGTGCCTCTACTATCCCGGCATTCTCGATCTCGACGAACTTTCGCTCTCGCCCGCCGATCAACAGGAGCTGCAAAATTCAATGGAAGCCTATCGTGCTGGAGATCTGCTTCGTGCTGTTTCCAGCTATCCGGCCAACCGAACTCCCGCCTCCGACAATGACAAGGTTTACTCTGCTGCTCTGCTCCTCGCCGTCGGCCAGACGACACAAGCCGCGTCCCTCCTGGATTCGCTCGGTCACCGCACCGCCACCAACGCCGTCCAGCACCGCCTCGCCAACGCCCTCCGTCTCGTCGTCGAAACGGTCACGCGCCGTCCGTCCGAGACTCCGCGCAACCCATCCGCCATTCAGCCGACCACCAAGCTCGCAACGGAACTCCTCGCCCAGTCCTACGCCGAACAAGCCGCGCTGCGGCTTGAAGACGCGCTGCTCTCGGCCCGGCTCGCCGCGAAGACATCGCCGCGATTCGCCTTCGCCTGGGCGCGCGTCGCCGAACTCGAATTCAGCCGGGGCCGCGTCCGCGCCGCCACGGAAGCGCTCGATCGCAGTCTGGCCCTCGCGCCGCGCAACGCGCAGGCCATCGCGCTGAAGGGATTCCTTCTCAGCGCACGCAATGAAATCCGCGCCGCCATCCCGTTCTTTGATGAAGCCATTCGGATCGACGGCGGCCTGGGCAATGCCTGGCTTGGACGCGGTCTTTGCCGCATTCGACTCGGTCACGCCGAACAAGGCCGCTTCGATCTCCACGTTGCCGCCACGATGGAGCCGGAGCGTTCGCTGCTCCGCAGCTACCTCGGCAAAGCCTTTAGCAACGAGGGCGATCAGCGACGCGCGGAAACCGAGCTGCGTCTCGCGCAGGAGATCGACGCGGGCGATCCGACGCCGTGGCTTTACTCCGCGCTCCTCCTGCAGCAGGGGAACCGCATCAATGAAGGCATCCGCGATCTCGAATACTCCCGGACCCTCAACGACAATCGTTCCCTCTACCGTTCACGTCTGCTGCTGGATCAAGATCGCGCGGTCAGCGGGGCGAATCTCGCCAATCTCTATCGCGACGCCGGCATGGTCGAGACCAGCGCCCGTGAAGCCGGTCGCGCCGTCAACGTGGATTACGCGAACCACTCCTCTCATCGTTTCCTGGCGGACAGCTACAACGCGCTGCGGGATGCCGGAGGAGTCAATCAGCGCTATGAGAACGCCTGGTTCACAGAATACCTCCTTGCCAACCTTCTCGCACCCGTTGGGGCCGGCGGTCTGTCACAGACCGTTTCCGAACAGGAATACTCGAAGCTCTTCGAGCGTGACCGCTTTGGCTTTGCCTCGGCGAGCGCTTATGCCAGTCACGGAGCGTGGGGCCAGAAGGCGGTTCAATACGGGATCTGGGGCAACAGCAGTTACGCGGCAGAGTTCTCCTATTTGAACGACGACGGCTGGCGAGCGAACAACGACCTGGAACGCTACGTCGGCACGGTTGAGTTCAAGCACCAGCTCACCGCTCAGGACAACTTCTACTTCCACATGGGTTATTTGAATCGGGAGTTCGGAGACCTCAGCCAGCTTTACAATCCGAACGAAGCCATCGAGTCGCTGCGTGTCATCGAACGTCAGGAACCCTTGCTCTTGCTGGGCTACCAGCATGAATGGTCGCCTGGAAGCCGCACGCTGTTGCTGGCCAGCCGGGCACAGAATACTTTGGCGGTGGACAACCCGGAGAACCAGACCTTGTTCTTCAACCGAGGATTCGGCGGCCCGGTTGGATCGGTCGCCTCCCTGCAATACGAGCAGGCCTATCACAGCGAGCTGGAGAGCTACGCCTTTGAAGCCCAGCACATCTTGCAGCGCGGGAATCATGCGCTGATTCTGGGAGGCAGGATTCAATCAGGCACGCTGGAAACTCGTAACACCCAGACCGACGGCCGAATCCTCCTTGGCGGCCCGACCCTCCCCGTTCCCTTTGCCGTCTCGCAGGACATCGAGACGCGCTTCGAGCGGCGCAGCGTTTATGCCTACGAACAATGGCAACTGTGGCCGACGCTTCTGCTCTCCGGCGGCGTCGCCTACGACTGGCTGAACACTCCTGACAACTTCCGCCTCGCGCCCATCGCGGACACCCGTGACACGCAGGAACAAGTGTCGCCCAAGGCAGGCTTCATCTTCACTCCGGCCACCAACACCACCATTCGCGGCGCGTGGTTCAAATCTCTAGGCGGAGTCAGTCTTGATCAAAGCGTGCGTCTGGAACCCTCTCAAGTCGCCGGCTTCAACCAGGCCTATCGCAGCCTCATTCCCGAATCAGTCGCTGGTGCAAACGATGGAGCGGAGTTCGACGGCTGGGCGATGTCATTGGAACAGAAGTTCGGTCACGGCACGTTCATCGGAATCAGAGGCGAGATTCTATCCTCCCAAGTGGATCGCCAGGTCGGAGTCGTCGAATTCTCCGTGCCCTCCAGCGGCGGCTCGCCCTATTCCACCAGCCTGACCCGGCAGGAGCTCAGCTACCGCGAACGAACTCTGGCCGTCACCCTCGATCAACTCCTCGGCAACGGCTGGTCACTCGGCGCCCGCTATCGCCTGAGCAAGGCGGACCTCTCCTCGCGCTTCGCACAAATCCCTGAAGCCGCCGCCGAGGTCGGTGCCTTCCAGCGCGAGCGCGACAACGAATCCGTCCTCCACCAAGTTCAGCTCTCCGCGCTCTACAACCATCCGTCCGGCTTCTTTGGACGCGGCTGGGGCATCTGGTCCGTGCAAAGCAACCGGGGCTACTCGCCGGATCGTCCCGGTGACAACTTCTGGCAGTTCAACCTCGAAGCCGGCTGGCGGTTCTTCCGCCGCCGCATGGAAGCCCGCGTCGCCCTGCTCAATCTCACCGACCAGGACTATCGGCTCAATCCGCTGAACCTCACCGCCGAACTGCCGCACGAGCGCGAAGTCGTCGCCTCTCTGCGATTCAATTTCTGAAGGCGGGTTCAACTGCCGGTAGCCGACGAGGTGACGAGGCGGTTGGCTGGAACTTCGACGGCTCCGCTCCCTCACGTCGGCGGCTACGTCGCGACGAGAATCCTATCTCGGGCTGAACTTCTTCCTGTCGCCTCATCCTGCGTCCGCCTAATCTCGCCCCACATCGCACATGAAGAAGTGGCGGGACAAACTCAGCACGTCGCATCGAAGCGCGGCCTATGGAGGAGCGCTTAGTCTGGCGCTTGGGCTGGTCGCTTTCGCCTTCAGCCACGAACTGTTGCTCCTGGGATACGATCTGCTTTTCCTCCGTGGATTCTCCCCTCGCCACGCGCCCGGCGACCTCGTGATCATTCATCTGGATGACCACTCCTTCAAGACGCTCGGGCAGACAAGCGTTCCCAACTGGGATCGGAAACTCCACGCCCGGCTTCTGGATCGATTGACCGCTGACCAGGCGCGGGTCGTCGTCTTCGACATCGTTTTTCTCGAACCCGGCACGCCTGCTGCCAATGCTGAGTTTGCGCGCGCGATTCGGAACAATGGGAAAGTAGTTCTGGCCGCCGCACTCAACACGGATGCGCGCCCCCAAATCCAAAACAAGCAGGAGATTCTGCCACTGGATATTTTCGTGGACGCGCCCGCCGCCGCCTGGGGCATCGCCGAGACGCAGGCCCGGGGTTCCATCGCCCGGCAGTATTTCCTGGGAGATGAGATGCAGCCGAGCCTTCCTTGGGCCGCCGCCACTGTTGCCGGAGCTTCAATCACACGTGAACCGGGAGCCCGTCCGCCCGATACGTGGCTTAACTATTACGGTTCAGCCCTGGCGCTTCAGCACATCAGCTTCAGCGAAGTGGCGGATTTTCCAACCGGTTACTTCCGCGACAAATCAATCTTCGTCGGTGCCCGTCCCAAGACATTAAAAGCCATGGAAGAGGCCGACGTCTTCAGAACGCCTCACTCCCGCTGGGGCGAAGAACTGTTTCCTGGCGTCGAAATTGGAGCGACCGCCTACCTGAATCTTCTTCACAATGACGGGCTCAGGCAGATGTCCTGGGCATCCCAATGTCTTTTCATCGCGTTGCTCGGCTCGATGCTCGGAGCCGCCATCGGTCTGCTGCGCCCGTTTCACGCGGCCATTGCTTCAGTCGCCGCGCTCCTTGCTCTCGTCGCCCTGGTTGGCTACATCGCCAACCAGCATCACCTCTGGTTTGGCTGGACCATCATCGCGTTCGTCCAGATTCCTTGCGCGCTCGCTTGGTCCATTGGCAGTCGCGTCGTCCTGCTCAAGTTCGAGAAGGACGTGCTCACCCGCACGCTCGAAGAAACGACCAAGCTCGTCGAAGCCACCAAGGCCACGGCGCAGCAGCAGAAACGCCCGGCCCAGCTCATCCCCGATCACGCCATGATCAGGCGCGTCGGCAAGGGCGCGTATGGCGAAGTCTGGCTCGCGCGCAATGCCATCGGCGCCTATCACGCGGTGAAGATCACCCGCCGCGCCGGCTTTCCGGCCGAGGAACCTTACGAGCGCGAATTTCACGGCATCCAGAAGTTCATGCCCATCTCGCGCTCGCACCAGGGCTTCGTTCACATCCTCCACGTCGGGCGCGACGAGGATCAGCGTCTCTTTTACTGCATCATGGAGGCGGGCGACGACAAGACCGCCGGCCAGAAGATCGATCCGGAAACCTACACGCCCAAGACGCTCGCCAGCGAACTCGACTGGCGCGGCAAGCTCACGCCGGAGGAAACACTTCGCCTCGGCCTCGCGCTCGCCGACGCGCTGGAGCATCTCCACCAGCACCAGCTCATCCATCGCGACATCAAGCCCGCCAACATCATCTACGTGAACGGCGCGCCGAAGTTTGCGGACATCGGGCTCGTCACCGAGATCCGCAGCGTGGGGAAGGACGTTTCGTTCCTTGGGACGGAAGGCTACATCGCGCCGGAAGGTCCGGGCACCGCGTCGGCGGACGTGTATGCGCTCGGCAAAGTTCTCTATGAGGCCGCGATGGGCCGCGACCGGCGTCTTTATCCCGAAGTGCCCACCGCCCTTTTCGAAGAGCCCGATGATGCGTTGATTCGCCGGCTCAACAACATCATCAACCGCGCCTGCGAGACCTCCGTCCAGGATCGCTACCAGAGCGCGGCGGCCCTGCATGTGGATTTGCTGAAGCTGTAACGGCCAAGCGGTTGACCTGCTCGCCAGTTGCAGCCTCAGTAAAATGGCTGCCCGCCCTGCCCCTTGGCCATGGCCTTACTTTGCACTCGCCGCCTGCGCCGCCTTGCGGACCTTCAGCGTCACGGGACGCGTGGTCTGCCGTCCTGCCTGCTGTTCGATCATGTAGAACAGCCGTTCCTGCTCGGGAACCCACTTCGCCGCGTTGAAGAATATCTGCCGCTCGCTTTCACCCTTCGGAATCAGCACGCCGTTCAGCCCGATGTCCGCCACGATGACGCCGTGAGGAAGGTTCTCCGCGAAGAAGGTTACGAGGTCTTCGTGCCCGTTGCGCTTGATCTTCAGCCACGCAGGAATCGTCTGGCCGGGCGCGATGGTCAGCTCCAGCGGCTGACTCAGTGGCGCAGCCGGATCGAACTGGTTCGTCGCGCTTTCGCTGTAAGGTTCGAGCGACACGTAGAGCTTCGGCTGCTTTCCGAGCGTGATGCGTCCGAGGTTGTTCACGTCCTTCGTCATCGGCTTGCCGTGGATCATCGCCGTCGCCGTGATCTTGCCCGCCATCGCCTTCGCGCCTTCCGGATTCATCGCGTCGCTGCTGGCGTAGATGGTTCCTTTCGCTTCGCTGTGCCCGGCCTCGATGAGGATCGGCGTGGACACGCTGAAGCCCGCCGGCAGCCCGCTGAGGTCCACGCGGATCCCGCCTTCAAATCCATCCTCCCGCTTCGCCGTCACCGTGAAGCTCTGGCCGCTCGCAGGTCCGACCGCCGGTGCCGCGCCCGCCAAAGCCACCGAGAAGTCCGGCTCCGCCCCGCGCACGATCAGGCGGTAGCTCAAGACCTCGCCGCCGTGTCCGCGCGTGTCCGTGATGCGCGCGAGATAGGCTCCGTCAGCCGGCGCGTTGAAATGGATGCTCGAATCGCTGCCCAGCTTCCGTTCGCCGTCGTCATCATTCTCGTAGTTCAAGGTGAACACGGGGAGCCCATTCGCCGGCAGCATGGAGCCAGGTGTGCGCGGCACGACGATGAACCCTTGCTCATCCAGCGCGTGCGCGACGGCGGTCGTGTCGAAATAGGCGCGCCGCTTGCCGGACGAAGTGAACATCATCATGTCCGAGTCCGGCCCTTGCGGCATGCGGAAGAGGCGCATGACATCGCCGTTCAAATGGAGATATTCGGTCAGCTCCATCTCCTCGTAATTGTCCAGCCGGATGCCCGTGCCGTTGGAATCCACGCCGCGAAAGTTGATCGCAGTGTTCCGCACCGCCTGGAGCAGCGTCCGCACGACGGGCCTGCCGTCCGCGTGCAGGATTTCGATGCGCGTATCCACGGCGGACCCGCGCGCCGCCGCATCCGTCTCGACGATCAGCGGCTCACCGGCCTTTGCCTTGAAGCGGAAGAAGTCCACGTCGCCACTCCTCCCGATGCGTCCATTGGCCGCGCCATGGGTTGCGAACACGGTTGCCTGGTCGGGCTGATCGTTCGGTTCGCGCTCGATGATTTGTGGATCGACGCGGACTGCGACTTTGAATGCGCGCCGTTTGCGGAAATGTTCGCCGTCGATAGGAACTTCAAGTTCACCTTCCTCGCCCGCTTTGATTCGTGCTGTGGCGTTCTGTGGCAGGTTGAAGCCGGAGAGTTCCAGCGCCGCCTCCGCATTCGTCCCGATGCTCAGGGGGAACACACCGGTGACCACCGGCAGTTCGCCGATGGAGAGCCGATAGAAATGTTCCTTCGACGCCGTGAGCATCTGATCGGTGACGCGAGCGGTGTAACGGCCATCGGCAGCAATCTTGAACGCAAGGAACCGATCATCGCCGTCGAAGCCGCTGTCGCTGGCCAGCGCGGCTCCGCGCTCGTCGAGCAAGGTCAGCGAACCATTCGCCAGCTTCGAGCCGATGCCCTTCACCGCCAGTTCGAGCACCAGCCTCTGGCCGGACTTGGCTTCAAACTGAAATTCATCCTGGTCGCCCGGCGTACCGATGACGCCCCAGATTCCGACCGGCAGTTGCGCCACGTTCGTCGCCTGCGCTTCGTCGAGCTGAGGCAGGTTGTCGATGAACACCTTCACCTTGCCGCTCTCGCCGCCCGGCCCGCGCACGGACAGTTCATACTCACCACGCGGCAGCTTCGTGACTGGCTCGACTCTGACTCTGATCTCTGCCGCGTTAGTCGCCGCCAGGAGAACGACGGCAAGGTCCGGGCTGGACGCGACCACGTTGGTGACGCCGAACAAGTTCGCGCCGCCGAGCTTCAAGATCTCCGCCTTCCCGCGCCACAGACCGCGCGGCGAAACATTCTTCAGCTCCGGCGCGGGCGGCGACAGATGCTTGGGTTTCTCCGTCTCGTAGAAATCAATCGAGCCATCCTGCCGTCCCACGGCCAGCCGCTTCGCCTCCGCGAGGAACGCAACTCCCGGCGTCACGTCCGGCTGCGTTTCGAACAGCATCTTCTCCGTCACCTCCGCCGCGTCCCAAAGCTTGAGCGCGCGATCATCGGCGGAGGAAAGCAGCGTCTTGCCGTCCGGCGAATGGGCCAGATTCAGAATCGTTCCTTCATGGGCGAACTTCGTGACGAGCAGGGGATTCGTCGTCTCCGCCGCGCTCTCGCTGATCTCCCAGACGCGGATGCGATTGTCCGCGCCGCCGGCGGCGAGACGTTTGCCGTCCGGGCTCCAGCTCAGCGCATACTGTTCCTTCAACGGCTGCGAGAGCGTTTCCACCCGTTTGCCCGTGGCGACATTCCAAAGCTTCACCGTGCGATCCGCGCTGGCGCTGGCGAGAATCTTTCCGTCCGGCCGGAACGCCAGATCGAAGATGGCTCCGTTGTGCGCGGAGAGCGTTTGCAGTTCCTTGCCGGTGGCCAGCTCCCACAGCTTGATCTTCTGATCATAACTTCCGGTGGCGAGCGTTTTGCCATCCGGCGAAATGGCGACGGAATAGAGCGCGTCCTTATGGCCTTCAAAGGTTCGGATGAGCTGGCCGTCTGCGGCATTCCAGAGCCGGACTTCGCCGAACAAGGCCGGTTCGCCCGCCGCCGCCGCGAGCTGTTTGCCATCCGCCGTGAACGCCACGGCGTTCACCGAGCCGCGATGTCCTGCGAGCGTCCGCATCACCGCGCGGGACTCGGAGGAAACCAAATCAACTTCACCATGGCGCGCGGCGGCGATGAGCTTCGGCCCGGAGGCAAAGGCGAGCGCTTGAATCGAGCGGCGCGGCGGGACGGTCGGCTTGATCTTCGGCAGGACCAGTTCGCGCGTGGCCTTGGCCGGTTCCTTTGGCGGCAACGCACCGGCATCGATCCAGCCTTTGATGGTTGCGATCTCGTCCGGCGAAAGTTTCTTCCGCTTGCCCGGCGGCATGATGCGCTTCTTGCCGTCCTTTTCGATCCGCCCCTCGATCATCTTCACCATCAAACTCTCTCCGCCCTGGCCGGGCTTCAGTGCCGCGCCGGATTCGCCGCCCTTCATCAGCGTCTCAAAGGTTTCCATCACCAGCTTGCCTTCGGGTTCCTGAGCCGCGTGACAATCGAGGCAGTGCGCCGCGAAGATGGCGTTCACGGCGGTGTAATCATTCGTCGTCTCGGCGGCACGCGACGGAGTGATGGAAAGAAATGGCAGCGAAGCCGCGACGGCGCAGAGGAATGTTCCGAATGGGCGCATGGCGAAAACCTAACGACGCGCCTCCAGGAAGCCGAGCGAGAAATCGCGGTGGAGCGACCTTGGGATGATCAGAATTTGTAGTGTGGGGACCCGCCTCCGCTTTGCCCGCTTGGCCGGCCTGTCGGCCGAGCAGAGCCGCGATCAGCGGTTTGGAAGAACGTTACCCACGGTGAAGTTGACGGCGACAGGCCGCCTGCGGAAAGCGCGGGCAGGTCCACGCGCTCCAAAGGCTGGGCTTACAGTCCGGGCTCGCGTTTCGCGGTGAACAGCGTGGCGCGGGTCTGGGCTTCCACGATCTGTTCCTTAGTCATCTCGGCGGCGAGCAGGTCGCGGTTCTTCCCGCCGTTCGCGTGGCCGGCGCCGGCGGCGAGATTGAACCACTTGTAGGCTTCCACGCAGTCCTGCGCCACGCCGTGACCTTTCGCCAGCAGCAGCCCGAAATTCGTCTGCGCTCCGGGCACGCCCTGCTCGGCGGCCTTGCGAAACCATTGCGCGGACTGAGCCTCGTTCTTCGGCTCGCCCTGGCCGGAGGCCAGCAGCATCGCGAGATTGTTCTGCGCCACGGCGTCGCCGCGCTCGGCGGCCTTGCGATACCATTTCGCCGCCTCGACCTCGCTCTTCTGCGCGCCGCGCCCGTGGTCGTGCATGAAGCCGAGCGAGCATTGCGCCACGGCGTGATCCTGAGCGGCGGCCTTCTGAAACCACTTCACGGCCTCGGTGTCGCTCTGCGGCGCGCCCTGGCCGTTCACGAGCTTGCGTCCAAGCAGATACTGCGCTTCCGCGAGTCCGCCTTCCGCCGCCGCGTCCAGCCATTGCAAGGACTCTGCCTCGTTCGCGAGGACGCCGCGCCCGGTTTCCAGCGCGAGGCTCAGTTGAAACTGTGCGAGTGAATGGTTCTGCGCCGCCGCCTTGCGCCACCACTTCACGGCTTCGACCTGGCTGAGCGGAGCGCCGTCGCCTTTGTCGTGCAGCGTGCCCAGCCTGAACTGCGCCTCGGCATCGCCGCGTTCGGCGGATGCCTGGATGACTTCGAGCATGGATTTGGCGGCGGGAGCGACGACGTGTTCGGCGTCCAGCTTCGACAGCATCTCGGAGGAGGGCAGCCAGGCGGCGAGTCCTTCGCGCCAGGTGAGATCGGTCTTGAGAATCTTCCGCTCCGTGACGTGCTGACGAAACTCCGCCTCCGGGTAAGGCCCGAACTGTTCGCCATTGATCAGGACGTGGATGCGATTCGACATCGGTAACTGCCGGAAGAGTAGGGCAAAGCCCGAGAGAGCAGAAAGAACTTTTCCGTCAGTGGCGGAGAGTGGTGCATCTGGGTGCCGCGGTTGAGAGAAATCGTGCCCGGTAAACTTCCTGGAGATTCAGAGCTGCCGCAGATGCTGTGTTCGGTGGAATGGACTCTTCATTGTGACGGCTTGCGGGTCGCGGAGCGACGCTTGAAAGCCTCTTGAAATGGGAGTGAGCCTTCTCTTGTCGCTCCACGAGGTGGAACCGAAGACCGGTTTTATTCCGCCGAAAACAGCGAGGTTCCTTTCTCCCAATCTGTGGAAGATATGAATCTGTGGGAGTTCCTTTCCGAAGAAGCCCGGGGATTTGGGGCGGACGGAGGTGAAGACAGAATCCCGATCCCCGTCTGCCCCAAATCCCTTGGACAATGCCAGATGAATTTCCATAAGCCGTCCGACTGAACGGGGCAGGCTCAGTGATTGAAGAGGAATTCCCGGCTGCTGAGCATCGCCCAATAGATGTCCTCCACGACGGCGCGGCGTTCGGCGTCTTTGGTGCCGGCGAGCGCCTTGATGAACCTCGCCTTCTCCTTGATGGTCGGAAGGCGCGAGAGGCAGGCGAGGCTCGCCTCATCGATGAGCTTTTCGTCGGGCGTGCTGGCGTCGAGAAATTTGGTGACCACGCTTTCCTTGGCCGAAAGTTTCTTGTTCACCGTGTCGCCGTTCGCGATGTGCAGCGCCTGGCTCATGCTCGGCTCGGCGGTGCGTTCGCACTCGCAGGTCTTCACGCGGTCGGGCCGGCCGAACGTTTCGAGGAAGTAGCTGAAGGCGCGGGTGTCCGGCAGTTGAAGCGCGCGGAGGCCGGCGGGATATTTCTCGCCGATGCCACGGTTCTGGTTGCGCAGGTCGAGGCGGAACTCGGTGGGCACGCCGGTCGCCTGCGAATAGGCGTCGAGAAGAACTTCGGCCATCAGACGCTTCGGATAGTAGCGCGAATAGAAGCGCTGGTCGGCGGCGTTCTCCGGCAGCGCGACGCTGCTGCGCTGGTAAGTCTCGCTCTGAAGGATGGTGCGCATAAGCGCCTTGAGATCGAACTTCTGGTCCGCGAGATGGTTCGCGGCGGCGCTGAGGAGCTTCTCGTTGCTCGCGGGGTTCGTGATGCGGAGGTCATCGACTTTTTCGACGAGCCCGACACCGTAGAAGTTTGCCCAGACCCGGTTCGCGATGGCGCGGGCGAAATACGTGTTGTCGCGCGAGGTCAGCCAGTCGGCAAGCGCGGTGCGGCGGTCCGAGGGATCGTCCATCGAGAGCGCATGGCCGTCGAGCGGCTTGGGTTTCTGCGGACGACCGGTGAGCGGCTGGTTGATGTTCCCATCGCTGGCCGCGAAGATGATTTTCTCGCCGTCGCCATCGCCGGTTTTGGAACGGACGCGGGCGAAGAGATTCGCGAAGCCGAAGTATTCGTCGTTGGTCCATTTCTCCATCGGATGGTTGTGGCACTTCGCGCAGTTGATGGACATGCCGAGGAACGCCTGCGAAGTCGTCTCGGCCATGTTCGGCGGGTCTTCGTGCAGCGCATAGAAGTTCGCCGCGCCGTTCTCCAGCGTGCTGCCGCGCGCGGTGACGAGCTCGCGCACGAAACGGTCCCACGGCGTGTTGGCGGCGACGTTGTTGCGAATCCAGTTGTAGTAGCTCCACATCGCGGCGGGCCGCAGGCGTTCGCTGTTCACGAGCAGGAGGTCGCTCCACTTGTAGCTCCAGTAATCCACGAACTCGGGACGGGCGAGCAGGGATTCGATGAGCCGGTCGCGTTTAGAGTAGGACAGGCTTCCAGCCTGTCCAGTATCACCAGCACGCTGTGGAGAAGATGGGACAGGCTGGAAGCCTGTCCTACCTTCCAGAGCGACGTTATCCGCCAAAAACCTCCGCACTTCATCCGCCGTGGGCAGCGTTCCGATGGTGTCAAGAAATGCGCGGCGGATGAACTCTTCATCCGTGGCTCTCGGCGACGGTGGGATGTTCAGCTCGCGCAGCTTGGTCAGCACTTCCTCGTCGATGAAGTTGCGTTTCGGTGCCTTGGCAAAGACCTCGGCGGCGACCTGGTTCGTGTAGGGCGCGGTGATGGTGGCGATGGCGATGCGGCTGAGATACCACGCGGTGATCGCGCCTTCGCCAAAGCCGGCGACCTTCACGTTGCCGCCTTCGTCCACGGTGGTGACCGAGGCGTTCGCGTCGGTGTATTTCACCCAGCGCGTCACGTCCTGCACGGAGCCGTTGGAGAAAGTGGCCTTGACGGCGAGCTGCTGGTTGTCGCCGGGCTTGAGCGTGACGTGCTCCGGCGAGACTTCGAGCTTCGTGATGCGTGCGTCGTCGGCCTTCGGCGGCGGCGTGCCTGCCGCGATCCATTCGGACAGAATCTTGTATTCGAGTGAGCCGACTTCGAACTTCGTCCCGCCTTTGTGCGGCACTGCGCCGGTCGGTTTCAGCAAGAGCAGGCTCCTAGCGGGATCGGCGAGCACGATGCGGCGTCCGAGTGCACTGCGGGTGATCGATTTCCAATCGCCTTCGTTGTCATAACCGCGCAGCGAGAGTTTGAACCCGCCCTGACCCGCTGCCGCACCGTGGCACGCGCCCGAGTTGCATCCCGCCTTCGCCAGCACCGGTTGGACGTGATTGCGGAAGGACCAAGGAACGTTCGTCGTGGCGAACGTGGTCGCTGAGCAAAAGGCCAAGCAGAAGGCGATCCGCGAAATACGCAAAAAAACGCTAAAAAGTGAGGGAGTCATCTGGCTTGGTGAAATTGGTGTTGGCGAGACGTTCCCACTCCAGCCGTGGGTAGTGACCGAAGTTGACGAGCAGGCCGAGTTTGTAGCCGGTTGCTTTGAGGTAGTTGATGACCTGAGCGCGGTGTTCGTCGGCCGGTAGCGTGACGGCCTTCAACTCCAGAATGATCTTTCCGTGGCAAATGAAGTCAGGTTCGTAGTGCTGCTTTAATGCCTGACCGCGATAGGAGAGAGGGAGCTTGGGCTTTGCGACAAATATGATGTTCTGATGCGCCAACTCGATTTCCATGCACTCCTGATACACCGGCTCCAGCAAACCACAGCCCTTGTCCTTATACACGTTGAAGCAGGCACCGATGATGGCGTAGCACTCGTCTTTGTAGATAAGTTCTGTGTCCATAATGTTCTCCCGACTAGTGCCAGCTAAACACGTGAAATGGCGCGAAAGAAGAAGTCTGTTTTCGCGCTTTTTAGCGTGTTTAGCGGATCAATCACAGCAGCTCCCGGATCGGTTGCGTCCCGAAATCCACCAGCGGGAACGGTCTTCCGGCCGGGCCGGGCAGATGGGTGTCGAGGTCGAGGCCAAGCGTGTGATAAATCGTGGCCACGATTTCCTTCGGCGCGATGGGACGCTCCACCGGATACGCGCCGATCTCGTCGCTCTTGCCGACGACGCGTCCGCCTTTCACCCCGCCGCCGGCGAAATAAACCGTCCAGCATTGCGGCCAATGGTCGCGTCCGCCGGCGGGATTGATGCGCGGCGTGCGGCCGAATTCGGAGAGGTTCGCGACGAGCGTCGTGTCGAGCAGGCCGCGTTGGACGAGGTCTTCGAGCAGCGCGCTGTAGCCCTGGTCATACATCGGCGCGACGATTTCCTTCATGCCGGCGATGCTGGTGAAGGGCTTCGAGCCGTGGATGTCCCACGAGATTTCGTCGAAGACGGTGATGAAGGTGTTGATGGTGACGAAGCGCACGCCGGCCTCGACGAGGCGTCGCGCGAGCAGGCAGCACTGGCCGAAGCGCGTCATGCCGTAGCGCTCGCGGACCTTCAGCGGTTCCTTCGTGAGGTCGAAGGCTTCGCGGGCCTTGGTGCTCGTCATCAGGCGATAGGCGCTGGCGAAGTTCGCGTCCATCAGCTTCGCGCTCTCGCTCGCCTCGAAACTTCTCACCGTGTCATCGACCGTCTGGCGCAGCTCGCGACGACGTTGCAGGCGAGCCTCGCCGATCTCCTGCGGCGGGAGCAGGTCCGGGACTTTGAAATCTTTCTTCGACGGATCGGCGTTGAGCGCGAAGGGATCGAACGCCTTGCCGAGGAAGCCGGCGTCCTGGCCGTGCGGCATGTTGCCGCCGGTCGGTCCCATCGGTTCGGGGAGGATGACGTTCGCGGGCATCTCGGTCTTGCGGCCCTTGAGAAATTCCAGCGCGCAGCCGGCGTGCGGCGTGATGATGCCGCCGGTGAAGAGCCGTCCGGTCTGCATCATCTGATGCCCGGTGTCGTGGACGGCGGCGGCGGTGTGATAGCAGGAACGGACGAGGGAAAATTTATCCGCGAGCTTGGCGTGGAGCGGGAGAAGTTCGGACAGCTCGAAGGCGTCGCTCTTCGTGCGGATGGGCTTGAACGGCCCGCGAATCTCGCGCGGCGCATCTGGCTTCATGTCGAACAGATCAAGCTGTGAGGGCGCGCCGAGATTGAAGATGAGGATGCAGGCCTTGCCGTTGTCCTTGGTGCTGCCGGGCGAAGCGAGCGCCTGGACTTGCGCGAGCTTCGCCATCGAGAAACCGAGCGCGCCGAGCGTGCCGACCTGGAGGAAGTCACGGCGCGTGATGCCGTCGCAGGTGGTGATGGAGCCTTGTCCGGTGACTTTGAGCATGTGTCGTTACGGGTGAAATGATTTCTAGGCTGACGATGGCAGCGTCGAAAAATTCGGCAAGCTGCGAGTTCGTCGGATTGGGCGAAGACGACCGGGTTGAGGGCGGACCATTTCTCTAAACTACGATCTCAAGCCGCGCATCGCTTTGCCCGCCTTCAACTCCAGACTGGCCACCTCATGGGGCGGCGGCTACAAACCCGTCGTGCGTCAGCCGGCCTCCATTTTGAAATCCACCTGGAATTCGTGAGCACTTCCGAAGCGACCAGAACTGTCACGGCAGAGAGTTCGCTCCAGGACGGCGCGCTCACGCTGCGGCTGGCGGGCTGGATGGACGTGCACACGGTCAGCGGGATTTGGGAGAAGAACCTTCAGGAACTTTCACGCCAGAAGTCGAAGCAGTTAATTGTGGATGCGAGCGGCGTCGATTACTGCGATGGCGCGGGGATTGCGATGCTCGTCGCGCTGCGTCGCTCGGCGGGTGAAGCGAAGCTGCCGGTCGAGGTGCGCGGTTTGAAGCCCCAGTTTCAAACGCTGCTCGACATGTATGATCTGGGCGCGGCGGGCGATGTGAAGGTGGCCAAGCCCGTGCCGTCCCATTTGCCGGAAGAAGTCGGGCGCGCTGCCTCTCATCTTTGGCGCGACATGACCGAGCTGGTTCAATTTGTGGGCGAACTGGCGGTCGCCCTGTGCATCGTGGCGAGGCATCCGGGCAAGGTGCGCTGGCGCGACGCTCTCCTGGCGGCGGAGAACGCGGGCGTGAACGCGCTTCCCATCGTGGCGCTGATCAGTTTCCTGATGGGACTGATCATGGCGTTCCAATCCGCCGTGCCGATGCGGCAGTTCGGCGTGGAGATATTCGTCGCGGACCTCGTCGCGCTCTCGATGCTGCGCGAGCTGGGGCCGTTGATGACGGCGATCATTCTCGCCGGACGATCCGGTTCGGCCTTCGCTGCCGAGATCGGGACGATGAAGGTGAACGAGGAGATCGACGCGCTCACGACGATGGGCCTGGACCCGGTGCGCTTCCTCGTGGTCACGCGCGTGATCGCCGCCGTGACGATGATGCCGCTGCTGACAATTTTAGCGAACCTCATGGGGCTGATCGGCGGGTCCGTCGTGCTGCTCTCGATGGGCTATCCGCTCGTAACTTATGTGCAGGAAGTGCTCGGTGCGGTGGGCTTGAAGGATCTCCTGAGCGGCATGGCGAAGTCCGTCATCTTTGGCGTGCTGGTGGCGGGCATCGGCTGCCTGCGCGGCTTGCAGACGCGCACGGGCGCCAGCGCGGTCGGGCTTTCGACGACGAGCGCGGTCGTCAGCGGCATCGTGCTCATCGTGCTCGCGGACGGCGTCTTCTCCGTCGTGTTCTATTACTTGAAAATCTGAGTCGCATGGCCGAGCCGCCCATCATCCGGGTCGAGAACTTCACCGCCGCCTACGACGAGAACGTCATCATCGACGACATCTCCTTCGAAGTGCGGCGCGGCGAAGTGTTCGTGATTCTCGGCGGCTCCGGCTGCGGCAAGAGCACGCTGCTCAAGCACATGATCGGCCTCTATCCGCCGGCGTCGGGAAAGATTCTGCTGGAGGACGACGACATCGCGGCGGCGGAGGGCGCGAAGCGGCTGGGCATTCTGCGTAAGATTGGCGTGATGTATCAGAGCGGCGCGCTCTTCGGCTCGCTGTCGTTGATCGAGAACGTGCGCCTGCCGCTGGAGGAATTCACCGGCCTGCCCGACGCGGCGATGACCTTGATCGCGCGCATGAAGCTCAAGCTCCTGGGGCTCGACGGCTTCGAGAACCACATGCCGTCGGAACTCAGCGGCGGCATGCAGAAGCGCGCCGCCATCGCCCGGGCGATGGCGCTCGACCCGATGATCCTGTTCCTCGACGAGCCTTCCGCCGGGCTGGATCCCATCACGTCGGCGGAGCTGGACCAGACGATTCTCCAACTCGCGCGCAGTTTGAAGATCACCTTCATCATCGTCACGCATGAGCTGGCGAGCATCTACGCCATCGCGGACCGCGTCATCATGCTCGACAAGCGGGTGAAGAAGATTGTGGCGACGGGACGCCCGCAGGACTTGCGCGACCACAGCGACAATCCGTGGGTCCGCCAGTTCTTCCATCGCGAGGCGGACCGGAACGATTCGTCTCCGGCAAAAAAATGAGTGCGCCATTGATGTCCACCTTTTAACCTCCCACCCAGATTCGAGCCATGAGCGCGAAAGCCAATTACTTCAAGCTGGGCCTGTTCATCATCATCGCCGTGGTCATCGGCGTGCTCGGCGTGCTGGTGCTCGGCGCGGGCAAGCTGTTCGAGAAGCACATCATCATGGAGACGTATCTCAATGAGTCGGTGCAGGGCGTGGACATCGGATCGAAGGTGAAGTTTCGCGGCGTGACGGTGGGCAACATCCGCATGATTGACTTCACCCGGAACCGTTACGAGCAGGAGAAGGCGCCGCTGAACCGGCGCTCCTATGTGCGGCTGGAGATCGAGATGAGCGCCGACGCGCTCGGCGCGAATACGCAGGACATCGTCAATGACGACCTGCCGCGCGAGATTCAGAACGGACTCCGGGCGCGGCTCACGTCGCAGGGCGTGACGGGCACGTCGTATCTCGAAGTGGATTATCTCGATCCCGCGAAGAACCCGCCGCTGCCCATTGATTGGAAGCCGGACCATCCTTACATCCCGTCGGCTCCGGGCGCGCTGGCGCGCATTGTGAACTCGGCCGAGGAACTCTTCATCGAGCTGGGGAAGATAAACTTCGGGCGCATCGCGAACAACGTGGAGCTGCTCGTCGTCTCGCTGGACAACAAGGTCAGCGAACTTCCGCTCGGGGTGCTGGGCACAAACGCCACCGGGCTCTTGAACGAAGTTCGTGCCTCCAACAGCCGCATTCAAAAGCTGCTGGACCGGCCGGAGGTTGACGCGATGCTGAAGGACGGTTCGGGCGCGATGGCCGGCCTGCGGCGCACCGCCGAATCGCCCGAGCTGACGAACAGTCTGGCGCACCTTCAACGGACGTTGCGGCGGCTGGACCAGCTCATTGCCGGAAAGGAAAACGACCTCGCGCTCTCCTTGGACAATCTCCGCGTGCTGACCGAGAACTTGAAAGAGCTCTCCGAGAACGCCAAGCGGTTCCCGGCGCAACTGCTGTTCGGCGAACCGCCCAAACCTTCCAAGAACCTGCCATGAAGTCCCGCCAACTCAGCCCGGTTTCCGAAATGAGATCCGCCAACCATGCGAAAGGAAGCGAAAGCAAAACTCAGACGGGCCATGCTTCTGAGTTCTGGCTAAGAGGCTGTCCGAGTGACCGAGTTGCGCAGTGTAGCCGCCGACGTGAGGAGGCGGATGCTTCGACCCGCACGGCCCGTTCCGCCTCCTCACGTCGGCGGCTACGGGTGTTATTCGGTCCGACTCTAAAGAATCTGTCTCTGCGACTCAGCGCTCTGTTGCTCGCCGGTTTAATCATTCAAGGATGCAGCCTCAAGCAGCCGAGTCCGTCGAAGCAGACCTTCCTGCTGGAGGCGGTCCGTGCTGGTGAAGCGCGGAGCACCTCCAGTCCAGTCCAGTTGCGCATCCGAAACATCCAGGTCGCCGCGCCGTTTGAAGGGAAGGGGTTCGTCTATCGGACGAGCGAGCTCGGTTACAAGGCGGATTTCTACAACGAATTCCTCACCGCGCCACGCAGCCTGATCGCCGCCCAGCTCCAGACCTGGCTCGGTGCCTCGAAAGTTTTTCGGAACGTTCTGCCACCCGGCAGCTCCGTCGAGGCGTCGCACGCGCTCGAAGCGAATGTGTCTGCGCTCTACGGAGATTTCCGCGAGCCCGCTTCGCCCAAGGCCGTTCTCGCCATCGAGTTCTTCCTCACCAAGGAACAGGCTGCTTCCGGCGAGATCGTCTTTCACCAAAGTTACCGCCAGGAAGTGGTCATCGAGAATCGCACCGCCGAAGCGCTCGCCAAAGGCTGGGGCAAGGCGCTGGGGCAGATCTTTGCCGCGCTGGAGCAGGAGCTTCCGAAGAGCAAGGAGTGATCAGGTTTTTTTCGACTTAGGGGAGGCGAGGAGAAGTGGGAGTCAGATGACGGTTCTCCGGAGGCATCTCAACCCGAAAAATTCCCTGTCGCCTTCCGAGAATCCCGTTGGGATTCGGGATGCTGAGCTTCGGCTCGATGACAGTATTCAGCCCCGAAGCTGAGGGTCGGCGTATTTCATCGAAACCAGCGAGGAACCATGATCAGAGCCTCCTCACGTCGTCTGCTGCGAGAGAGAGTGATCAGGGCCGGGTCATCCGCTCCGGGATCACTGCCTTGTCGAACTCTTCGCCGGAGAGCAGACCGAGTTTAATCGCGGTGTCGCGGAGGTTCGCGCCTTCCTTGTGCGCAGTCTTGGCGATCTTCGCGGCGTTGTCGTAGCCGATCTTCTGGTTGAGCGCGGTCACGAGCATCAGGCAGTTCTTCACGTAGGAATCGATCTTCTCGCGGTTCACCTCGATGCCCACCACGCAATGCTCGACGAACGAGTGGCACGCGTCGGCCATCAGACGGACGGAGTGGAGGAAGTTGAACACGATGACGGGCTTGAAGACGTTCAGCTCGAAATTGCCCTGGGAACCGGCGAAGCCGATGGCGGCGTCATTGCCCATCACCTGCACGCAGACCATCGTCATGGCCTCGCACTGCGTGGGGTTCACTTTGCCGGGCATGATGGAGGAGCCGGGCTCGTTTTCGGGGAGATTTAATTCGCCCAGGCCACAGCGCGGACCGGATGCCAGCCAGCGGAGGTCGTTCGCGATCTTCATCAAGGTGGCGGCGAGAGTTTTGAGCGCGCCGCTGGCCATGATGAACTCATCGTGGGCCGAGAGCGCGGCGAACTTGTTCGGGTGCGAGGTGAAGGGCTGGCCGGTGAGTTCCGCGATTTTCTTCGCCGCGCGTTCGCCGAATTCCGGATGCGCGTTCAGCCCGGTGCCGACCGCAGTGCCGCCGATGGCCAGGGCGCGCAGGCCGGGCAGAACTTGTTTCAGGCGCTCGAGGTTGGCGTCGAGCAACGCGACGTAGCCGGAGAATTCCTGGCCGAGCGTGATCGGCGTGGCGTCCTGCAGATGGGTGCGGCCAATCTTCACGATGTCATTGAACTCGGCGCGTTTGACCTCGAGCGCATCGCGGAGGCTTTTGACCTGCGGAACGAGCGTCTGCTCCAGCTCGGTCGCGGCCGCGATGGACATGGCGGTGGGGAAGGTGTCGTTCGACGACTGCGACATGTTCACGTCGTCGTTCGGATGGACGGGTTTCTTGCTGCCCATCTGGCCGCCGGCGATCTCGATGGCGCGGTTCGAGATGACCTCGTTGGCGTTCATGTTCGACTGCGTGCCGCTGCCGGTCTGCCAGACGCGGAGCGGAAAGTGGTCGTCCAGTTTGCTGGCGATGACTTCATCCGCCGCCTGGAGGATCAATTTGCACTTCTCCTCGGAGAGCTTGCCGAGGTCGCGGTTCACGAGCGCGCAGGCCTTCTTCAAGATGCCGAAGGACTTGGTGATTTCGCGCGGCATGATGTCGCGGCCGATGTTGAAGTGAATGAGGGAACGGGCGGTTTGCGCGCCGTAATAGCGGTCGGCGGGCACGTCGATGGGGCCCATGCTGTCGGTTTCGGTGCGAGTATTCATGTGCGTCGTCATTAAAGGCATAAGTATGGCGATGGGAACGGGAGGGTTCAAGACGGAGGTTCGATGCGCTGGGAGGGCGACAGGGTCTTTTGTTTTAACGGTGTAACATGCAGGCTGCCAGAGAGTCAGCGCAAAAGGAACATTTCGTGAGTATAAACTCCCGCTCAGGGTCTTATGGATTCAAAACGAAAGACCCTGGGGAGGGCGATTCCAACGAATGGTTGAAATCTGGAGACTCGTTCTCCATTGTCCACGCCCATGGATCAATCGGATCAGTTGGACGAGCTGCTTACGTGTCGGTTGAATTTTGGAACCAAGACGGTGGAGCCTTGCACCATCGTCATCTTCGGCGCCAGCGGCGACCTGACCGCGCGCAAGCTGATCCCCGCGCTTTACCATCTGTTCGCCGAGAAACAGTTGCCGTCGCCCTGCAAGATCATCGGCTTCGCGCGCCGTGAAAAGACTGACGAAGCATGGCGGGAGGAACTGAAGGTGGCGCTGGCTCAGTACTCGCGAACCAAGCGGGTGGACCAGGCGGTCTGGGATGCCTTCTCCGTCAACCTTCACTATTGCCAGGGCGAGTTTGGAGATGCCGCCGCGTATCAAGAGCTCGGTGACATGGTGTCCGGCTTCGGCAACGAGCAGTTGAAAAACAACCTGGTGTTTTACCTGTCCACTTCCCCCAGCCAGTTTGCGGAAATTGTCGAGCATCTGTCGAAAGCCAGGCTGCTGCGCCGCGATGAGCCGGATGCGGGCTGGCAGCGCGTGGTGGTCGAGAAACCATTTGGCCATGACTTGGCGTCCGCGCAGAAGCTGAACTTGGAACTCACGCGGTTCGCCCACGAAAAGCAGATTTATCGCATCGACCATTATCTTGGCAAGGAGACGGTCCAGAACATCCTCATGTTCCGCTTCTCCAACTCGATCTTCGAGCAGTTGTGGACGCGGCAGTCGGTGGACCACGTCCAGATCACGGTCAGCGAAAAGATCGGCGTGGGCGGGCGTGGAGGTTACTACGAGGAGGCCGGTGCGCTGCGTGACATGGTGCAGAATCATCTGTTGCAAGTGATGGCGCTCATCGCCATGGAGCCGCCCGTTTCGCTCCAGGCCGAGTCGGTCCGTGACGAGAAGGTGAAGCTCCTGAAATCCATCCGGCTTCTGGCCGCCGGTCAGGTCGGGGCGAATGTGGTTCGAGGCCAGTATTCGGAAGGTGAAGTGGGCGGGCAGGCGCGGGTCGCCTACCGGCAGGAAACCAAAGTGAAACCAGGGTCGAACGTCGAGACCTATGTGGCGGCGAAGCTCCATGTGGACAACTGGCGCTGGGCCGGCGTGCCTTTCTATCTGCGCACGGGCAAGAACCTCGCCTTGAGCGCGAGCGAAGTGCGAATCCAGTTTCGCCCGACTCCCAATGTTTTGTTCGCCGCGCAATGCGGTCCCAAGCTGGACGCGAACGCCATCACGCTTCGCCTCCAGCCCAACGAAGGCATCACGCTTCGGTTTAATGGGAAGGTTCCGGGCACCAGCATGCAGATTCGTCCCGTCCGAATGCACTTCAGTTACGACGCGGAGTTCGGCGCTTACACGCCGGAGGCCTATGAACGGTTGCTGCTGGAAGCCATTGAGGGCGACGCAACGCTGTTCATTCGTCGTGATGAAGTGGAGACGGCCTGGGGCATCGTTGATCCGATTCGCAAATACTGGGGTGGCCAGGCTCTCACGGACAAAGAATTTTACACGGCGGGAACTTGGGGGCCGGTGGCGTCGGAACAATTGCTCGCGGTCGAAGGCCATTCGTGGCGCAATCCGCAGCCCATTAGGTGAACGTCGCAGCTCGCAGTTCTCGGTTGTCCTGGGGCTGCGAACCGGTTTCAAGTCGATGTCTCGTCGGGGTGGACCGGTCGAGAAACGCGGGAATGATTTGTTGCAAGTCAGTCACTTGTGGACTTTTTATTTTTTCCCCGTGAATCTTTGAACAGACAACCCTGCGAGAGCATCCAAGGTTCAGAGTTGTTTCCAGATTTTTCGCTGCTCGTTTAGGGTTGGCAGAAAGGTCTTGCTCGTAACGAGGTTCGAGCAGCGAAACAAGTTGGCCTCGTTACCCTTCTGAGCGCCTGGGTGAAGGCGTATATGACCTTGTCACCAAAAGAGCCGGAGCAATCCGGCTCTTTTCTTTTCCCCCAATGACTTTCGTCGCCGCGCCGCTTGGCACGGGAAAGAAGTGATTTTGGAAGGGCTGTAAGCCGAATTCTGTCTGACCGGCCGGGCGAACCCGGCCAGCGAGAGAATCATTTGTCTAAGCAGCCAGTACCCGGAACCCATTCCGTCGAAACGGAAACTGAGGCGGGCCGCCTCGTGGTTCCCTATTTGGCCTTGCACCCGATGGGGTTTTCCGTGCCCCGTTGATTGCTCAACGGGCGGTGGGCTCTTACCCCGCCTTTTCACCCTTGCCGCTGCACACACAGTCTCAGCGGCGGTTTTGTTTTCTGTGGCACTTTCCGTCGGAGAGCCTTTCGGCTGTTCCTCCCGCGTGTATCCCGATCCGCAAAGACCAGGTTACGCGGCATCGCGCCCTATGGAGTTCGGACTTTCCTCCCCCGGCTTGCGCCAGGAGCGATTCTCCACCCTTCCAAAATCGTGCGCACTGTAAGTTCGCGGCTGCTGAATGACAAGTTATAGAACGGAATCGCTCCAGCCAAAATCGACCTGGAAACAGCAGTCCAACCACGGATGGCCACCGACGCACACGGATAAGAAGAGGGAGCAAGGCACGAATTTCACGAAGGTTCACGAGTTCGTTTTCAACCTTCGTGTTGATCCGTGTCCATCCGTGGTTTCCAACTTCGTCCTCAGTTCCATCTGGTGGATTCAAGATCAGACGTAAGAAAGATTTGTGCTCAAGATTCCATCGCGGCAACCGATTCAATGGCAGACGGCGTCGACTGGCGTGGCGCTGACTGACACCACAGGCGCGCGGTGGTTTTATTGGTTTTTCCACCGCGCGCCTTTTTAACCTCCTCCCGCAAAAAAATCACCGGCACGGGTCACAGGATTGTGCTCGCGGATATCGCGGAGGGACAAGCCATCGCCAAGTGCGGATTCATCATCGCTTTGATCCTGCAAATGGCCGGCGTCGCCTCGGGAATAAAAAAAGGCGGTCCCCTCCATGGGGACCGCCCTTCTGTAGGAACATCCGCGCCGTTACGCCGCGATCGGGTGCGGCACCGGCACCACGGCCGGCGTGCTGTCTGCCGACTGCGTTGCGGGTGACACCACCTTGCGCGCCACCTGAAACTGCTCGTAGAACTCCGGCGAGGACGCGCGGAACTGCCATATCAGTTTGTCCACGCGCTGGCTCAGGAGCCGTTCCACTTCCGGGAACACCTTTTCCAACTGCCGCGTCGCCGCAGCGGACGATGCCTTCGCCTGACGCGGCAGCACGCGCACCGCGTCGTAACTCTTGAGCCGCTGCTTGGCCGCCGTCAGCTTGGCCTGCGTGACTCCATGCTCCGCGAGCGACGCGAGATTCGCCGTCGCCGCGTCAATGATGTCCTGGCAACGCGCCACGATGGCGTTGCTGCTCCCGCCCGTCACGCCGCTGCGCGAAAACCGGACGCGTCCCGCGAGCGTGAAGTTGCCGCCCGCCTCGGCGAAGGACAGCACCCCGCCCGCGATTTCGTAAACCACGTCGCCCAAGGATTCGAGCGCGCTGGACTTGGCCTCCGCCGCGCCGGACGCCGAGGACTGCACCTGCGCCTGCGTGTTGATGTTCGTGATGAATTCCGCGAGCGCATCCGCCGCCTCATCCAGGGCGGGTAACGTCGCGACGAGTTCTGAATTGGCCGACAGCAAAGTCTGCACGGCAATGAAGGAATTGAGTCTGGCTGACTTGTTTTTATCCATGATCGTTGAGTCAATAATGTTGTGATTGCGAATCGTCCTCCTTGTGAAATGAGCGCCATCCTTGGCTGCGTTTCGGTAACGCAACCCCTGTGCCACGCTACTCGCCGGTTCTTGAAACCGTAGCCGCCGACATGAGGAGTCGGACTCCCGTGGCGTATCTCCCGCCAAATCCGCCTCGTCACCCCGTCGGCTACCTCCGGCTTGATGGCACCCCAGGCGAACAACTCTCCGCCCGACGCGTCCAAACCCCGGACGCCGCTTCACCGGAATCGTCCCAATCCTCGACACAAAAGCCAGGGTCTTCGCCGCGCCCATGGGAAGGGAGAGGGTGACGCAGCCGGGTGAGGGTTGTGGGAAGGAAACATTTATTTGCGGAGAGGGCCGGATGAGGTGTCCGCCGGCACAATCATCTCCTGCTACACCGTCTCGTCCCGCACCTCCAGCCCGACGACCGCGTTGATCGGCAACACATGTGCCCCGCGCAAATCGTAATCCGAATCTGGCAACGGAAAGCCATAGAGATGCGCCCCGCTGGTGGTCGCGAAAAGCAACGGGTAAGGTTGGGCCGCGACAATGTTGTGCAAGCGTGGATCAATGTTCATGTGTCTTGCTCTCAACACTCAACTCTCAGCCATCAACCTAGGCGGCGGCGCGACCACGATGTGGTGAAGGCGTGGGTCGATGGTCATCTCAATCACGCCTCAACCAGAGATGGCGAAGACGAATCGGCGGTGCGGGCTGATCGTTCTGGACATAGCGAAACCTGCGCCCGTGTACTGTGATGTGCGTTGGTTCGCCGCACGTTGTGGCTGGCGAATGCACGCAAGGTTCTGGACTCATCACGGTTGGAATTGTCGAACCGCGCTTCTTCAATGCCGCGATGAGCTTTTTGGAAATTGTGTATTCCTCCGTCACGTAGCCGACCATGAGCGCCTCGCCCATCGCCCAAGCGTAATCGCCATGCACAAAACGGATGATGCCCTTGTCGCAGTAGTAGGCACCGGCGGAACGCCCGGATTGAACAGGCTTACATTCTATGAAGAGCCAGTCCTGTGCTGGGATTCGGACCACGGGACGATCCACCAAATCGATCAGCAAATCCGGCATCTTGTCAGGATTCTTGCCGTCATAGTTGCTGACTTTTGTCTCACGCGTTGGCTTCGCGAACAGAGTGCGATCAAAGCCTTCCACGACTCCTCGATTGAAGACCTCATTGCAGAGCCGCTCGCACAATTCACAAGTCACCGGATCTTCATCTGCCCGCAACAGTTGAAGCTTTGTACTTGGTTTGGTTCGCATCAGTTCCCAAGTCGCCCGGAGTGCGGCTTCGACCACGAGGAAGACCGATGGCGAGATTGGCGGGTGCGGCAACTCCAGTTCCTCTTGTTGGTAGAAACCTTGGGGCATGCATCAGTCCTCAAACACGGCCATGTGTTGGCGGACAATCTCTGCGCCGAGCAATCGCGCGCGACTCGGCGTCCAGTAGCGGTATTGGCTGAGGATGCCGACGAGCAGACCGCCAGCGAGCTTTTGAATAATCCGTGTGCTGCCAGTGTCGTTCGCGAGACTCACGATCAATGCGCGGATCAACTCGTCAGGCTCGGCGACCGTGTGGCCCTTCTCACTGATGAAGAGAAAGCCAAACGGCGCGCGGGACTTTAGGAAGGCATCGTCCGGTTTCCACAAGGTCACTTTCGGCTCCAGCCCAACTACCCTGAAAAATGGGCGCAGTGCGGACTCCAAGCGCCGCCGGAACACCTCGCGTTCGCCCGCGCTCGGTGCCTTGCAGGCACGTTCGCGTGATTCCTTGTAGGGCAAGGCAACAGTGAGCGTGTCGCGGATCACTTCGTTATCCAGATCATCCAACCCGTAAACGCTGCCGAAGAAGCGATCGATCTCCAACATGGCGCTCGTGTCCCCAAGGAGCAATCGCTGTGAAAGTTCCTGAACCAATGTACGCTGGTTTGAATCCAGTTTGTCGAATGGGACCATTGGACACTCATCCAATACACTCTTGTAAATGACTCGGCGTTCCGCACCAAGAACCGGTGCTGTCATCAACGCGTAGTGAATCCAAATGGCAGAATGACAAAAGAGAAACAGGTAGCGGGCGACCGCCTCTTTCTCTGCATGGTCTGCCGAGGAATACCCGTAAAAATCTTGTGAGAACGCCAGATCCTCAAAGCTCAAAAAGGCCCATCCTTCTTCGCGGTTCGCACCGGGTGATTGCTTCAACAGGACTAGCGGAGCCCGGTAATCACCACGCTTCCTTGGCCAGCAGGCAGTTGATCTGGTGAAGGGATCGAGTTCGTTGGTGGAAACAGAAAACTTGCCAGAGTAAGCGGCTGTGAAATTCGGCAAACCCTGAAGAAACCGTGCGTCACGTTGCTGTTGTTCTGGTTTGATCATGTAGCCAGTGCAGCTTGAAAGTCCGTGTTTCGGTACCCAATAGCTGCCGACTGACGTTTTCGAGGCGTGAATGATCCGGCGCATCACGTCCACATCCAGAGAAGTGCCGACAGCAACGGCTTTCCACAACCACCAATCGGACATGGCAGCTTCCAATCCAATCCGTTGGGTTGATTTGGAATCAATCCGCACCTCACCTTCGCGGTTCAGCACCGTGTCGCAATGCGGCGTGATGAAACTGACGGCGTGCCCCGGCTTCGGTGTTCGATTGCGAGCGAACAGGAGCATGAATGGTTGGTTCACCTCCGGCCAGACTTCGGTATCAGAGAGGTTTGATCCGTTGATGATCCCGGTGACCTCGATAAGCCGAAGTGCCGTTTGGCTGGCGCAGCGTGGAACTTCCTCCTGCTTGAACAGGATGCGCGTGGGCAGCGCCATGGCAATGCGTCCATCCGGCTTGCACCATTCGGTGGATTTCCAAAGGAAGGGCAGGTCCGGCACACGGTCGGGATTCCGGTATTCCTTCGCGAGCGCTGCATCCTTTCGGGCAATCACCGATTTGCTGACTTTCTCAAACGCCGCCGCGACTGCGTCCAGGTGAGCCGCTTCCTCCTTCGTTTTGTCTGTGACTTTCTTTTTCGGAATGCTCGTCCACGGTGGGTTGCTCAAGATGAGGTCGAACTGACCATCAAATCGTTTGCCGATGCGTGGACCGAGGCTGCCAATCACAATGCCAGTCGCCGGGTCTTTGGCACTGCGCGCGGAGAAGAGCACCCGATTGCGGAGCTTGCGAAACTTCAATCCTTCCGGCGGAACCGGCTTGGGGTCCAATTCAATGGCCGTCAGGTAGAGACTCAGCGCAGAAAGCTTGAGAGCAGAATCACTGATGTCGAAACCGACAAGTTTCTTTTCAAGCAACTCGCGAATCACCTTCGTGCCGGGGCGGCGGCGCCCCAGTTTGTGGTCGTGTTCCCAACGCTCCCGATAGAGCCGGCGAAACGCGAGGACGAGAAAGACGCCCGCTCCGCAAGCGGGATCCAGCACCCGGGCTTTGTGGGCGTCAGGGAATCGGTCGAAGACTTCATCCACGAGCGTGGCGGCGATGTTGCGCGGTGTGTAGTGGACGCTGGTTTGCCGCGCCGTGGGATCCCATTTCCAGCAGAACTTTTCGTAAACCTGACTGAGCAATCCTACGGGAATATGCGCGAAATTGAAGTCGCTCCACTTCAGTTTCAACCTTGTCTGGTAGTCCGTGGCACCGACCGGCTCCAAGCCCTGGACGATGGCGCGAAGATATTCGAAAACCCGATCGGAACGGCTGGCGATGCCATCAAAGAAACTCCGACTGCCGCCCTCCGACAGCGGGAGGAAGTCACCGTTGAAAGTTTTGTCCAGCCACCGGCTCGTGTCGTAGGCGTTCTGAGGATTGTCGAAGCAGGCGAGCAGGCCGCCTGAATTGAGTGCGCCGGGCGCAAAGTCTTCAACGTCATTCTCGGTGACAATGTCCCGATCTCGCAGGAATCGGAAAAACAAAGCGCGCCCAACCAGCGAGAGAACATCCGTCCAACCGATTTCCTTCGTGATGCGGTCGATGCCATTCTCCAAGGCATGCAACATCTGTTTGAAAACGAAGTCCGCATCGTCGGGTTTGCCTTTGCCGTCGTAGCGGCCGAGTGCAAGACGCGAGAAGAAGGTGAGCGCCTTGCCGCTGCCCGCTTCGTATCGTTCCCAATGCGCCGACTGGTCAGCCAGACTGACTGGAGTAACCAACAACTCACCCTGCCGGATACGCGCGAGGTAGGCGCGGTCGCCACGACAGGCGAGTTTGCGGCGGAGGGTTTTGAGTTGTTGTTCTTGTTCCCTGGGCGTCTGCGCGAGCCTGCTCTCGTTGATTATGAATAGCAGAGGGCGTCCCTGACTTTCGGCAACGCCGTCTGGCAGAAGTTGGTCTTCTCCAGTCTGAATGTCGTCATCCGGCCGAAGCAAATCGAGGTAGTCCAACGATTCCGCCGTCGCCGCGCCGCCAAGCTCACGGAAGCTGCGGCTGGAAACGCCGTAGCTTTGAACCGCAGTCTTCAGATTTAGTATTTCACCGCTGGGCATGGATGCGTCCGCAGTTTATTGACCCGCCCGTTTGTTTGCACGCCGCATTTTCCTGCTCGCGTTCTGTTCACCCATGATTTTCACGAGTGAATGATGGCGAAAGAGGTGAGACAAATACAGTCCGAGGCAAAACAATTTTCCACGCTGGATTCACGCCCTGGATCTCAGTGGTGTGGAACAGACGACTTACGGGCCTTCAGCAAAAACTCATTGGCCCACGCGTAATCGGGTCGCTCGGGCAATCGAGTCGAGTCGAACGCTTCATCGAATTCTCTGTGCAGGCGCAGGCACCAGGCGTTGACTTCGGGCCAGGGTTGGTTGCCGCGTTTGATGGCCAGGAGCGCGTCGCGGTGTTCGTCCAGGCGCACGCGCAGTTCGCCTTCGCGCAGGGCGCTGATGCCCGAGAGCAACAGGCGTATGAGTGCTGTCGGCGCGGGAGTGGATGATCTTTGCCACGTTGCCGGCGATGGTTTGTTCGACGCCGCGCACCTGGGCGCGCGGGCCACCGGGTGTCGCCCTTTCAGGGCTTGAAATGTTTTTGGTGGCCGGGTTCCCAAGGCGTTGCCTTGGGCTGACGGGTTTTGCGCCGTCGGCGCACGAATCCATGCGTGCCAATAACGCGATTGACGACGTTCCCCTCCGCGCCAAAGGCGCAACCACTCTCCAGCCCAGGGCAACGCCCTGGGAGCTGGCCCCAAACAAATCCTCCCCGCCCTGAAGGGGCGGAACTCGGCGAACAACGCGCGTTCCGTTCTCGCCCGACATGGTTCGCGTCGTTTGCATCGTCGTTGGTTCAATCCCACACATATCGTTCGTCATACGCGACCTTGTATCGCTCCAGAAAATTCAGGAACTCGTCCTGGAACGTCACCTTGCGATGATGCTCTTCCTGATTCTGGATATATTTGATGACGGTGTCGGCCTGGGATTCGCCGATGGAAAACGCACTGTATCCAGCCTGCCACGAAAACCCCGGCACGCCGCCCTCGGCCTTCATCCATTTCGATGAACTCTTTTTCACTTCCTCCACCAACTCCGCCTGCGAAATCGTCCGGCTCAACAGGCACAGAATGTGAACATGATCCGACACGCCGCCAGTCTGGAGGGACGGCGATTTGAGGTTGTCCAAAATCCCAACCAAGTAGGCGTGAAGACGTGGACGGATTTCCGGGCCAATCAGTGGTTCACGGTGTTTGGTGCTGAAAATCAGGTGAATCAGAACTTTGGAAAGAGATTGGGGAATGTCGGTTGCCGCCCTTTCAGGGCTGATGAATGTGGGGTTGGCCGGGTTCCCAGGGCGTTGCCCTGGGCTGACGGGTAGATGCGCCGTTGGCGCGAGGACATCGGCAGGCGATGTGTGGTTGGCGGAGTTCCTGATCGGAACTGCGGGCGTCCAAGGCGGAGTTGGCCATGACGAATCCGGCGCGGCTTGGTGGCAGGGTCTATTTCGGATGGGGCGATCCAGGGCATGGTTTATCGTGTCACATTGATGTGCTTGCTTTGGCCTCTGAACATGGGCGGAGAGTGACAGCGGGTCCGGGAGGAAGCAAGCGGAGGCGGTGATCCGGTGTGATTGGAAGTGGCGGGCAGAGTTCAGACGGAGCGCGGCTATGTCCGCAGAACTAGCCGCAGCAGGTCAGTGCGGAACAGCGTGCCGTCGAGGGACAGGCGGACTCCTCGGACCGCACGAGCCGCTCCGCCTCCTCACGTCGGCGGCTACGATTTGCAATGGCGCGTGGCGGAATGCGGGCGCACGGAGCCGGGATGCGCTGCCGTTGTCTTGAAATGCGCATTGAGTGGCTTGAAATCACTTTTAGGGACGTGAAATGTCTCGTGAATCCCTTCAATGAACTCGCAGGGAAGCAATGGCGAATCAAAACACGCCATGGAAATTTCAGCGTGCGGAAATGAACTTTCGGACCGGCGAAATGAAGTGCAATGTCGTGATCGAAGGTCGCGATCGGCCGAAATGAAGGCGCGATGTCGCCAAATGAAGTCGCGGACAGGCGAATGAAGGCGTCGTGTCTTTGAATGAGACAGGCGATGGTCTGAACTGGAACGATGCAGTTGAGTGTGGAGGTGCAATCAGCGGAGCGACGGTAGGACAGGCTTCCAGCCTGTCTCCGATCCACCCGAGGGCGATGCACTGTTTGGTGGTTCTCCGCAACGATCCAGCCATTGAAAGTCTTCCCGTCGCCATCGGCATTCGAGACAGGCTGGAAGCCTGTCCTAATGCATCGTTCCGGCTGAAATGGAGCGCGGGCGTTCGTGGCGATGGCGGAGAGCCGTGACGAGGTTTGACCCATCCCAGATGAATCCCTAGCCTCGCCCGCATGGCCGAACGACTTTTTGATGACTGCGCCATCGTCTTGCGCGCGAGCGACCAGGTGGCGGTGCTCAAGCGCACGGTGAAGGCCGGCGACGTTCTGCGCGGCGCGCGTTCGCTGGAGGTGCGGCAAATCATCGGGGCTGGACACAAGATTGCGTTGGTTGACATCGCGGAGGGACAGGCCATCACCAAGTACGGTCAGACGATTGGCTTTGCTTCGGTGGCCATTCGCGCCGGCGACCACGTTCATACACACAACGTGGTGATGCGAGATTTCGGGCGCGACTACGCGTTTTGCGTGGATGCGCGTCCGGTGGAGCTTTATCCGGCGGAGCAGGGGCGTTACTTCGATGGCTTCGCCCGCCCGAACGGCCGCGTCGGAACGCGCAACTATCTCGCGGTGATCTCCAGCGTGAACTGTTCGGCGTCGGTGTCGCATTACGTGAGGGACCGCTTTCGCACGGCAAAGTTTCAACACGACTTCCCGAACGTGGACGGCGTGATCGCGTTCACGCACAAGGCGGGTTGTGCGATGGACCCGGGCGAACCGCAGCGGGTCTTGCAGCGCGTGCTCGCCGGTATCGCGCGGCATCCGAACATTTCCGGCTATGTAATGATTGGTCTCGGCTGCGAGGTGAACCAGGTGGATGCCGTGCGGCAGGCTTACAAGCTGGACGAGGTGGGCGCGGGCGAGATCGCGCCGGCCTTTATGAACATCCAGGCGACGGGTGGCGTACGAAAGACGGTTGAATTGGGAGTCGCGGCGATGCTCAAGCTGCTGCCGGCGGCGAATGCGCTGCGGCGTTCGCGCCAGCCGATTAGCAAGTTGATCCTGGCGGAGAACTGTGGCGGATCGGACGGCAACAGCGGCATCACGGCGAATCCGGCACTGGGCGTGGCGTCCGATGAACTGGTGCGCTACGGCGGAACGTCGGTGCTGGCGGAGACGCCGGAGATTTATGGCGCGGAACATCTGCTGACGCGGCGCGCAGTGTCGCGTGAGGTGGGCGAGAAGCTGGTGGCGCTGATTCATTGGTGGGAGCAGCACGCGAAGCAATATGGCGCGTCCATCGACAATAATCCGTCGCACGGCAACAAGGAGGGCGGGTTGACGAACATCTACGAGAAGAGCCTGGGCGCGGTGGCGAAGGGCGGCCAGTCGCCATTGGCCGCCGTCTATCAATACGCGGAGCCGATCACGACGCCGGGATTCTGTTTCATGGACACGCCGGGCTACGATCCGGTGAGCATGACTGGCCTGGTGGCGGGCGGCTGCAATGTCGGAGTGTTCACCACGGGCCGCGGCAGCGTGTATGGCTGCAAGCCGGCACCGTGCATCAAGGTGGCGACGAATACCGCGCTCTATCAGTGGATGGAGGAGGACATGGACATCAACGCCGGGACGATTCTCGATGGGACGGAAACGGTCGAGCAAGTCGGGCGGCGCATCTTCGAGAAGATCATCGCGGTGGCCAGCGGCGAGAAGACCAAGAGCGAGCTGGCGGGATTGGGCGACGAGGAGTTCGCGCCGTGGCAGTTGGGGCCGACGTTTTGAATGACCACTGACCAAATCCCAATGCCCAACGAACAGTGAACAGCCGAGTTAAGTCCGCCGCTTAATCCTTTTGAAAGTTATGAACCAGCCATTGCTCCTCAACCTCCTTGCCGTCTTCTTCATCGCGAACACGGCTTTTGCCGAGTTCCGCGCGGGCATCGCGGTGCGCGTGGTCACGCCGGATCCGCTGCTGCCCATCTCCGGTGGCATGGGGCCATCCAAGCCTTCGAAGGAAAAGGCGGGCGAGCTGAACGTGCGCGCCTTCGTGCTGGCGGATGACGCGACAAAGATCGCCATCGTCAGCGCGGACTTTCTTGGGTTTCCGTCCGCGCTGGGAAACAAAGTGCGCGCGCTGGTGAAGGGCATTCCGCCGGAGAACATCCTGATTGCCGCGACGCATACGCACAGCGCGCCGGATGCGTATGGTTTTCCGGATGGGAAGGGAGGCACGGCGGCGGACTTGAAGTATCTCGATTCGGTCTGTGCGCGCATGGCGGAGGCGATCAACGAGGCGTTCGCGAAGCTTCAGCCGGCGAGCCTGCGCATCGCGACGGGCGATGCGAAGGGGAAGATCGCTTACAACTATTACGCTGACCGGCTTTACGATCCGCGCTGTCACGTCATTCAGGCCGTCGGCGCGGACGGCAAGGCGTTCGCCACGCTGGTGAACTACGCGGTGCATCCCGAGGTGATTGGCGCGTCGCAGGGGATTTGCAGTCCGGATCTCGTCGGCCCGTTGTATGCGCGCCTGCTGGAGAAGGGCGGGGGAGTGGGCATCTTCATGAACAGCGCGCAGGGCGGCATGGTGACGGCGGACAATCGATTGCCCGGAGGCAAGGAGGCGCGCGACTGGGCGGAGTGTGTCCGTATCGGGAACCAGCTTGCCGATGAGGCGCTGCGCATCGTGCAGAAAGCGCCGGAACAAAGGTCGCCGCAGTTGCTGTGCGAAGCGCGGACCATTTCCTTCCCGGTTGATTCGCCTGAACTGCGCGCCGTGATGGCGTCGTCGCCGCTGGGCCTGGGATCGAAGAACGCCACGAACGTCACCACGCAGTTCAACCTGCTGAACATCGGCAACGCGCAGATCCTGACGATTCCTGGCGAGGCATTGCCGAACATCGGATTTTATCTGAAGCGTAACATGCGCGGTGAGCACAACCTGCTCTTCGGCCTGTGCAACGACGCGTTCGGCTACATCCTCACGCGCGTGGACTGGAGCAGTTTCAAGACGTACGACTACGTGTCGCGGACGTGTCTGGGTGAGAAGACGGGCGAAATTTTGATCGAGGAAGCGCTGCGGTTCATCGCCGAGATGCCCGCGCCGCCGAAGTTGAAGCAGCGTTCGCGCTGAAGCTCAGGCGCGTTTGGGAGGCTGCGTTTCCCGGGTGCCGAGGTGCGCGTATTTGGCGACGGCCTGGGCGCGTGAGCGGACGTGCAGCTTCTCGTAGATGCGGCGGATGTAGGTGTTCACGGTGGGCACGCTGATGGTGAGCACCTCCGCGATTTCCTTGTAGAGATAGCCGCGCGCGAGCAGGCCGAGGACTTCTCCTTCGCGGGGCGAGAGCGCCTCGCCTTCCGGCGCGGGCGGGCGGAGTTCCTGGAACGTCTGGACGACTTTGCGCGCAATGTTGCTCGTCATGGGCGAGCCGCCTGAATAGACGTCCTTCAACGCGGCGAGCAGTTCGGCCAGCGGCGTTTGCTTGAGCAGATAGCCGCTCGCGCCGACCGAGAGGGCTTTGAAAATATTGTCCGCATCCTCGTACACCGTGAGCATGACGAACTGCGTCTTGGGGAGCAGCGGCTTGAGCTGGCGGATGGTTTCGACGCCGTTGATGCCGGGAAGATTGATGTCCATGAGGACGACGTCCGGCGGGCTGGCCGGCAGGGACTTGAGCGCGCTTTCGCCGCTGCCATGATCACTCAGGAGTTCAAAGCCTTCCGAGCGACTGAGCCAGTCGGCGAAGATCTTTCGCGCTGGTTCGTCGTCTTCAACGATGGAGACTTTGATGGCCATGGTGGAAGGTTAGCGTGGTTTTGCCGGCATGGGGCGTCGTCAGTTTTGATGACTTGGTGATGGGAGGTCGAATGTTGGTTTCAATGAATCGCCACGGCGAGCGTGACCTTGGTGCCGCCGCCGGGCGTGCTGGTGACGAAGCATTGGCCGCCGATTTCCTCGAGGCGCTTCTTCATGTTCGAGAGTCCGTTGCCGGACGCGAGACGGGCGGAACCGTTCGTGACGGCGGCGGGATTATTGCCCACGAGCGAGGGGTCAAAGCCGCAGCCGTTGTCCATGATGGCGAGGGCAAAGCTGCTGTCGCCGAGCTGGAGGGAGAGATTGATCTCGGTAGCCTGAGAATGTTTGAGCGCGTTGTTGAGCGCCTCCTTGACGGCGAGGAAGAGGTTGTGGCGGACCTCGGCGGTGAGCGGCCACGAGGGGAGTTGAATCGGGACATCGAGGCGGCAGCGGATGCTGGCGGCCCCGGAGAATTCCTGCGCGAAACGGCCGAGATACGTCACGAGACTGTCGAGCGTGTCGTGGTGCGGGTTCACGGCCCAGACGATTTCGTCCATCGCCTTGGTCAGCTCGCGCGCGGTGAGGTAGATGTGATCGAGATCGCGCATGGCCTTCGCGGGATCACCGCCGGGATTGCGCGCGGACTGGCTGAGCAGGGTGATGCGGGTGAGGCTCGCGCCGAGATCGTCGTGGATGTCCTTGGCGATGCGTGCGCGTTCGCGTTCGATGGCGCGCTGACGTTCGAGGTGTTCGAGTCTCCGGCGGTAGCGACGGCGCGTGACGATGCGGACGGAGCCTCCGACGACGAGGGCGGCGGCGAGCACGATGGAGATTTTGAAGGGCCACGTTTGCCAGTAGTAAGGGAGAACGGTGAGCGCCACGGAGGCTCCGGTTTCATTCCACACGCCGTCGTTGTTGCAGGCGATGACGCGGAAGGTGTAATCGCCCGGCGCGAGAAAGCTGTAGTTCGCGGTGCGTTCGGTGCCGGCGTCCACCCAGCCGCCATCCAGCGGTTCGAGCCGGTATTTGAAATGGAGCCGTTGCGAGGCGATGAAGCTGAGGCCGGTGCAGCGAAACTCGAAGCGCTGTTTGCCGGGCGGAATGCGATAGGTCGTCGTCGCCTCGTTTTGAACGCGGAACGAGTCAGCGGAGACGTTGTCCGCGCTGACGCCTTCGATGACGACGGGCGGAGCGAGCGGGTTGGTGCGGAGGTTCGAGGGATTCACCATGGCGAGGCTGCGGCTGGTCGGGAACCAGAGCCGCCCATCGGACGTGCGGCAGCCGGAAGGCTGCGAACCGCCGGAGCATTCGAGGACGGCGAGGCCGTCGGCTTTTCCGTAGGCGAAGACCGGCGCGGATCGTTCCAGCCCGTCCGCGCAACGGTTCAACGCGCCCTTGCTCGCGCGCAAAATGCCGCCGTAGGAACTCATCCACAGCAGGCCCTGGCCATCGTCGGCGATGTGGCAGATGACGTTGTTGGGCAATCCTTCGCGGGTGCCGATGGTGGCGAACTGGTTTCCGCGCAGCCGGCACAGGCCGCCGCCGAATGTGCCGATCCAGAGGTCGCCATTCACTTCTGCGAGGAGCGACCAGACGTAATCGCTCGGCAGGCCGTCGGCCTTGCGGAACTGCACGGCCTTCCCATCGCGCCAGCGGCCCAGGCCGCCCCCCGCCATGCCGAACCAAATGGTCCCGTCGCCTGTCTCGGCAATGCAACGAACGTCGGGCTGATCGAGTTCGCGGGCGAAGCGTTCGGTGCGGCCGTCCTTGATCCGCACGAGCCCTTGCTGCGTGCCGATCCACAGCGAGGAATCTTTTCCATTATGGAGAGCGAGAGTGCGAAGGGATTCGCTCAAGGGCGACGGCGCGGGAACGAACAGGTCCGCAGTTTTGGAGAACATGCCGCCGCCCCAGGTTCCGGCCCAGATGGAGCCGCGCGGATCTTCGAGGACCGACCACACAAACAGATTGCTCAGGCCGGAGCTGGAACCGAGGTGGGCAAACGTTCCATCGGCCCATCAATACACGCCGCCGCCTTCTGTGCCGATCCAGAGCGAGTCGCGGGCACCGGCACTGACGGAGATGAGCGTGCGTTTCTGCCAGTCGTCCGGCGCCTTGATCATGGTGACGCGCCGTTCCCGCGCCGCGCTCAGCCCGCCACCGCCGGTCCCGGCCCAGACGGTGCCTTCGCGATCTTCAAACAGGCAGCGCACCCAGGCGTGGGGAAAACCGTTGGTGTGGGTGAAGTGGGCGAAGGTGCCGTCCGGC
>Ga0163153_10001120_pt1 | contig 43524 bp, 43 predicted proteins | sample OliLakLV19MP6IB1_FD_148629 | JGI IMG/M metagenome (GOLD analysis project Ga0163153, IMG submission 148629) | Freshwater microbial mat bacterial communities from Lake Vanda, McMurdo Dry Valleys, Antarctica - Oligotrophic Lake LV.19.MP6.IB-1 | ecosystem: Environmental > Aquatic > Freshwater >... | reverse complement strand
CACCACCCCAGCCTCCTCTGCGGCCGCCGCGCCCCACGCCACCCATGGCGCCTCCCAGCAACGTAAGAACGAAACCGACGACGCCCACGAGCGCAGCAACAAATATCGGCGCCGTGATGAACCAGGCCAGTATGCCGGTTCCCGCGCCAACCAGTGCCGCCGCGGGAAAACGGCCCAGCATGGCACGCAAGGCGCCGCCTACCGCGAAAACAACCGCCAGGAACAGCACAAAATAGGTTTCAAGGGAACGCGCATTCGAACCGGGTCGGACCGTGGCCGGCTCCGGCAAAGGCTCGCCGTCGATGACCCCGATGAGCCGGCCGATACCCTCATTCAGGCCCCCGTAGACGTCACCTTCGCGGAACCTGGGCACGAATATTTCTTCGATCAGGCGCTTGGCAACCGCGTCCGGGATCGCGCCTTCCAGGCCATAGCCGACTTCGAGTCGCATTGTCTGGTCGGACCTGGCGACGACCACCAGCACCCCGTCATCGACAGTCTTGCGGCCGATTTTCCAGGCATCGGCGACCCGGATGCTATAGGCCTCGATTGTTTCCGGGAACGTGGTGCCGACGATCAGTACAGCGATCTGGCTTCCCTTGCGCTGTTCAAATTCCCCGAGTTTTGTTTCAAGTTCGCGTTTCTGTTCGGGCGCCAGCGTACCCCCCACATCGACGACGCGCCCGCTGAGGGCGGGTATCGGCGCGTCTTCGGCCCGGGCCAAACCGAATATCAGGAGCAGCGCCGCAACGGCGCCGGCAAGAAACCGGGTCACCTTACTTCTTCTCGGGAGCAGGGGCCGGTGCCGGCTTGGAGAAATCCACCGTCGGCGGCTTCGAGATCGCCTCCTCGTTCTCCACGGTGAAGGACGGCTTGACCTTGTGGCCGAAGACCATCGCGGTCAGGTTGCTCGGGAAGGAGCGGACCGTGATGTTGTAGTCCTGGATGGCGCGAATGTAACGCTGGCGCGCGACGGTAATGCGGTTCTCCGTGCCCTCAAGTTGCGCCTGCAGGTCACGGAAGTTCGCGTCCGACTTCAATTGCGGATAGTTTTCCGCCACCACCAGCAGGCGCGACAGCGCAGAGGTCATCTCGCCCTGCGCGGCAATGAACTTGGCGAATGCCTCGGGATTGTTCACCAGCTCGGGCGTCGCCTGGATGCCGCCCACGCGCGAACGCGCATTGGTCACGCCCAGCAGGACATCCTTCTCCTGCGCGGCGAAGCCTTTCACGGTTTCGACGAGATTGGGCACGAGGTCCGCCCGCCGCTGATACTGGTTGATGACTTCCGCCCAGGCGCTCTTGATCTGCTCGTCCTGGGTTTGCAGCGTGTTGTAACCGCATCCGGACAGTCCGGTCATTGCGGCGAACAGCATGAACAGCACTATCAGGCGTTTCATCGAATTCTCCAGTAAGGTATCAGGCGCAACTCAGTATGTGATGACGGCGGCCTGTTTCAACGACTGCATGGTTGCCACGGCAAAGCACAGGTCTTCCCAGGATTTGGCCTTTTCCAGGAGGTTGCGCAGCAGGTAGGCCGGATGATAGGTCACGATCAGTGGCGTGCCCCGGTAGGCGTGCAGCCGTCCGCGCATGCTGGAGATCGTCGCATCGCTGCCGAGCAGGTTCTGCACCGCAATCTTGCCCAAGGCTATGATCAGCTTTGGCCGGATCAGTTCAATCTGGCGTGTCAGGTAAGGTTCGCAGGCATGCGCTTCGCCGGGCTCGGGCGTGCGGTTTCCCGGCGGCCGGCACTTCACGACGTTGGCAATGTAGGCGTTTTCGCCTCGCTTGAGTTCGATGGCGGCTAGCATGCTGTCGAGCAATTTTCCGGCCTGGCCGACGAAGGGCTCGCCGCGAGCATCCTCCTCGGCGCCGGGACCTTCGCCGACAAAGAGCCATTCGGCCTTCTCGTCGCCCACGCCGAAGACCACCTGCCTGCGCTGCTTGTGCAGCACGCAGGCCGTGCACACGGCCGCGCTGGCTTTAAGTTGCGACCAGTCCATGTCCGCGATCTCAGCGGCGCGCCCCGGCGCGGCGGGCTGGATGGGAATGCTGCGTACCGCAGTGTCCGCTTGCGGGACCGCAGGCGCCTGCTGCGCTTCGGTTGCGTTTTCCTCCGTTGCACGGCCGCGACGGACCCAGACCGGCGTAAGGCCCAATTGCTTCAGGACCAGCGCCCGCCTGCTCCCAATGCCAGGGCCCCTCACAATGCCGGCCCCCTCACGACGCCAGCCCCCTCACAACGCCGCCCCCTCTCACAAAACAAGGCCCATGAGGATGGCATCCTCACGCCCCCGCGTGGCCGGGTAGTAGCCGCGCCGGACCGTGATGTCGCGAAAACCGCTGTCGGCATAGAGATGCCTGGCTGCCAGATTGGAGGGACGCACTTCCAGAAATATCTGCACCGCGTCGCTGTCGCGCGCGATACGCACGAACTGTTCGAGAAGGAAGCGTCCGAGCCCCCTTCCCTGCCAATCCGGCGCCACGCTCAGGTTCAGCAGATGGGCTTCGCGCACGCCGATCATCAGCACACCATAACCGGCGAGGGTGCCGCCGCAATCAATGACCCAGCAGCTGTAGCCGGCCTTGATCGAGTCGTCGAAATTGCCTCGGGTCCAGGGGTGCGTATAGATCAATGGCTCGATCTGCGTAACGTGGTCGAGGTCGGCCACGCGCATCGGGCGCAATTTGGGCAGTGAGTCGAGTTGGGCGCTCATCGTTGTTCGTGCATTTTAAGCGCCACCCGGTCGCGGACATAGAGCGGCACGGCCTGTTCCGCGGGCAACCCGCGGCCCGCGTTCAGTTGCGGCAGGGCCAGTTCCGCGATCGCACGCGCGTGCGGATAGGCGTCCGCGTCGATCGCGGAAAGCCGATTGCCGTAGCGTTGGGCAAGCTCGCCGGCATGGGTGGCAAATCCGCTGCCAATGCCGGTCCAGTCACCGTGCCCCACTTCCGGAGCCAGGTCCGCGCGGCAGACATTGGGCGCCACCGCCTCCCGCCAGCCGCTCCCGGCGCGCTCGTAAGCGGCGTGATAGATCTCGCCCATGCGCGCATCGAGGCAGGCGAGCACCCGGGCAGCCTTGCTGGCATGCGCCAACGCCAGCAGTGTCCCGACCGGCACGACCGGCACGCCGGCGCCCAGGGCCAGTCCCTGCGCAACCCCGCAGGCGATCCGCAATCCGGTAAAGGAACCCGGCCCGGCACCGAACGCAATGCCGTCCAGCAGGGCCAGCTTGAGGCCGGCCTCTCCAAGCAACGCCTCGACCATCGGCAGCAGCAGCTCGGAATGGCGCTGCCCGGCGCGCTCCACCCGTGAAGCCAGCGCGTTGCCATGCATAAGGGCAACCGAACAGTATTCGGTCGAAGTATCAATGGCGAGGATATTCAAGAGGACACTGGGCGGGGTCGGACAATAGGGGTGGATTCTAGCGGAACCTTCGATATGAGGCCGTGTTGCTATAATCCAGCCCTGTCAGCGGCAGGCGCGCCTGGCACGTTATCGGCGAAGGACCGGACAGCCGGTTTCCACAATAATTTCGAGAATAAATCGAATCCCCAGGGAGGAAAGTCATCATGAAATGCATCCTGCGCCGCATCGGCGCAATGACCGCTCTGTTCGCCACCGTTGTGCTGGGCATGCAGGCGGCGATCGCCGAGGACGCGCCGCTGCGCATCGGCGTCATTACTTTCCTCTCCGGTCCCGCTGCCGGCCCCTTCGGCGTTCCTGCGAAAAACGCCGCCGACCTGATGGCGGATGTGCTGAACAAGGGCGGCCAGATTCCAGGATACGAAAAGAAGGGCTTTGGCGGACGCCAGATCGAACTGGTTTACGTCGACGAGGCCGGCGGTCCGACCAAGGTGGTGACCGAATACCGCAACCTGGTCACCCGGCAGAACGTGGACATGGTGATCGGTGTGATCTCCAGCGGCGATTGTCTGGCCGTGGCGCCGGTGGCCGAGGAAATGAAGAAGTTCACCGTGCTGTTCGATTGCGCCACCAACCGGGTGTTCGAGGAAGCAGACTACAAGTACGTGTTCCGCACGACCACCATGGCCACCCAGGAAAACGTCGCGGCCGCGCGTTACATCGCAGAGAACTTCCCCAATCTGAAGGTCTTCTCGGGCGTCAACCCCAACTATGCATGGGGCCAGGACGCCTGGTCGGATTTCACGGAAACGCTGAAGGTCATCAAACCCGCGGCTGTCATCGCCACCAACGTCACTCCGAAGCTGGGCGCCGGGCAATACAACACGGAAATCTCCGCATTGCTGGGCAGCGGCGCCGAGGTGATGCAGAACTCGCTTTGGGGCGGCGACCTCGAGGCCTTCCTGCTGCAGGCGTCGCCGCGGAATCTGCTCGGGAAGATTCCCAACATCATCATCTGCGGCGACACCGTCCTGGAACGCCTCGCCGAACAGATCCCCGACGGCACCATCATCGGCGCGCGCGGCCCCAACGGCCCGTTCGCACCGCCTACGGCGCTGAACCGATGGTTCCAGAAGGCTTTCAAGGAGCGCTTCAACGTCACCCCGGTGTACGCCTCCTACCACATGGCCACCGCGTTTTTCGGTGTCAAGGCAGCTTATGAAAAAGCCCAAGCCTCGGCCAAGGGCCAGGACCCTGGCATCGACCAGATCATCACGGCGTTCGAGTTCCTGAAGTTCGAATCGGTGGCCGGGACCGTGGACATGTCGCTCGGCAAGGGCCACCAGGCCGTGCAGCACGTCCCTTACGGTACGGTAAAGAAAGTGGACGGCAAGATAACGATGACCAACGTCAAATACTACCCACCGGAGCAGATCAGCCCGCCCGACGGCATGAAGAGCCTGGACTGGATCCGTTCCGGCTTCAAGCGCAAGTAAGCTTCAGTTCCCCGGCCACGCTGCGGGCCGGGTGCGCGATGCTGCGCCCGGCCCGCAAAGACTTTCCCAAGGATCCACAAGCATGGAAGTTTCAGCAAAAGGACTGCGCGTCCTGATCACCGCCGGGGCGGCCGGGATCGGACGCGCAATGACCGACGTTTTCCACAAGGCGGGGGCACGCGTCCACATCTGCGACGTAGTGCAGACCGCGATCGACGACACCGTCAAGGCTTTCCCCGGCACTACGGCTACGCTGGCCGATGTGTCGAACCTGAAGGATGTGGATCGTTTGTTCGCCGACGTCAAAAAGAACCTGGGCGGGCTCGACTGCCTGGTCAACAACGCGGGAATCGCCGGCCCCACCGGTAAGATCGAGGACCTTTCCGTCGAGGAATGGGAACGCTGCATTAACGTAGACGTGAACGGAATGTTCTATTGCACCCGCCTGGCCATGCCGATGATCAAGGCGGCCGGCGGGGGGTCGATCATCAACCTGTCTTCCGCGGCCGGGCGGCTGCCCTTCCCTTTTCGCACGCCCTATTCGGCTGCCAAATGGGGGGTCGTCGGGTACACCAGGAGCCTGTCGATGGAAGCCGGCCCGGACAACGTCCGCGTCAACGCCATCCAGCCCGGCGTCGTCGAAGGCGACCGCATCAACCGCGTGATCGACGCCAAGGCAAAGGCTGTGGGCATCAGCTTCGAAGAACAAAAGAAAATCTCGCTGCAGGGCGTGTCAATGCATCGCATGGTCAGCCCCTACGACATCGCCAACATGGCGCTTTATCTGGCCAGCGACGTTGGCAGGAATATTACCGGTCAGGCGATTTCGGTCTGCGCCGGAGTTGAGACACTGGGTTAATTTCGAATCCACCACAGAGACACAGAGGCGCAGAGAAAGCATAGCGAGATTCCAGAAAATAGCCAATGGGATTCAAGCGAACCGGATCAGGCAAATCATCGGTGCATAAGTACCAGACTGGAATTGAAGTTCTCTGCGCATCTGTGTCTCTGTGGTAAGTCACTTCTACGAGGAAAATGAATGGAAAAGGTGGCAATCATCGGTTCGGGACTGATCGGTCGCGCATGGGCGATGGTGTTCGCCCGCGCAGGGCACTCCGTCAAACTCTATGACGCCGCGCCGGGCGCCGCGGAAAAAGCGCTCGCCCTGATCCGTGAAGGCTTGCAGGAACTGAAGGAATTCGGACTCATCGCTGAATCGGCAGACGTGGTGACGAAACGCGTGACTGCAGCCGCGACCCTGGCCGATGCCGTCAGGGACGCCGACTACGTCCAGGAAAATACTTCCGAAAAACTGGATGTGAAGCGGGAGGTCTACCGGCAGCTGGACGAAGCGGCGCCCGCCCATTGCATTCTCGCCAGTTCGACTTCCACGATCCAGACCTCGCGTTTCAGCGAAGGCCTCAAGGGCAGGCATCGCTGCATCGTCGCCCATCCGGTCAACCCCCCGCATATCGTTCCCATCGTCGAAATCTCGCCCGCACCCTGGACCAGCCCTGAAGTCGTGGCGAAGACACGTGCCCTGCACGAAAAAGTCGGGCAAGTGGCGATCACTGTGAAGAAGGAAGTGGAAGGCTTCATCCTCAACCGCCTGCAGGCTGCGCTGTTGCTCGAATCCTGGCGCCTGGTGAAGGAGGACTACGTCTCGGCCGAGGATCTCGACAAATGCATCAGGGACGGACTCGGCCTGCGCTGGTCGTTCATGGGCCCCTTCGAGACTATTGACCTCAATGCGCCCGGCGGCGTCCCCGACTATGCGAAGCGCTACGGCCCCGTACTGCATGGCATGATGAGCAACGTAAAGAATGAGCCCTGGAGCGATGCGTTGATTGCCAAGGTCGATGGCGAACGCCGCACGCTCATGCCGCAGGAAAAGCATGCGGAACGCGAAGCCTGGCGCGATCGCCGGCTGATGGCGCTGGTCGCCCACAAGCGCGACGCGGCGAAGAAAATCGGAAACTGAGCCACCGGAGAACAGCAATGGCCAACAAAGTCATCATCACCTGCGCGGTAACCGGCGCCATCCACACCCCTTCGATGTCGCCTCACCTGCCGATCACGCCAGCGGAGATCGCCGAGGCGGCGATAGGAGCCGCCAAGGCCGGCGCCGCGGTGGTGCATCTGCATGCACGCGAACCGAAGGACGGGCGCCCAACGCAGGATCCGAAAATGTTCATGCAGTTCCTGCCGCAGATCAAGGCAGCCAGCGACGTGGTCATCAATCTAACCACCGGCGGCGCGCCGACCATGACCATCCAGGATCGCCTGCAGCCCGCCCTGCAACTGAAGCCGGAAGTGGCGTCGCTGAACATGGGTTCAATGAACTTCGGGCTCTACGAGATGGTCCCGCGGGTCAAAGAATGGAAATACGATTGGGAAAAGCCCTATCTCGAAGGTTCGGATGACCGCATCTTCAAGAACACGTTCAAGGATATCGCCCACATCCTGCAATCCTGCAGCGACAACGACACGCGTTTCGAGATCGAGTGCTACGACATCGGCCACCTGTATACCGCGGCCCACTTCCTCGATCGCGGCCTCGTCAAGCCGCCTTTGTTCATCCAGTCGGTATTCGGCATCCGCGGCGGCATCGGCCCGCATCCGGAGGACGTTCTGCACATGCGGCGCACGGCTGACAGGCTGTTCGGCGCCCAGTACCAGTGGTCCGTGCTCGGCGGTGGCCGCAACCAGATGTACATCGCCACGCAATCCGCGGTGATGGGCGGCAACGTCCGTGTCGGACTCGAGGACAGCCTCTGGATCGGCAAGGGCCATCTGGCGAAAACCAATGCCGAGCAGGTTTCCAAGATCCGTCGCATCCTGGAGGAGCTTGGCCTGGAGGTGGCCTCGCCCGACGACGCCCGCAGGATCCTCAAGCTCAAGGGCAAGAACAACGTAAATTTCTGAAAAACTCTTTCAACACGAAGGATCACGAAGGAAAGGCCGGAGAGGAACGCGAAGGATAGCGAAATTGTAGAAACGCCGAACCTCGTAGTTTCCGCGGGATCTGGGAATCCACATGATTTGTGTTTTTCCTTCGTGCACTGTCGTTTTTCCTTCATGACCCTTCATGTCAACCGCGTTTCGCTCCAAAGAGGTGTAGATGAAAACCCACAAAATTGCGGTGATTGCGGGCGATGGCATCGGCAAGGAAGTCATGCCCGAGGGGGTGCGCGTGCTCGACGCGGCCGCGCGCAAGTTCGGCATCGGCCTGGCGTTCGACCACTTCGACTGGAGCTGCGACAACTACGACAGGCACGGCTGGTGGATGCCGCCGGACTGGCGCTCGAAGATCGAAGCGCACGACTGCATATTCTTCGGCGCCACTGGCTGGCCGGCGAAAGTGCCGGACCACAAATCGCTTTGGGATTCGCTGATCCTGTTCCGGCGCGGCTTCGACCAGTACGTCAATCTGCGCCCGGTGCGGCTGATGCCGGGAATCACCTCGCCGCTGGCCGGACGCACGGTCGGCGACATCGACTACTACGTGGTGCGTGAAAACACCGAAGGCGAATATTCGGCCGTGGGCGGCCGCCTGTTCGAGGGTACCGAGCGCGAAATGGCCATGCAGCAGTCGATCTTCACCCGCAAGGGCGTGGACCGGATCATGAAATTCGCCTTCGAACTGGCCATGCTGCGGTCGAGAAAGGAAATTACGTCGGCGACCAAGTCCAACGGCATCTCAATTACCATGCCGTACTGGGACGAGCGCTTCGCCGCGATGGCCAAAAATTATCCACAGGTCAAGACCAGCCAGTACCACATCGACGGACTGACCATCCAGATGGTGCTTAATCCGCAACGCTTCGACGTGATCGTTGCCTCGAATCTATTCGGCGACATTATTTCCGACCTCGGGCCGGCCACCGCCGGCACCATCGGCATCGCGCCGTCGGGCAACATCAATCCGGAGCGCAAGTTTCCCTCGCTTTTCGAGCCCGTGCACGGCTCGGCACCGGACATCTACGGCAGGAAAATCGCCAACCCGGTCGGCCAGATATGGTCGGGGGCGATGATGCTTGAACATCTCGGCTATCCCGAGGCCGGCAACGCCATCGTCAAGGCGATCGAGCAATGCCTGCAGTCCGGACCCCGCACGCCCGATGTCGGCGGCAAGGCGAGCACCGAGGACATGGGCAAAGCCATTGCTTCATCCATTTAAAACGTAAGTCTTGAACCACGGAGGACACGGAGATCACGGAGATCACGGAGAAGAACGTCGGAAACTGCGTTTATTCGCTGGCATAGGGCGGTTGCTTGCATATGCAGCCGCAACCAGAACTTTCATTGCTGAACGGATTTGACTCCGTGCCCTCCGTGTCCTCCGTGGTAAATCGATTTTTATGAAAACCTACAACATCGCAGCAATTCCCGGGGACGGCATCGGCAACGAAGTCATTGCCGCCGGCATCCAGGTCCTGCAAACGCTGGCAAAGCGGGACGGCGGATTCGATTTCAGGTTCACGCATTTCGATTGGGGCAGCGCCTACTACCTCCTGCATGGCGAAATGATGCCAGCGGACGGTCTGCAGCAGCTAAAACCGTTCGACGCCATCTATTTTGGCGCCGTCGGCTCGAAGGAGGTGCCGGACCACGTCAGCCTGTGGGGTTTGCGCCTGAACATTTGCCAGAATTTCGATCAGTATGCCAATGTGCGTCCCGCGCGCGTGCTGCCGGGCATCGATCCACCCCTCAAGCTGAAGTCACCGTCCGACCTGGACTGGGTGATCGTGCGGGAGAATTCCGAAGGTGAGTATTCCGGACATGGCGGCCGGTCCCATCGTGGTTTTCCGGAGGAAGTCGCCACTGAGGTTTCGATTTTCACCCGCACCGGTGTCGAGCGCATCCAGCGCTTCGCCTTCGAAATCGCGCGCAATCGTCTACGGCGGCAACTTACGCTGATCACAAAGTCTAACGCTCAACGCCACGGCATGGTGATGTGGGACGAGGTGTTCGCTTCGATCGCGCCGGACTATCCGGAAGTCACGACCGACAAGATGCTGGTGGATGCCGCCACGATGCGCATGGTGCTGCGGCCCGCCTCGCTCGACGTCATGGTGGCGACCAACCTGCACGCCGACATACTTTCGGATCTGGCCGCCGCCCTTTCCGGCAGCCTCGGCATCGCCCCTACGGCCAACCTCAATCCTGAACGCAAGTTCCCGTCGATGTTCGAGCCGATACATGGCTCCGCGCTGGACATTGCCGGCCGCGGCATCGCCAATCCGATCGGCACATTCTGGACCGCGGTGATGATGCTGGAGCACCTCGGCGAGCGCAAAGCCGCAGCACGGCTGATGGGCGCTATCGAGCATGCCACCATGGCCCACGTCTTTACGCCCGACCTCGGCGGCGATGCGGGAACGGAACAGGTGACCCGGGCCGTGTGCAAGGCCGTCGAGAGCCTGACAATACATGCCTGATTTCCGGCAAGGCGTATGCCGGTGAGTTGCCTGGATGGCCGTATTCACCCAGAATTCGCTGGCATGCAGCTTGCGCTGCCCTGTAGCCTAGAACAACCGACACGACCGGCGTGACGTGCAATCAGGCGTCAACCCAGAAAAACCACCTTGAGCCCTGCTAAATCCCGGCGCAAAACGACCGCCACGCGCCGCGCGAAGCCCCGCGTGCCGGCCGCTCACACCAAGCCGGGCAAAGCCGCGGCGGCAAAACCCGCCGCGCCGGGCAGGGTGCGCACCGGCGGCCCGACGGCGTCGAAAAGCAGTGAAACCCTCATTTCCGAACTGGAAAGGGAACTGGCCGAAACGCGCAAACGCCTGGATGTCACTGACCGCAAGCTGAAAAGCGCGGGCGACGCCCTGGAGCGCTCCAGTGAGCGGCTGCGCGATTCCCAGCAGGTCACCCGCAACACGCTTGATGCGCTTAAATCCAGCCTCGACCGCGAGAAGCTCGCCCTGGCTTTCGCCGAAATCGGCACCTGCGAGTTCGACGTCGGCACTTCGATCGTGCGGGCCTCGGAAATGAGCCTGCGCCTGTTCGGCATCCGCAACGACCAGCCCGATGTGCCGCTGGACCGTCTGCTGCAAGCCTTGCATCCGGAGGATCGCCCCCGTTTCAGCCAGTCGCTCGCGCAATGCCTGCACGGCACCGGCAACCTCGATATCGAGTACCGCGTGGCCTGGTCCGATGGCACCTTCCGCTGGCTTCGCACCAAGGGTGACGCCCTGCTCGACCTGGAGGGGGAGCCGATCAAGGTGCTCTGGGTCACGGAAGACGTTTCGCAGCGCAAGGACATGGATGCGCGCGTGCGCTTCCTTGCGCATCACGACCTGCTGACTGGCCTGCCCAACCGAACGCTGTTCCAGGACCGACTGCAGCAGGCCCTCGCGGCCGCCAAGCGCATGGAATCGCGTGTCGCACTGCTGTTTATCGACCTCGACCGCTTCAAGTATGTCAACGACTCCTTCGGCCATCGTGCGGGCGACATCCTGCTGCAAACCGTGGCTGCGAGATTGCGCGGCTGCGTGCGCGAGACCGATACGGTCTGCCGCCACGCCGGCGACGAGTACCTGATCGTGCTCTCCGCGCTGCGTGACCCGACCGAAGCCGCGCTCGTAGCAAGCAAGGTCCTGGCGACTTTCGAGGAAGCCTTCGACCTCGACGGACAGGAAATCCAGATCTCCGCAAGCGTGGGCATCAGCGTTTATCCGGATGACGGCCAGACCACCGAGGATCTGATCCGCAACGCCGATGCGGCGATGTATCACTCCAAGAAAAACGGCCGCAACCGCTACGAATTTTTCACCAGCGAGCTCACGGCACCGGTCGCCGAGCGCCTGGTGCTGGCGAACCAGCTACGCCGCGCAGTCGAACGCAACGAACTCGTCCTGCACTACCAGCCGCAGTACGAAACCAACGGCAACAAGTTGATCGCAGCGGAAGCCCTGGTGCGCTGGAACCACAACGAACACGGCCAGATGATGCCGGACAGTTTCATTCCCCTGGCTGAAGAATCGGACATCATCCATCTCATCGGCGAATGGGTGCTCGGCGAAGCCTGCCGCCAGGTCAACGCCTGGCAGAACGAAGGGCGCAAGATCGTGCCCGTGGCGATCAATTTTTCCGCTCTGCAGTTCCGCCGCGCCAGTCTAGTGGGGGGCGTGGCCTCCGCGCTGGCGAGGCACGGCCTGCAGCCGCACAACCTGGAAATCGAACTTACCGAAAACGCCATCATGCAGGATCCGAAGGAAGCGGCCAGCATCCTTGACCAGCTCCACAAAATGGGCGTGGGCATGTCCATCGACGATTTCGGCACCGGCTATTCCAGCCTCAATTACCTCAAGCGCTTTCCGATCGACAAGCTGAAGATCGACCGCAGTTTCGTCGAGGATCTTCCCCATGACCTTAACGATTCCGCCATCGTGCAAGCGATCATCAACTTGTCGAAAAGCCTTCGCATGACCGTGGTCGCCGAAGGGGTGGAGACCAAGGCTCAGCTGGATTTTCTGCGCGCCTTGGGTTGCGAGGCGTATCAGGGCTACCTCGGCGGCAGGCCGATGGAAGCCGAGCGCTTCGCTGTCCTGCTGGTCTGAGTCCCAACCGCACCCGGCTGGCCGGTTCCGGCGGGACCGTTTCCCTTACTCCTTCCCTGCCGCCGCGAGCGCGCCGCTTACGGCCATTCGTGATTCCTCGCTGAGCACCATGCAGCGAACTTCCTCGATGCTTCCCGGCCTGGACAGAAATGCGCGGATTTAGGCGATGGAAATGGCCGCGGCCCTGCGCGTCGGAAATCCGTAGACCCCGGTGCTGATCTGCGGAAACGCTATGGTTTGCAGCCGCCGCTCCGCCGCTAGTAACAAACTGTTTCGATAACAACTGGCAAGCAGGCGGTCCTTTCCGGCATCGCCACCGTGCCAGACCGGGCCGACAGCATGAATCACCCATTTGGCAGGCAAGCTGAAGCCCGGCGAAATCCGTGCTTCACCGGTCGGACATCCGCCAAGCGTGCGACAATATTCGAAGAGTTGCGGACCCGCCGCCCGGTGAATGGCCCCATCCACCCCGCCCCCGCCAGGCAGGCTGGAATTGGCGGCGCTCACGATGGCGTCCACCCGCTGCAGCGTGATGTCGCCCTGGATGATCCGGATGCGGCCGCAAGCTTTTTCCGACATGGCGGCGCAAGTTTACGCCCGACCGAGAACTGCCTCATAATCGAGCCATGATGCAAGCCGCCAGAACCCAGATGCCCGCCGCCGTCGCCAACATCCTCGTGGTTGATGATGACCAGCGCCTGCGCGATCTTCTCAACCGCTATCTGGCGGAACAGGGATTCGGCGTCCAGTCCGTACCCAATGGCAGCGCGATGGAAAAGGTCATGAGCAAGGAAAGCGTGGACATGATCATCCTCGACCTGATGCTGCCAGGCGAGGATGGCATGAGCATCTGCAGGCGCCTGCGCGCATCCGGCAAGCGCACTCCGATCATCATGCTCACGGCGAGGGGTGATGAAGCGGACCGCATCGCCGGACTCGACGTGGGGGCGGACGATTACCTGCCAAAGCCCTTCAACCCGCGCGAACTGGTTGCGCGCATCAATGCCGTATTGCGCCGGCAATCCCCGGCCACATCGCTGCCCGGTGCGCCGGACGACAGCAAGGCCCCGGTAAAATTCGGCGCCTTCGAAATCAACCTCGCCACGCGCACGCTGACCAAGGCCGGAAAGCAGCTCGGCTTGACCACCGGCGAGTTCGCCATGCTCAAGGCGCTGGTCACGCATCCGCGCACGCCCCTGTCACGCGACCGTCTAATGGAATTGGCACGCGGCCGCGAGTACGGCGTGTTCGACCGCAGCATCGACGTCCAGGTGTCCCGGTTGCGGCGCCTGCTCGAAGAAGATCCCGCCAAGCCGCGCTACATCCAGACCGTCTGGGGCGTGGGCTACGTTTTCGTTCCCGACGAAACGAGATAGCCGCACGCGAGGCAGCAATGCGCTGGATACCGCAGTCCCTGCTGTCGCGTTCGGTGCTGCTGATTTCTGCGCTGCTGGTGCTGAGCCAGCTGATCTGGCTGGGCCTCTACCGCACCTACAACGTGCGCACGCAGTCTGAATACCTCGCGACCCAGATAGCCAGCATCATCAGTACGGTCAGCGTTGCGCTGGAATCTATGCCCGACTCGGCGCGGCGGCGCTTCAGCGAGAAGCTTCCGGCGCACCATAACAACATCCGCGTGCTGCCCGGCACGGCCTGGGTCGATCAGGAAGTACCCCTGCCCGAAACCCCCTTGCTGCGGGCGATCAGCGAACACCTGGCGCGCGATTTCTCCGGCGATGCCCAAGCGCTGGTCATGCTGGAAGACGCCACCCATGCGCTGTGGATCAAGATCAAGGTCGGCAACCAGGCCTACTGGGTGGTATTTCCTCCGGGGTCGCGAGGATCCGCATCAGTCTGGGCCTGGACCGGCTGGAGTTTTTTCGGCCTCGCGCTGGCCATCGCGGGTGGCTACCTGCTGATGCTGCGGGTCAACCGCCCGCTGCGCGCGCTGGCCCATGCCGCCGAGCAGATCGGCGCCGGGCGCATGCCTTCCCCGCTGCCGGAAAACGGTCCGGTGGAAATCCGCGCTCTGTCGCACGCCTTCAATCGCATGACGTCGAACCTGAAGCAGCTCGATACCGACCGTGCGGTACTCCTCGCCGGTATTTCGCATGACCTGCGCACGCCCCTGTCGCGCCTGAGGCTCGGCGTCGAAATGCTCGACGATACTTCCGACCAGTCCCTCCAGGAAGGCATGATCCAGGATATCGAGGACATGGATGCGATCATCAACCAGTTCCTCGACTTCGCGCGCGAGAGCACCAATGAACCGTCGAGCAGCGGCGAAGACCTCAACCAGATCGTGGCCAGCGTTTGCGAGCGCTTCTCGCGCACCGGACGGCCGATCAAGACGAATCTGGGCGATCTGCCACCGCTTACGCTGAAGCCGACGGCGACACAGCGCATGGTGACCAACCTCGTGGATAACGCCCTCCGACATGGCGGCGGGGAAGTCGAGGTGCGCACCGAACTCGACGGCGACTACGCCATCGTGCGCGTGCTGGATCGCGGGCCGGGCATACCGGAAGCGGAAGTGTCGCGGGTGATGCAACCGTTCACGCGCCTGGAAGCATCGCGCGCGGGCGGCAAGGGATCGGGACTCGGACTGGCGATCGTCGAGCGCGCCGCGAAATTGCACGGCGGCAACGTCAGGCTGCTGAAGCGCGACGGCGGTGGCCTGGAGGTACGCGTCGAGCTGCCCGCGGAAGTTCAAAAGGCGGCCTGAGCACGTTCAATCGAGGTGCCGGAACGCCCTCTACGCCGCGGACTTACTTCGGAGGGAGCGGTGGATTCGGGTAACAGCCCCACGGTTGTTCAAGTACACGACGCTCCCACGACGTCAGAGTCTGGTCCATATCCTCACAGGCTATCGCAGGCCAAAAACCCCTCAGCTCCCCGTTTACCCAGGATTCACGCTGCATGTTCTCCCGGTTGTCAAAAATTCCCTCAACTTTTTTCACATGCTCACCTTGGATCTTCCAGATTTAAAGTGCAATTGTCCCAGACTATAGGCATCGTCGCCCAGCCTCAATGAGGACGTGGCGCTTTTCGCAGCGCGCTGAGATTTTTCCAATGTGGCGTGAAAGATCAAAGCGCGGCGCAGCCCGCTAACGCAGGTGCCAGCGGGCGACGGTCTCGTGGCGGGCGCCTTTCGGCAACAGTTCCGACCGCACCAGTACGAGTTCCTCGACCTGCCATTCGATCGGCGCCAGCGGTTCGGGCATCGCGGCATATTTCGGTATCGACTTCGCCGGCGAAGGCGAGTGTCAGATGGATGCTTTCATCCCGGGTACGGCGTCCGTACAGGACACGATGCATGCGCCGAGCGGCAAGAGCCAGCGAGGCACGCACCTCGTCATCGGGCCAAAGCGCGAAAAAGGCCCGCTGCCTGCCCGAGACTACGGTTTCGCGCCGCTCCATTCGAGCAGTGCGATCGCCTCCGCGGCGATGCCCTCTCCACGGCCGGTAAAGCCCAGTTTCTCGGTGGTCTTGGCCTTGACGTTGACGTTGCCCACGGCGATGCCGAGGTCGGCGGCGATGTTCGCCACCATCGCCGGAATGTGCGGCGCCATCCTGGGCGCCTGGGCGATGATGGTGGAATCGATGTTCACGACCTTGAATTTCCCGGCTTCGAGAAGCTGGCCAACCTTGCGCAGCAGGGCCCGGCTGTCGGCGCCTTTTAAAGATGGATCGGTATCGGGGAAGTGCCGCCCGATATCCCCGAGTGCCGCCGCTCCAAGCAGCGCATCGCAGATCGCATGCAGCAGGACATCCGCATCCGAATGCCCGGCCAGGCCCTTCTCATAGGGAATGGTCACGCCGCCGATGATCAGCGGACGGCCGGCAACCAGCGCGTGCACATCGAAACCTTGTCCGATTCTCATCACCTCACCCCCGTCGCGCGGACACGTTACTGACAAAGTCAGCCGTCCGCGGGTAGCGCGACCATGCATCGCTTCCCGCCCCGGATGGCTCCGCCAACGCCGAATCCGCGCTCCCTCTCCCCGCAAGCGCGGAGAGGGAGCGTCGCTTTGCTAAATTCACAAGTAGTTGTCTCGTCTGTGCGTCATTGGAAAAAACAATTACGCATGACTTGATCTGCTGTTTAGAATCAACTCAGCCATGCGCAAATCTTCCTCGTATGTCACTTTCAGGTTCGTCACGCCGGATTTCACCAGAAGCGGATGCAGGCCGAGGCGCTCGACCGCGCTGGCCTCGTCGGTTACGCCGTCCAGCGTGCCGGTGCCCAGCGCTTTCATCAGGAGGCCGTAGCGGAACATCTGCGGCGTCTGCGCGCGCCAGAGTCCTTCTCGTGGTTCCGTGCGTACGATGCAGTCCCTGTCATCCGCCCGTTTCAGGGTGTCGGCCAGCGGTTCGGCCAACAGGCCGCCCGCTTCGTTGTCCGCGACCTCGTCGATCAGCCGGTTTATCGATTGAGCGTTCAGGCAGGGTCGGGCCGCGTCGTGAACCAGCACCTGATCGTCCGTGGAAACCCGCCCGGCCATCTCCCGCAATCCATTCAACACCGAGCGAGCCCTGGTTTCTCCGCCACAGCGCAACACCTCGAGCTTCGGCGAGAACTCATCCCGGTTCAATTTCGCGAACCAGGCATCCCCCGGACTCAGCACCAGGAATATCCGCTCGATTCGGGGATGCGCGTGGAACGGACGCAGCGCATGCCACAACATCGGCTTGCCGTTGATGGGGTGGTATTGCTTCGGCGTGGCATTGCCGATCCGGGAGCCGGTTCCGGCAGCAGGAATAAGGGCGAAGTATTTTGGCATCGGGATGCCCGCATTATCGGGTTCCCGCCCGGCCGGGGCAACCACCCTGCGGACCGGCTGGGGTCCATCGCGATACTCTATAATCGCGCCTTCTGTTCAGGCCGCATCAATGCTTTTGCCATCCCTGTCCCGGGCTCCCGGGACGCGCACCACCCTTCCCCCGCTGCACGGATCCGCAGACGCGCTGGCGCTGGCCGAACTCGCCCGCGAATCGCGGCCGCTGTTCATTATCACCGAATCCGCGCAGGACGCGGAACGGCTGCGCGGCGAAATCGCATTCTTCGACCCGGCGCTGAAGGTCATGCTGCTGCCGGACTGGGAAACCCTGCCTTATGACAGTTTTTCGCCGCACCAGGACCTGGTATCCGAACGTCTCGCAACCCTGTACCAGATCAGCCATGACGCTTTCGACGTGGCGGTGGTTCCGATCACCACGGCCCTCTACCGCATGCCGCCGACCAGTTACGTGGCCGGCCACACTTTCTTCCTCAAGCAGGGGGAAAAGCTGTCCGGCGAAGCCCTGCGCCGCCAGTTGACGCTCGCCGGCTACAGCCATGTCACGCAAGTGGTATCCCCCGGCGAATACAGCTTCCGCGGCGGGGTCATCGACCTGTTCCCGATGGGCAGCGCCCTGCCCTATCGCATCGACCTGTTCGACGACGTAATCGACAGCATCCGCGCCTTCGACGTCGACAGCCAGCGCAGCATCTACAAGGTCAACGACGTGCGCCTGCTGCCGGCGCGGGAGTTCCCGACCGACGACGACGGCCGCACCACCTTCCGCCGCCGGTTCCGCGAGAAATTCGAAGGCGATCCTTCCAAGAGCCGCATGTACAAGGACGTCAGCCAGGGTTTCACGCCGGCCGGCATCGAGTATTACCTGCCGCTGTTTTTCGAGGAGACCGCAACGCTCCCGGATTACCTGCCGCCCGGCACGCTGGTTTGCCTGCATCTCGGCGTGGTCGGGGGAATCCAGCGCTTCTGGCAGGACACGCAATCGCGGTACAACCTGCTGCGCGGCGACCCTGACCGTCCGCTGCTGCCGCCGCCCGAGCTGTTCCTGCGCGAGGACGAATTCTTCGCCGGCATCAAGCCATTCGCGCGCGTCGAGATCCCCGCCTTGACCGGAGCCATCGATGCCCCCGAATCACCCTCCGAGCCGCCCCCCGCCGTCGCGGTGGATCGGCGCGCCGACAATCCTCTGACCGCTCTGACCAATTTTTGCAAGGCTTACCCGGGCAGGGTGTTGCTGATCGCGGAAAGCCTGGGGCGCAGGGAAACCCTGTTGGGCCTGCTCAACGAATACCAGCTTCATCCGCGGACGGTGGAAGACTGGCCGGCGTTCCGCAGCCTGGAGGATCGCCTGACACTGGGGGTAGGGCCGCTGCACGACGGTTTTGTCGACAAGACCGACCGCATTGCGGTGATCACCGAGAACGAACTCTATCCCTCGCAGGTGCGCACGACCCGCGCCACCCGCGAGCGGCGCGCCTTCGCGGAGAACATGCTGCGCGACCTGTCGGAGGTCAGGGTCGGCGATCCGGTGGTGCATGCCCAGCACGGCATCGGCCGCTACATCGGCCTGGTGAACATGGATCTCGGCGAAGGCATGACCGAATTCCTGCACCTCGAGTACGACGGCGGCGACAAACTGTACGTGCCGGTTTCTCAGCTGGCCATGATCAGCCGCTACAGCGGCGCAGCCCCGGAATCGGCGCCGTTGCACAAGCTCGGCAGCGGTCAGTGGGAAAAAGCCCGCCGCCGCGCCGCCGCCCAGGTCCGCGACACCGCGGCGGAACTGCTAAACCTCTACGCCCTGAGGGCGGCCCGCGAGGGGTACGCCTTCTCGTTCAAGCCCCACGACTACGAGGCCTTTCGCGAAGGCTTTCCGTTCGAGGAAACCCCCGACCAGGAAGCCGCCATCAAGGCCGTCATCAAGGACCTTACGTCCGGCAAGCCGATGGACCGACTGGTCTGCGGCGACGTCGGCTTCGGCAAGACTGAAGTCGCCCTGCGTGCGGCATTCGTCGCCGTCGCCGACGGCAAGCAGGTCACCGTGCTGGTGCCGACGACACTGCTTGCCGAGCAGCATTTCCAGACCTTCTCCGACCGCTTCGCCGACTGGCCAGTGAGAATCGCGGAAATGTCGCGCTTTCGTTCCGGCAAGGAAACCACCGCCGCCATCGCCGGCCTGGCGGACGGGACCCTGGACATCGTCATCGGCACGCACAAACTGCTGTCGAAAGACGTGAAGTTCAAAAATCTCGGCCTGGTGATCATCGACGAGGAGCACCGCTTCGGCGTGCGCCAGAAAGAACAACTCAAGGCGCTTCGCGCCGAAGTCGACGTGCTGACCCTGACGGCAACGCCGATTCCCCGCACACTTGCCATGTCGCTTGAAGGCCTGCGCGACTTTTCGGTGATCGCCACCGCGCCGCAGCGGCGGCTGTCCATCAAGACATTCGTATCGCCACTGGGCGAAGGGCTCATCCGCGAAGCGGTTTTGCGTGAATTGAAGCGCGGCGGCCAGATCTATTTCCTGCACAACGAGATCGAGACCATCGGCAACATGGAAGCGCGGATCGCCCGCCTGGTGCCCGAAGCACGCATCCGCGTCGCTCACGGCCAGATGCCGGAGCGCCAGCTCGAACTGGTGATGCGCGACTTCTACCAGAACCGGTTCAACCTTTTGTTGTGCACCACGATCATCGAGACCGGGATCGACGTGCCCACCGCCAACACGATCATCATCAATCGCGCCGACAAGTTCGGCCTTGCGCAATTGCACCAGCTTCGTGGCCGCGTCGGCCGCTCGCACCACCAGGCCTATGCCTACCTGCTGACACCGGATGAGGAAGCCGTGGGCGTCCAGGCCCGCAAGCGCCTGGACGCGATCCAGATGATGGAAGAACTCGGTTCGGGTTTTTATCTGGCCATGCACGACCTGGAGATTCGCGGCGCAGGAGAAGTCCTGGGCGAATCGCAAAGCGGGGAAATGCACGAAGTGGGCTTTGCGCTTTACACCGAGATGCTCAACTCGGCGGTGAAATCGCTGAAGGCGGGCAAGGAAGCCGAGCTGACCGGAAACTTCAATATCGGCACCGAGATCAACCTGCATACCCCGGCGTTGCTGCCGGAGGATTATTGCGCCGACATCCATGAGCGCCTGGTCCTGTACAAGCGGCTGGCGAACTGCGAGACCCTCGAAGAGTTGGAAGCCCTGCACGAAGAATTGATCGACCGCTTCGGACTGCCGCCCGAACCGGGCAAGTGCCTGCTGGAAACCCACCGCTTGCGCATCGCGGCAAAGCCGCTGGGCATCGCCCGGATCGACGCCGGCCCCGAAAGCCTGCTGCTGCAGTTCATTCCCAATCCACCGATCGATCCGGCCCGGATCATCAAGCTGGTGCAGTCGCGCAAGAACTATAAATTGAGTGGACCGGACCGGCTACGGGTTACGGCAGCGATGCCGGACGTAGCGGCGCGTGCGTTGCAGCTTCGCGCCGTCATGCGCGAGCTTGCGTAAATCGCAACGTTAGGTTCAGCTCGGAACCTGGAAACGCGGAGGCTGTATCAGCCGCTGCACGAATTTGTCCAGGCAGTCTTCGCCGGGATAAGGCCATTGGTCCACGGCGTCGGCGAGCATGGCGCAGGCAACCGCCGCCGGGGAATCCGGAAACAGCGTGGCCACCGGCTGCCGCAGCCGGCAGGCCTTGCGCAACGAATCGTCGTCCGGAATGCAGCCGAGATACTCGAGCGAAAGATTGAGGAACAGGCGCGCGGTACGGGCGATGTTGTCGAACAGAATGCTGCCCTGCTCGCTCGATCGGACCCCGTTGGCCAGGATGTAGAAACGCCGCCGGGCGAAATCCCAGGAGAGGCGCTGGATCAGGGAATAGGCGCGGGTCACCGACTCGGTGTGCGGTGACACCATGACGATGACTTCCTGGGAAGCGAGTGAAAGGGATGGGGTCTGAATCGCGTCGCCAGCCGGCGCATCCACCAGAATGTAGTCGAGCCTCGGGCTGAGGCGTTCGAAGGCGCGGCCCAGTTTTTCCTCCGCCGCCGGCGACAGACTGCCGAGCAACTGGAAGGCCTGGGCTCCCGCCATGACCCTGAGGCCATCCGGGCCTTGCTGGAGGATTTCCTCCAGCGCAACGTCCCGTTCGACGACCTCAAGCAGATCCCGCCCCTGGCTCAACCCGAGTCTGGCGAAGGCGGCCGAACGTCCCTGATTCTGATCGAGCAACAGAACGCTGCGGCCCTGGCGGGCCAGCGCAATCGCAAAATTGGTCAACACGGCCGTGCGGCCGATGCCGCCCTTGCCGCCGACCAGTGTCACGCTGCGCACGAAGTTGCGCGACAGCAGGCGCCGCGGTCCGGCAGACTGATCAGATGCGTGTGACGCCACCAAGCCCCCCCCCGCCATCCATACCCGGCTGCCAACAGCCGTCTGGATCCTACGGCCAACTGGAACACCGGGTTTGCCACAGGATCATAGCATGGGCTAATTCGGATCCAGCAAGATCCCGTCGGTGTCTATGACTGGCGCGAAACGACGGAAGGCCACCGGCAATCGTGGCGACAATCTAGTCCCAGCGATTGTCGCGGATATAGACTTTCCCGCCTTCAACCTTGACGGGAAAAGTGGCGGTGGGTTCATAGGCAGGCGGCGACAGCGCCTCCCCGGTCCTGACACAGAAACGCGCGCCGTGCCGCGGGCAGACGATCTCGTCGCCCTCGATCGGGTTACCGCTGGTCAGCACTGTGCCGTCGTGGGTGCAGACGTCCTCGATGGCGTAGAACTCGCCTTTGACGTTGAACACCGCGACGATTGACCCGTCGAGATCGACGGTTTCGTAGTGGCCGGGTTTGATGGCCGCGGCTTCGGCGACGAAGGTCCAGCCGCTCACAGGAGTGAACCGTGAACGGTGAACGGTGAACGGAAAGGATCAGAAAAACGGTTCACTCTGGCTTCACACCGTTCACTGTTCACGGTTAACCGTCCACCGCCCTCGTCAGACGGCAATCACTTCCATCTCGGGATCAATGCGCTTGACGAGGCTCTCGATTCCCGCAAGCGTGCCGGAAATGGAGCTCGGGCAGGTACCGCAGGCGCCCTGGTAGTGGACCTTCAGGGTATTGCCCTCCATGCCCACCACGTACAAGTCACCGCCGTCGCCCTGAAGGAAGGGCCGCACCTCTGCGTCCAGCAGTTCGTTGATCTGTTCGAGCTTGAGCTTGTCGCCTTCGGACAGCTCCGCCCCGCCCTCGCCTTCCGCCAGCCAGGCTGCAGCCTTGGCGAATTCCTCCGATGCCTTCTCGGCCGCGGGCGCCTCGCGGATCGGCGCGGCGACTTCGCGCAGCAGTTCCTGCCAGTCGGCTTCGCCGTCCTGGGTTACCGTGATCCAGTTGTCGATGTAGAACACGTTCGTGACATGGGGAATCGCGAACAGCTTGGTGGCAAGTTCGTCGCGCTGCGCCTGCTCCGCATTCTCGAACGAACGCGCCAGGCCGCTCGTCAGCGGTTCCTTGAGGACGAACTTGCGCGCGTTGGGATTCGGCGTGTATTCGAGGTCGGCTATCTTGGGCATCAGTTGCCTGTAATCGCGACCGGGTCCTGGTCGCCTTCGGTGGAAACGGTGGTTTCGGAATGCAACGCCGCGTGCAGCGTATGCCATGGGAGGATTGCGCACTTCACGCGGGACGGCAGGTCACGGACTCCAGAAAAAACGGTCAGTCGGCCCAGGTGGTTCGGCTGGCTGGCCGCATCGAGCTTGCCCGTCGCCATGTCGCGGAACTCCTGGATCAGTTGCTCGGCCTCGCCGATGGACTTTCCTTTCACGTTGGTCGTCATCATGGAAGAGGATGCCTTGCAGATCGCGCAACTGTCGCCCTCGAATGCGATGCCGCCCACCCGGTTGCCATCCAGCTTGAGCGAGACCCAGATGTGATCGCCGCAGAGCGGGTTCAGGCCTTCGGCCTTGTGGCTGGCGTCGGCCAACTGGCCCCAGTTACGGGGCTTTTTGTTGTGGTCCAGGATCACTTCCTGGTAGAGCTGCTTGGAATCCATACGGGGCGTTCAGTTGCCAACGTCTCAGCCGAAAATTTTCTGCACGCGGTGGATGCCCACCACCAGCGCGTCCACTTCCTGCATCGTGTTGTACAGATAAAAGGACGCTCGCGTCGTCGCTGAAATTCCGAAACGCTTCATCACCGGCTGGGCGCAATGATGACCGGTGCGGACCGCGACGCCGTCTTCGTTGAGAATCGTGCCAACGTCGTGCGGATGCACGCCCTGTATCGTGAACGACAGGACGGCGCCCTTGTTCTGTGCGGTACCAACGATGCGCACACCCTTGACCGTCCGCAATGCGTCGGTTGCGTAGTCCAGCAACTCGTGCTCGTGCGCAGCGATCCGGTCCATGCCGATGCTTTCCAGGTAGTCGATGGCGGCACCCAGGCCGATGCCCGCCGCGATAGGCGGCGTCCCCGCCTCGAACTTGTGAGGAATCACGTTGTAAGTCGTTTTCTCGAAGGTGACTGACAGGATCATGTCGCCGCCGCCCTGGTAAGGCTTCATCTTCTCCAGCATCCCGGCTTTGCCATAGAGGATGCCGATGCCGGTCGGCCCGCACATCTTGTGGGCGGAAAACGCATAGAAATCGCAATCGAGGTCCTGAACATCCACTTTCATGTGGGGCACGGCCTGGGCACCGTCGACCAGCACCGGCACGCCATGGCCATGAGCAGTGGCGATCATGTCCTTGACTGGATTGATCGTGCCCAGAGCATTGGAAACATGCGTGATCGCGACCAGTTTCGTCTTGTCGCTGAACAGATTGGCGTACTCGTCCAGCAACAGTTCGCCGGCGTCATTGCATGGAATCACGCGCAGCCTGGAGCCCTTTTCCTCGCACAGCATCTGCCAGGGCACGATGTTCGAATGATGCTCAAGCTGGGATACGATGATCTCGTCGCCAGCCCCGAGAAAAGCGCGGCCATAGCCGTGCATCACCAGGTTGATGGCATCGGTGGTACCGCGCGTATAGATGACCTCGCGTTCTTCCTTGGCATTGATGAAGCGCTGGATTTTTCCGCGGGCGCCTTCGTAGGCCAGGGTCGCCGTCTCCGACAGGTAATGCACGCCGCGATGGATGTTGGCGTGCTCCGCCGTCTGGTAATGCACCAGCCGGTCGATCACGGGCCTGGGCATCTGGCTGCTCGCGGCATTGTCCAGGAAGACAAGCGGCTTGCCGTTGACCTTCAGGTCGAGGATCGGGAAGTCGGCGCGAATGCACCCGACGTCATAGTTGCCGGCGATGCGAACCGCCTGCAGTGCGGAACCGGTCTGGGTCATGCCTGACTGCCCTGGGTATGTTCAAGTACGTATTGCTCGAGCTTGTCGACGACGGATTTGACGGGGATGCGCTCGATGACTTCCGCCGCGAACGCATAGGTCAGAAGATTGCGGGCCACGGCGTCATCCAGCCCGCGGCTCTTCAGGTAGAACAGTTCCTCGGCTTCGAGCTGTCCCACCGTGGCGCCGTGGGCGCACTTGACGTCGTCGGCGAAAATCTCGAGCTGCGGTTTTGCGTCGACACGGGCCTTGTCCGACAGCAGCAGGTTGCGCGACTGCTGGCCGGAATCGGTCTGCTGCGCACCTTCCCGCACCAGGATCTTGCCATTGAACACCGCATGCGCGCCGCCGCCCACCACCGTCTTGTGCAATTGCCGGCTCTTGCCGTGCGGGTGGGCGTGATCGATGTTGCTGTGGGTGTCCGCAAGCTGGCGGCCGCCGATCAGCGTCAGGCCGTCGACCGAAAACTCGGTCCCTTCCCCGCCCTGCCCGACGTTCAGATTCTGCCGGGAGATGCGCCCACCGAGCGAGATCGTCCAACTGGCATAGCGGCCGTCGCGAGCGACGCTTACGGAAGTACTGGCGATATGAAACGCCGTCTGCGCCTCGCGCTGCAATCGGACATGGCCCACCCGGGCGTTCCCGGCAACGAAGACTTCGCTTACGGCATCGGTCAGATAAGGACCGTCGGCGAAACCGATGAAATCCTCGATGACCGTGCATTCGGCCCCGGCATCAGCCACGATCAGGACACGCGGATAGGCGGCAATGTCCTTTTGCGTGGCGACGAAAAGCAGATGGATCGGCGCCGAAGCCTTGACATCGCGCGACACATGGATCAAGGCGCCGTCATTCAGGAACGCCGTATTGACCGCGGCAAAGGCGTCGTTTTCGAAAAGCGCCAGGCGGCCCAGCCGCGATTCCGCCACGCTACCTGCTGTCGCAGCGAGGTCGGGCAGGTTGCCGACAGTTATGCCTTTGGCGGAGCCGGTTCTGGATAATGCTGGGGAATAGTGTCCGTCGACAAACACCAGGCAGGTGCCGGCTTCCGGGATGGCATAGGGATCGAGCCGTGCAGCATCGAGCATGCCCGAACCAGTCGCCCGGCGGAATGGCAGTTTGTAGACCGGCGAGAGATCCGTAAAACGCCATTCCTCGTCGCGCGTGGTGGGAACCGTCAGTTCATTGGCGCGCTCCACCGCCCGCATGCGCAGATTGCGCAGCCATGCGTTCGGCGGCTCCGGCAAGGCATCGCGGCCCTGCAGCAGGCTGTCTAGATAGTCGTTGGAGGTAACGCTGCTCATGCCGGATTCCTCACGCCGCTTCCTTTGCAACCCACTCGTAGCCGCGCGATTCCAGTTGCAGCGCCAGCGATTTGTCGCCCGTCTTGATGATGCGGCCGCCCTCCATCACGTGCACGTAATCGGGCTCGATGTAATTGAGCAGGCGCTGGTAGTGGGTGACGAGCACAATGCCGTTGTCCACGGTATGCAGCTTATTGACGCCGTTCGCGACCACCCGCAGCGCATCGATATCGAGGCCGGAGTCGGTTTCGTCGAGAATCGCCAGTTTCGGCTCGAGCAGCGCCATCTGCAGGATTTCGTTTCGCTTCTTTTCGCCGCCGGAAAAGCCCGTATTCAGGCTGCGCTCCAGGAACGCGGGGTCCATCTCGAGCAGCTTCATTTTCTCGCGTACGTAGTCGTCGAATTCCAGCGGGTCAAGCTCGTCCTTGCCGCGGGCACCCTGCACCGTGTTGTAGGTCAGGCGCAGGAACGCGCTGTTACCGACCCCGGGAACCTCGATCGGGTACTGGAAGCCCAGAAACACGCCGGCACGCGCCCGCTCTTCGGGTGGCAGCTCGAGCAGGTTCCGGCCTTCGAACAGGACTTCTCCGCCGGTCACTTCATAAGAAGGATGGCCGGCCAGGATCTTGGCCAACGTGCTCTTGCCCGAGCCGTTCGGTCCCATGATGGCGTGGACTTCACCGGCACGCACCCTGAGGTTGATGCCCTTGAGGATGTCCCGCTCGCCGATCTTCGCGACGAGGTTGCGGACCTCCAGCAATTCGGCGGCGTTTTCCCTGATCATCCGACGCTTCCTTCCAGTTTGAGCCCGAGGAGTTTGGTCGCCTCGACCGCGAACTCCATCGGCAGTTGCACGAACACGTCCTGCACGAAACCGTTGATGATCATCGACACGGCCTCTTCATTGCCGATGCCGCGGCTGGCGAAATAGAACAGCTGGTCCTCGCCGATCTTGGAAGTGGAAGCCTCGTGCTCCACTTTGGCGGTGCTGTTCGCGACCTGGATGTAGGGGAATGTATTGGCGCCGCACTTGTCCCCGATCAGCATCGAGTCGCATTGGGAGAAATTGCGCGCACCCTCGGCCCTTGCGCCGATTTTTACCAGGCCGCGATAGCTGTTGTTCGAGAACCCTGCGGAAATGCCCTTCGAGATGATCTTGCTGCGGGTGTTCCTGCCGATATGGACCATCTTGGTGCCGGTGTCGGCCTGCTGGTGATGGTTGGTCAGGGCGACCGAATAGAATTCGCCGGAAGAATTGTCACCCTGCAAAATACAGGACGGATACTTCCAGGTGATCGCCGACCCGGTTTCGACCTGGGTCCAGGAAATCTTCGAATTCACGCCCTTGCACAGGCCGCGCTTGGTGACGAAGTTGTAGATGCCACCCTTGCCATTCTCGTCACCGGCATACCAGTTCTGTACCGTCGAATACTTGATCTCGGCATTGTCCAGGGCCACCAGCTCGACGACTGCGGCATGCAACTGGTTGGTGTCGAACTTCGGCGCGGTGCAGCCCTCGAGGTAGGAAACGTGAGCATTGTCCTCGGCGACGATGAGGGTGCGTTCGAACTGCCCGGATTCCTGGGTGTTGATGCGGAAATAGGTCGACAGCTCCATCGGGCAGCGCACGCCGCTGGGGATGAAACAGAACGAGCCGTCGGTGAACACCGCGGAATTCAGCGCGGCGTAGAAATTGTCGCCCGCCGGCACCACGCTGCCGAGATACTTCTGCACCAGTTCCGGATGGTCTTTTACCGCTTCCGAGAACGAACAGAAGATCACACCGACTTCGGCGAGCTTCTTTTTGTAAGTGGTGGCAACCGAGACGCTGTCGAAAATGACGTCCACCGCAACCCCGGCCAGAGCTGCGCGCTCGTTCATGGGCACGCCGAGTTTTTCGAAGGTACGCAGCAGTTCCGGATCCACCTCGTCCATCGAGCCAAGCTTCTTTTTCGACTTCGGCGCCGAGTAATAACTGATGCCTTGGAAATCGATCTTCGGATACTTGACGTTCGGCCACGCAGGCTCCGTCATGGTCAACCAGTGACGATAGGCCTTGAGCCGGAACTCCAGCAGCCACTCCGGCTCGCCCTTCTTGCTGGAAATCAGTCGAATCACGTCTTCGCTGAGTCCCTTGGCGACGACGTCCGACTCGATGTCGGTCACGAAGCCGTGCTTGTAGGGCTGATTGACCAGGTTCTGGATGACTGCGCTCAAGGGCTGCTCCGCCGGTTCATTCGGAATTCGGTTCGTTCAGACCTCGGCGACGGTGAAACTCTCACCGCAGCCGCACATCGCGGTCGCCTTGGGATTCGCGACCTTGAAAGTCTCGTTCAGGCCCTCGCGCACGTAATCGAGCGTGGAGCCGTCCAGATACTCGAGGTTGCCCTTGTCGACCACCACGGTCACGTCCTGAGACTTGAACAGTTCATCGTCCGCGCCAACGTCCTTCGCGTAATCGAAGGTGTACGCCAGGCCCGAACAACCGACCTTCTTCACGCCGAAGCGCAGGCCCACGCCACCCTTTCTGGCGAGCGCATCGCGAATGTGTTTTGCCGCTTTTTCCGTCACTGTGATTGCCATGATCTCCTTAGCCTTTCCTGGTCCGGCTCAGACCGCAATCGCGGCCAGTCGCCGAAATTTCGCCAGCGTTGCCGCCAGCGCCTGCAGAAACTCCCCGACTTCCGTGGCGGTATTGCGCACCCCGAAGCTGATACGCACCGCGCCGCGCGCAAGTTCCGGTGCAATGCCCATCGCCAGCAGTGTCGCACTCGGTTCCGTGCTGGTGCTGGAACAGGCTGCACCGCTCGCCATCGCGTAACCCGCCTTGTCCAGTTCGATCACCAGCGTTTCGCCATCGATGCCCGGAACGGCGAAGTACGTGGTATTGGGAACGCGTTCCGCCTCGCGGCCGAATAGCAGGGCGCCCTGTGCCAAGAGGCCCTGCTCCACCTGGTGACGCAATAGCTGCGTCTGTTCCGCAATGCGGGCCATCCTGCCGGCGGCGAGATCGCACGCAGCGCCGAAACCGACGATTGCCGGAACATTCTCGGTGCCCGAGCGCAACCCGCCTTCATGTCCGCCGCCGTGGATGATCGGTTTCAGCTCGAGCCGCTTGTCCACCACCAACGCGCCCGCGCCTTTCGGGCCGTAGATCTTGTGCGCCGAAATCGTCATCGCATGCACGCCCAATGCCTCGAAATCCACCGCTATCTTGCCCAGCGCCTGGACCGCGTCGGTATGCATCCATGTCCGCTGTGCCCGGGCCAGTTCGGCAATCCGCGCAACCGGCTGGATCACGCCGGTTTCGTTATTGGCGAGCATCACCGAAACCAGGCCGGTGGGCTCGCGCAACGCCGCCTGGACATCCGCCATGTCGACCCGGCCTGCCGCATCAACCGCCAGCTTGCGCAGCTTCCACCCCTGCCGCGCCAGATCCTGCGCGGGCTTCGCCACACAGGGATGCTCGATGCTGCTCACCGCGACCTGTGTTGGTTTCAAATATGCCGCCGCGCCGCGAATAAACAAATTGTTCGCCTCGGTGCCGCCGGAAACGAATACCACTTGCGCGGGCTGCACATTCACCAGGCTTGCGACCTGTTCACGTGCCTGATTCACGGCCCTGCGTGCGCGGGTGCCGAAATCATGCCGGCTGGACGCATTGCCGTACTCGTCCCGCAGGTACGGCAACATGGCTGCCAGCACGCCCCCATCGAGTGGGGTGGTCGCGTTATGGTCGAAATAGGCCTGCATCGCTTTGCCTCAAGCCGCCGCCGGTTCTTTCGGCTTAACGCGCTGGCGGTTGTCATGCATCTGCATCACCGCCACGTCGCTGGATTTCTTCAGTTGCTTGGACACCAGTTCCGAGAGAGTCACCGCCCGCAGGTAATCGAAAATGTGCCTGTTGAGGTCCGTCCACAGATCATGGGTGATGCATTTATGGTCGTCCTTGCAGTTTTCCTTGCCGCCGCATTGCGTGGCGTCAATCGGCTCGTCCACCGCGGTAATGATGTCGGCGACCGAAACCTGCTCGGTTGGCTTGGCAAGGTTGTAACCGCCCCCCGGTCCGCGAACGCTGCTCACCAGTTCCTGCCGGCGCAATTTTCCAAACAGCTGTTCCAGGTAGGAGAGCGAAATCTTCTGCCGTTCGCTGATCTCGGAAAGCGTCACGGGGCTTTTCCCGTTATTCATCGCCAGATCGATCATGGCGGTAACAGCAAAGCGTCCTTTGGTCGTAAGTCGCATGGCTTGCCCCTATAAAAATATCATTTATTCAGCAGGTTAATAGCCTACTAACTCAGTCAAGTATAACTAAACCCGACTAGATCAGTCAACCATTTTGTTGAAGTAGGCGGGGTCGAACTTGTCCGCAGTGGCGCGGGCGTCTTCGACCTTCACCCCAAGCCGCGTGAGCTGCTCCAGGATGTAGTCGATGCGCTTGTCCGCTTCGACGGTATGGTCGATCAGGCCGTGGATGGCGCTGAGGACCGGATCGTTCATATTGGCGCCGATTCCGTAGGCGGAGAAACCCATCTTTTCCGCTGTCTGCTCGCGGACGACCTTGGTTTCGTCGTCGAGAATGCGCGCCGGAATGCCGACGGCAGTGGCGCCAGGGGGAACATCCTTTACGACGACTGCGTTCGATCCGATCTTCGCGCCGTTGCCGATGATCACCGGCCCGAGAATCTTTGCGCCCGCCCCCACCACCACCCCGTTGCCGAGCGTCGGATGGCGCTTGCCCTTGTTCCAGGAAGTCCCGCCCAGCGTGACGCCGTGATAAAGCGTGCAGTCGTCGCCAATCTGGGCCGTCTCGCCGATCACCACGCCCATTCCGTGATCGATGAAAAACCGCCGCCCGATCATGGCGCCGGGATGAATCTCGATACCCGTCAGCCAGCGCCCGATATGCGAGGTGAAGCGGGCCAGCCATTTCAGCCCCCAGACCCAGAAGCGGTGCGAAACCCGGTGGAAAAGCAATGCGTGAAACCCTGGATAGCAGGTGATGACTTCCCAGGCCGAACGGGCTGCGGGGTCGCGGTCGAAGACCACGCTGATCTCTTCCCTGAGGCGGTTGAACATGAAAAAACCTTTTTATTACTGTGGCTTGGTAATGACGACTATTTTACTCAAGTTTTGAGCGGATGGCGCTCAAAAAGCCACGGAGAATATTCACCTCGGTTTTTTCCGTCCGCGACCGCGCAAACAGGCGGCGCATGCGCTGCATCAGGCGCTTCGGTTCCGCCGGATCGAGAAATCCGGTTGCGTAAAAGGCCTCTTCAAGCTGCCCATAGAAACCTTCCATTTCCTCGTGAGTCGCCATCTCCGCGCCTTCGCGCGAAGCGGCGTGCTGCGCAAATGCAGGTACACCGAGCGAAGCCATCCGCAACTCGTACGCAAACACCTGTACGGCCTGGGCGAGATTGAGCGAGGAATAGTTTTCGTCGGTGGGAATCGTCGCAATCAGGTGGCACTGGCTGACCTGCCGCGCGCTTAGTCCGCTGCGTTCCGTCCCGAACACCAGCGCAACTTCTCCTGTAACGGCTTCTTTGGCGAGCCGGCCGCAGGCTTGGCGGCAGTCCAGGACTTCGTGCGCCAGGTCGCGATGGCGTGCGGTTGCGGCAATGGCCAGCACCGTGCCGGTGAGGGCCTGGCCCAGGTCGTCGCAGACCAGCGCGCTGCCCAGCAGGTCGTCCGCGCCGGTGGCGAATGCGTCGGCATCGGGATGTGGAAAGTACTTCGGCTTGACGAGCACCAGGCGTGACAAGCCCATGGTCTTGATCGCGCGCGCGGCGGCGCCGATATTGCCAGGGTGGCTGGTCTCGCAGAGCACGACACGCACGCGCTCCAGTGCGGCAGAAGTCATCATCGAATAGAATTGCGGCTTTCGTTCTTTACCAGCGCCCATCCACCATGCATCCGATGCTCAACATCGCGGTTAAAGCCGCCCGTCGTGCCGGCACCATCATCAGCCGCGCTTCCGAAAACCTCGATGTCCTCACCGTCAAGCACAAGAGCCTCAACGACCTGGTTTCAGAAGTGGATCGCGCGTCGGAAGACGCGATCATCGAGGTGATCCGCAGCGCCTATCCCGATCACGCGATTCTAGCAGAGGAAAGCGGCGCCTCCGGCGATTCCGAGTACGTGTGGATCATCGATCCGCTCGACGGCACCACCAACTTCCTCCATGGTTTCCCGCAATACTGCGTATCCATCGGCATGCTGCACAAAGGCGTGCCCACTCATGGCGTCATCTACGATCCGACACGCAACGACCTCTACACCGCGTCGCGCGGCCGCGGCGCATTCCTTAACGACAAGCGCCTGCGGGTTTCGAAGCGCGACAAGCTGATCGACGGGCTGATCGGCACCGGCTTTCCGTTTCGCATGTTCGAGCACCTCGATGCCTACAACGCCATGCTCAGGGAGATGATGACCAAGTGCGCAGGCGTGCGGCGTCCGGGCGCGGCCGCGCTGGACTTGTGCGCTGTCGCAGGAGGACGATTCGATGGTTTCTGGGAAATCGGCCTGTCGCCGTGGGACATGGCCGCCGGCGTATTGATGGTGACCGAAGCCGGCGGACTCGTCAGCGACTTCGAAGGCAACGAGAAATTCATGGAAAAGGGCCAGATCGTGGCCGCGAGTCCCAAGATCTTCAGCCAGATCCTGCAACTGATCCAGCCGCATGTCACGGCAAAAATGAAATCGGGCTGACACCCACCGCACTTCCCCGGAACGCGCGACGGGCTTCCGGTCGACACTTCACAAAGAAATCCTTAAAAACCTCATGAATCGCTTTCTGCCGTTTGTGCTCATGCTTTCCTGCGGTGTCGCCGCGGCCCAGGACACGATGATTGTCCGCTTGCGTGGCGAGGTGCAAAGCTACGACGCGCCGAAGCTTGTCCTCAAGGAACGCAGCGGCAAGGTAATCGAAATGATTCTGCCCGAAGGCCTTCCAATAGCGGAAGTCATTCCGACCGACATCACCGCCATCCAGCCAGGTTCGTTCATCGGCACGGCAGCCGTCCCTCGCGCCGACGGGCAGTTGCAGGCCCTGGAAGTTGTCGTATTTCCCGAAGCGGCTCGTGGCTCGGGCGAAGGACATTACCCGTGGGACCTGAAGCCGGACAGCACCATGACCAACGCCACCGTCGCGGACCTTGCGAGATCCCCGCAGGGGCGCACATTGACGCTGCGCTACAAGGATGGCGAAAAGAAAGTCATCGTTCCCGACGGCGTTCCTGTCGTTACCTTCAAACCGGGCAACCCCGGCCTGATCGTCCCAGGTGCCAGAGTCTTCATCGTCACCGAAATGACCGGCGACCTATACGAGCCGAGAAGATTCCTGATCGGTCGCAACGGCTTCCCGCCGCCGATGTAGCATTGCGCCCGGCAGCCTTCCCCGGCGTCTGGCATCGGCGGAACTATCGGGAATAGCGGCACGGTCCAAGTGCTGCGGGATTTGGTTCAAACGCCCCCGCATTTCCGAAGCAACGCGCCGCTACGCAAGATCAGCCCGTTTTCGGGGCACCGTGCATGCGGTCGTGTTTCAGGAAGTAAGTGTGAGCGAGCGCCACGAGCTGCTTTTCACTTGGGTGGTCCACGACTTCGTAAGCGACGATACGTTCTGCCGTCTGCGGACGGTGCTTGTCCGCGTAGTGGCGAAAATCGGCGGTCGCGGTATGCGACCCGGTGACCAGCACCTCGGCGATGCCGTCGAGCGCGTTGCATACCTCGCCGAAGAACTCATGCTCGGAGCGCACGGTACTGCCATGCTGTGCGGTGTGGTGTGTATGGGTGCGGACCTTTTGCGCGTGCACATGCTCGGCATCGAACTGCAGCACCTGCGCGGACTCATGGTCGGTCCAGACCACGGCATGGAGAAGGCTCATTTCAAATTTCCTTTTCGTGAATGGATTCGCAGGCCACGCAGCGCAGGGCCTGGGGTTCGATTTCCAGGCGATCAAACGGAATCGCGTTGCCGCAGGATACGCACAAGCCGTATGCCTCGTCCTGGAGGTGCTGCCGGGCCCGCCTGATGGCTTCCAGTTCCTCCAGGTCCATGTCCGACAGCGCCAGGTCGACTTCGCGGTCGCTTGCGCGCTGGGGGGCATCGTCGCCGTCCTGCTCCAGCGCTTGGCGTGCATGCTCGATGCGGGATAGACCCTGCTGATGCAGGTCCAACTGCCGTTCCAGCACCTGCTGACGCGCCTGCAGGCTTCCGGCCAGGATGGCGCGCTGGCCCGCCGTAAGGTGAATGCTCATGTTTGCCTCCCTGCCGTGATAGTGGACCAGAACCGGCAGGTCGGCTTGATTCAGGTCAAGTCCGGTGTCCGGACGGGACATCCCCGGGGAACCGGAGGAGAAAGGGCCATCGCAAAACTGGCGGCACCGAATATGGTGCACCGTGATGCCTGAAGGCACCACCGGTGCCGCCCGCTGCTCGATAATGCAGCCGCCGTGAGGTGGCCCGATGATTTGACGGGAACGCCCGGATTCAGGGTCCGCCCGCCAGGGGCCTAATCCAGATTCTTCCAGCCCGGCATTGAGTTCTTGAGTTCGAGGTCGTCATGGGACTTCGAATGGCGCTGCGCGTCCTTCGTCTCCCAGGGCTGGGCAAAGGCCGCCATCCCCTTGGCGCGCTCGAACGGGCTCAGCCCGCACGCGAATGCGCCAATTGAAGGTGGCGCATATCGCTTCTATTTGGCGCAATAGCGGTCAAGACATGAACCGAGCACTATTTATGTATATAACGGTATTGCAAGTCAATATCTATACCTTATAATACATTTCATGAATTCGAGTCTCCACGAAACCATACGGGCGCGCCGACTTGCCTTGGGCCTGTCGCAAGCGGAGGCTGCGCGCCGCAGCGGCATTCAGCAACGGCAAGTGTCGACCTTCGAGCGCGGGGGGGACGTCACGCTTTCCACTCTCTTGAAGCTCGCCAAGGCGCTGGACGTGGAGCTCTTGCCCGTTCCGCGGGGGGACGCGGCAAAGGTTGAATCGCTTCTCAGGGCGAAACGCGACGCGGCACCTTCAGCCCCCGCCCTTTCCCTGCTCGACCGCTATCAGGTGAAGGACGACGAGGAGCCATCGAATGGCTGATGCCCGCGTCCTGAAGATACTGCTGGGCGAAATACCTGTCGGCCACCTCACCGGCTTTCAGGACGGCAAGAGCCTCTTCGCCTTCGATGACAGCTACATCGACTTGGGGCCCGGCCGGCCGACCCTGAGCTTGTCCTTCAACACGCCGGGCGACGAGGAAGCGACCGAGCGCCGTCTGCGCGAAATCTATTCGAGCCGGATGAAGCTGCCACCCTTCTTCAGCAACCTGCTGCCCGAAGGCGTGCTGCGAGAATACATGGTCAAGCGCCTGAAGATCCACCACGATCATGAATTCGACATCCTCATGGCGCTGGGCGCGAGCCTGCCAGGCGCGGTTCGCGCGTTACCTGCAGATGAACTGCCGCAGGCCGCCATCAACTACCGGCCGGGCACCACGCACGCCGCACCCGACGAAACACCGATCAAATTCTCGCTGGGCGGATCACAACTCAAGTTCTCGATGATCGAGCGCGGAGGGCGATTCACGCTGGAAGATGGCAACGAGGAATGGATCGTGAAACCACCACACCCCAGCCATCCCAACGTCCCGGCGAACGAGTACACGATGATGCAGCTGGCGGCCGCTGTCGGAATACAGACGCCTGAAGTTAAATTGGTGAAGCTCGATGACGTTGATCTGGGCGGCCTGGCCGGACTCTCGATACCGCAATGGGAAACTTGGGCTTACGCCATCAAACGCTATGACCGCACCCCGGAAGGCCGCGTCCATGTCGAGGACTTTGCGCAGGTGTTCAACGTCTACGGCGACCAGGAATACAAGGCCACGAACTACGACACGATCGGCCGCTTGATCTTCGATCTCTTTCCGAATCGCTTCGAGCAGATCGCCGAATTCGTCCGGCGTCTGGCCGTCAACATCCTCGTCGGCAACGGCGACGCCCACCTCAAGAACTGGTCAGTGATCTATCGAGACAAAATCACACCACAGTTGGCGCCGGCATACGACCTGGAATCGACGATTCACTATGTCCAGAACGACAGCCTCGCGCTCAATCTGGGCGGGGAGAAACGCTTCGAGTCCATCGACGAGGCGCACTTCGACCGGTTGGCTCGCCGCATGGAAGCGCCGCCGAAATTCGTGCTGGATGTCGTCAAGCAGACGGTGGCAACCGCCCGCAAGGAGTGGCCCGGAATCATTCGGGAAGTCGGTCTCCCGGAAAACATACGTGAACGTCTTTACGGCTATTGGCGCGGGCTTTCCGAGCTGCTGCGGATAAAGCCGTAGCAATGCGGACCACCATCGTCGTTTGAAAAAATAATGTTGTCGTAGTCCTACTACGGCAATTCCGATCTATTCAGTATTAGTCAGGCTGCGCGCAGCGGCACCACGTTGCTCACAGTCAGCGCCTCAAGAGAGTCGGCCCATTTCTGCAGCCATAGCCGTGCCTCGGCATCATAGCGATGCCGATCATAGATGGCGCTTACCGAACTCAACGGCCCGGCCTGGAAGCATCACGGCATGGGGCTCACCGTTCTTGGTCTCGCGAATCGTCCAAACCGCACGCTCAAGATCGATATCGCGCCAGAGTGCAGCAACCACTTCGCCCGAGCGGCAGCCGGTGAACAGCACCAGGGCCAGCGCATCGCGCACGGTGCGGCTGTAGGGGCTGCGCGGCAGCCACCGGATGAATGTCGCGAGCTCGGCATCGGTAAAAGCGCGCTTCCTGCGCACCTGAGGTGCGCCTTTGATACCCAGCGTCGGAAACACAAAGTCATCGGGAATACGCCCTTGTTCCGCGGCGTGGGCATAGGCGCAACGTATGCGCGACAGCAGATAGGTGCCGCCGCGCGGCGCACGTTTCAACATGGGTCGGATGACTTCATCCTGCAGTTCGCGCCGTGTTAATCCGGCGGCAGCGCGATCCCCGTGCGGCATTCGTGCGGCGTACCCGCAATCCCGGGTAATCGGGATCGGCGCACTCGTCTCCCGAACGCAGGTCGGCGATAATGCGGGGTGTCAGCAGTGGGGGCGGTTTTTTCATTTCGCGATTTTTTTTGATCTCGAACTGAGCGTAAACCTATACCGCCACCTATACCAAACCGCCTGACAAGGCTGGGCAAGAATGGTCAAGTCTGCACTCGCGGTGTAGTAAGAAAATTGGATTAAGCGCCATTGGTACAAATGGTTACGAGCATTTTTCGCAGGGAAGACAGCAACTTGAATGACCCCGGTTTGAGCAACCACACGCCGATGATGCAGCGGCGTTTGTGTAGATTGAAAACATAATCACTTTTCACAAACGTTTCGCAATGCGTTTCGCAGCGCTAGGCGATCAACGTTCGTTCCGCTCAAGCGCGCGCTGAACGACTGGCACAAGCCGCAGGACATGGTCGGTTGCTCGCGGTGCGCTTCACGTTCCCGCCCATGGCGGCGGCCCTTGGCGAAGGGCCGCAAACGACCCACTGCGGCCTTAGCGAGGCTTGATGGGCTTTCCCAAAAGCGGCCGTTCAACGCAGAGCTAACCGGCGCGCGCGTGCGCGCGTCCATTTGAGCGCCAAGTTAGGCGGTTGTAGCGTCGTCATTTCGTTCCCACCTGTCACTTTTTTCAAAGCGCAACAGTAACGCGCAAGAAGGTTGCAGGAATAGAGGTGGCATCCTTGCGCGCACTTTTGTTTTGGCTATTGAATAGTCCAGTATCTCCTTCGTAAACGCGATGCCGACGAGCGTTAACAATCCCATTAGGATCGATAGTAATGCAACGTGCCGAACTGAAATCCGATGTGCCATCTTTGATACCTCCGTAACGCGGCGGTGTTGGGATGCCAGCTAACTTTGTTATCGGGCGACAGTTATGCGCGCTAACTCCGGACCCTGTCGCACCGTTCAATAACGACGAGAGCCGAATGGATGCTGGTGAAGCGGGTAGTTTGTTGGGTGCTCATGGGTACTAATTTGCCGGCAAAAGCAGCAATCTTGATCTGAACATTGCCTCGGAACCCGGTCTTTGGCAAGTTCCTTAAAGGACGCTGCCACCAAGGGGCGCAGCATGACTCAATAGGCACGGCTTATCGCCATCATGTCATTTGACCACGGCCCCCACTCCGGACCCCCGCATCTCCCGCACAGCGCCTTCGCCAGTTCACTGATGTCCGCCTGCACGGCAAGCGGCGGCGCCGCCAGCGCGCGAATGATCTCTCCCTGCCGCAGACTCTCTAACCTGTCCATAGCTCAGAAAAGTCGTCAGCACCTTGTCGTGCCCCAGGTTCTGGCTCCACGCCTTGAACTCCTCGGGGGTTTGGCAAACGGACTGCCCTAGCCGGACGAGGGTGTTCCTGAAGCTGTGTGGGTTGAAGTACGGCAGGCCGGCGCTGGAGAAGACGTCCTGGAATATGGTGCGGATGCGCGCGGCGCTGCTCCAGTGCGCCCTCTCCAGCCCCACCGCTTCGAACTGGCGTGACGGCCCCAGCGCAATGCGCGTCGCCGGGAAGAGCGGATCGTCATTGCCCCACAGCAGTTCCTGCCGCAGAAACGCCACCCACTCCGCCACGATCCGGCGAATCTCGTCGCCAACGGGAAAGAAGAACGTGGTGAAGGTCTTGCTGAATTTTGTCTGCACTTCGCGGGCGTCCTGCTCGACGCAGCCCGCGGCGAGGTTGACGTGCTTCAGCTTCATCGAGGCAATGGCACTGTCCCGCGCTCCGGTCAGTAGCGTGAACGCGACGAGGGCGCGGTCGCGGCGCTGGATCGCGCTCTCGGCCGGCATCATGGCGATGACGTGCTTTACCTGTTCCACGGTCGGCCCCACCTGCTCCCGCCTGGCCGTCGCAACGCGCACGTCCTTTTCCGACAGGTTGAAATAGTCCGCGTCGGAATACTGCAGCCGCGACTTGTAGCCCGGTTGCCCCGCGAGCCAGTGGAAGAATCGTTTGACGTGTGCAAGCGTCGCATTCAGGGTTGCCTTGCTCAGCTTCTCCCCGGACCGCTGCCCCTTTTGCTCGGCCAGGTGTTTCTTGAACGCAATGGCCTGCTCGAAGTGAAACGCTCTGAAATCACGGTGCCGGGTATCGGCCTCGAAACGTGCCAACGCCTTCGCCACCGCGTCCACCGTGGGCTCGCTGTGGCGCTTGGCTTCCTTCAGATAAGCGAAGTAGCGGCGCTTGATCCGTTCGTTGTCGGCGTTGTGCGTTGTCATGGTCTGGCGCTCCCTATCTCAAGTCACTGTTCACGGAGGGCTCGGCGCTCTCGTCTAGTTGGGCTGGGGCGCAAGACATAACGCTGGTTGTGCGAACCCGCAGGGCGCGAAGGCCGCAGGCCGCAGCGGTGCTGGCACCAAGCCAACTTGGTTGGCGACTGCCTGCACTTTGCACAACCCCGCGTTATGTTGAATCGGCGCAGCCGATTTACCCCAGACCAGCGTTCGTGCCCTGGGCGCGCGAGCGCCCATGACGGGGGTTTTCCGGTGCAGCCGACGAAGCCGTGGGTGGGCCGGCTTTATGGCCGACGGCGCAGGCGGCGGGCAGCACGCGCCCACGCCCGCACAGCGCAGAAGCCGGTGGTGCCGGGACAGCGATTGCAGGAGCGACAAAGCCAGTGCGCGGCCTTTCGCGCTCTGGCGCGGTGGCACACGCGGTGCGGTAGCTGCCTGTGAGCCGCAAGGGCTTGATGCGCAGCATGAAGCCCGCAGTGGCGAAGCGGCGGCGGGTTAGCAGGGACGGCGCCAAACGAAGGCACAGAGCCAGGGCGCGGCTCTATGCGCGCTGGCGGCGGTCGAGCACGCGCAGGCGCAGCGACGGCGCGGGGCTTGCAGGGGTTATCGCAAGCGCCGTGACGGAGCGGTCCGAAGGGATTCGCCTCAAACCTTCAGGCGGTCGCGCCCAATTTCCGATAGAAATCGTGGTATTCCAAGTTATTCCAAATCGATTGACAGATCGTGGAATATCATGGAATATCGCGTCTCGGCATTGAACAAGAGGGCGACATGAAACAGACCTATACCGCTACCGCAAAACGAAACCCCGGCCGCAAGGGATACGTAATTACCTTTCGTCACCCACTCAAGATGGAAGGCACCAGACCCGGAAAGAAGGTCTTTAAGGGCCTCGGGACTGATAACGAAGAAGTTGCCAAGAAGATGGAAGCACAGATGAACGCGCTTCTTGCTCGGGAGGATCTGCACGCCGTGGGAAGTCGCGCGGCGGCACTGCGCGACTTCGACCCAGCCATCGTTGACATCTTTTATGGCGATCTAGACCCATCCGCCACCAGCCACCGCGCCCTGCGCGAAAGTTTGCTCCCCCTCCCCGCCATGGGGCCGGGTCAGGCGGTACGGACGCTGATCCTCGGCAATTCAGGTGTGGGGAAAACCACATTGCTCCGCCGGTTGATCGGCTGCGATGCGGAGCGAGACCGCTTCCCCGCAACATCAACCAACCGCACCACAACCTGCGAAATCGAAATTGTGACTGGCCGCCAGGATTTTTCCGCGGTCGTGACGTTCCTCAGCCGCCATCAGGCGCAGCAAGAGGTTATCGAGTCGCTATCGAATGCGATCCTCAAGGCCATCGAGTCGGCGTCAGACGAAATCGTCATGAAGGATCTGCTAGACGACACCGATCAACGGTTCCGCCTCAAATACGTACTCGGCGGTTGGACGCCACCAAAACCCAAAGCCGCTGGCAGCTCATCCTTTGGCGGTGCTGTCAAAGCCGGCTCTGCAAGCAGGGGCACGGAGAATTCACCGTTCCTCAGAGATGTGCTCACATCAATTAGGGTCATAGGCGCGACCGCGCGGGAGGAAGTCGAGGGCATCCTCGGGAAACTGGTGAACCTGAAGGACGAGGACCGTAACTATGCCCTGGATGAGATGCAGCGGGCGGGCGAGGGAACAGAACAATTTCAGGACGTGGTCAACGCGATAATGGAGGAAATCGAAGCGAGATTTTCTAAATTGCCTGAGGGCAAGTTCAGCAAATCCTCGACAGGGTGGCCGGAGGCATGGATGTGGTCGGCCCCAGCCGCAGAACGGGGTGCCTTCTTGAAAGCGGTCCGGTGGTTTTGCTCCAATTACAAGGAGGAATGGGGCGCACTGCTGACCCCTCTGGTCACTGGCATCCGTGTCTACGGCGCATTTCGTCCGGACTGGGTTGCGTCAGGGGAAAACTATGACCATGTGTATGTCGATACCCAGGGGCTGGACCATGAGAAGCCGACCACGGAGCTTTCCAGTGAGACCACGTCGATCTTCGGGCAGGTCCAGAACATCCTCTTCGTCGAATCGGGCAAGGATTCTCTGAAAAGCCAATCGGCCCGGAAAGTCATGGAAGCCATTGCGGGAGCCGGATATGCCGCCAGCCTCACAGTAGCGTTGACCCATATGGATCTCGTCGTGGGCGATGACATTCCCTCTGACGAGGACCGCAAGGACAAGGCTTTTAGCGGACTTCGCAGCCTCGTCGAAAACGAAGTGAGCCAGAACGTGAGCCGCGAGGCCGCAAGGCAGTTGGCGGCTCATCTTGAAAGCAGCACGTTCTACCTCGGTTATCTCGACGCCAAGAAATATCCGGAGGGCTGGGACGATGAAGACAAGGCGGGATTCGAGGAATCTCTCGGGCAGGACCTGTGGCATATGACTGCACATCTGGTACTGAGGGCCAATCCGCAGCTCTTGCAACCCAGCGTTCCGCAATACAGTTTCGAGAGCCTGGGCCTTGCGGTTCGTGAGGCGAGTGTGGCGTTTCAGGAGGTGTGGGAAGCGCGACTTGGATACAAGCGTGTCGAAGGCATCAGTTCCGCGCCCTGGCAAAGCATCAAGGCCATGTCGAGAAGGCATGCGGAGGGATGGTTCGACGGCTACTGGCTGAGACCGATTGACACCCTCATCAGTTTGACGCGAAATGTTTTGTCCCGGTTTCTGGAAGCGCCCCTTAACTGGCTTCCGGAACACAAGAACATTACTGACGACGAGAAGGCGGCAATTGTCGATCGACTGAAACAACTCGTGAACAACGAGCTCACCGAAATGAGCAAGGCTCGACTATGGAAACAGCCTCAGACCCGTTGGCAAGGCGCGTACGAGCCGTCGGGAACCGGAAGCACGTTCCTGCGCAAACAGCGGGTGCACGAGCTTTTCTTGAATCAAGTGCCAATCCCGCAATCCATCAGTGATCGTTGGGCGCAAGCCTGGGTCGAAGAAGTCAAACAGGTCCTGCTACGGGCATTGACGACGCTCAACGAGGAAGCAAGCAACAAGAAAAGCCAAACCTAACCGAACGGCGCACGCAGGCGCGGCTTTATGCGCGCTGGCGGCGGTCGAGGATGCGCAAGCGCGGTGACGAAGCGGACCGTGTTACGTCGCCGCCAGTACCGAAATATGTCCCGCCCCGCTCTTCTTCGCGCGCGGCCGAATCATGATCTCCACGTCTTGATTGAGGGCGGTGAGGAACTGCATCAGGCGTTCGACGGAAAAATGGTCGAGGCGGTAGTTTGTCAGTGCGGAGACTTTGGGTTGCGGCACGCCGAGCAAGAGGGCAATTTCGCGTTGTTTGAGCTTGCGCGCCTCGAGCAGTTCATTGACGGCCAGCGCCAGGCGCGTCTTGGTCTGGCGCTCCGTGGCGTCGGGATAGCCCAAATCGGCGAAGACGTTGGTGGTTCCGCGGGTGATCCTGGTCCAGGGCATGAGCGTCCGCGTCACGCAGCAACCGTAATGCCCGCCACATGCGCGCGGCGAGCCGGTTTTACAGTGATCTCGACCTGCTGGTCGAACGACACCAGCGCCTGCATCAGGCGTTCAAGCGAAATATTCTGGAGTTTGTAGCGACCAACCTGCGATACCTTGGGCTGTGTCATGCCGGTGATCGCGGCGGCCTCGGTCTGACTGAGCCCCCGGCTCTGGATGAGTTCGTTGAGCTTGACGGCAAGGATGGCTTTCGCGGACAGTTCTTCCGCGTCGTCGAACCCAAGGTCGGTCAACACATTGACAGTGCTCTTGTGTGTGTCTTTGCGTCGCATCATCACCTCCCGCTCAACCCATGACGGGCAAGCACAGCCTTCAACCGCTTCGCGATCAATTGCACATCCGGCTGCGGTGTGCTGATGCCGGACTTCGATTTCTTCTGAAACGCATGCAGCACATGGATCGCATCTCCAACGCGCACCGTGTAGACCGCGCGAAAGGTGTCGCCCCGGTGATCTTCCACCAGCTCGTAGACGCCGGGACCAAGACCCTTCCACGGCTTCGACGAATCGGGCATTTGACCCAACTGCACCACGAAGAGCGCAACACCCATGTCCTTCTGGACCGGAATGGGGAATTCCTTGAAATCCTTCTTCGAGGAACCCTCCCAGAACAGCGGTCTGCGCATCACAGTCATGGATTATACCCGTTCGTATATAGCCTGCAAGCATCGCCAATCGCAGTGCCGCCGAGCCGCGTCGATAGCTATACAGCTAGCAGCCTGTCGGACTTGAGTTGATGATTTGAGCGATGTTGATCATGGTAAGCGAGTGGAGCGGCGAATTGAGCGCTAAACGGCGAGAGCGGATCGTGAACGCACGGCTTTGTGCCCGTTTATCC